>ENA-ORBV01002519-ORBV01002519.1-microbial-mat-metagenome-genome-assembly--contig:-NODE-2519-length-38463-cov-12.099099_pt1 | contig 38463 bp, 35 predicted proteins | sample MGYA00237777_ERZ505514 | MGnify/ENA primary metagenome ERZ505514 (study PRJEB26160, sample SAMN06269048) | microbial mat metagenome | isolation source: Oligotrophic lake microbial mat | place... | reverse complement strand
ATTTAGTTGTTATGGCTTTGTAAGCCATACTAGCCATCCTTGAGTATTATTACTCATTTCGACTAAACGAATCGCACGAGGACAACTTCATCATACCCTAGTTCAGCAACGCCCTTTATTTTATGTTCGTTATTACTTTTTTAGACTGACTAATTCAAAGTTCTAAAGGAGCAATAGCGTTAAACAAATTTTCTAGGATAAATCGCAGCAAAGATTGTGTTGCTAATACTAAACCCAATCTGGCTTGGGCGAGTTTGGGCTGTTCTATTTTAACTTCTCCCCAAATTCGGCATTGACTGTAAAAAATCTGAAATGCTTCGCTCAAATTATTGGCTAATTTGAAATAATTGACAGGTTGTTCGCGGTTTTTCACGTCAAAAGTAGGATATAAATTATCTAACACTGTTAACATTTGCGATATTAAACTGCGTTCGGCTGGATGCACTAACCGCAGTCGATCGCCCTCGTCAATCCAAGGGATAGGATTTGGACTCGCTAGGAACCAAATTTGGGGCGCTGTAGTGACATCGGGCTGGGCGATCGCAATTATCCGATCGCGGTGGGCCATTCGCAGCAGGGAACAGCAGCGCGCGTGGCTGTACTGAATGGGAAACAGTCGATCGGTACACACAACAGGAGATAATACTCTAGATTCTGGAACTGGGAGGTTCGTTTGAGCTAAACGTTGCAACCAGACGGCTAAACCCGCATTAGTCAACTCCATCTCAATAATTCCCGCCGGCGCTACCTTAACGGCGAAATCCGGGTAGCACAGCGGTTCGAGTGTTTCGGCCAACTGTGCCGCAATTGTCTGCGGTGTCTGCTGCCAAGTTTTAGCCAATTTCAGGGCGATCGCAGACACATACAGCACCCGCGCGCTATCTTTACTCCGATTTAACGGAAATATTGCACCATTCTCAATAAGCTGGTTATGGGCGGGCAGGATGCCAACCCCAAAATCAAATTCACTTTTTGTGGAACAGGCATCTTGGGCGGGCAGGATGCCAACCCCAAAATCAAATTCACTTTTTGTAGAACAGGCATCTTGCCTGTTCTTGAGAATGGTGCCACCTATGAGATTTAATGGAATTTGGGCCAGTGTTCCCTGCTGGGCGATCGCGCTTTGGAACCTTGAAAGCAAGAAACACTTCACTGTAAATTCAGGGTACTGCGAGATATTTGCTGTATCCATATCGGCTGATCCTACGGTAAGAGCAACGATCGACTGTTACCGCTTGCACTATTCTTGTACGTTAAACTGCTGATGTCAGAGATAGTCGATCGGCTCCCCTGGGCGGGGCTACATCGAATTAATGTGCTTTCTAGCGATTTGTTTGCTAACTATACAATAATTTACGACAAATTTTTTGCTGAACTCTACCATTTTGATGTATTTTTTGCTACATTGAATATTTCGGTAAAACACAGAAAAGTCAGCATAGTTAAGAAGCGTGCAAGCTTGATCGGGGGTTGGTTGTCTCACTTTGTATCGCACTGCTGGCAGAAGCTGTTTTTCTCACTATTAAATATATCCCAGAGCCTCACTTATGCAATCAACTTCCACACCTCTAGAGACTATCGATCGACCTTTTATCACTTGGCAGCGAATTATCGACTGGGCCCAGGAACACTACCGCTGCCGCACTTTTAGCAAAGATGAGCGGATTCCGGCAAGACCCGGACTGCTGTATTTAGTCCAGAAAGGTTCTGTGCGGCTCGTAGGCAGCGCTCAAGTTAGCGCTGCTGCGGCAAAGTCAAAATCCGCTGACAAAACTACAGAAGAAGCTTTTTTGGGCTTCGTTGGCGCAGGTCAGCCCTTTGAACTTGTTGCTCAGTCTCCGTTTACTCTCCAAGCTTACGCTCATACCGATCAAACTCACGTAGTGTGGATGTACTGGCACGACTTGGATAATTGGCCTCACTTTCGTAGGGAAATTTTGGATGCGTTTCGCTACCAGCACCAGCGGAAACTTCTCTGGCTGAGCACTTTGGGACAGCGCCGGACGATCGATCGACTGTTGGGATTTCTCACTTTGTTGATCGAGGAGTTCGGCGAACCTTACGTAGGTGACGGCGAACCGGATGTGGTTCGAGGCTACCGGCTGCCTTGGACTTTGACTCACGCTCAAATTGGCAGCGCGATCGGCTCAACGCGGGTGACGGTGACGCGACTGATGGGTAAGTTGCGATCGAAAGGTTTGATTAATACTGAGGATGATAATTTAATCTGTTTGCCGGCTAAGTCTAACCCCCAAAAGACAAAAAACCAAAAGCAGGACTTAGAAGATTCCCTGGAAGATTCCCTGGAAGATTCCCTGGAAGATTCCCTCGAAGATTCCCTCGAAGATTCTCTCGAAGATTCCCTCGAAGATTCTCTCGAAGAATCTGCATAAAATCCTGCGGGCAATTGCCAACAAACAGCGCGTCGCTATTAGTTGTTTGCCGTCGCGCTCAGTCGCTCGACAGTGTACGATGAATTGTGTAAAATTTTCCAGTTCTCGAAAGGTGCGACTGATAATGACCGATAACAAGCAAAAATATACTATCCCAAACAGTCAGCAACGGGTGGTATTCTGCGACTTTGACGGCACGATAACCGTTGAAGAAACTTTTGTGGCAATGCTCAAGCATTTTGCACCGGAATTGTCGTCTCAACTAATGCCTGAAATATACGCTAGAAGGCTGAGTTTGCGATCGGGAGTGCGGCAGTTACTAGAGTCTATTCCCTCTGAATGTTACGGAGAAATTGTGGAATTTTCTAGGGGAAAGCTGATGCGGCCGGGATTGTTGGAATTGCTGGATTTTTTGGACGAGAAAAAGGTAGATTTTGCGATCGTTTCCGGCGGTCTTCGGATTATGGTAGAGACGGTAATGGGCGATTTGGTACACCGGGCGAGCGTTATTTACGCTGTGGATATGGACGCTAGCGGCCCTCGCTTGCAAGTCAATTCTGAGTTGGAAGGAGATGAGGAATTGGTGTCTAAGGTGCGGGTGATGGGGCAGCACCCGGCCGAGGAACAGGTGGCGATTGGAGATTCGTTGACGGATTTTAATATGGCTTTGCAGGCTTCGTCGGTGTTTGCGCGCGATCGGCTTGCCGAGTATCTAGACGAACAGCAAAAGCCTTATACTAAATGGGATAATTTTTTTGATGTGTTGGAAAGTTTGTCCCAGAAATGGAATTGAAACTATAGCCTTTCTCAAGAAAAGCTATGTGTGTATTGGTAAAGTGTGCACTGCCCACCCTACGTTTAGATAAGCCTGGGCAATTCCTATTAACTCACATCTTGCACCATTGTCAATAAGCCTTTCACGAGTGGACAGGATGCCCACCACGCAAGAAAATTTACTCTTTGTGGAACAGGCATCTTGCCTGTTCTTGAGAATGGTGCAAAATGTCACTATTAACCTAAAAAGTAGATAAAAAACTGAGGATTTATAAAAAATGAGTGGCGATTTGAGATCGGATTTAATTGCAGCAGCCAAACATTTTTACGATCGCGGTTGGATGGTTGGGACTGCTGGCAATCTTTCAGCCCGCTTACCAGATGGCAGTTTTTGGATTACTGCTAGTGGCCGCGCCAAAGGGCAGTTAACTAAAGAAGATTTTATCAGAATGAACTCAGACGGCGCAATTGTTGAGCAACCTGTTGCCGACAGCCGCCCTTCGGCCGAAACCAGCATTCATTTAGCCGTTTACAATTGTTTTCCAAATGCTAAAGCTTGCTATCATGTCCACTCGATCGAGGCAAATTTAGTTTCTCGGCTAACAGTAGGAGATGCAGTGCCTTTGCCCGCGATCGAAATGGTGAAAGGTTTGGGGGTGTGGGAGGAAAACCCGCAAGTGTCGATACCCCTCTTTACAAATTATTTAGAAGTCCCTAAGATAGCCAAGGAAATTTGCGAATTCTTTGCCATTTGTGCGCCCTCTGTACCCGCTTTGTTAATTCGCGATCACGGCATCACAGTCTGGGCAGACTCGCCAGCCGCCGCCTACAATTACGTAGAAATTGTAGAATACATTTTTCGCTATACGATCGCAGCCCGCCAATTAAATTTAGATTGAAGATTTGGGATTTGAGATTGAGCGGTGCATGAATTCGGAATTATGTAGGGTGAACCTTAAGCACTTTACCGCTATTACCCCTAGGATTAGCCTCTCAAACCAATTTTTGTATCCCGGACTGTAGGAAACGAGTAAATATTCAGAAGAAGCAACAGTTATGGCTAAATATACCAGGATTTTATCCATAGATGGAGGCGGAATTAGAGGGATTATCCCCGCGCAAATTTTAGTTAACGTTGAGTCAAAGCTGCAACAAAAAAGTGGCAACCCAGATGCGAGAATAGCTGACTATTTTGATTTAATCGCGGGCACGAGTGCGGGAGGAATTTTAACTTGCATCTATTTATGTCCAGATGCCGAAAATCCCAGCAGGCCTCGGTGGGCGGCCCAAGACGCTGTTAATTTTTCGATTAAGAGCGGCCGCGACGTTTTTCAGACTTCATTGTGGCAAAAAGTCAGATCTCTAGATGGTTTGAGAGATGAGAAATATCCCAGCGATCCCTTAGAAAAATTATTTTGGGAAAATTTTAGAGATTGCAAACTCAGCGAACTGCTAAAACCTTGTTTAATTTCCAGTTACGACATCGAAAGGAGAAAAGCTCACTTCTTCGATCAAATAGATGGTCAAAAATGTCCAGCAGAAGACTATTTCATTAGAGATGTCGCCAGAGCAACATCGGCAGCTCCCTCTTATTTTGAGGTTTCTAAAATCTACTCTTTTAGCAACGAATGCTATGCTTTAATTGACGGGGGAGTCTTCGCAAACAATCCGGCACTTTGTGCCTATGCAGAAGTTAGAAATAAATTCAGAATTCCTGACAATGGCCCCGACCGAGGCCCGACAGCAAAAGATATGGTAATTTTATCACTGGGAACCGGAGAAGCTCAGAAAAAATTTCCCTACGAAAAAGTAAAAAAGTGGGGTCAAGTTGAGTGGGTTGAGCCTTTGATCAATATCATGATGACGGGAGTTGCTGAAACTGTAAATTATCAACTAATTCAAATTTATGATGCGATTGAAAGACCGAATCAATATTTGAGAATTACTCCTGATTTGAGCCACGAACAACCGCTGCAGATTGATGATGCCTCGGAAGAGAAGATATCGAACCTGCTGAGAATTGGCAAGGATCAAGCCGACAAGAATAATGAACAGTTGGATAAGTTTATCGACTTGTTAATTGCGGAGTAGTCCTAGGGTTTGAGATTTGAGATTTTAGGTTGGGAAATAAGTGATGATTACCACAGAATCAATCACTGCCAATCTAAAGTCTAAAATGGTATAGCACACCAACCGCAGGGCAGGCAGACTGAAAATATATGTTGACAAATCGTGCAATAATTGCTGTAGGATTGCCGAAAATCTCTATGTGGCAGTGCTACGCCCTGTTTGCAATTAATCGCGAGCTCTCAGTCATTGGTTAAAAAATACCAAGAAAAGCACGATCAACATTTAGATGAAACCTTCAATAACAGGTGGTTTCAGCGTTTTTTCGTGACGTTGTTCCTGGGTGGCCAAGTGCTGCTACGCATAATCCAAGGCAAAATAGACCGCCGCAAAATCATGGAACATTTAGTAACAGTAGGCCTGGATTCTTTCCGATCCGTGCTGCTAATAGCCTTTTTTGGCGGCATGATTTTTACATTTCAATCAGCCAGAGAATTGGTGCGCTTTGGGGCTATAGGGGCGATGGGAGGTGCGTTTGCTGTGGCATTTTGTGGCGAATTAGCACCACTTTTAACGGCGGGCGTGGTGGCGGGACAAGTAGGTTCGGCATTTGCGGCGGAGATAGGAGAAATGCAGGTGACGGAACAAATAGACGCCCTGTATATGTTAAGAACAAATCCGGTTGATTATTTAGTAGTGCCGAGGGTGATAGCTTGCTGCATCATGCTGCCGATTTTAACAATTTTTGCGGTAGCGGTGGGGATTTTGGGCGGGCTATTTGTAGCGGTTCATTTTTATAATTTGGAACCGTCGGTATTTTTGGAATCGGTGCGGACTTTTTTGGGGCCTGGGGATTTGGTAATTGTGGCGATTAAAAGTTTTATTTTTGGGTTGATAATTGCCCTTGTCGGTTGCGGTTGGGGGTTGACGACGGTGGGCGGAGGGAAAGGAGTAGGCAAAGCTGCAACGGCAGCGGTGGTAACTTCTTGGGTGTTGATTTTTGTGGCGGATTTCTTTTTATCGGTGTTGATATTTCACGAGTTGAGGATTCTGAAAAGTTGATAATCTTGGCGATTGTAGCAGGAGTCAGGAGTCAAGAGGCTTAAATATTAAGGGTTTGAACAATCCTTAACCGGGCGCCGCCAAGGCGATTGCTATAAAATAACATGAAGATTTTTTAAACCGCAGATGAACGCAAATAAACGCTGATCAAATTGCATCAGCGTTCATCCGTTTTCATGCGCTGATATCTGCGGTTTAAAACTCTCAACTTTAGATGGTAGATTGGAGAAAGGAGGGCGATACACTCGAATTGCCTGAATAGGCACTTTCCCATCTGTTTCGGGGACGATTTCGAGGGTGTGTTTGGAGTTGCTCAAATTCTGAGCCAATGTTGTAGAATACTCGCGGCTTGAATCTGCAATTTGTGGCGGAATGTATGAATCAACAAACATTGGTCGCACCTGCCAGGAAATCTCAAAGCCTTTAGGCGTCGGTTTTTTAGAGTATTCATAAGAATTTTTCAGCCACCAGTTTCTCGGTTCAATCACGACACGGCCCGAGTTTGAGACAAACATTTCGTCGTTTGTACCGCTGCCGTCGTAACCTGTTTTAGAACCTACAACGTCAAATTTAAACTTGCTGGCGTCGCTGTTAATCTCAGTAATTACGGCTTTCCAATCTTCGACGATTAGCGGTTTTTGGCTGGATACTTGGATGATTGCCGGCCAAGGAACGCCAGGACTAGCGCTAGGTCTGGTGATGCTGTAAAGTTCAGGAAATTCTGAGGGTTTTTTGCCGTCGATCGCAATTTTAGCAGAAATTGCCTTGCCGTTGAAGGTTTTATCGGCGATCGCATCTATTCTATTTCCTTCAAATTCTAAAACCAACTTGCCATTTTGCCATTTAACATCGCTGCCAACGGTATAGGTTTTAACTAAATCCTGTGGCGGTTGAGGAGAATTTGGCTTGTATCGCAGGTGCGGTTTTACGAGAGCAGCTAGGAGAAAATTTCCCCAATCATTGAGGTGAATTTCATCCCTCAATAGCTGTTTGGGCTGCAAGCGATTATCTTTCAAATACCGCCGCCAAGGTTCACGAATTTCGGCTATTTCGCAGCCGTATTTATCAGCCAATTCTGGCAGCCATTTAGTAGAATGAGTGTTGTGCCATTGATATCCTTTGACTTCATCTGGATTATCGCTACTGTTACCTGCAGGCAACCAGTTTATGTGGTCTGAATGCAAGAGTATTTCGCTAGTAGTGCGGCGGCGGACATTGGCAATTATGGCTTCGTAATCTTCACCGCCTCCGTAGACGTGAAAAATTAGCAAGTCTGGATAAAAAGGATACAAATCATGTTCGCTGGGACGGATTAAAATCGGGGATGAAAATCCTCCGAGCGCCCGATTTTCCCAAATCAAATCTGCATTGGGAAATCGCTGTTTCAAATCCTTCGCTACATCTTGCGACCACTCTTGCAGAGTGATGGATTGACCGTAAAATAGGATACGCACTTGGTGGCGTTCTGTTGGAGTGCTAGCCGCAAGTAGCCCCATCGTCCTTTGAATCCTCGCTCCAAAAGTAGCATTATTTGCAATAGGAGCGGGTGGGGGGAATGGCGTATCGGCAGCTATTTTTTTGATGAGCGGAACTAACAGAAAGCTCAGACACAAAAAAAGCAGCCACAAGTAGCGATAAATCTTGGATTTTCTGCTATTTCCTTGGTGTTTTGCCATTGTTTTATTTTTCCCTGTCCGTTTCACTTCGCTCAAGGCGATTGTGGGATGAATGCTACGCCTCTAATCAGTAGCTGTAGCGTGCTTATGGGCGCACCTCACGAGTAGCTGTAGTGTAGGCTGTATGGAAATATATTACCAAATTGAGGGCGACAAAAAGTGATATAATGCCAGCTAATTAATTGCACTCCGATCGATCGCACGTCAAATGGATTACAAAACAGCCCGCAGTTTTCTGATCGACCAAGGAACCGCCCTGGAAACCAAGAAAAATCCCGACGCCTTCCTGATGCGTCTCAAACAAGGTCAGCCCCCCGTACCCGGACAGGTGACATCGATTTTATTAGCTTTAAAAATATTGTTTGAAGGCCTGCAAGAATCTCCAATGCTCGATCGACAATTAATCTCGGCGCTGCATTTACTGTCAGTAGAAGGTTTGCAGCAATTTGAAGCTGGACTCCGCAGAGGAGTTTCTTGGCCACCGCTGCTGAAGGAAGACTTAAATCGAATTGCGATCGCAGTCAAGAATATCTTTTCCGGCGTCTGGCAATAATTAGCTCGGCAACCACCGATCTCTATACCACCGCCAGCAGACTCAAATTTTTATCATACAATACAAATTTTTGTTAAATATTCTGTTAATCTTGCTACATTTACCCTCAAATTGTGGCATCTTAATATAAGAATCGGTTCTAACCCGCAATTGGAGAAATTACTCATGAACGCCGAAGAAAAAGCTAGACAACTAATTGCACGAGAAAGGCAGCATAGCGAACACTTGCACGAATCTATGCTAAACCGTTCCTCCCACGAGCTAGAAACAGATGGGGAGGGAATTGCTGAAGAAAAAGCCAGAGAATTAATGGCTCAAGAAAGGCAGCACAGCGAACACCTGCACGACTCTATGTTAAGCCGTTCCTCCCAAGAGGTAGAGGCATCGATCGCGCCGGATGACACTAACAAATAAATTTTGTTAACACAAGACTTACGGACACAAACCAAGAAACCTGGTTTTTATACCATTTTTCATACCATAACAAAGGGCTGTAAAAATGTTTTTGTATAAACAACCAGGTTTCAGCGTCCCGGAATAGTTCAGCACAGCAAAACTATACTCAAATCGAGGAGGATTTTAGGTGCAATCAAAACAGCCCCTGCTTGGTTGACAGCCGCTATCACCAACCTCCAAGCGCCAAATATAGCAAGAGAAAATGCCAATTTCTACTCCTCGCGAAAGCTTTCGAGGGATGCCAAAAGATCTGGCAGTCCCGCTAGCGCGGCCGACACCAAAGCCTCATCTTTGTAAACTCGCGATCGAAGAATACGGGTACTTTTAGACGCAGAGGTGAAAGAGCCTCGCCGTTGGGAATTTCCGGTTTCAACCCGCCCTAAATTTTTTGTTTCTCGGGTCACGCAAAACATAGCAGTATCCTCGCAGTATCGTCAATTAATCCCTAAATATGCGCCCGTAAAATTTCTCACGGCTTGCTGTATGTTTCTATTATTACTCAGATAGGTAACAGAGATGAAACCATGAAATAATTATTCACGATAGCTAGGGATCAACTTAAACTGCATAACAACTCTTATTAATTTGTTACAGGGCGTGTTTGTTTCAGCCGATCGCCCACGACGACACAGACACCAGGCAGCAAAAGCAAAATCACCGATTTCACAAGAGGAACCCGGATCAATGATGCTAACTCTTAGTGCAGCAACAGTTATAAGTCAAATCAGGCCGACTGTCGAAAGCTTGCCAGACGGAGACTACCGCTACCGAGACTCCTTTGCGATCGATCGACCTTTCAGAGAAATCCAATTTCGCAAACAAGACAGATACATCACCGGCAGCGATTCAGACAAACGCACGGGCAAAAGTTACTGCTTCCGGGGCATCCCCCAGCACAACAACATTATTAACATCACGGTAGCGATCGAAATTTCCCCAAAAACAGCACAGAAAAGCGAGTGGAAATTAGCACCGGGAAACCCCATTAATTTCGACAAGCTTTATCCGCTGCAAGCTGGGCCGGGATTAGAATTGTACAAATGTTTGACAGCATTTTTACCAAAATTGAAGGATTAGTTACTCGTTACTGGTTAGTGGTTATTTCTTAATCGCTTTGGCTTGTTAATGACCAATAACATTCGTTAACAGTTAACCGTCAACCGTCAACAGCCAACATTTAATACCATTTTTCTAAAGATGTGCTATTGATGAATTCTGAGCCACCCTGCTTACTAAGGGGGGGTTGGGGGGGTAATATCTAGCGCTACTTTATGAAATTGGTATAACTTCCTAAGAACCAGCATTTGCCAATTCTTCCCGCAGCATTTCCCGGTAGACTTTCGGCAAACGAGAACTCATAGAATTGTTTTCAATTCCATATCCCAAACTCGTCCAAGTTCCCGAAAGCATCCGCAATACGTCAGTTAATCTTTCCTGCCGCAACATCTCAGAAATATCAGCTTTCCAAAACTTGCGATCGCTCAACCAAGCATAAACCACAGCATCCTGATCTTCTGGTTCAAAACTGTAATCTTCCCAGAATAAAAAATTAGCACGACGCGCCTGATAGCGCTTAGCCTTCTCCTTCCAAGTCGTAGTCAGAAATTGATACCTGCCTGCTGCCGTAGTACACTTTCCGAGATTCGGGCCATTAACAATCTTCACGCACCAGTCAGGATGGCGGCTCAAATCCAATATGTATTTGCCGCCGTAAACAACGTGATAAGGTCGAGAAACATTCGACTCGCTAGCAGAAATAGTACGCATCAGTGCGCGAATGTAAGGATCGCCGGTTTTCATAGCCAGCGGCGGCAATTTTCCCACCCCGCTTACCGACTGCGACAACTGCTGATTTCCCCGCAAACTGTCAACCAAAAAAACACCGCCGCCAATCACAGCGCCGATTAAAAGTATAAATCCGAGGATTTGAATCTCTGATCGCCTCAGCAAACCTCTTTTTCGACGGCCCAATTTCTCAGCTTCTAGCCAAGTCATTTCCATTTCCGAAATTTCAACCCATTTTCGAGCCACCCGCATCCGGCGCACCCGAAAATCGTATTGATATAGCGGCGCGGCTAACAGCGTTAAACTCGATAAAACTCCCGCCAATTTGCTCAACCAGAAATCGAATTCACCGGCTATGGCAACATTTGTCAGAGTAGATATTCCTGTTAGTAACTGAGCCGGATCGATCGATCGCGCTGGCCAATAAAAAATCGCAAGTTGCACCAACAGCGACAGATTAAAGGCAAAAAAAATCACTACAACAGCATTCAAGCCTTCTCGCAAGTGCGATCGAATACCCGTATGCCGGCGCTTGAACTTGCGCGCAACGCGAAATCGCCCCGGCAGCATAATTAGTAAGGGATTTAAGATTTTGACGGCGAACAAATGAAAAACAAAAAACACAGGCAACTGAATCAGCCAAGCCGCCAGCAGTAGAGTCAGAAAGCCGATATCGTCGCTGACAAAAGGAATGCCCCTGCGAAGGACAAAACTAAAACTCAGAGCGAGAGCAAATGCCCTTAACCACGAAATCGGATAGGGGAACCAAGCTGGCCACTTGAGAGTTTTCATGCTAGAAGAGAGAAATTTCAACGGCGAATCGTAAAACTATTAAGATTTTGCCAGATTTGGCGATCGGAAAATTGGTGTAGCGTGCGTCAGCCCAAATCTTTGACTCAAATCACATCTGGCACCATTCTCGATAAGCCTTTTTTGGGCGGGCAGGATGCCCACCCCACAAGAAAATGCACTTTTTGTGGAACAGGCATCTTGCCTGTTGTTGACAATGGTGCAACATCTCAGATCTAAATCAAATTGTTTTTGTCTGACGCACCGAACCCAAGCGAGGCTAATTCAATCAAATCACACTGGCAAACAACTCCTCAAAACTTTTTTGCGGAGCCTCCGACTTCGCCACAATTTCCACAACCTTGTTGCGAGAAGTCGGCTGAAACAGCGCCTCCACGCACACTTGGGCTACCTTGGTGCGGGGAATGCTGCTCTCAAACATTTTGTCCGCACCAGTCATGACGATCGCATCTGAATTATCCTCATTTTTGAGACCGCCCGGACGGACAATGGTATAAATCAAGCCACTTTTTTGCAAATACTCCTCGGCTTGCTTTTTCCAAACCAGAATCAGCCAGAACAAATTCAGCGGGTGAAAAAACTGAGAAACGCACAGAGAAGTCACCAGCACAAAATGCTCAATTCCCTTAGCCTTAGCTGTCTCCACCAAATTTTTAGTCCCCTCAAAATCCACCTTGTAAGGCGCTGTGGGGTCAAAACCAGGGGCTGCCCCTGTCGCGCACAGCAACACCGTACTATCGCCGATCGCATCGCCCAGAGAAGTCGCATTTAATACATCCCCAGTCACTAACTCTACCTCCGGTGGTAAAATTTGTCTAGCTGTCTCTAGATTTCGGACTAAAGCACGCACGGGAATGCCCCGCTTGACTAATTCTGTGACAATTCGGCGGCCCGTCTGGCCTGTGGCTCCTGCTACAAATGCTTTCATAAGTCAAGTTATGCTGTTCTAGGGTAAGTTTTTTTGCTATCTATTTCTCAATTGTAGGGAGGAAACTCCCTTACCACATCCCCAACCCGATCGATTGGCGCGTATTACAGGAGAGCATATGATGAGGCAGGATTCCGCTGAATATCAAACTGTTGAAGCTACTGACGAAAATTGCTACCCAGATGCGAGTTTTGGGCAGCCCGAAAGTGGAAGTATCGCAGCAGGGGAGGAAGTGGAGCCGATTTGGTTTCACACGCATTTTGAAGACAGCATGGAGATGTACGCCGATGCTGCTACGGTAGCTGAGCATTTGAACAATCACAAGAGTTGGTTTTGCCAGTGCGCTTTGCCGATGACGGCTGAGCCGATCGGCGAAAACGGCTATGATCTGTTAATCGGGCGTTTTGGGGCCTTCGGCTACCGAGTTGAAGCGAGAATTGGTTTAGAGTTGCTGTCACCTGACGCTGAGGGCTGCTATTTGATTAAGACAATCCCGGTTCCGAATTATACCTCGCCCGGATATGAGGTGGATTTTCGATCAGCAATGAAGCTAGTGGAGATACCCTCTGACGAGTTTGCCGCCGATTGGCCTGCGTCAGAGCGTGCTCAGCTACCGCCTGCGATTACGAGCGCTACCTGGAAGCTAGATTTGGCTGTAGGGGTTTGCTTTCCCAAGTTTATTCGATCGATGTCTCAACCTTTAATAGAAAAAACCGGCGATGCGCTTTTGGAAAAAATCATCAAACAAGTCAACCGTCGCTTGACTTATAAAACTCAGCTACTTTTTCATGAAAGTTTGAACATTCCCTTTCCGAAAAATCCTAAGAAACACTAACAAGAAGACTGGGCGGTTGAAACCGCGTCTATACAAACAAAACCCGCCTCCGCGGGTTGAAGAATTCGTAGGGTGTGTCGCCCTCAAAAAATCCCAAACAAATATCGACAATCTTATAGCGACGCACCTCACAAACTCTCCTGCGTGTAAACAACCCGGACGTTCAGTCCGCCCAAAACTTCTATATTAGTGCGATCGCACTTGTTGCACAATGGAACTCAAAAAGTCGATCGCATTGCACAATGCCAGCCGAAAGACCAACGTTATCAACCGCAAACACTTGGTCGAATGTAATTTAACTCTGTGTGTCCACTACGCAAAACTCTACATAAGGCGTGAATACTTGCCCCGTCCACATCGCATTAAACCATTCCTCCTCCATCAAATAATGATAGTATAGGATTTCTTCATCGCTGCAATAGTTTGGTAGATCGTCGTTGTATAATCTTGACCATTCTTCATTTATTAAATAATGATAGTATTGTACTGATTCATTCGTGACTTCATACTTCAATCGAATCGAATAATCTCCTAAATCTCTTAGCTGAAATACCAAAAATTCACGACCCGTTAAAGGCAGAGACAATAGTAAATTTTGCTCTCGTTTTTTTTTATTGTGATGTTTTCGATCCCAACCAATACGGGCATTCGGAAAGACCATTACAGACTTCCCTGGCTTAATTAAGTGAAAATCAAATACGTGAGGATATCCAATGCCGTCCGCTTGATATCCAGTATTAATATTTTGACCGTCTGCTGCTATAATTTCGGGAACAAAGTTATGATGGAAGCTAAAACAATACGAATTTGACCTGTTGTTGGTAATGCGAACATATAACTTGACGGATGTATCATGATTTGATTTGGGTTTTAATGGCATGGGTACAACCACTACCGTCTTTGACACAAATATTTCAAATCGGATGCCATCAACTTCGACAGTATTCTTATTAAAAGATTCTCTTTCTGTCATGATGCTTTCCCTCCCGATTGCCTCATTATCCAGCAGTGTAGCCGATTCAAATCGAAAAACCGCTCCCCTCGCCCGTCCCAAGCCAGCAAGTGTTTCAGATCACAAGGCCGGTCGATCGCCCTCACTGCCAAAAAACCTAAAAATATGTCAAATTAAGTAAGGGGTTATCAAATAACTCATGCCATATCCGTAGACAGTTATGACAACAAAACTAAGAGCTACAGACATAGAAAAAATGGAGATAGACTTGCAGCAGTTGAGAGCAGACCAAGAACTGATTCTCAACCAAGTAGACAATGCGATCGCTCTGTTCGACTCGTCTGACTGCTTAGTATTGTTCAACAAAAAATTGGCAGAAACCTGGGGACTGTCTCCAGAATGGCTCGCCACAAAGCCTAAGTGCGACTTGTTGTTTGCCGAAATTGTCGATCGCGGTTACTTGTCGCTTCAGCAGTGGGAACAGTTTCAGCAAGCACTGCAAAAATCTCAGGATGAAAGTTTATCATTTTATTTCGAGCAATCGAATGCTATTTGTTTGGAGGTGTGCGCCACAATTACCAACAGTGGCGGGCGGCTGTTTACCTTTCGAGACGTTACAATATACCAAAACTCCCAAGCTAGCTTGAATGCAGAAGTCAGGCGGCTGACATTTCTGTTAGGTTTAACCGAACGCCTGCAAAACTCTCACAGTTTGCAAGAAATAGGTCAGTTTGCCCTCACCTATCTCGTAGAGGCAACGAATGCTGCTTTCGGAGACGTAAAAGTGATTAGCGGCAAGGGAAACGACAGACAAGCGGCGGCGATTTCCAACCAAATTTCTACTCAATTTCTGGCTAGTTACGGCGAACCCGTGGCCGCCGGAATGCAAGAATTGCTCGACAAAGGTATTCCCTACGGCACCGGTTTGCTGTGGGAAGTGGTGGCAACCGGTGAAGCTTTGTTTGTCGATGATTATGCCCAACATCCCAATGCTGTGCCGCAATTTCGGCATCCGGGAATCGGACAATTGGGGATTTTTCCGATCGCATCTACCGACGGCACAATTATCGGAGTGCTAACGCTGGAGTCGCGCAACGTCAAAAAACTGCAAGCTTCCCTCCACCAAGAAGTGCTGGAGGCTGCTTGTCGCACGCTGGGGGCGGCAATCGAGCGGGCTCAAACACAAGAAAACCTCCGCCAAGTTAACGAACAATTAGAGTATTCTTCTCAGTTAAAATCGGAGTTTTTAGCCTCGATGTCCCACGAATTGCGGACGCCTCTCAATAGCATTCTCGGCTTTTCTGACTTGCTGCTGCGCCAAAGATCCGGCCAGTTGAGCGATCGACAAATCAACTATGTAGAACTGATTGAAAAAAGCGGCCAGCACTTGTTGCAGCTAATCAACGATATTCTCGATCTTTCTAAAATTGAAGCGGGGAAAGTAGAACTAAATTTGCAGCCTGTGCGCGTTCACGAACTCGCCACAGACTGTCTGAAAATGATTCAGCCGCGGGCAGACAAAAAGCGGATCGCTTTGTGTTTAGAACTCGACTACCGCATTACTAAAGTTTTGCTCGACGAACGGCGAGTCAGACAAATTGTGATTAATTTACTTTCTAATGCTATCAAGTTTACCCCAGAACGGGGACAAGTTAAACTCAGCGGGCGTCTGGCCTACGGCAGCGAAATGAGCGACGATTACCGCCCTGATTGTTCTCCTGTAAATGCCAGCACTCCTTACTTTTGTCTTGAGGTGAAAGACTCCGGTATCGGCATTCCTCAAGACCGCTGGCACTTGCTATTTCGACCTTTTCAACAGGTGGATTCTTCCCTGACTAGGCGGCACGAAGGTACAGGTTTGGGTTTGGCCTTGACTAAGCGTCTGGCGGAATTGCACGGGGGAACTGTTTCTTTTCAATCTGTTTGCGATCGCGGTAGTCTGTTCCGCGTTTGGCTGCCTTTGACGGAGATGCGTCAAGAGTTGGAAACTTTTGCTGCTTGTACTTTGGATTCCAAGTTGCTTCCTGCTTCTGCGATCGCTTTACCAATTGGTAGCAAGCGGATTTTGGTGGTGGAAGACCAGCCTTTTAACCAAATGTTAATTTCTGAGGTGATGGAATTGGAGGGCTACGGGGTAGAGATTATCGCGGATGGTTCGTCGATGCTCGATCGCATTCTTGCCGCCTCTACTGCGCCGGAGTTGCTGCCGGATTTGATTTTGATGGATATTCAGTTGCCGGATGTTGATGGGTTTGAGTTGATGCGCCGAGTTAAGGCAGATCCTGTCTGGGAGTCGGTACCGATGATTGCGGTGACGGCGATGGCGATGGCTGGCGATCGCGATCGATGTTTGGAAGCTGGCGCTTCTGGTTATTTGAGCAAGCCGCTGGATCTGAATTTGGCGATCGCTACTGTCCGTTCTTTTCTCACTTAAACAGCATTTATACAGAGGTTGTAAAAGTAACTGTTAGCTTGCGTGGGATGAAACCACAATCTTCAATATCAAAAGTTTGATGGAGGTAGATTTTGCGATCGTTAAGAAAATTTAAATCCTACCCATAATCAGCAACCCCGATATATATTGGTAATGTTGCAAAATCTAAATCCGAATAAAATTAAGAAAACTTTAACATTTTTTCAAGTAACCATGACAAATTTTAAACAAAAGGTTGTTGGAATTGACAAGCCCACAAACCAACACTTGGGACGCCAGTGGAAAGGAGAGAGGGTTCCGATTGAAGTAGTTTGGGTTACTTACCCCGATCGTGATAACAAACAGATTAAAAAAGAGGGGATTGCTGTGGAGGGGAAAATCCTAGGCCCCTATGCTCAAGACTTATCGCAATTACCTATCGGAACTCAAGCGATCGCACAAATTTTCCCTGAGTTGGGAACAGCAGTGCTGGCAAGAGGCAAGAGGAAACCTGATGGTAGTCATAATTTACTCAGGATTGAAGTATTGGAACCCTATGACTATGCCGAAGTCGATTTCACAGGAGAAACGGCAACTTTAACTGTTGACTTTATTCCAGATCCAAAACCTAGAAGGAATACTCAACCTAAAGACAAACTGATGATTGCAGTAGTGAGGCTTAACGGTAAGATATTGGGACACCTGACTCAAGAGTCAATCACTCTGCTCAGAAGCTTAGGAAAATCTATCAAAGGTACTGCAATCAATGTCACTTTAGAACGAGTAAACCTCCCAAAAGCTCTGGTTGTCCTTATCGACCCAAAAACTATTGTTAATAAAACTAAGAAGACACTTGCAGGTGAGGACGTGTTAGTTTGTTGCCAGAGTAGGACAGTCGAAACAAACAATGGAATGAAGCTCATAAAATCTATTCCAATAAATTTTGAAGTATCTTGTGTGGCTATTAGCCCAGAGGGTCATAAACTAGCATTTGCTTGTAAAAGTTCTATTGAAGCCAATATTGAAACAATTGTAGTTAGTGAAATCGACTCTATTATCAACAACGGTTTGAGTTGTAAAAATCTGGCGAAAGTCAACCATATTGTTAGTAGCCTTGCTTTTAGTCCAGATGGAGAAATGTTAGTCAGTTGTTATCTCAATGGTATATCAATTTGGAACTTAACAACTAAAAGAGAAAAATTTATATCTTTATCTATTCATGATTTTGCTATTACGCCTGATAGTAAAAAGTTGGTCACAGCAGTAGATGAAGAGGTTTTGGTTTGGGATATCAAAACAGGGGAATTGTTGCAAAAATTTACGGGAAACTGGGATTACACCTTTAGTGTGGCAATTAGCCCTGATAACGACACAATTGCAAGTAGCTGTAAGCGGTTAGTTCTGCTCTCCAGTATGAAGACGGGAGAGCAAGAGGTTCTACAAGGTCCAATGCATTCAATTCGCTTCGTTGCATTTAGTCATGATGGTTCTCTTGTTGTAAACGAATTAGGGGAATTGTGGGATATCAAGCAAGGGGAAAAAAATAATAGGTATCCATTGAAATGGAATTATGAAGAAGGAGTTAGTCGCTATTCTGGCTCGGTTGTTGTTTTCAGCCCTGATGGCTCTCTTGTTGCTTTCATTTCTAAATCTATAATTTATTTTTTGGATCTAAATACTAGAAAGCTAGTTGCAGAGAAACGTTGGCCTTCTGAGGAAAAGTCCGGACCTTTCGCTTTTAGCCTAGATCAAAAAACACTGGTAACAGGTGCAAGCAAGACTATTAAACTGTGGGATTTTTGGAACTAGAGTTGAGAAATAGCAATTCATAATATAGTCTAATCTGTGGCGATCGCACCCCTCATCCCTCCTATAAAAATGCAAAGCGATCGCACTCACTCCTCAAAAGAACCATCCCCAAGCAATTCCAACAACTCATCCCAAGAACAGCCAAATGTTTCCTTAATACGGCTAACTGGGTCTATTTCTATCTTCGCCATTGGCTGCATAGCATAACGGCGAACGGTAGTGTATGTGACACCAGAACGTCTGCTTAGTTCGTTAAGGCTCCAGTTCCGCTCTTCGCAAAGCTCTTTGACTCTAACTTTTACTCGATACATACCCATTAGCTTATGAGTATTTGAGTGTCAGAACTAGAACTTTCACACCTACGCATTCACATATATGCGTTGACATATATGCGCTAGCGCTATAAAATGAATAATCAAGTCAAAAGCCAGCGCCTCTACCTACCAAGTGTCCGCGCTGGCTCTGGCTCCCTTATGCAATGGAGACAAAACCCATTATGACCTACAAAGAGTGCCTCAAGCCTTGGGCGGTTGCCCGTTTGCTTCCCAATTTGCAATGGGCGATTGTCGGGCGATACCGCAATCGATCGGACGCTGACGGACATCTTCAGTTGTGTCGCCAGCGAGTCCCCGATATCCGATTGAAAGTTGTGTTTGCTTTGCCCGATCGCACTGATTTGACACATCAGGGCCGATAACCGATCGTAGGAATCGGTTTTTTAGGCAGGATTTACGCACTTCCGACAAAGAAACCGGGTTTTTGACCTAATCTGCTGACTACAGCAGAGGATTTTCGTCCATCAAACCCGGTTTCTGGCCACCCGTGCAGGACTATTAGGGAAATAGAAAACAGCCCCACGAGGCTGTAGCGCGATCGCACTATTGTATTTGCCACTGCTGTCCTAACTTTTCCAAGTACCACTAATCTTAGGTTCACTGCCAAAGAGGTGTAATTTATTACATTTCATGATGCGAAACGCTAAACTCAATAGTAGAGAAATTTTAAATTGAATGTAAAATCAACATCTACTAAGCTAACTCAACTATTTCGGTGATCGATCAGGGACATCTCTTTTCAGGAACGAGGGGAAAGGCTAAAGAATACAACACAATCAGTTCTGGACGCTATTAGACTAAAGAAACCGGGTTTTTTACTCCGATTAAAAGTCTGGATGCAGTATTTTCGGCAAAAATCCGATTTCTAGGCGATCGTGCGTCAATCCTAGCTAAATCCCTCAATCCTTCGTCCTTGCCGATCGGTGACAAACTTTACCTATCATATTCCATGTCAAACAAGTCGCACTGCATCATGTTGGTTGATGACGAGCCAGCTAATCTAATTTTACTGGAAGAATTATTGCAACTGAAAGGATACGCCACAGTATCAGCGCGATCGGGCGATGAAGCCCTTTCCCTCGCCCGCGCATCTCGACCAGATTTAATTTTACTCGATGTTATGATGCCGGATATGGACGGTTTTGATGTGTGCGATCGCCTGCGGAACGATAAAACATTGCAAACAGTACCGATAATTTTTTTGACGGCCCTCGATGACGATACCTCTCGCATCCGAGGGTTAGAAACAATGGCTGATGATTATTTGACCAAGCCTTTGAACAGTCGCTTGCTGCTGGCGAAAGTAGAAAATATTTTGCAGTTGAGCAAAATGCGATCGCAAGTTGTATCTTCCCAATTCAACCAGCAGGTAAAAGAGCAAAGCAAACGCCAAATCGCCGCAGCTTGGGAAGCCAACGAATATCTTTCAGAAAAATTTCATCTATTTGTGCCACAGCAGTTGCTCGGACGAATTGCACCTCAAGGAATAGAATCGATTCAGTTGGGCAATGTCACAGAAGAAGAGTTGACTATTTTGTTTTGCGACATTCGCGGGTTTACGGCGATCGCCGAATCTCAAGAAGCACGCGAGACTTTTGAATGGCTGAATGCTTTTTTTACCAAAATGAACGATTGCATAACATCCCACAGCGGGTTTATTGACAAATACCTAGGCGATGCAATCATGGCAGTATTTGACCAGCCGAATTCTCACGCTATGGATGCGATCCAAGCGGCAGTAGCAATGCAAGAAAGTTTGCAGGAATTTAATGCCCAGCGCCACAAATACAATTTAGAATCTCCAGTCAATATCGGTACAGGAATTAACACAGGAATCGGCATGATCGGGACTTTGGGTTCCGATCGCCGCATGGACTCTACAGTCATCGGCGATGTGGTAAATACAGCTTCTCGGTTAGAAAATTTAACTAAAATATACGGCTGCCAAATTATTGTTAGCGAAAATGCCATTGTTCATGCGAGAGAATTTCTAAATGGCATAAGTTCCAACTCCCACTCAAAAGAAAGTCTATTATTAAAGTGCGACTTGGAAGTGGAAACACAGGAGAGTATTATGTCTACTTCTGGGGCGACTGCTGCTGACAGCCCTTTGCCCAGCAACAATTATTACTATCGCTGGATCGATCGAGTAACCCCGCGCGGCAAGCAGCAAGCTATTGAAATCTACGAAATCTGGGCTGCCTCCAGTCCCGACTCTGAAGCAAAGCAGCTTACCCAGGTTTTATTTGACAAAGGAATTCAAGGATGGCAATCCGAAAGATTTGTCGCCGCCTTGGGATATTTTCAGCAACTAATCGAACAAAACCCTGCTGATACAGTCGTCAGTTTTTATATAAACCGTTGCCAGGAAAAACTAGGTTTTCTACCTGCAAATAGCAGCTCAGAAAGATTTAACTTTTAGGGCTGGCTAGAAGCCCACCCCACAATAGTTTAGATCTCTTGAAAAAGTCGCTAACTATCGTGCATTGTATCTGCGTTGCGTCTGTGCTTTCCCTATGAATGAAAGATTTATCCAATAAGTCTACTCTAATTGGAGTTAGCATCAAACAGTCGTCAAAACTTGCTCTCTCAACTTCCCGATCAACTCATTAACCCCCCCCGTATTCAAACGGTAACTCAGAGGATGACCGATTAAATAAGCTGAACTTTCAAACAAAACATCAATTTCCACCAAACCATTTTCTCGCAAAGTTTTGCCAGTCGAAACCAAATCCACAATGGCCTCCGACATACCCGTAATCGGCCCTAACTCCACAGAACCGTAAAGTGGCACAATTTCCACCGGCAAATTCAAATTGTGAAAATATTCCCTTGCACAGTGTACGAACTTAGAAGCAACTCTACCGTGAGGAGGCAAATCCACCGTTCGTTGATAAGAACTAGATTCCTTCACCGCCACCGACAGCCGACATTTCCCAAATTTCAAATCAATTAAATTGGCCACTTTCGGCTTTTTTTCCCGCAAAACATCATAGCCAGCAATCCCCAAATCTGCTTGACCGTATTCCACATAAACAGGTACATCATGCGTCCTTACTAGCAAAGCTTTGGCAGTGCCTGTAGGGTCATAAATTTGAAGTTGTCGGTTAGAGGAATCGAGAAAAGCACTGAAGTCTAATCCAACCGATTTAAACAGCCGAATGCTATCTCCTAACAATCCGCCTTTGGGAAGTGCAACAGTAATCATGTCAATTCTTAGAGGGTAAATTTCTTAATTTGGGAAGGTGGCAATCGCGGTACAAGCAGAAACAGCTTTTACCAAACTCAGAATAACACATAGAGTTCATAACGAAAAATAAATTTCGGGTATTGCTCGATCCTTTGTTTGGGTATATATTATATTTAGTCAGTTTTTTCAAGGGCGGTCAGTATGGAAAACAATCAAGAGTTTGAGAGTCAAGAATTTGACGGAGAATTTCACAGTGTAGACCCGGATTCCCTGAAAATTACAGTAGATGAAATCCTCTCAGGCGGTGGTGTAGAGGCCGAGGAAATGGATTATACAGTAGCCGTACCTACCGCTAACGATGTCAAACTCGACCGACACAGATCATTCAATGCCAAATCAGGTGTGTTCGATCAAGCCCCCCGATCGCCGTTTGCAGAAAAACGCGGAACGCTGGGAGGCTGTTAATGTAAAATGCTTGCAGAGGCTGGTGCAGAGAACTGGGCGATCCTCGAAGAGGATCGTCATTCCGTCTCACGTCTTTGTGTATTCAAATCTAAAACTTAAAATTGCACGGGCGATTGCAAATAGCTAACAGCTACATTATGACCAAATTGACTCTGGTAATCGGCAACAAAAATTATTCCTCTTGGTCGCTGCGCGCTTGGCTGGCGATGAAACAAGCTGGACTGGAATTTGCCGAGGTGAGAATCCCCTTAGACTGGCCTACAACGCACGAAGAAATTCGGCGCTATTCTCCCTCGGGAAAAGTGCCAGTTTTAATCGACGGTGATCTGAAAGTGTGGGAATCTTTAGCAATTTGCGAATACGTTGCCGATCGCTACGCGCACCATTTGTGGCCGGCGGATGTCGCGCAAAGGGCGATCGCCCGTTCCATCTGCGCCGAAATACACGCGGGGTTCCAAAATATGCGCCAAAATATGCCGATGGACTTCCGCAACCGCTATCCGGGAGAAGGGATGACTCCGGGTGTAGAAGCAGAGATCGATCGCATCTTTAGCATTTGGCGCGAATGCCGTCAAAAATTCGGAACAGGCGGCCCTATGTTGTTCGGACAATTCACAGTTGTTGACGCTATGTTTGCCCCCATCGTCATGCGTTTTGTCACCTACGGAGTCAAATTAGATTCAGTAGCAAAAGCTTATGCGGATGCGATTTTTGCCTTGCCTGCAATCCAGGAATGGGTAGCAGCAGCTTGCAGCGAATCGGAAAGTATTGCACATTTCAAAATATAGCAAAAGTTAGTTTACTTAACCTAAATAGTCCTGGACGTAACCTCACCACAGATGGGGGCAACCACGGGGGGTTTGCCTACAAAACGTGCTTGTCTACAAGTTTTACGTAATTCATGCTCAAATCTAAAATCTAAAATCTAAAATCTAAAATCAGAATGCGGATTCTTTTAGTTGATGATGAAGTTGAGTTAACTGACCCTTTGAGTCGAGTTTTAACCCGCGAAGGTTATATCGTTGATGTGGCATTCGATGGAGAAAGTGGCAGCAATTTAGCCATGCAGGGCAATTACGATTTGCTAATTTTGGATTGGATGCTGCCGACACAAACCGGACTAGCAATTTGCCAGAAGTTGCGATCGCAAGGACGGAGTACGCCAGTGCTATTTCTCACCGCCAAAGATACCGTAGACGATCGCGTACAAGGACTCGACGCCGGTGCAGACGACTATTTAGTCAAACCTTTTGAACTGCGAGAACTGCTAGCCAGAGTCCGCGCATTACTGCGGCGGCCTCCTACTTTTGATGCCGAGGTTGCTGTCGGGCGGCTGCAAGTTGCAGATTTACAGCTAGACTACGACAATCAATTAGCTTATCGGGGCGATCGCACAATTGATTTATCAGAAAAAGAATGTCAGTTATTAGAATACTTAATGCGCCATCCCGGTCAATTGCTAACACACGAACAAATCCACCAGTATTTGTGGAGTGAAGCAGAAAAACCCAGCAGCAATGTATTAGCAGCTCAAATTCGCCTGCTGCGGCGCAAAATAGAAGCACCGGGCGAATCTGTGCTAATCCACACAGTCTACGGCAGAGGCTATCGCTTTGGAGAAGATAGGACGGCGGTTGAAACCGCGTCTTGTCAAACTAAGTCCGCCTCCGCGGACTGAAGAAAACAACCTAATTTTAACCGTCCAGTCTTCAACCCGCGTCGGCGGGTTTTGTCTGTATAGACGCGGTTTCAACCGCCGAGTCTTCTTGACAAACCAAAGTAATTACTGTCACCTCCGGCGGACAAAATAGCCTCCCGGGCGCATAAGTTCCCAAACCCCGATTCACGTACAGCAAATTACTCCCCACCTGATGCAAACCGCTAGCCCATTCCCAGTGAGTAACTACTCGATCGCAAGCCGACAGCAAAGGAATGAACTTTCGGATTCGCTTAGGAATCAAATAGCCAATTTTTCTCACCCAAGCGTACAAAGGGCCGATACCAGGAATAACGATTTGACCGCCGTGAGTGTGCCCAGACAACTGCAAATCAATCCGCCAATTTTGCAGTTTTTCAGCAGTATCAGGATTGTGAGACAATACAATCCGAGGAATCGCGGGATTTATTAATACCATTACAGGTTTAGGCGCAAAATCGCCCGACCAAAAATCTGCTAACCCAACTAAAGCCAATTCTGACCCCAAGGGATAGATTGCTTCGTTGTACAAAACCCGAATTCCGACGCTATTTAAAGCCTTAGTAACCTCTCTTTTTGCCTCCGGCCAATAGTGGTCATGATTGCCCAAAACCGCGTAAATTCCCACCCGACTTTGCAAGTTTTTCAATCGCTGCACTAAGCCGTAAATAGGTGCGGGATCGTAGGTAATAAAGTCACCAGTTAAAAAAATCAGGTCGGGTTCGGCTTCATTGGCCGCAGCAATCGCCTCTTCTAGCAACCATTCCGACAGTCGCACCCCGTCATAGTGAAAGTCAGTAAGCTGTACAATTTTAGTACCGGATAAATTTGCTGGAAGATTGGCGATCGGTATTGTTAAATACTCTATTCGCAGTTTCCCAGTTAATAACCTGTGCATAAATCTAAGGTTTATTGATGACAGAGCGCCACCTCTAGCTTAGCAAATAAACAGGCAAGACTGCAAAAGTAGATATTCTTCCCTTTTCCTCCTGTCATCTGACTAATGACTAATAATTGCTGAGTAATGACTACAATTATAGATGCAAAAAGTGGGATTACGTCAATAGAATTGAAACATAAATTCCCAATTTTTATTTAGGATTTATTGCAAAATTGTTTGGGTCTTACGTCCCCAACTACTACAGCATTTTTATAATATTATGACTTGCGTAGCAATCTGTTTAAAACGCTATCAATCCTCCTCAGACTGGCATTCCCCGCCCCGCATCTATATTCTTTTAGCAATTGTCAAAGCTGAAATTTGTCTCGCATCCCCATCGCATAGGCTTACCACGGGGGGATTGCTCCTACCAAACACTATCTCATCACTAATGATTTATTACTGAGTAGGTGGAAATAAACATGGCTTGGGGGAGGCCGGGTTTTGCATTAATAATAAACTGTGGCTAGTATATATTATTGCCTTAGCCGCCCCTAATATCTTTTATTTTTGGTCGCGTCTGCCTACTTGTTAACTAATAACTTTTGACGAATGTCGCTTCTTCTCAATATATTGCTGGTGGTAATCCTCTGCCATATAAAATTCAGCAGCAGGTTTGATTTCGGTAGCAATATCTTTGTCGTATTTACCGGAAATTTGCAATTTTTGTTTGGATGCGCGAGCGGCTTTTTCTTGTTCCCAATTGTGATAAAAAATCACAGACCTGTACTGTTCACCTCGGTCGGGGCCTTGGCGATTAATTTGGGTTGGATCGTGACAGTTCCAGAATACATCTAGCAGTGCTTCGTAACTCACCTGCGATCGATCGTACTCCAAGAGCACAGATTCAGCGTGACCAGTGACTCTGGCGCAAACATCCAGGTAGCAGGGATTCGGCCAGTGACCTCCTGTGTAGCCCGCAGCAGTCGAGACGACACCCGCAACGGCGCGAAACTTGTGTTCAACTCCCCAAAAACAACCGGCGGCAAATTTGGCTTTTTCCATCGTGTTACTCATCGTATTGGGATAAAACTTGGCACTAAATTATGCTTGACATATTCCCATTAGTGTGCATTCCCAAACTAATCGCGGTTGTACGTAGTTTAGCAAATATTGTCGTGCTTTTTCCAAGGGTTCTAAGGGCGATCGACTAATTCCCCCTGCCAAAAATTGCTGCCAGTAACAGTGTTGTAAATAATCGATTAACCACAACTGAGATTCAGTATCTAAAGTTTTATCAATTTCCTTTGCCAATTCCAAAGCAGACCGCAGATTTTGAGGCAACTGCTTCACCTTTTGCAGCAAATCATCAGGTATTGATTGCAGTTGCTGCCAAATAGAAATTGCCTCCCCAGGACTGCCCTGAGCCATCCCCAGTACCTCGGAATGATCCAAAATCTCCGCGAATCCCGCTTGCTGTAAAACTTGTGCCATTGCTTCGGGATTCAGCCGAGAAAACTGGATTTTTTGGCAACGGGAAATCAAAGTTGGCAACAAAACTTCCACTGTCGGAGCAATTAAAATTAGCGCTGCTTTTCCCGGTTCTTCCAATGTCTTTAACAAGCCGTTAGCTGCTCCCTCGCCCATTGTTTCTGCTTGTTCCAAAACTACGATAGAACGCGCCGCTTCTAGTGGCGGTCGGCTGAGAAAATCACCGATTTCTCGAACTTGTTCTAAACGAATTTGTGGTGGTGCTTTCCGCTTTAAACCGGCTTCCTCTGCTTCCTTTGGTGTAAGCCGTTTGCCTTGGTTCATATAAGTTGGTTCTACCCAAAGTAAGTCTGGATGATTGCGCTGCTGCACGCGATTTTGTACAGAGGCTATGAGTCTGGTTTCGGGAAGATTGGCTGAGAATAAAAGCTCGATGAAACACTGAGCAGCTAAACTTTTGCCGATGCCGTTAGAGCCGACGAATAAATAACCAGGAGCAATTCGGTTTTGCTCGACTGCTTGTGTTAGCAATTCTACTGGTCGCTCTTGTCCGATTAATGATGTGAAATAATCCATGTGACAGTTGACAGTTGACAGTTGACAGTTTGACAGTTGACAGTTGACAGTTGACAGTTGACAGTTGACAGTTGACAGTTGACAGCTTGCCCGAAGAGTGCAGTCGAAGGGTTGACAGTTGACAGTATTCAGTTGACAGAAGGAAGTTATTGTAGGGTGCGTCAGGGGCGCTGAATGTAATGACTACCTATTCAAGAATTTTGCCCTGATCGCTACCCTATGGTGAGTTAGTTACAACGAAGAAACCGGGTTTTTTCTCGAACTTGAGGATTTTTAGCAAATATTTCGCAAAAAACCCGGTTTCTGGCTATCTATGTAAGCTTACTTTTCAGAATTGGTATTATTTAAATATCCCCAAGCTTCTAACCTGCGAGTTACAATAGTTTGAATTTCCTGAGCGACTTCATATTCAGGGCGATCGGCATTGATCCGGACAATTCGAGATTTATTTGACTCGGCTAATTCTGTAAAACCTTGCTGCACAAGGTGGTGAAACTGCAAATCAGCTTGCTCGATGCGATCGCGCTCTCCCCTAGCCTTTACCCTCGCCAAACCCGCCTCCACATTAATATCCAGCCACAAAGTCAGATCGCTTTCCAAGCCGCCGGTGGCAATGTCATTCAACTGCTTAATTAAATTTAACTTAAGACCGCGGCCGTAGCCCTGATAAGCGATCGTAGAATCAGTAAAGCGATCGCATAAAACAATCGTTCCCTTCGATAACTCGGGTTTGAGAAAAGTTTCGACGTGTTGAGCGCGATCGGCAGCATACATGAGTAATTCTGCTCGATCGGATACAGATTCGCCCCCATCTTGTTTCAGCAACAAATGTCGTAGTCCCCTTCCCAACTCAGTACCCCCCGGTTCGCGAGTAGTCACCAACCGGACTCTCAGAAAGCAACTTGCTTGCAGGAACTGTATCAACCGCTGCATTTGCGTAGTTTTACCCGCACCTTCAACCCCCTCAAACACGATAAGTTTGCCCTTCATTGCCCTAACTTTCCACCTGAATAAAATAAATCCATATTGTTCTGTTCATCTGTTCTAGGTTCGGTATGATAATAAAGTCTAAATGCCTCACGGCTGGAGTTGTCTATGGCTCGCTATACTGGTTTTTTTATCGTTGCCGTTCCGATCGACCGTCTCCGTCAATCCCTGATTGAAATTTTAGAGTCATGCAATCTTGATATTATCTACAATACAGGAGATTCCGTCATGGCTCGCGAACTTCCCGGTCAAGTTTCGATTGCCAAACTTGTCACCGCAGAAGTCCTAATTGAGAAAAACACGGCCAGCGACTCAGAGGTTCGCATGAACTTCGTGATTAAAAACGAAGAACTGCCCCTGCAAACCAACAACCACTGCCGTCAAATGTTCGAGCTAGTGAGTCGTTCAATTATGAACAACAATAACTGGCGACTTTTGGAAAGTATGGCACTGTAGCCATCAGTCAGTCGATTTTACATTTTAGATTTTAGATTGACTCCACAGATGAATCTGGGGCCTCGAACTAATCTCGAAACTTCTTTGCTCTCGACTTTTAGTGTCAGGGGCTTATATCCGTCTTGAGATGAGGTCATTAGTCATTAGTTTCTAGCTAGTGACCGATGATATCAAATCCGCTAGCATCGAAATTAATATTACCCACAGCTTTCGATACGGCAGTGCCGTTTCCCTACAATTAATCCGGGTAGGGAAACGGCACTGCCGTGTCCTCTATATGATCAGGAGTGCAACCGGAAACGATATGACCTCCGACTTTGATCTACAAGCCCTCAATTTAAGCTCGAAATCCCCGGCGCAAAAACAAAGAATTGGTAACTACGCTAACAGAACTAAAAGCCATAAATGCACCGGCAGCCGCAGGACTGAGTAGAATTCCGGTTGCAGGCAGCAAGATACCGGCCGCAACAGGAATTCCCAGAGTATTGTAAGCAAAAGCCCAGAACAAATTTTGGCGAATCTTATTAAAAGTAGCGCGCCCAAGGTCGATCGACTCAACAACATCCATCAAAGCATTTCGCATCAGCACAATTTGAGCCGTCTCAACCGCGACATCAGTGCCACAGTGCAAACCGATACCAACATCAGCTTGAGCCAAAGCCGGCGCATCATTGATGCCATCGCCCACCACAGCCACTTTACAGCCTTGGGCTTGCAAACTGGCGATCGCCCGAGCCTTCCCCTCCGGCCGCACCTGGGCCAAAACATCAGCCGCCGCCAAACCTAGCTGCTGCGCCACCACCGCCGCAGCCGACGCAGTATCCCCCGTCAGCATGATCACCCGCAATCCCATTTCGCGCAAACGTTCCACCGTCGCCTTAGCATCCGGCCTCAGAGTATCTTTTAGCCCGATTACCCCCAGCAAAACGCCCCCAGAAGCCACGTAAACCGCCGTTTTGCCGTGCAAAGACTCCGACAATTGCGTCGCCACAGCGACCCCCTGCTCGCTCATCCACGCAGCATTCCCAGCGAACACCCGTCGGCCATCCACTAAAGCAGAAACCCCGAATCCTGGTTCCGTGTAGAAATCCTCAGCAGGTAGCAGCGGCAAAGCTTGTTTTTGAGATTCCAGTAAAATCGCGGCGGCGATGGGATGACAAGCGCCTCTTTCCACCGCCGCCGCAATTTGCAGCAGTTTTGAGTCTATTGTGGAACAGGCATCTTGCCTGTGGCCAGAAACATCATCAATTGTGGAAATTGTGGAAATTGTAGCAATTGTGGAACAGGCATCTTGCCTGTGGTCAGAAACATCATCAATTGTGGAAATTGTGGAAATTGTAGCAATTGTGGAACAGGCATCTTGCCTGTTTCCTACATTAATATCCGAGTTAAAATCCAACTCAGAATTCACAAAAATCGGCAAATAATCTGTGAGTGTGAGATTACCGGTTGTCAGAGTCCCAGTCTTGTCAAAAACCACCGTATCTAATTGATGCACCCGTTCTAAAACATCACCACCGCGAATTAAAAGCCCGCGTTCCGCCCCGATGCCAGAACCGACTAAAATTGCTGTTGGGGTAGCCAGTCCCAAAGCGCAAGGACAAGCAATAACTAAAACTGCGATCGCCAATTTCAAACTTAACAGCAAAGGCGATTGATAATGGATAATTGGCAATTCATTTCCCATATTCATTGCCCCGTGTCCCATATTCATTGCCCCCTGTCCTAAAAGCACAGAAGGCCAAATATGAGTGCCGGCAAAATACCAAAATAGGAAAGTTAAAGCCGATATCGCCATTACGCCATAGACAAAATATCCGGCGACAGTATCAGCTAAATGTTGAATCGGCGCTTTGCGAGTTTGGGCGGCTTGCACCAAAGCCACCATTTGAGCTACAGTTGTTTCCTGACCGGTGCGAGTTGCCCGCATCACAACTGCCCCGGATTTATTGATAGTTCCCGCCGCGACTGTATCTGCTGGTTGCTTCAAAACTGGCATCGATTCGCCAGTCAACATCGACTCATCTACAGTTGTTTTGCCTTCGCAGACTTCGCCGTCTACTGGAATTTTTTCCCCAGGCAAAACTTGCAGCCATTCTCCGACTCGGACGCGATCGGCTGGAATTTCAATGTATTGTGGATTGTAGACCTCTGATGTCGAATTTAAAGGCAATTCTTGCGATCGCAAATCTAAACTCGGGAGTTTAAAATCAACTAAGCGGGCTTTCGCCGGTTGCAATGCGATTAAAGCTTGCAAAGCTGATGCAGCGCGCCGTCTGGCTTGCTGTTCGAGAGTTTTACCCAACAAAATAAAGCCCAGCAGCATCACCGGTTCGTCAAAAAAGCACTCCCATCCCATCCGTGGAAACAGCAGCGCCGCGTTGCTAGCGGTGTAAGCTGTGACAGCGCCTAAAGCTACCAAAGTATTCATGTTGGGTGCATTTCGCCACAAACTGCGGCACCCGTCAACGATAATCGGGCGGCCCGGTAGCAGCAAAGCTAGGGTGGCGAGTCCCCAGTGAAACCAAATATTGCTGAGAATTGGGGCTTTTGTGCCGAGTACGTGACCTAAACCGGATAGAATAATTAGGATTAGGGCGATCGACAATTGATTGATTTGCTGTCGAATTTCTTGCCGCCGCCGTTCAACTGTCGCAGCTTCAGCTTCCTGCTGATTTCTACCTAAGCGAGACACAGAGGGAAATCCGTTATCAGTCAACTTTTTTGCTAAAGCTTCTGCATCCACAGCCCCCGGTTTGCACTCAACCGTTGCGACTTCTACAGCTAAGTTAACGCAAGCTGAAATTACGCCTGAATGCTGCATGAGTTGGCGTTCAACAGCTTTTGCACAACCTGCACATTTCATCCCGCTGACGTCGAAAGTAACAAGTTCTGGCGGCTGGAATTCTTTAATTGGGATAATTTCTGGTTGATTTTCTGGGATTGTTTTGGGGATAAATTGCATGGTTTTTTTTGGTATTGATTAGAATATTTGGGTATTTCGGAAAGTGTTTGATGCCAAGTTGAGATAAATGTATCCATTTTGATAATAGATAATTTTTGTGGCATCTTCCGAAAGTGTTAGTTTTTTTTAATTCTTATATCAATTCCGAAAAAAAGACCGGGCGGTTGAAACCGCGTCTACACAGACAAAACCCGCCTGCGTGGGTTAATATCCGACGGCGGTTGTCTTCAGTTTGATTATTTTAACAAAAACAGTTCGTAGTGCGGACTTTAGTCCGCTTTTTAGTTGCGGACTAAAGTCCGCACTACGAACCAATTTTAGATCGCTCAATTGACCGGAGACGATATTATATTAGTTACTATCCAATTTTTATGTAACTAATTTAGCTATGACAGAATCACATAAATTTTATATTGTCAAACGTCCTGCTGGTAATTGCGAGATTTTACCCATCGCCCAAATCGAACAGCAAAGCCCCACTATTATAGAACAGTGGGGCCCTTACGATTCTGCTGAAGATGCGATCGCCCGTCGCATCGGATTAATTCGCGCCGGCAAATGCCAGCCACAATGACGAATTACTATTACTTTCCTCTGCATCGCGAAAGCTAACGTGATATCAAATCTGTTAGCAGCGGAATTATTGATATCTGTCTTGTCTTCATCTGCGTGAATCTGCGTTAATCCATTGTCATCTGCGGTTAACACATTCTCTTTTTTTAACCGCAGATGAGGGCAGATTAACACAGATTAACGCAGATGAATTATATAAATTTCGGTTGCACCGGACGAATTGCAAAAAACAGCGCAGCATTCGAGTTGAAAATCTTGGCTTTTAGCCGTAAATCTTCCCCCGAATGCTTTTTTTAAACTGAAACCCTACACAGGTTTTCTACTTAGATTTAGAAGGTGCTGCACTCGGTTGAGCCTGGGCCGCATTCGGTTTAGGTGGCGCAGCATTGGGTTTCGACTCCGCCTTATTGTTCCCTGTTTTACCAGTAACTTGCTTTGTCAAAACTTCCATAGCTTTCGCGTACTGCGGATCGGCTGTGGTAGCAATTTTATCGCGATCGCGCCTCAATTCCTGTTTTTGAGCGTCGGTGAGTTCTACCTTAAAATCCGGTTCAATCCCGGCGTGGTTGATATCAGTGCCGTTGGGAGTAAAATACTTGGCAATTGTCACCGCCAAACCTGCACCATTTCCCACGCCGCGTACTGACTGAACTAAACCTTTACCAAACGTCTTTGTTCCCACCAAAACCGCGCGTTTGTTGTCTTGCAAAGCACCGGATAGAATCTCGCTAGCACTTGCTGAACCGCCGTCTACCAGTACAACTAACGGTTTGTCTGTGAGTTCTCCCTTATTTGCAGTTTGTTTATCGGCCTCACCGACTCGATCGACTGTCGAGACGATCGTACCTTCTTTGAGCCACATCCGAGCAATTTCAATACTTCCGTACAGCAACCCGCCGGGATTGGAACGCAAGTCTAAAATATAGCCCGTTACCTTTTTCTGTTCCAAATCCTTAATTGCCGATTTCATTTCCGATGCAGCATTCGCACTGAACTGATTTAAGCGAATATAGCCGACTTCTCCGATCGGGCTTTTCTGCACCGACTTCCGCACGGGATGAATTTCAATTTTAGCGCGTTTGAGCTTAAAATCTATTTCCTTTTTGTCCCGCAAAATAGTCAGAGTCACCTCGCTATTTACCGGGCCGCGAATCAAAGTTACTGCTTGATTCGTATCCATACCTTCAGTGGTTTTGCCGTCAATCTTAGTAATGATATCTTTTGCCAGAATACCGGCGGTAAAAGCAGGGGTATCTTCGATCGGCGAAATCACCACCAACTTCTTAGTTTCCTCATCTTGAGTCAACTGAATCCCTACTCCTGTCAGTTCCCCAGAAGTGTCAACCTGCATATTTTTGAACTCTTGAGGATCCATAAACCGTGTATAAGGATCGTCCAGCTTCTTCAGCATTTCCCGAATTGCTTTGTAAGCTTCGTCGTCGCTGGTATAAGTCCGGTTCAAATATTCATTCCGCACCGCTTTCCAGTCAACCTGGTTAAAAGTGCCATCAACATAACTTTTGTCAATAATCTGCCAAACTTCATCAACCAATTCTTTAGGACTTCCCCGAAAAGAAGCCAGAGATTTAGAACTGCAACCAGTGTTGACAAGAGTTACAGCAGTGAGTGCAACTGCTGTAGCACTTAGAATAAGGCCTCGTTTTGTTATAACCATTTGTCTGACGCGCCGGAGCAAAAGATTTCAGAATAATCACGCCCAATCTAACACAGGCAAGGCTTGGTCGGATTTTGGATACATATTTATTCAACTTTGCCAAGTTGTATTCCCGAAGCCGAGGCTGCCGCGCCTGAATGCGGACGCGGGTGTAGGAAGTTGATTTGCGAATGCCTAGAATCCTTGTTCTCTCTGCTTTGTACCAAAGTCTCGATCCCCCTAAATCCCCCTTAAGAAGGGGGACTTTGAGAAGACTTTCTTGTCCCCCCCTCTTCTTAAAGGGGGCTAGGGGGACTTTGATCGCTCTTGTCCCCCCCTTCTTAAGGGGGGCTAGGGGGGATCTGGCCTCGGATACAAAGCGAGATTTTTCAACGGTTTCAGGCGATTGTTAACACCAATGGCTTTGAACCCGCCCCAAACCTCAAAATTAAATCCAGTAAAGCCTACTCAGGTTCAAACCAGCGATCGTCCGACTTAATCAAATTAATCAATTCTGCCACACCTTCAGACTCAGGAACCTTCTTAATTTCATCCCGGCCGCGATACAGAGAAATATAACCCGGTTGCTTCCCGACATAGCCATAATCAGCATCAGCCATTTCTCCAGGCCCATTGACAATACAGCCCATAACTGCAATATCCAAACCCGTGAGATGCTTCGTTGCCTCCCTCACTTTGTGCAACACATCCTCTAAGTTAAACAAAGTACGGCCGCAGGAAGGACAAGCAACATACTCAACCATCGTTTTCCGCAATCCCAAGGCTTGCAGAATGCTGTAGCAGACAGGAATCTCCTTTTCCGGGGCTTCTGTCAGCGAGACGCGGATGGTATCGCCGATACCGTCAGCCAACAGCGGTGCGAGGCCAGCCGTGGATTTGATGCGCCCGTATTCGCCATCGCCAGCTTCCGTAACGCCCAAATGCAGCGGGTAATCCATGCCCAATTCGTCCATCCGGTGCGCCATCAAGCGGTAAGCAGCAATCATTACGGGCGCGCGGGAGGCTTTCAGGGAAATCACGATATTGCGGAAGTCCAGGGATTCGCAAATTCTGATAAATTCCAGGGCGGATTCCACCATGCCTTCCGGGGTGTCGCCGTAGGTAAACAGCATCCGTTCGGCGAGGGAACCGTGATTAACGCCGATTCGCAAAGCTTTACCTTGATCTCGCAGGGAAATCACCAGAGGTTCCAGGGTTTCGCGGATTTTTTCGCCAATTTCCGCGAATTCCGCGTCAGTGTATTCGGTTCTGTCGGCTTTGGGCTTCTCGAACACGTAAAGCCCCGGATTGATTCTCACTTTGTCTACGTGTTTGGCGACTTCCAGGGCAATTTTCATCCCGTTGTGGTGGACATCGGCAACCAGGGGCACGGGTTGGTAGGTTTCGTGCAATTTTTGCTTGATTTCGGCTAAAGCTTTGGCGTGGGCCATGCTGGGCACGGTAACGCGGACGATTTCGCAGCCTATCTCGTGCAAGCGCCGAATTCCTGCGACTGATCCGTCGATGTCGAGGGTGTCTTCGTTAATCATCGATTGTACGACGACTGGGTTGCCTCCGCCGATCGTGATGCTGCCGACTTTGACGGGACGGGTTTTGCGGCGTTTGATGCTGGTGTCGAATACTGGTTCGGTTGTGGGGGTTTTAGTTGGATTGGGCAGAGTTTGCATAGTTGATTGGTAGAGTTTTGTTACGAAGGTCTATAAAATTGTGTCTGCTGTTTTTTAGGTTGCCATAGAAATGACCTGTTTGGACAAACAGGTTTCTCGCACTAAAAGCCAACCATCACCGGGAAGCCGAACTGAAGTTGGGCCGGTGGAACTAAACCCAACTGACAAAATACAGTTAAGATACAGGCTAGGCTGAGATAAACCTTGATATTGGTTGGCGGTGAGGGGAATGGTTTGGATGCCGGGCAGGGGTTAAATGGCGATCGGTATATCATTGAAGGCAAGTTAGGTGAGGGTGGCTTTGGAGTCACCTACCTAGCGCAGAAGGCGCAAAACAGGCAGCGGGTTGTGATCAAAACCCTGAAAGATGAATTATTGAGCGATCCAAATTTTGCCCGGTATCGGGACAGATTCCGGGATGAGGCCCTACTGCTATCTTTGTGCAAACATCCGAATATTGTGCAAATAGACAACTATTTCATTGATGGTGATTTGCCCTGTATTGCGATGGAATATGTGGCAGGGGAAGATTTGTGGAAATTGGTAGAAAAGCGCGGTATTCTGTCAGAAACAGAAGCTTTAAACTACATCCGCAAAGTGGGAGAAGCCGTAATAGTAGTTCACGAAAAAGGTTTGCTACATCGGGATATCAAGCCACAAAACATTATGGTACGCGACAATTTTGATGCAGTTTTGATTGACTTTGGTTTGGCACGGGGCTTTATTCCAGATCGCACTCAGCAAATGACTTTGGGGCTAACACATGGTTTTGCGCCTCCCGAACAGTACGGGGAAATGGGCAGATTTGGTGAGTATACAGATGTTTATGCTCTGGCGGCAACGCTATACTATCTGCTAACGAAAACACCACCAACTGCTGCATTTATGAGGGCTTTAAATCATCCTTTAAAGCCGCCGTTTCAAATTAATCCTAATATTAGCGATGCGGTGCAGCGGGCAATTCTTAAAGGGATGGAAATGGATGAGACAAAGCGCCCTCAGTCGGTGGAAAAATGGTTGGCTATGCTTCCACAAGCCACCGGTAATTGGGGACAAAGAGGGGGTGTTTCGCCAACGATTCCTAGCCCACAGCCAGCGCCACAACCTGTAAATTTAATTTCAGCAAAAGGAGTTGATTATCGTCAACTCGATCGGCTGCTGGCCAGCGGAAAGTGGAAAGAGGCGGATGAGGAAACTGCGAATAAGATGCTGGAGGTAGCGGGGAGAACAGAGGAAGGCTGGCTGAGAAGTGAAGATATCGATCGATTTCCCTGTGCAGACTTGCGAACTATTGACCAACTTTGGGTAAAATACAGTAATGGACGTTTCGGCTTTTCGGTACAGAAACGCATCTATGAAAGTCTGGGGGGAACTGGGAAAGATGATGAGAAAATTTGGAAAGCTTTTGGCGATCGGGTAGGTTGGCGCGTGAATAAAGAATGGTTGTACTACAACGATCTCAAATTTAACACCAAAGCACAAGAAGGGCACCTCCCAAGAATGGGTTTGGGTGTGGGGGGGAGGTTTGGACTGTTGCGGATACGGTGTGGGTGTGGTACTCTTCTCTCGCGTCGAGACTTGTAGAGTGTAACATCTAAGGGTTACAGAACTTTGTTAACTACGGATAGATTAAAGCCACTTGAATAAAATGATAGAAAAAGGTGCAACAAGTGGCAGACCCTTCAATCCCTCGAAAGCTGGCGGAAAGATTCTCAACTTATCTTATCAAAATGTTAAAATTACCGATAAAGGCGTTGGCTTAGTTGAAGCTCATGTTCGCAGATTTAATCCAGTTGGTGAAGCTGAGCTAAGAATGGTTGAAAGGTTAAGAGGTATCACCACCCAAACCCTTGTAGCTGAGCCTGTTGATTTACGCTTTTATACTCACGAGTTACGCGAGTATCTCAGGTATAAAAAGCTTGGCTACCCAACGGGACAACCCGCTGACCCGGATGAGGCTTATGAACTTTGGAACAATGCTCACACAGCTACTCTGGAAGATTATAAGTTAAAAGAAGGATTTGGCGTTTTATTTCATCCGAGCGTAGAGGAATTTTAATGAAAAAATTAACTCAATTAACTCAGCTTGAATTAGTGCTTCTTGAATTAGTAGCTAAAGGTCAAGGAAAGTGGAGTTGGTACGAACTCGCCAATGCACTTTCCCGTCGAGATGTACCGCGAGAACCTGACATGATGGTTGTCTTAAAAAAACTGTCTGCTGATGGCTTGGTTAAACGATATATCGAAATAGGTTCGCCGCGTGACAGATGGGAATTGACGAGGGAAGGATCGATTTTGCTGACAGATGCAACCGCAAATCGGCAACGCGAAAGTATACGTTATGCAATTGCGATTGAAAAAGCCAAAAGCAATTATTCTGCTTACGTTCTAGATTTGCCCGGATGCGTGGCAACAGGTACAACTCTCGAAGAGGTAGAACAGCAAATTAAAGAAGCAATAGTCTTGCACTTGGAAGAGTTGCGACAAGCTGGTTCGTCTATCCCTGAACCGAGGACTTTATGCAAATATGTTGAAGTTTAACTTAGAAACCAAATTTGTAGTTTGCATTAACAATCAAGAGTATCAAGCATCCTTGGAAGTGCGAAAAATCTATCGAATAATACCCGATAATCGCGCTGCGGAACATCAATTAATCCGAGTTGTTGATGAATCCGGCGCAGATTATTTGTATCCAGTCGCGTATTTCGTGCCGATAGAATTGCCGCAAGCCGTAGAAGCAGTATTTGCATAGACAATGGTTCTATAGGGGCGGGTTCACCAACATTTCTGTCTATCAATAACAATCTCAATAAACCCGCCCCGCCCAATTAATTACTCAAATTGATGGGGCATTTATCGGTAATCCGGTGGGGTGGGGGCGGGTTTACAATATTTTTTGTTGTGCTCGATAAATTTAGGTGAACCCGCCCCTTGTATCTTGAAAGAGACAGGTGAGAGAACCACAGACCGCAGCATTGAACCGCAGATACGGTT
>ENA-ORBV01002515-ORBV01002515.1-microbial-mat-metagenome-genome-assembly--contig:-NODE-2515-length-38507-cov-7.849415_pt1 | contig 38507 bp, 29 predicted proteins | sample MGYA00237777_ERZ505514 | MGnify/ENA primary metagenome ERZ505514 (study PRJEB26160, sample SAMN06269048) | microbial mat metagenome | isolation source: Oligotrophic lake microbial mat | place... | reverse complement strand
TGTGTATAAGAGACAGGGATTTGCTCACCTTGCTGCTGAGCAAGTAGAATTTTTTATGGGTTAATTCTGGCTCGAAGTTTTCCCAACTCGGGTAGTTTACGTAATCAAGTAGGTTCCAATAATCCATGCCAGCGCGCTTGAGGTGTTTCTCGTCAAGGCTGAAGCCGAGGGGGCCGACGAGGTGGAGGCGGGTATGGGTGGCGGCACAAAGCCGCGCGATGTTGCCAGTGTTAGGAGGGATTTCAGGTTCGAGTAAAACGACGTGAAGCATATAGGTGAGTGGGTTTCGTTTAGTAAAAAACTTTCATTAAGTAGAGGCCATGGGCGGGCGCAGTTTGCGGGGCGGCGGATCGTTTTTTTTCTTCGAGAATGGTTTTAAAGTCGCCCGGGGTAATGCGGCCTCGACCTACTTTAATTAGGGCTCCGGTGAGATTGCGCACCATGCGGTAAAGGAAGCCGTTGGCACGGAAACGGATTTTTAGAAGGGGACCTTGTTTTTTGATTTGGACTGCCTGCATAGTGCGTACGGTGGTGGCGCGGGCGTAGCCGGGGTTGCTGGCAAAGGAAGCGAAGTCGTGGGTGCCGAGGAGGTGTTGGATGGCTTCTTGCATGGGAAGGAGTTGGAGGGGCTGAGCTTGATGGAAGGCTTGGAGACGAAGAAAGGGGTTCATGATTTCATGATTGTAGATGAGGTAGTGGTATTCTTTTCCTTGAGCGGAAAAGCGGGCGTGAAAGGTGAGGGGGACTTTTTTACAATCTAAGATACGAATTTCTTTAGGAAGGTTGTGGTTAAGGGCACGGCGCAGTTCGTTGAGGTCTTTAAATTTTACAGGTGCTTGAAAGTGGGCGACTTGCCCGTGGGCGTGGACCCCTGCATCGGTGCGACCAGAGCCTTGTAGGGGATAGCGTTCGCCCCAGAGTGTCGTGATGGCTTTTTCGATAAGGGATTGGACGGTTACGGCATTGGGTTGAATCTGCCAGCCGCCGAAGGGTGTGCCATCGTAAGAGATGATGAGCTTATGGTTCTGCACGTTGTGTTGTTGTGGGATTTCCCGCATGGGATAAGTTAAGCACGGAGAAATAAAAAAGCCGAGCTGTGATTAGCTCGGCTTTTTGAAAAGAAATGATAGTGAATTATTTCCAAACGTTTTCAAAGAAGTATGTAGCACCTAAAAAACCGCCTAAGGAATTAATGCCGGCATTACGTTCGGCTAAGTTGGCGTTAGAGATGTGGTGGAACATAGCTTCGAGGTCAATAGACCATTCGTCATTGACTAAATATTTGAGTCCGACGCTGGCTTGTGGGGTGAACTCGATGGCTTGTCCGATGGCGTTTTGAGAGTCGTCTTGGTAGGCGTCAGTGTAAACGATGCCGACGCCACCTTGGATGTAGGGGATGACTTTCCAGTTAGGCTGAACGAAATTGTAGCGGATAAGGGCGGTGGGGCCTACGAATACTGTGCCGCTGCCTTCAAAAAGGAAGCTGGTGGAGAGATCGACGAGGGCTTCAAAGTTACCGCTTAAGGCACCTTCACCTGAAGGAGTATTGAGCATCCAACCAAGGCGCAGATTGGTTTGGGAGTAGTTGTAGGAAGGAATATCTGGGCCGACAGCATCGGTGCTGAAGAGGGCGCCCGTCATGAGTTGGAAAGTGATGCGATCTTCCGTGTAGCGAGGAAGGTTGGCAGTCTCTGACTTGACGTCGGTGAGGATTTCTTTTGATAAATCAGGCTGATCCGCCTTCGCCATGTGAATGGAAGCGGTAAAAAGTAGGCAGAAGGCCAGCATTTTAAGGAGACAAGAGGTTATCATGGGGAATTATAAGTTATAAAAGTTAGTAATTATTTAGCGCAAGTTAGCAGGTGAGTCAAGGTAGCTTTGCAGAATAACTACGGCGGAGGAAGAATCGATAATTGAGCGTTGCTGTTTTTGATTTTTACCAGCTTCTTGGAGTTTGCGTTGGGCTTCGACGGTCGAGAGCCGTTCGTCAACGGTTTTGATGGGGACGGTGAGTAGCTCCGTGAGACGACGGGTGAAGTCTTGGGCTTTTTCGGCCGAGGGGCCGTAGCTGCCGTCCATGTTGCGGGGAATGCCAACGAGGATCATGATGACTTCTTTTTCACGAATGAGAACTTTGAGTTTTTCGATCAAGGCCTTTATAGGGGCGGCGTCGAGAAATGGCTGGGGAGAGGCAAGTGTTAGGGTAGGATCGCTCAGGGCGATGCCGATGCGTTTAGTTCCGAAGTCGAGGGCGAGAATGCGGCTCATGAGTAGTGGACGGCTTGGGCTAGGGGTTGAACGAAGGAGTGAATGTTGCTGGCGAGATCGGGAGTTTTTCCGAGTTGAGCGATTTTATGAACGATGGCACTTCCCACGACGACGCCATCGGCAATGCCTGCGACGAAGCGGGCTTGTTCTGGGTTGGAGATGCCGAAGCCGACGCAAATGGGGAGAGAGGAGTTTGCTCTCATATCTTGAATAGGCTTAGTGATATTTTGGGGTAAACCGCTTTGCATGCCGGTAACGCCTTCGCGCGAGACGTAGTAGATGAAGCCCGAGCTGGAGCTGAGGATGCGTTGCATGCGTTCGTAGGGTGTGGTGGGTGCGATGAGGGAGATGCGGCGGAGGGGGCTCTCAGCAATCCATTCGCTCTGAGCTTCTTCGGGGGGGAGGTCGAGAATGAGAGTGCCGTCTGCTCCAGCAGATTCCGCTGTTTTGAGGAAGTGCGCGACGCCTTGGCTGAAGACGGGATTGAAGTAGGTGAAAAGGACGAGAGGGATGGATGTTTTCTTGCGGATGGATTCAATGAGGCGAAAAACTCCGGCCAGGGTGGTGCCGCTGGCGAGGGCTCGTTGGGAGCCGAGTTGGTTGACGACGCCGTCGGCAAGAGGGTCAGAGAAGGGGATGCCGAGCTCAATGATGTCGGCACCAGCCTGTTCTAGGGCTAGGACGATGTCTAGGGTGGCGTCGAGGTCAGGGTCTCCTGCGACGACGTAAGCGACGAAGGCTTTGGAGTTTGTGGTGCGTAGCTTTTGAAAACAGAGGTCAATGCGATTCATGGCGAATAATTTTGATGAAGGTAAGCAGCATAGAGTCCTTCTAGGGTGAGCAAAGGATTAACTTCGCTTACTTCGTGCATGGTTTTAGAAATGAGTTGGGCTTGGCCACCGGTGGCGATGATGGTGATTTTTTTCGTTTTGAGCTCTTTTTGGATCTCGTGTAAAATTCCACGAATGAGTCCGCGGTAGCCGATGACGGCACCGACCATCATGGCTTCTTCGGTGCTTTTCCCGATGGCGCATCTGGGTTGGCGCAAATTAATTTTAGGGAGGAGGGCGGTTTTTTCATGGAGGTAATCGGTCATGGCGTTTAGGCCAGGGGCGATGACTCCACCGAGGTATTTTTTATCGTGGGAGATGATGTCAAAGGTGACGGCGGTGCCGAAGTCGATTACGACGGCTGGGAGTGGATAGTGGGAAATGGCGGCTAGGGCATTGGCCAGACGGTCTGCTCCGATGCTGCTTGGATTGGGGTAGTCAATTTTAAGGGGCAAGGGGAGATCATTATTGAGGAGGGTGACGTTTTTTTTAGGGAGGCTGCGCAGGAGTAGCTGAGTTTTTTTTGGGACGACGGAGGCGACCATGACGTGAGCGGGGTTGAGGTCTCTCCACCATTTTTTTAGGTGGGTGGAATGAAGAGTGGACGTTTCGACGCTGGCGATTTTGCGAATTCTTTTGGGAGTGGCAAGGCCCACTTTGGTCCAAGAGTTACTGATGTCGATGAGGAGAATGGGCTGGTTCATGAAAGGATTTCTCCGGCATGGATCGCTTCGAGTGCGCCGTGGGAGTGGCGGAATATGAGGGCACCGTTGGGGTCGATGTCGATCATTTGGCCAGTAATTAGTTTTCCTGAAATGGTTAGGGTTATGGTTTTGCCCATGCTAAGGCAGTGAGATTTCCATTCGTCACGGATGGTTTCCCACGGTTCTGTTTGAATGGTAGCGAGTTGTTGGAGAAGTTCGACTAGTAAATCGGCTCGTCGAATTTTTTCACCAGTGATTTGAAAAAGAGAGGTAGCGAGGTGTTGGAGTTCGGGTGGAAAATCGCTTGCGAGGTGGTTAACGTTACAGCCGATGCCGATAATAACGAAGCTCAAGGTGTTACCCAGGAGTTGAGCTTCGGTTAAGATTCCGGCAAGCTTACGGCCTTTAAAAAGTAAATCGTTAGGCCATTTTATTTCGGGATGGATTTGAGTTATTTTTTGGATGGCGCGATGGAGGGCGAGGCAGGACTGAATGGTGAGGCGTGGGGTTTGGTGGGCAGGGATATGGGATTTTAGCAGGAGGGAAAGCCAGAGGCCGAGCTGGGGTTGAGAGTTCCAGACTCGGCCTTGCCTGCCGCGACCGTGAGTCTGGCTCTCGCTAACGATGACCAAGGGGCCGGCATGTCCCTCCCGTCCGTAACGGTGAGCCAGGTCATTGGTGGAGCGGGTTTCTTTAAAGATAAGCACGTGACGTGTGAGAGGGTGGTCGGGCAGACGTGCTTGGAGTTCGTCGGCTACGAGAATATCAGGCAGGGTCGAAAGCCGATAGCCGCTATGGGGTAAGTATTCGATGTCGTAGCCTAGGTGCCGCAATTCTTCTACATGCCTGAGTAACGCAGGCTCTTCACCACCTACTTGGGCTAAGAGTGAGGGGAGTGAAAGACCTTGGGTGGGGTTGGAAAAAAGGGTCTTTAAAATTTTAGTGTCAACATTCACTTAGTTGAATACAGAAGCAAGGAGCTTCTAAGGCAATCAAGAAATGACGTATCGTCGGGTTATTTAATGAGTTTGTCTGAAGCGCAACGGAAGCCGAGGTAACCGTTTTGGGTGGTGATAGCCCCTCCGGTGCGGACTTGATTGGGAACAAGTTTATCGATTCCGTGGTTGCTCCCTTTAAAGGGTCGGAAATCTTGGCGAAAGGGACCAAGGTCTTTAGAAACACCAACCCACTCGCTAACATTACCAGCCATGCCGTATACGTTAAAAGGGCTGATGTCTGAACTTTTCTCATCAACAGGGTTTGAGCTACGGAAGCCATCCACTGAGCCACCTTCTTTAACTAGGGCGTTTTTGTTTCTGTCGTAGCCAGTATTAGCTTTAGAATAGTCTGCATCTTTTCCCCATGGGTAGGTGCTGTTAGTATTGCCTGAGGCGGCTCTGATCCATTCCAGCTCTGTGGGTAATCGTTTACCAGCCCACTTTGCGTAAGCTAGGGCATCCGCATAATCTACGTTACAAATGGGGGAGTCATAAGTGAGGGGACCTCCAAGATAGTCATTTTTTTTATTAATTGCCTCTATCATGATGTTCCACTCTTTGGGAATAAAATTCTTTTTATTGATAGGTAAATTTTCTGGCAAAAGAGTTTCTGGTGCTTGGTTCTTAGTGGCTTCGAGGAATTTTTTATACTGCCCGATCGTTACTTCGTGTTGATCAATGTAAAATTTTTGAACAGTGAATACCTTTTCGCCTAAGACGACATCTCCCATGGGTATTTCCAGTTGGGTATCGAAATCTTTACCTGGAGGGACAAGCACATAGCTATCGAGCATCACCGACACCAGTGCCGTGACTAATAAGGCGAAGACGGCAATGCCAGAAATGGTGGCGATCCAAAAATTTTTTTGAGCTTTTTTGACTTGGGCTTGAGCGATGACGGCTTCTTGTCGAACTGGAGTGAAGGTGACGGGAGCTAATTCGATATCGATCGCGTTAGAGCGGGCGGCGGCCTCTTCTGCGGTGACATTAAAATTATCCATGTCTGTAAGAAGGTTACTTAATGAAGTATGTAGCTCTTCAGTAGGTGAGGTGAAGTCACGAATGATCTGAGCTAAGCTGGAAAGCTGTTCCTGTTCATTGGGCATATCGACCCCTAGAGGAAGTGCGGTGTTGATAATTTTAGTAACGCCTTGTGAGGACAGCGTGATGTGGCTGCTGCGTAGGGGCTGGTAAGGGATGTTGTGGCTTTGGTGGTGCTTGATAGCGGTGGCTACGGTGTTAATGATGCGAGCTAGGGAACGGGATTCGAGTTTCGTGCTTTGTAAGCTCAGTTGGAGCATGCTGGGCGAGTTGACTGGTTCTTGCGCAACGTAGGGTCGACCTTGATCCTCACCTTCTTCATAAATAGCGTAAATGACGGGGTGAATATTTCCCGCTTGAGCCGAGGCGATTTTACGGAACGCCATCTTACTTTCTTCTGATGAATTGAGGGGGAGTACGAGGAGCTGAACATCTCGCCGAATAGTGGATTGATGAGCCGAGTAAATACGGGCCTGCTGACTTTGTGCTACAAAATCCTTTAACTGAAAATTGCTGATGTTGCTTCCCCGTAGATCCTCCAGCATGCAATAAAGAATATTGAACCAGGCATTAATATCCTCGATTCCTTGCACGCAGGGAATAGGGAAAAATGGAGGTAGAATATCCGTTACATCGTAATTGGTCAGAGCTAGAAAGCCTATGCGCGGGTACTTTAAGGCCATGCTCATTAAAACATCTGAGGCATCGGATTCTTCCCACATGAGATCCGTGATGACACTTGCGGTGTCGGGCACCTCAGGAAGTTTTTGATAAAGTTCGGTTAAGGTAGTGAGTTTAATGACTTGGTAGCTTTGCCCTGTAGAAAGAATAACGGCCTCTATATAATTAGCCGTCTCGGCGTCAGGATAAACGACAAAAATAATAGGTCCTAACAAAGGGTCAATATCACTCATACTTAAAAGTCATTGCTAGCATCAGCTACAAATAAATCAACGGTTAAAGGTTTTGGTGCCAATTTTCTGATTACTTTTCACTTGGATTCGTTGTGTAGTAGTTTACTTTCCTCCTGTGCGCCGCCGTATTGACTATCTGATTGTGGGAGCTGGCTTTGCTGGAGCCGTGCTAGCCGAGAGATTGGCTAGTCAATGCGGTAAGAAATGTCTTGTCGTGGACAAACGCAGCCACATTGCTGGTAACGCTTACGACCGCTATGATCAAGCAGGCGTGCTTATCCACGTTTATGGTCCCCATTATTTTCGGAGCAATTCGCAGCGTATCGTTGATTATTTAGGACAATTCACAGAGTGGCACCCCGTGGAATATAAGATCCTTTCTAAAACAGATGGTCGCTACTGGCAATTCCCGATTAATTTAAATACTTTTGAACAATTAGTAGGCCATGCGTCCACGCCTGAAGAAATGGAACAAACTCTAGCCGAGTGGCGTGTGCCTATTGAGAATCCGCAAAATTCGGAAGAAGTCATTATCTCGCAAGTGGGTTGGAAACTTTACGAAATGTTCTTTAAAAACTATACAAAAAAACAATGGAAACGTGACCCGAAAGAGTTGGACGCCAGCGTCTGCGGGCGCATTCCCATTCGCACCAACCGTGATGATCGTTATCTTTCAGAAGAGTTTCAGGCTTTACCGAAAGAAGGCTACACTAAGATGTTTGAGAAAATATTGCAGCATCCTAATATTGAAGTTTTGCTAGAAACAGACTACCGAGATATGTTAGATGAAGTAGATTTCGGACACATGATCTACACGGGGGCGATTGATGATTATTTTAACTGCTGCTACGGCCCACTCCCCTACCGCTCCCTGCGCTTCGAGCCAGAAACCTTAGCTCAAGAAACATTCCAGCCAGCCATGCAAGTGAATTATCCGAATGACGAGGAGTTTACCCGCATCGTAGAACTCAAACATGCTACGGGTCAGAAGTTGCCCGTAACTACCATCGTGCGCGAATACCCTGAGGACTACGGCCCAGGCAAAGAAGCTTATTACCCCATCCCGGCTCCTGATGCTAAAGCACTTTACGAGAAATATAAGGAACTGGCAGTTAAAGAAGAGAACGTTAGTTTCGTTGGTCGCCTTGCCACTTACCGATACTACAACATGGATCAAGTGGTAGGAATGGCTTTAACCGAATTTGAAAAACTAAAACAGCGAGTCTGACCTTGATCTAGTCTTTTTGCTGCTGCTGTTTTAAGTCCTTTAACAAAATAGTGAGGGCAGCCGTGGAGATATGGATTTCCCAGATGGAGAAAAAGAGTGACATCATCATGCAGAATAAACTAACCCCGAACGCCAAGGCTCCCCAGTGAAGGAGATTCGTGTAAATAAAGGTCATACTAATGGTGCAAAATAAAAGACTTAAAATCCCGCAGGCCTGCATGGCTTGAACTAAGTAAATACGGAGCTGGAGACTTTGAATTTGGGCGAAGACGCCCTCTGTTTTTTGCATTTGATAATCGGCATAAAGTTTCCGGATTAAACTAGCTAGAGCTAAAAAACGATTCGTGTAAGCCAGCATGAGAAGGCTAATGGCTGGGAAAAGAAGGGCAGGGGTATTGAGAGTAATTTCCATAAGGATTAATTTAATTTCTAACGCTGATTAGTAGATGATAATTTCTTTTTCTTTTCTCAAAGCCATCTATCATTGAAAGCTTCACATGCTCGCCGCAGCTCTTACTAGTTGTTTTTTTGCCCTATCTGCTTTGAGCGGTTCGCGGGCGGCCGCATTGGTGGGACCTGTTAATGCTAATTTCATTAGGCTTAGCCTAGCGGCTTTTCTCCTGTCCGTCTATGCGTTCACTTTTGGTCAAGGGTTTCATGGCCCGGGCTTAAGCGTATTTCTTATCAGTGGTTTAGTTGGCTTTGGTTTGGGTGACATCGCCCTGTTTCAAGCATATGAGAGGATAGGGTCACGCCGCACCATCCTATTGGTGCAATGTCTAGCCGTTCCGTTTGCGGCACTAACCGAATGGTTTTGGCTGGGCACCCAGATTTCGTTGCAGCAGATCATGTGGATTACACTCATTCTGGCAGGTGTGTCCTTAGTCATGATACGACGGCAGGAGTCCATAGTGGCAAACTCTGTCTTATGGCCCGGCATAGGCTTCGGCGTGTTGGCCGCCCTAGGGCAAGGCTGGGGTGCCGTGCTGAGCCGGAAGGCCATTTCCTTAAATCAAGCGGCAGGCTTTGAATTAGACGGCTGGACGGCGGCCTTCCAACGAATCATGGCAGGCTTAGTCGTGGCCGCATTTTTCTACGTTTGGTTCCGCTGCAAACGGCGAAGCCTACAGCAATCACGTCTAGCACATCTCCCACCCGAGGCGAGGTTACGTGCGCTGATGTTTTGTTTTGCCAATGGCTTGGCCGGACCCGTCTTAGGTGTAGGCTGTTATCAATGGGCCTTAACCACTGCGCCCAGTGGCATCGTCCTAGCCATCGTCGCCACCACACCCATCGTCGTGCTGCCTTTGGCGTGGCTTCTAGAAGGAGATAAACCGACTTGGCTTTCCGTGAGCGGCTCGCTACTAGCCATCAGCGCCGTGGTGGGACTGCTCTTTGCGAGCTGACGTATTAAAGGCTCGCTTTACAAAGGCGTTCTCTCTTGTCTAATTTGATCGTATGCAAACAGCTCTCTTAGCTTTAGAAGATGGATCCGTTTTTCGTGGGGAATCATTCGGTGCCGCGGGAACGGTCACTGGAGAAATTTGTTTTAACACCTCCATGACAGGTTATCAAGAAATCCTGACCGATCCTTCCTACAAGGGTCAAATGGTTGCGCTGACTTATCCAGAAATAGGAAACTACGGCGTCAATGAAGAGGATGCCGAATCCTACCAACCCCACGTGAGCGGCTTCATTGTGCGGGAACTTTCGCCCATTGCTAGTAACTATCGTAGCACGGGTAGCTTAGCGGATTATCTTAAAAAGAATGGTATTCCTGGAATAAAGGGCATCGACACGCGAGCCTTAACGAAAAAGCTGCGCGTGACGGGTTCTTTAAAGGGTATTCTAACAACAGAGGAAATGTCAGACGCGGACGCTGTGGCGCAAGCGAGGGCATGGCACGGCTTAATCGGTGTAGATTACGTCAAGGACGTCACCTGCAAAGCTCCCTACCGTTGGGATGCGGAGGGTATAAATATAGCCTCTTGGAAAGATTCTCATGAGTTAAAGCAAAACCCTGAGCTGGCCGTTATGGCTAAGTTGAAGCATAAGATTGTGGCCTATGATTTCGGGATTAAATACAACATCCTACGCCGCCTACGCGAACAGGGATTTGATGTAACAGTCGTGCCCGCCCGAACCACGGCGCGCGAGGTTATGGCCTTAAAGCCAGAGGGCGTCTTTCTTTCCAACGGTCCGGGAGATCCTGCCGCATTAACTTATGCCCACGCTGCTGTTTCTGAAATAATAGGGCAAGTCCCGCTTTTTGGAATTTGCCTAGGGCACCAGATTATGGGACACGCTCTCGGAGCTAAGACGTTTAAATTAAAGTTCGGACACCGTGGCGGAAATCAGCCCGTGCAAGATGTAAAGACAGGTAAAGTAACCATCACCTCCCAGAATCATGGCTTTGCCGTCGATTCCGACTCAATCGATCGGGAAAATGTAGAAGTCACCCATGTTAATTTAAATGACGGAACCTGTGAAGGACTCCGACATAAAAAGCACGACGCCTTCTCCGTGCAGTATCATCCTGAGGCCGCGCCAGGTCCGAACGACGCTACTTACTTTTTTGAAGAATTTCGTAATGTGATTGAACGGTTTCAAAAATCAGTCTAGGTTTGTGCCATGCCTCGTTTAATTGCTCGATCTCCCGAATTCACTGGACAAGAATTTGACCTCACGGCCCCTCTCATAAGCATAGGTCGTGTTGAAGGTAACGACATTGTTTTGACCCATCCTAGCGTATCTAGTAAACACGCTGAATTGCGGCTGGAAGGGGGAGATTATCGCCTCGTGGATCATAACTCCACCAATGGCACCAAAGTAAATGATGAGCGCATTTCCGAAGTGATGCTTCGTAATCAGGATCTAGTGTCCGTTGGGAATATTGTTTTGGCCTATGTATCCAGTAATGCCTTAGCTGCGGCTCCTCTTCCTGAAGCGAGTGGTCGTGTCGAAATCGGCGGCAGTACCCGTGGTCGCCCTGCCACATTCACAAATCTAGCGCCCTTCGCTAAGCCTAAGCCTAAGTCTGGAGCCGTCCCTGTTCTGATATGGGTGGCAGCATTCGTGGCCCTAGCAGGTTTGGGTTTCCTAGGATATAAGCTCTTTTTAGGCTGAGTCCCACATATTTTAAAGAATTTATATCACCAAGTTTTAGGTTTAACTTAAAGCAAAAAGAATTAAATGAGATATTTAATCCTTATTAGAATCAAAGCTGCTTAAGGATAAGCTTAAAAAAAGATAAAGATTTTTCATGAAACTGTTGACACTCTCAAGCTGAATCCGTAGAACACTCGTTCCCTTTCACTTATTGTTACTTGAACGTGTGTCTTGTATCAGGTGCGATAAGTGAGTGGAAAAACGAGACAAAACACTTTTTTGAACTGGATTGTATTCAGTTCGGTGGGTTTTGCCCCCGTAGCTCAGTTGGTAGAGCACGTCCTTGGTAAGGACGAGGTCGTCGGTTCAATCCCGATCGTGGGCTGTCCACCAAAAGAGCCGGCGTAGTAGTAGCGCAGGTTCTGTAGGAGAAAAAACGTAAAATAGGCACATAAAAGTTAGTGATAAAACGACAGAATAAAGATATATTATATGGCAAAAGAATCATTCACACGTAATAAACCCCACGTTAACATCGGCACTATTGGCCACGTTGACCATGGAAAAACCACCCTCACCGCTGCCATTTGCACCATTTTATCAAAAAAAGGTTTTGCGGAAGCTCGCGATTATTCTTCGATCGATAATGCTCCTGAAGAAAAAGAACGCGGTATCACGATCAACACGACCCACGTTGAATACGAAACAGAAAACCGTCACTACGCTCACGTTGATTGTCCTGGCCACGCCGATTATGTCAAAAACATGATTACAGGTGCCGCTCAGATGGACGGTGCTATTCTTGTTGTTAGCGCAGCAGACGGCCCAATGCCTCAGACCCGTGAGCATATTCTTTTGGCACGTCAGGTCGGCGTTCCTTCCCTCGTCGTATTCATGAACAAGGTTGACATGGTTGATGACACAGAATTGCTTGACCTCGTTGAGCTTGAAGTGCGTGAACTCCTCACTAAGTATGAATATCCCGGCGACACCATCCCGATCGTCCGCGGTTCTGCCTTGAAAGCACTAGAGTCAGGCGACGTCGCCGCCCCAGCCGCTAAGTGTATCCTTGATCTGATGGATGCCGTAGATAAATACATCCCTATGCCTGAACGTGCTAAGGACCAGCCTTTCTTGATGGCTGTTGAAGATGTGTTCAACATCGCTGGTCGTGGAACAGTAGTTACAGGTCGTGTCGAACGTGGTGTTTTAAATAAAAACGCTGAAGTCGAAATCGTCGGCGTCCGTCCTACGGTTAAAACAACCGTAACCGACATCGAAATGTTCCGTAAGCTTCTCGACTTCGCTGAAGCTGGCGACAACGTTGGTCTCCTTCTCCGTGGTGTCAAAAAAGAAGATGTCGAACGTGGCCAAGTCCTTTCCAAACCAGGTTCCATTAAACCTCACACGAAGTTTAAAGCTACGGTTTATATCCTGAGCAAAGACGAAGGTGGCCGTCACACGCCTTTCTTCGCAGGTTATCGCCCCCAGTTTTATTTCCGCACGACAGACGTGACCGGTATCGCCAACCCTAAAGAAGGTGTCGAAATGGTTATGCCTGGTGACAACATCGAGCTGACCATCGAACTCATCACCCCAGTGGCGATGGAACCGCAAATGCGCTTCGCCATTCGTGAGGGTGGACGCACCGTCGGTGCGGGTCGTGTTATCGAAATCATTGCGTAAACGGCATTTGTCGTTTAACTTAATCAATTCGAGAAAACGCCAAATTCGTGCGAGCGGGTTTGGCACTTCTCTTTGTAACAATTTTAGGGCAGTAGCTCAATTGGTAGAGTACCGGTCTCCAAAACCGTGGGTTGTGGGTTCGAGTCCCCCCTGCCCTGAACACTAGAAAAGCAATGGAAGTATTTAAATTAGGTGGTAGTTGGTGGATAGCCGGATTAATATACGGCTTAAGCCTCATTAGCATAGTCATTCTGGTCTTGTACAGAACCCGGATCGTGCGCTTCATTCGTGAAGTCCGCATTGAACTAGGGAAATGCACGTGGCCTTGGGATCCAGAACAAACGGGATTTCGTAAGTATAAAGTGCTCATTGATACGACCATAGTAATTTGCGTGGTTACTCTACTAATGGGTGGCTACATCACAGGCTTCGATTTTGCGATCAACAAACTCGTTGGTTGGTTGGTAAATTTCTAATATCATGAGTGAAGAATTATTAAGTTCGTTAGACGAGATTGAACCTACGCCACGGAAATACCCTTCCCAATGGTTTGCTATCCATGTTTTATCCGGACACGAAGACAAAGTGCGCAAGCACATGAATAGTCGTGTTAAGATCGAAGAACTTGGTGATTATATCCATGAAATCGTCATTCCCACGGAACGTATTTCTGAGGTGAAGCGCGGCAAAAAAATCGAGACGGAACGCAAGCTTTATCCTGGGTATGTATTTGTTTCCATCTATCTTTATGACGAAGAAAAAAAATTCGTTGGTCCTACGTGGTATTTTATTCAAGAAACTCCTGGAGTAATCGGCTTTGCCGATGGGGATCACCCCATTCCCATGCGTCCCTTTGAAGTGGAGGGTATGCTTTCACAAATTCGTGAGAAGGAAGAACGTGTTACACCTAAGATTTCCTTTGCCTTGGGCGATAAGGTTAAGGTCTGTGACGGTCCCTTTGAAGGTCAAGAAGGTTTGGTTGGAACGGTGGATGAAGAGCGTGGTCGTGTGCAAGTGGACGTGAGCATCTTCGGTCGTTCGACACCTGTTGAGTTGGAATACTGGCAAGTTGAGAAACTTTGATCGGTTGATGGTTTAAGCGTTAACGAAAAAATTATTTATGGCAAAAGAAGTAGTAGCAAATATTAAGTTGCAGATTCCAGCGGGAGCTGCGAACCCAGCACCACCAGTAGGTCCAGCGTTAGGTCAGGCAGGCGTCAACATCATGGCGTTCTGTAAAGAGTTCAACGCTAAAACCCAAAAAGACGCAGGGAATATTTTACCTGTAGTCATCACGGTTTATAAGGATAAAACCTTTACCTTTATCACCAAGAGCCCACCAGCGGCTATCTTGTTGAAAAAAGCGGCTGGCATTGCGGCTGGTTCCAAAGAACCCAACAAAATCAAAGTTGGTAAGGTGACCCGTAAGCAAGTCGCTGACATTGCTAAGTTGAAGATGAAAGATTTAAACGCTCGTACGGATGCTGCTGCCTTTAAAATTATCGCAGGCACGGCACGTCAAGCAGGTATTGAAATTATTGATTAATTTAAAGAGATCAGCTTGGAGTAAAATCTAAGCTGAGCATAAAAGCAGGAGAGTTGAAGTTGACTTTGGTTAATGAAAGCTCGTTAAAACTGCAATAAAGGAAAAAAATGGCTAAAAAACCAAGTAAGCGGTATCGCAAAGCGGCAGAGCTCGTTGATGCGACGAAAACCTATAAACTAGAAGAAGCGGTGCAGATTCTTAAAAAAATGCCTGCTGGTAAATCAGATCCTACGGTTGAACTTTCGTTCAATTTGGGAGTTGACCCCCGCCAGAGCGATCAAATGATCCGTGGCACGGTAGCTCTCCCTCATGGTTCTGGAAAGAATGTGCGTGTCCTCGTTTTTGCCACAGGCAAAGCGGCGGAAGATGCCAAAGCAGCTGGAGCGGACTTCGTCGGTTTTGAGGATTTAATTAAGAAGGTTACAGAAGGCTTTCAAGGCTTTGACGTAGCCGTAGCCACTCCTGAAGCTATGACGGAAGTCCGGAAGCTCGGAAAAGTGCTTGGACCTCGTGGCTTGATGCCCAATCCTAAGACGGGAACCGTTTCTGAAGACGCCGCCCGCGCAGTGCGGGAATGTAAGGCAGGCCGAGTCGAGTATAAGATCGATAAGACATCTAACCTCACTGTGGTCTGTGGTAAAGTCTCATTTGATGAGAAGTTACTTGGTGAAAATATTACGACAGTCTTAACTGCCATTGCACGAGCCAAGCCCTCTAGTGCTAAAGGTCGTTATATTAAGAACTGCGTATTATCTTCCACGTTTTCACCCGGCTTGAAGCTGGACGTTTCCGCTCACACGGCGAACTAAACCTGAAAGTAACACGAACCGAAAATAGTACACAAATGAGAAAAGAAAAAATTTCCGTAGTCAGTGAAGTTCAGGAATGGGTTCAGAAATCACCCTTTGTTGTGGTGGTTGATTATACCGGCACCACCGTGGGTCAATTTAGTGAATTACGCTCACGTTTGGATGGAGTTAAGTCCGAAATCCACGTGGTTAAAAACACCTTTTTACGCCGCGCCTTGAGTGATGCTAAATTACCTGAAGTGGATAGCTATCTGAGTGGTCAGACGGCTGTTGTCTTTGGTCAATCCGACATTGCTGCCACGGCCAAGATCCTAAAAAATTTCAGTTCTGAATTCCAGAAGCCTAAAGTCCGTGTCGGACTCGTGGGCGAAGTCATTTTAGATGCAGACCAAGTGGCTAAGATTGCTGACCTTCCCTCGCGCGAAGTGTTGCTCTCCCAGTTGCTCGGCTTGCTCAATACCCCGGCACAACGCTTGGCTCGGATCATCAACACGCCTGCTTCCCAGCTGGCGCAAGTTATCAAAGCACACGTCGAGAAGGGCGAATAAACTTTTGGCCTTGTCCTCAATTGGGGACGGGGCCGGAAACAACAAAAAGGCAATGTGTTTTCTCTAGCCTAGAAGCCTTTCTGGGATAATAGGGCGACAGGTGTTGTCCACTAGAAAAACCGAAAAAACCTGGAGTAAAGATGGGTGAAAGAAGCTAAAGCTTCTGGATTCCATCTCCTAAATAAAAGTATGGCAGCAGATCTAGATACATTAGTAAGTCAGCTCAGCACTCTAACCGTGTTAGAAGCAGCTGATCTCGTGAAGAAACTTGAAGAAAAGTGGGGAGTTAGTGCCGCAGCACCTGTTGCTGCAGCCGCCGCTGGTGCCGCTGGTGCCGCCGCAGCCCCTGCTGAAGAAAAGACCGCATTTGACGTGATCTTAAAAGAAGCCGGAACGAATAAAATCGGCGTTATTAAAGAAGTCCGTGCCGCTGTTGCAGGCTTGGGTCTGGCTGAAGCCAAGGCTCTGGTCGAAAGCGCACCGAAGACGCTCAAAGAAGGTGCTACGAAGGAAGAAGCGGAAGACATCAAGAAAAAGCTTGAAGCCGCTGGCGCCAAAGTCGAAATCAAGTAAGGTTTCTTCTTACACAGGATCGGGAGGCTTTAAAATCTCCCGATACCTGACATTTTTATGAAAACCCGGCGTTAAGTCGGTCAGTGTAGAGTAAACGTTAAAAGACAAGGCAAGCAAATATGGTTACGGCACATACGGGTGAACGCATTAACTTCGGTAAAATAGTGGACGCTATCGAAGTCCCTAATTTAATTGAGGTACAGCTCAAATCCTACGAGGATTTTCTACAAATAGGTTTGCCTGCAAGCAAACGGAAAAAGGAAGGATTACATGCTGTGTTTTCCGAAGTTTTCCCGATCGAAAGCTATGATGAAAAGATCAAGCTTGAGTTTGTTGATTATGAAATTGCTGAAGCAAAGATGTCCTCGTTAGAGTGTCAGCGCGAGGGTGCTACCTACGCTGCGCCTCTCTATGTCACCTTCCGCCTTCGTAACGAAGGCAACGTGATCGAAGAACGTGTGTATATGGGTGAACTGCCCATGATGACAGAGCGCGGCACTTTTATTGTCAACGGTGCTGAACGTGTTGTCGTTAGTCAGCTGCACCGCTCTCCTGGGATTTGTTTTGAATCCAGCATTCATGCCAACGGTAAGACGCTTTTTTCTTTCCGTATTATTCCTGATCGTGGTTCATGGCTAGAAGTGGCTTTTGACACGAGCGACTTAATGTATGTGCATTTAGATCGACGCAAACGTCGTCGTAAATTTTTGATCACGACTTTCTTGCGTGCTCTCGGTTACAGCTCCAACGAAGAGATTCTGAGCTTGTTCTATCAAATCGAAGATTTCAGCTTGAATACTAATCTCGATGAGGAAATGATCAGCTATAAAGTGCTGATAAATGAAGTGCGTGACACAGCTAACCAAGATTTAGTTGTTGCTCGTGCTTTTGAACCTCTGACGAAGACAACCGTTCGCCAGTTGCTTGACCTCGGCATTCATGTTGTGAACGTCGTGGATATTCGTAACGATGATACAGTTATCCGCTGCTTAAAGAAGGATCCAACACGTGATACAGAAGATGCTCTAAAGGATATTTACAAACGACTCCGTCCTGGCGATCCACCGACAGTGACGAATGCTAAGGCTCTCCTTAAGCGTTTATTCTTTGATGCGAAGCGTTATGACATCGGACGTGTGGGTCGTTATAAGATCAACCAAAAATTAGGTCTCGGCGTTGAACAAGAGATGCGTGTGTTGACCAACGAAGACATCATCGCCTCTACCAGCTACGTGATTAATTTAAAACAAGGCGAAGGCTCTACGGACGACATCGATCATTTAGGCAGCCGTCGTGTGCGTGCTGTAGGTGAGTTGCTCGCCAATCAATGCCGCACGGGATTAGCCCGCACGGAGCGTTTGGTGAAGGAACGTATGACGTTGTTTGATGTGAACACGGAAGGGATGACTCCGCAAAAGCTGATCAATCCCAAGGCGCTATCCGCCGTGATCCGTGATTTCTTCGGACGCAGTCAGCTTTCGCAATTGATGGATCAAACCAATCCGCTTTCTGAGTTGACTCATAAACGCCGTCTTTCCGCTCTGGGACCAGGAGGTCTTAGCCGTGATCGCGCTGGATTTGAAGTCCGTGACGTGCATCCCTCGCACTACGGTCGTATTTGTCCCATTGAAACTCCTGAAGGTCCTAACATTGGGTTGATTTCTTCTATGTCGAGCTTTGCTCGTATTAACGAATTCGGTTTCATTGAAACACCTTACCGTAAGGTGACTGGCGGGAAGGTGACAGAGAAGATTGATTATCTAACTGCCGACCAAGAAGAAAACTACATCGTGGCGCAAGCTAACGCCGCTTTAGGTAAGAACATGGAGTTCACCGCAGAAAAGGTATCTGTGCGTCATAAGGGCGATTTCTTAGAAGTTAATCCTGCTAAAATCCATTACATGGACGTATCCACTAAACAGCTGGTTTCCGTGGCGGCTGGTTTGATTCCGTTTTTAGAGCATGATGATGCTAACCGTGCCTTGATGGGTTCCAACATGCAACGTCAAGGTGTGCCCTTGATCAATCCTGAAGCTCCTCTGGTAGGCACGGGCATTGAAGGCAAAGTCGCACGTGATTCTAAAGCGGTCGTTCTGTGCGAAGGTAGCGGTAAAGTTGCTTCCGTCACGGCGAATGAAATCATCGTAACGAAAGATGGCGAACTTCCCGAAGCTAAGAAGAAAGTTAAGGGCGAAGCTGATACTGGCGTTTACAGCCATAAGCTTCGTAAATACATGCGCTCCAATGCGGGCACGTGTGTGAACCAACGTCCTCTGGTCAAGAAAGGCCAGAAAGTCACCAAGGGTCAAGTCATCGCCGACGGTCCTTGCACCGATCAAGGTGAACTAGCTCTGGGTCGTAATGTCCTTGTGGCCTTCATGCCTTGGAATGGTTATAACTTTGAAGATGCTATTCTTATCAGTGAAAAGATTGTTAAGGAAGATATCTACACCAGTATTCATATCGAAGAGTTTGAAATTTCAGCTCGCGACACGAAACTAGGACCAGAAGAAATCACGCGTGACATTCCTAACGTAGGGGATGAAGCCTTGAAAAATCTCGGGTCTGACGGGGTTGTCCGTATCGGTGCGGAAGTCGTCCCTGGTGATATCCTCGTCGGTAAGATCACGCCTAAGAGCGAAACCGAACTGGCTCCAGAAGAACGCTTACTCCGTGCCATCTTCGGTGAAAAAGCGGCTGATGTTAAGGACTCTTCATTGGTTGTTCCTTCGGGAACCTATGGCATCGTGATGGATGTCAAGGTAACTGCTGGTAACACGAAGGTTCGTCTTGAAAAGATTTCTCCCACTGAGGCGAAACGCCAAGGCAAAGCTATCGGTGACAAATACACCAAGAAGATGACTGAGCTGACCGAAGAGTTAACGCAGTCTTTATCCAACATCTTGTTGAATGAAAAAATTCCTCTGGATGTGGTCAACGCCGAAACGGGCGAAATCATTATTCCGGCCAATCGTAAAATCACCAAGACCCTCTTGCGTAAGATGGCAGCGGTTTATGATCATATTGAAATTGATCCTAGCCCGATCCGGATTAAAATTCGCGAAATTATCAGTGCCTTTGAAGCGAAGTTCCAGCAGTTGGAAAACGAGAAGGAAATGGAAATGGATCGCGTTGAAGCTGGGGACGATATCGATCCTGGCATCATCAAACAGGTCAAAGTCTATGTCGCCTCGAAGCGTAAGCTTTCGGTCGGAGATAAGATGGCGGGTCGTCACGGAAACAAAGGCGTCGTGGCTAACATCGTGCCTGAAGCGGACATGCCTTTCCTTCCTGATGGTTCTCCAGTGGATATCGTTTTGAATCCTCTCGGTGTGCCTTCACGTATGAACGTGGGTCAGGTTTTGGAAACGCATTTAGGTATCGCAGCTCGTATTCTAGGCTTTAAAGTGGCGACTCCTGTGTTTGACGGTATTCCGGAATCTAAGATTCGTTCTTACTTAAAAGAAGCTGGCTTAGCTGAAGATGGGAAGACGGTTCTTTATGATGGCCGCACGGGTGAGTCCTTTGATCAACGCGTCGTGGTCGGTCAGATCTATATGCTAAAGTTGGGTCACATGGTGGCAGATAAGATTCACGCTCGCGCTGTTGGACCTTACTCCTTAGTTACTCAACAGCCGCTTGGTGGTAAGGCGCAATACGGCGGTCAGCGTTATGGAGAAATGGAAGTGTGGGCCATGGAAGCTTATGGCGCCGCTTACACTCTGCAAGAAATGCTCACCGTTAAATCCGATGACGTTCCAGGCCGCACGCGTATCTATGAAAGCATTGTCAAGGGTGACAATTCTTTACAAGCGGGCACTCCTGAGTCCTTTAATGTTTTGATTAAGGAAATGCAGAGTCTTTGCCTCGACATCAAGGTTGGTGAACGCAGCAAGGACGGCTCAGACCAAATTAAAAATCAGAATGATGATTTCGGTGAAGCCGCCTAAACTCCGCCAGACGATTTAAAATTACCCAAGCAAAAGACACAAGACGTATTAACAGCAGATAAAGCACTACCTTATGAGCAAAGAAAAACAATCAGCACGTGAGATTCTCGGCGCAGAACGCGCAGTCGGTTTTGATGAAGTGGCTATTTCCATCGCATCTCCAGAGACAATTATGTCGTGGAGCCGTGGCGAAGTAAAAAACCCAGAGACGATTAACTACCGGACATTTAAGCCAGAGTTTGGTGGTCTTTTTTGCCAACGTATTTTCGGGCCTGTAAAGGATTACGAGTGCGCCTGCGGTAAGTACAAACGTATCAAGTATAAGGGTGTGATTTGTGATCGTTGCGGTGTCGAAGTCACTCTCTCTCGCGTCCGCCGTGAACGCATGGGTCACATTGAGTTGGCCGTGCCTGTTTCCCATATCTGGTATTACAAATGTATGCCTAGCCGTATCGGCTTAATGATGGACATGACAGCACGTGAACTTGAGCGCGTGATTTATTATGAAGATTATCTTGTAATTGATCCCGGCAATACGCCCTTAGAAGCTAAGCAGCTTTTGAGCGAAATTGAGTATCGTGAAGCGCAGGAGCAGTATGGTGATGGCTCTTACTTAGCTAAGATGGGTGCCGAAGCCATTCGCGAATACCTCAAGCGTCTTGACTTAGACACCGTGATTAAAGATTTGGAAGTAGCTCTCGTTTCAACCAAGAGCAAACAGCTTCGTAAAAAAATCTCTAAGCGTTTGAAGTTGACCCAAGGTTTCTTATCCTCCGCCAGTCGTCCTGAGTGGATGATTTTGGAAATCTTGCCCGTGATCCCACCAGATCTGCGTCCCTTAGTTCCCCTTGAAGGTGGCCGTTTTGCTACATCGGATTTAAACGACTTATATCGCCGCGTCATTAACCGTAACAACCGCCTGCGCACCTTGCTTCAGTTGAAGACACCTGAAGTCATCATTCGTAACGAAAAACGCATGTTGCAAGAAGCCGTTGATGCGTTGATGGATAACGGTCGTCATGGCCGTCCCGTCACCGGTGCAGGAAATCGTCCTCTAAAATCTCTCTCTGACATGCTCAAGGGTAAGACAGGCCGTTTCCGTATGAACTTGCTCGGTAAACGTGTGGATTACTCCGGACGTTCCGTCATTGTGATCGGACCAGAATTGAAACTCAACCAGTGCGGCTTGCCTAAGAAAATGGCGCTCGTTTTGTTTGAACCTTTCATCATCCGTCGTTTGAAAGAACTCGGCTATGTGCATACCGTGCGCAGTGCTAAGAAATTGATCGAACGTCGCGAGCCTGTGGTTTGGGACATTCTAGAAGAAGTCACCATGGGCCACCCCGTTCTATTGAACCGTGCGCCTACCTTGCACCGTTTATCTGTGCAGGCTTTTGAACCTGTCTTAATTGAAGGTGACGCTATCCGCGTGCATCCTTTGGTTTGTACGGCTTATAATGCTGACTTTGACGGTGACCAGATGGCCGTTCACGTTCCCCTATCCGTTGAAGCGCAATTAGAAGCTCGCATCCTTATGTTAGCACCTAACAACATCTTCGGGCCTTCCAATGGACGCCCCATTACCACGCCTACACAGGACATCACACTGGGTTGCGCTTTCTTGACCGCCAACCCAAAGAAGGCCGTCGTGAAGGGTAAGGAAAAAGCTCGTCTTTGCATCATGGATGACGCAGACGAAGTTCTCTACGCCTACACGGATGGCATGTTAGCCTTGCATTCTCCTGTGCTCTTTAAGAACCCTGATGCTGGTAAGACTACCATCTACGGTGACCCTACGAGTAAGTTAATCGAAACCACTCCAGGTCGTATTATTTTCAATAGTATCTGGCCGAAAGATCTGGGCTTCTACAACAAAAAAGCTGGTAAAAAACAGCTCGGTGACATCATCAACCGTTGCTACCAAGTTTGTGGTCACGCCACAACGGTTCGCACCTTAGATGACATGAAAGAGATCGGTTTTAAATACGCCACTAAGGCTGGTATTTCTATCGGTATCGATGACATGATCATTCCTGAAGAAAAAGGTGAAGTCGTCAAGAAAGCTCATGAATCCGTCAAAACGGTTCATAACCAATACAACCAAGGTGCCATCACCGACGGTGAGCGTTATAACAAAGTGGTCGATATCTGGACTCAAGCAACCGAAGAAGTCGCTAGTGCGGCCTTCCGTTCCTTGGAATACAATAAAGGCCAAGCCGAAATTAACCCTGTTTTCCTCATGGTGGATTCTGCCGCCCGAGGCAATCGTAACCAAGTGCGTCAGCTCTCAGGTATGCGTGGTTTGATGGCTAAGCCCTCCGGCGAAATCATCGAGCAACCCATCGTGGCTAACTTCCGCGAAGGTCTCACCGTCTTGGAATACTTTATCTCCACCCACGGAGCTCGTAAGGGATTGGCCGACACCGCTCTGAAAACCGCTGACTCTGGTTACATGACTCGTAAGCTCGTGGACGTGGCTCATGACGTGATCATCACGGAACATGACTGCGGCACGGTCAAGGGCATCACAGTTGAAGCTGTTTACGAAGGTGAAGATGAAATCGTCAAACTGCGCGAGCGCATCATGGGTCGTGTTTCTTGTGACGATATTGTTGATCCCGTCAGCGGAAAAGTTGTCGTTGCTGCAAATGGACTAATTGATGAGAAAATCGCTGAAGCCATCGAAGCTCTAGGACAAGAAAGAGTTCGTATCCGCTCTGTCCTCACCTGCGAAACCCGTCGTGGCGTTTGCAGTAACTGTTACGGCCTAAACCTTGCCACAAACAAAATGGCCAAACTCGGTGAAGCCGTCGGTATCATTGCAGCTCAGTCCATCGGCGAGCCTGGCACACAGTTGACCATGCGTACGTTCCACATTGGCGGAACGGCCTCGCAGGTTTTCAAACAACCTCAGATCAAAGCGAAAAATGATGGGATTGTTCGTTACTCCGAACTTAAGACCGTGCAGGCTCTTGACGGCACGCACATTGCTTTGAATAAGAGCGGCACCATCAGCATCCATTTGGAAGACGGACGTGAACTAGAAAAGTACACCATTGTCATCGGTTCTGTAATCAGCGTCGCTGAAGGGGACAAAGTTAAAAAAGGTCAAATGTTTGTTCAATGGGATCCGTATAACGTTCCTATCTTGACCGAGAAAAGTGGCACCATTGAGTTCCGTGACATCATTGAAGGTGTAACCATGAACCGTGAACAAGATGAGACAACCAAGATGGTTGAAACTGTCATCATTGAACACAAAGAAGATTTGCATCCGCAAATTCTAGTTGTGGATGATAAAGGCCAACCTCTTGCGGCCTATTCTATTCCTTCTGGTGCTCACATTGAAGTTCAGGAAGGTGGTAAAGTGAAAGCTGGACAACGTCTAGCTAAGACACCCCGTAAAGTTGCTAAGACTAAGGACATCACGGGAGGTCTTCCCCGCGTTGCTGAATTATTTGAAGCTCGTAAACCCAAGGACGCTGCCGAGATCGCTAAGATTGATGGCGAAGTTAATATGGGCGGCACCTCACGCGGCAAAAAATTACTCATCATTAAAGACAAGGAAACTGGTCTGGAAGAAGAGCATCAAATTCCGCTTTCTAAGCATCTCATCGTTTATCAAGGAGACATGGTCAAGAAAGGTCAGCAGCTGACCGAAGGGCCTGTTATTCCCCATGAAATTCTCGAAGTTTGCGGACCGCAGGAATTACAGGAATACCTTGTGAACGAAGTCCAAGAAGTCTATCGCCTCCAAGGTGTAGAAATCAACGACAAGCACATTGAAACCATCGTGCGCCAAATGTTACGCAAGGTCAAAGTGACTGAGCCCGGCGATACCATGTTCCTCTGGGCTGACCAAGTTGATCGTCTGGCCTTTGAAGAAGAAAACCGGAAAGTCTCCGCTAAAGGTGGTAAACCCGCCGAAGCTTCTCCCGTCCTTCTTGGCATAACCAAAGCCTCCTTGGAAACAGAAAGCTTTATCTCGGCAGCATCATTCCAAGACACCACACGTGTCCTGACCGATGCGGCTACTCTAGGTAAGAGCGATCGTCTCCGTGGCTTTAAGGAAAACGTCATCATGGGTCACCTCATCCCTGCAGGAACGGGTTTCCACACCTACCGCCGTATTCGCCTCGTTAAACTAGGTGAAGAAATCGGAGATCCTCTTGTCGGCATGGAAGATCCTGTTAAAGATGAAGAAACCCAGCGTAACAAAGTAGCCTTAGAGCTACCCGAAGCCTTCGTTGGTTAAGTAGCAAAAAGTTGCAACAAATAAAAACTCCGCTGGATACGTCCAGCGGAGTTTTTTGTTTCCGTTCGTAAGCATCATAGACTGAGCTACTGAGTGAAAAGCTGAAAGACTGAAACGCTGAAAAGAATTCAAGAATCCGCATTTTTCTTCTGGTCCGTGTCCCGTATTACTCCGTTCCCCTCATAGCCTGCCCTTCCCGCTTTGCGGGAAGGGTGGTAAATTCTCCGCCTTGCTGGTGCCTTCCCCCATTTTCCTATTTAGCACGTTTATCGAGAAAAAGTGCCTCTGGGTTTGTGCGTAATCTCTTACATAGTGCGTCCAGCTTAGCCAGCGTTAAGCTTTGCTGTAAGTTCTCTATACGGAATAAAACAGACTTACTAAGCCCGATGCGACTTGCAAAATCCTCGTAGGTTTGCGCTCCTCTTCTCTCTTTGAGAAAGTTAGCCACACGTTTGTCATAAAGAGAAGCTTTCCATTTCACATTCCTAATATCGGAATTTTATATTCCTAAATATGGAATTAATGTTGTATTCTTTACTTGTTCGCTTAATCAAGATATTTATGAATGATTTTTATCAGCTCAGGCAGAGGCTAAGACAGAGGATCATCGTTACCGTTTTTGTATGTTTAGGCTGTGGTGTTACGGTGTTTGGACTGTTTTCTGTGCAAGGAGCCGACACGAACAACAACGGGATGAGCGACATCTACGAGCGAATTTATGGGCTGCCGATGTCAGCCTTGGGGGATGAGGACGGGGATGGATATAGTAACCTAGCGGAGTATTTAATGGGAGGGAATCCTCGGTTGAATGGAGACTTGAGCCATTTCCTTATCTCTACCACATCCAGCGCTAACTTTCCTGTGTTAAGTTGGAGGGGAGCTTGGGGCATGAGGTATCAAGCTCAGCATTCGACCGAACTTAACTCATGGGTAAATGACGGAGTGATCTATACTGCTGCGGGAACAACCGAGACCCATACCTTGACTGATGCGGTGAGTTCATTTCCGAAATACTTCTGGCGCGTGCAAGCATTAGGTTCGGTGGATAGGGATGGGGATGGGTTGAATGCTTGGGAAGAATTCGCCCTAAACACCGACCCAAACCTCCCAGACTCCGACGGGGATGGGGTGATGGATGGGCTGGACTTTTATCCTTTAGACCCCAGCCGTTCCCAGCCCTTAGCTGCGACGCTTGGGGATGTCACAGCACCGAGCATTAATATTGTGCAGCCTACGCCGACAACTCTGGTTCCATGAAATTTTTTTCTATCCTCCTCTTGGGGCTGTTTGCCGTTCCCATCCTGAGTGCGAGCGAGCCTGAGCCAGTTTCCCTAGCTAGGCTTTCCACCAACCCGAGTGCGGCGGAGCTAAGTAGTAATGCGGCTTTACCCTTAGTCTGCATTGCTAGTTCGTCTTCTAATGAAAGCATTGCTCGGGCGGTGACTGCGTGGTTGGAACGAAGCACACCGGATGACTTTACCTCCTTGGAACAGTTCCTAGAAGAAGAGCCGCAATCCCCTTGGGCTCTCAGTGTGCGGGTGCAACTGGCCTATCATTACGATCAAGCGGGCTGGTTTACTAAGGCACAAGGGATGTATCAACAGGCATGGGATGCGGGAAAAAACCTCGTCAGCCCGGAGGGAGTGCTTTTGGCCAATAGTGCGGTGACAGGGCTGGCTCGGAGCAAGGCACGGGTCGGTGAGATGAACTCGTTAGAATCCATTTTGCAGGAAACGCAGGGGCGCATGTTTAGCGGAGCGAGCACGGAACAAATCTCTCAAGCCCGAGGCGGTCTGGATGAGATGAAGGTGCGGCCAGAAGTTTCCTTTAAATGCGGACCTTGGGCTTTGAGTAACGTGCAGAATAGTCGCGGGATAAATCCAGAGGCCTATTTTCAAACAATCGTTGATGTGACTTCACCGCCCACGGGATTTAATTTGGATCAAGTCTGGCAACTTTCTGAGCAACTAGGCATGAACATGCAAATGGCCTACCGCAGTGCGGGAGCTAGCCTCGTTACTCCCTGCGTGGCGCATTGGAAATTAAACCACTACGCGGCTATTACCAGTGTTGAGAATAATCGTTATCATGTGGAAGACCCGACTTTTGCTCAAGACTTTTGGGTGAGCGGGGCGGCCATTGAGGAGGAAGCCAGCGGCTACTTCCTGATTCCAGCGGGCAGTTTACCTCTAGGCTGGAGAGCGGTAGAAAGCGTCGAAGCCCAAGCAGTCTGGGGTAAAGGCAACACGGGTCGGCAGGACGATGGGGGCAGCGGTAAGCCCGATCTAAAGAAGGGCGGTGGAGATAAGTGTAAGGGCATGGCAACCTATTCCTTTCACCTTATGTTGGTAAGTCTTTCCATCCAAGACAATCCCGTGGGCTATCAACCCCCAATTGGCCCCTCGGCGGAGTTCACCGTTCATTATAGCCAACGTGAAGCCTATCAACCGAGCACCTTTACCTACAGTAATTTGGGACAAAAATGGACTTTCGATTGGCTGGGATTTATTATCTATAATCCTAATAATAGTTCCCAAAAGGTGAAGCTCTACCAACCCGGCGGCGGCACTCAGGATTACAAGGGATTTAGTGCTAGCAGTAACACTTCCACTTTAGGCCTGCATTCCCCCACCATCCTGACTCGCAGTGCAGGCACCGGCGTGATCAGCTTTACCCGAAAATTTGCCGATGGGAGCAGCGAGGTTTATGATCGGGATGACGGCATCGTGGTGGTGGGCGGGACATTAACCAAGCGAGCCTTTTTGCGTAAAATGATTGATCCTCAGGGCAACACCCTGACCTTTACCTATGATGCCCAGAACCGTATGATTGCAGCGACAGACGCCATAGGCCAAGTAACCACGATTGCTTATGAGAATGCTGATCCGCTCAAGATTACTAAAGTGACCGATCCCTATGGGCGCAGTGCCGTCTTTGAGTACGCGGCGGGAAAACTCAGCCGTATTACTGACGTGATCGGGATCCAAAGCAGCTTCCTTTACACGGGAGACTTTATTAATTCCCTGACTACACCCTATGGCACGACAAGCTTTGCCTTTGGAGAAAGTGGCACCACCCGTTGGATTGAGGGAACTGATCCGGCTGGGGCGAAGGAACGAGTAGAGTTCCGCCACGGTGCCCCTGGCATAGCCTCATCTGAGCCGAGCATCCCCAGTATTCCGGGCGTGTCCATTACCAACAACCACATGCAGTATCGTAACACCTTTTACTGGGACAAAAAAGCTATGGCAGAAGCTGCGGGAGACTACACTAAGGCCTACCTCTACCACTGGCTCCACACCAGCGAGAGCTGGACAAGTCGTGACCTAGAAAGTGAAAAAGCCCCCTTCTCGACAAGAGTTTGGTATCTATATTCTGGTCAACCTAACTCCTATTTTGAAGGAAATTCCTCCCAAGCCACGAAAACAGCCCGCATCGTTGACCTTCCTGCTGGAGGCACGAGCACCCAGTTGACCCAACGAAGTTACAACCCGCAGGGGAACCTGACCGAAAAGACCGATCCCCTTGGGCGTAAGACCGTCTGGACTTATGAGGCCAACGGAATTGATTTACAGAGTATCAAACAACAAGGTGTTACCGCTCTGGAAACTCAGGCTAGTCTTACGTGGACAGGCTCCCATTTGCTTAACAGCTATCAAGACGCAGCGGGTCAAATCACCAGCTACACCTACAACGCCCAAGGCCAACTTTTAAGCTCGACCAATCCGCTGGGTCAAATCACCACGTGGGACTACGACACCAATGGGCGACTCCTCCATATCGATGAGCCCCTCGCTGGAACCCAAGATCGCATCACCATGAGTTATGATAGCTTTGGGCGAGTCCGAACCTTGACCGATAAGGATGGCAGTGCTTACGTGACCGATTACGATGCCCTAGATCGAGTCACCCAAGTCACCTACCCAGATGGCAGCACCCGTCAAAACACTTATAATAAACTCGACCTCAGTGCCAGCAAAGATCGAGATGGCAACCGTGAAATGTTTGAGTGGAATGCTCTGCGACAACTCGTGAGCCAGCGCAACGGAGTCCTAGCTAAAACCAGCTATGAGTGGTGCCGCTGCGGAGGCTTAAAAAAACTCACCGACGCCGCAGGCAATGTCACCAATTGGACCCATGATGTGCAAGGCCGAGTCACCTCTAAAACCTACGCTGACGGCAATGGGGAAACTTATACCTACGATAGTTCTGGACGGTTCCGTAACCAGACCGATGCTCTGGGGCAGATCAAAACCTATCGCTACGTGTTAGATGATCGGCTCAGCAGCCTAACCTACACCGCTGCGATCAATCCCACGGCTACTTTAAGTTATGTTTGGGACATTCGTTACCCTAGGTTGGAATCCATGACCGATGGCCTCGGCACGACAAGTTATACGTATCACAGTGTGACAGGTGGAGTGAACCTAGGGGCCGGGAGACTGGCTACGGTGGATGGGCCGCTCGCTAACGACACGGTTACGTGGCTTTACGACGCCTTAGGCCGCAGCGTGCAACGGTCGATTAATGGCAGCGTTAACAATGAAAGGATTACTCTGGATGCGGGTGGGAGGGTGGTCAGCATCGCCAACAATCTCGGGGGCTTTAGCCATTTTTATGTTGGTGGAACGCAACGGCCAGCCTCCTTTAGATCTCCTAATGCGCTACGCCACTATTATGATTATCTCCCCGTCACCCAAAACAGCCGACTAAAAACAATCCGCAATGAATTAGGAGGAGTAAATATTAGCCGCTTTGATTACACCTACTCTGCTGAAGGCCAAATCTTACAATGGACGCAAGACCAAGGCAGTGCTAAGAATTGGAGCATGCAGTATGACGCCGCAAACCAGCTCAAATCCATAGATGTGACTGGGGCGACTCCTAGCCAAGAAGCCTACGGCTATGATGCGGTGGGAAACCTGACGCAAGTCCAAGTTAATAATCAGGTGCAGAGTCAACAGGCCAATAACCTTAATCAGTTAACTAGCACCAGCCCCGGAGGAAAACTGCGGGTGCGAGGCTCTACGAGCGAGCCTGCCGATGTTTACGTAAACGGGCAAGTAGCCCGCATGACAGATAGCACCCATTTTGAAATCAACGTGGAGGTCAGCGTAGGCACCAACATCTTAAACGTGGCAGCTCAAGATGGCAGTGGAAACCGTAGAACAGAAAAGCATGAAGTGACCATAACCGGAGGCACGCCGCAAAGTTTAAGCTACGACCTAAACGGGAACATGACTAATAACGGACTAAACCAAAACTACCAATGGGACGCCGAGAACCGTTTAATTAAACTAACCCAAGGCACCGACATAACAGAGTGGGTTTACAATGGACTGAGTCAACGTGTTCAAGAAAAGCTTAATGGAACCCTCACTAAACAATGGGTCTGGGCAGGAGGCAATCAACCAGCAGAGGAACGAAACTCAACTAATGCTGTAACAAAAAGGTTCTTCGCCTACGGAGAAGAAGTCCCCGCGGCCATTGCTCCAGCGAACCAGCTTTATTATGCCAAAGATCATCTAGGAAGCATCCGTGAACTGGTGGACAGAAACCGAGGAGTCAGGGCTGTCTACAGCTACGATACATGGGGAACCCGCACAAAACTCTCAGGTGATCTAGATACTGTAGTGGGATATACGGGGCATCATCATCATGCTGCTAGCAACTTAATCCTCACGATGTATCGGGCTTACGACGCCGAGCTTGGGCGGTGGCTATCCAGAGATCCTATTGCTGAGCGTGGCGGAATTAACCTTTATGGATATGTGGGGAATGATCCGGTTAGTAAAATTGATTTGTATGGCCTTGAGCCAGGCTTCGGCTCTCCTGGTGGTGGTAGTCTTACAGATGATCAGAAAAAAGAGTTATTTGGCTATACTGATGAAGAGTTAAAAAAAGAACGCAAAGGTGATAAAGAGATGATAGACGCTGCTAGTGATGTGGGAAAAAGTATTATTATCTCAGGTATTCCAGCTGCAAAAAGTTGGACGTTTATTGAAAAATTGGTTTGGACCGGGTGTAAATGGGTGGTTAAAAAAGTGTGGCAACTAACTGACCCTGGGGAAAAAGTCCCATCCCCTTCGACTAAACCCGAAAAATAAATCTGAGATTATGAGAAAATTTTATGATTGAAACGCATACTTGGATAACGAGTTGTATTTATCCTCTAGTTAATGGGCTTGCTGCAATTTTGTGGTATTTCGCCTACAAGAAAAAACCGTTGTTTAGCGGGTTTATTTTTTTGGCGTGTTCTTCTGGGCTATCTTTTTTTATCAGTCTTCTTTGGTTGATTCTCCGGGTACAACAACAGTTTGGATTGAAGCTAATCACCAGTTCCATTTCACGTGCTCTATGGGCTGTTCAGGCTGTGGCCGAATATTGTTCCATAGCCCTGTTTGTTGTAGGAATAATTTTTGTAGTAAAAGAGTTAAAGGCTCCTCCTTCGAATGGAGCTAACTAAGCTGAGTTCAGGACAATTTCTATGGCCACGGATCTCCTTTTTCTACATGGTTTTGTGAAGTGCTAATAATTTTAGGGTAGACGTTTTTTGTTGTGGAAACCTTGCGGCCTCAGTGCCAGTGGAAGCATGAGCTACGATCTGGCGGGGAACATGCTGAGTAATGGACAAGGCCAGAGTTATCAATGGGATGCGGAGAAGAGGTTAACCAAGATTATTTATAGCAGTAACGCCTCGACGGAGTTTTTCTACGATGGTAGAAGTAGAAGAGTGAAAGTGATTGAGAAAAACAGCTCTGAAGTAGTTCTTTCCGACCGTCGCACCGTCTGGGCAGGAGGCAACCAACCTGCGGAGGAAAGAGATGCCAGTAACGTCGTGAAGATTCGCTATTTTGCCAACGGCGAACAAATACCTGCGGCTAGCGCACCAGCCAATAAGCTATTTTACACGAAGGATCATTTAAGTTCTGTGAGAGAGTTGACTGATAGCACGGGAGCTTTACGTGTGAGTTATAATTATGACCTCTTTGGTAAGAGAACAAAACTTTCAGGTGATCTAGATACGGTAGTGGGATATACGGGGCATCATCATCATGCCGCAAGCGGCCTGATCCTCACGATGTATCGGGCTTATTACGCCGAGCTGGGAAGATGGCTATCCAGAGTTCCCATCGAAGACGTCTCTGGAGAAGTCCCAGAATTAGAGGAAGGGCCGAACCTTTATGCTTATGTATTAAACGATCCTATGAATTTCACGGATACGTATGGATTGTCTCATGGCCCCAAAAAGCAGAGCACTGGAAAACTCAAAGGTGCCAAAAAAGAAAGTCACGAAAAGGGAATGTCTAGGCCCAAGGGAGGGGCACTCGGGGGAAAGCAAAAGCCCAATTTTGTTAGAGTCCCAAAAAGGCTTAATATTTTAGTACTATCAGTTGAAAGTGCTCTTGATGAAGTACTTAATTTGAATAATAATGGTTGTCCTCAGGGAACTACGCTCATGCCTATTGGTATAGATGATTGCGGTAATATTATTTATGATTGCAGAGGCTTTCCAATGGCATGAAAAATAATCCCCGTTCAAAATTAAAAAAATTTGAATCTGCGCTTTTTAAAGGTTCTAAATCGATGGGAAAGTGGATGGCTTTGAATTTTCAAGACCCTATTATTTTGAATAAATACGTTTGGTTGAATATAGGAATTTATCTTGAAAGATCTAATTCAAGAATAAAGCAAACTAGGGCACTTGAATACTATGAGTTTTCGCATAAGTTAGGATGCAATTATTCTTGTCTGAGATTTGCGCATCTATCTTATTGGTTATTTGAAAGAGACAAAAAAAACGTATCAAATGTTATAGCGAAAAAAGCTTATGTTTTATGTAAAAAAGCCGAGAAGACTTTGGCTTCAGAACAAAAAGCGGAGGCTATAAATTTGCTTGGATGCTTTCACTTTACAGGATTTGGTTGCACCAAGAACCTCACTAAATCAATAAGATATTACAAACAAGCCTCCAAGCTCGGGAATAATACTGCTAAGCTTAATCTGTCCAATTTTAACATTTTATAGGATTAGATGATCTAACCAAAGAACCATTTATTGTAATCAAGGAAAGAAGGGGATGAGCCATAGATCGTTATAGTTGGTAGTAGAGTGGAGTGCCCCATATTTTAGGTCCAAAGCTAGCGGCAATTAAGTTATCGTGGCGGGATCATACTGGATAATAGTTCCGAGCTCTACAAAATGACTCGTCGCTAGAGCGCTTTCCTTTAAATAGTTTAGGCTGTTAAAGAGCCTTGTCGTAGTGGAGGAACTCTTTATGGTGATGGCTCCACTATGCCTTCTCCACGCTATACGATTACTACGGCCATTGATTATGTGAATGGGCGACCCCACATCGGCCATGCCTACGAAAAAGTTTTGACCGATGTAATGGCGCGCTACCAAAGGCAACGGGGAGCGGACGTTTTTTTTCTTACCGGTGTTGACGAGCACGGTATGAAGGTTCAACAAAGTGCGGCTAAACAAAATCGCTCCCCACAGGAATTTTGTGATGAAATGGCAGGGCACTTCAGATCACTCTATGACCGCTTACAAATTTCTTACGACGATTTCGTTCGCACCACGGAGGATCGACATAAAAAAGTGGTACAGACGATTTTACAACAATTGTTTGATGCGGGTGAAATTTATGCGGCAGATTACGAGGGTTATTATAGCCCAAGGTTAGAGCAGTTTTTAACAGAGAAGGAGAAGGTTAATGGGGTTTTTCCAGATTCTTTTGGTGAGGTGGTATTTCTTCAGGAGAAAAATTATTTCTTTAAACTTTCTAAGTATCAGGGTTTTCTAGTGGATTGGTATCGGAGTAATCCTGATTTTATTTACCCATCATTTCGCGCGAAGGAAGTTTTAGGTGCCTTACAAGATCCAATTCCGGACTTGTGTATTTCCCGCCCTTCAGCGCGCTTGAGCTGGGGGATTCCGTTACCTTTTGATGCGGAGCAGGTGACGTATGTTTGGTTCGATGCTTTAGTGAACTATATTTCAGTTTTTGGATATCAGCCTGGCAGGGTAGGGGAGCGATGGCCCGCGGTGCATGTTATTGGGAAAGATATTTTGGTTCCACCTCATGCTATTTATTGGCCAGCGATGTTAAAAGCGATCGGGGTGGAAATGCCTAAGCAACTTGTGGTGCATGGCTGGTGGACTCAGGATAAGGAGAAGATGAGTAAGTCTGTGGGGAATGTGGTGGATCCCTTGGAGCTAATCGATTTGTATGGAGTGGATGCGTTCCGCTACTTCGTCATGCGCGAGATGGCACTGGGTTATGATGCAGATTTTTCAATTGAGCAATTTAAGTTGCGTTATCAAAGTGAGCTGGGCAACACGCTGGGAAATTTAGTCAATCGCAGTGTATCCATGATGAAGCGGTATCGTGCCAGTGTCGTGCCTGCACCCTTGGCTGTGTTGAATGAGGCGCAGTTAGGGTTCCGCCATGATGTTTTAGCTAGCGTAAAATCTTTCCGTGACAACATGGACAAGTTACAAATCCACGTAGCCGTGATGGAGCTGTGGAAAGGCTTCATGCGGGTGAATCAATTCGTGGATGAAACGGCACCTTTCAAGATGGCTAAGGATGAAGCCAAAAAAGCGGAGTTGGATCACGTGTTACATGAACTGGTGGCGGCTTTATCCTTGTTAGCGCAAGAGCTTTTCTGTTTATTGCCAGAGACAGCGGAAAAGATAGCCAGCCAGATTGGGTGTCCGCTAGTTCCCTTCAATAAGGACGGTCCGGACTTTCCTTTATGGCCAGCTAATTTTGTCGGAACTAGCGTGGGTGAGCCTCAAATCCTCTTTCCTCGCTTGGAAGAAACGCCTGCTTAAAAGCCCAAGAAAAGTTTTAACCTTAACAACTTAATCTAAAAGAGGTATTTACATGACTTACAAATCTGTTGGAAATGGTAAAACAACTAACGAAGCACTTCTGCGTTGGGTAGAGAAGATGGTGGAACTTTGTGAACCTGATCAAGTGCATTTTTGCGACGGTTCGCAAAAGGAGTATGACGATCTGTGCGCACTTCTTGTAACGCAGGGGACATTCATTAAACTCAATCAAGCGAAACGTCCTAACTCTTACCTAGCCCTTTCTGATCCGACAGATGTGGCGCGGGTGGAAGATCGCACCTACATCTGCTCACGTAGCCCCTCGGAAGCAGGCCCAACGAATAACTGGCATGACCCCGTGGACATGAAGAAGAAGCTCAAAGCTCTTTTTAAGGGCTGTATGCATGGAAGAACTATGTATGTCATTCCCTTCAGTATGGGACCGATCGGTTCTCCCATTAGTCATGTCGGAGTAGAACTTTCCGACTCTGCCTACGTAGCGGTGAACATGCGCATCATGACGCGTATGGGTCAAGCGGTCTTTGATTTAATTGATCAAAAAAATCGTTTTGTTGTGCCTTGCTTACATTCCGTGGGAGCTCCCTTAGAAAAAGGGCAGAAGGATGTGTCATGGCCTTGTAACGCTGACAATAAATATATTGTTCATTTTCCTGAGACTAGAGAAATTTGGTCCTTCGGTAGCGGTTATGGCGGGAACGCATTATTAGGTAAAAAATGTTTTGCCTTAAGGATTGCATCCAACATGGCGCGTGACGAGGGTTGGATGGCTGAGCACATGTTGATCCTAGGGGTGGAAGACCCTCAAGGAGAAAAAACCTACGTAGCGGCTGCTTTCCCTTCGGCTTGTGGTAAGACGAACTTCGCCATGTTGATACCACCCAAGGCTTTGCAAGATCAAGGTTGGAAAGTGTGGACGGTGGGTGATGACATCGCCTGGATTAAGCCTGGTGCGGATGGACTTCTCTATGGGATCAATCCCGAAGCGGGTTACTTTGGCGTAGCTCCTGGCACCTCGAATAAATCCAATCCCAACGCCATGGTTTCCTGTGCTAAAGATAGTATTTTTACGAATTGTGCCCTGACGGAAGACGGGGATGTCTGGTGGGAAGAAATGACGGAAACTCCTCCCGCCAAGCTCACGGATTGGACTGGTAAAGCCTGGACTCCAGACTGTGGCCGCAAGGCAGCACACGCCAACGCGCGCTTTACCTCTCCCGCCGCTAACTGTCCCACGATCGACCCTGCGTGGGACGATCCTAAAGGTGTGCCCATTAGTGCCTTCATCTTCGGTGGGCGTCGTATGTCAGAAGTGCCTTTAATTTTTCAAGCTTACAATTGGACACATGGTGTTTATCTCGGTGCCACCATGGGTTCAGAAATGACGGCGGCGGCGGCTGGTGTCATGGGTCAACTACGAGCTGATCCTTTTGCCATGCTGCCTTTTTGCGGCTACCACATGGGGGATTATTTCCGCCACTGGATCAATATGGGTAAGAAACTCAACGAGACGCCGCGTATTTTTCACGTCAACTGGTTCCGTAAAAGTGCGGAAGGTAAATTCCTCTGGCCAGGCTTTGGCGAAAATATGCGGGTGCTAAAATGGATCGTCGAACGTGTGCGTGGTCGAGCTATTGCGAAAGAAACTCCGCTCGGATGGATCCCTCATTACGAGAATATCGATTGGACAGGGCTGGACTATTCTAAAAAACAATGGGAGGAAGTCATGGCGGTGGATCGTGAACGTTGGAAGCTCATGACCTTGCAGCACGAGGAATTATTCCTGAAGTTGCACGATCATTTGCCGAAAGAAATGGTCTATGAACGTGAGTTGCTAATATGTCGTCTCTGAGGAGTCACATGAAGCAGCGCAAAACCCTCGCCATATGGCGGGGGTTTTTATTGCCTCTTGGGGCTGTAATCGGTTCGCTTTATTCAGTGCAGGCGGAAGAAGTGCAATCCCATGGTCATCGTTTTGAACATGCCGTCATCCAACAAATTACAGGATTAGAACATCTACCTATTTCCTATACCTCAGAATGGGATATACCAGCGGAGTTTAACAAAAAAACAGGTCTCCCTATTTCGATTAAGTTTATCCGCTGGGGCAACAGCATCTACCTAGGCGATGCCTTACGCCAGAGAACGAGTAGGCAACCCTTTGAAATGATTTTAGGATTTTACGAAATAGATTCTACGAAGAAAAGTGCCTTACTACAGGCCATCTATCACCTCAGTTTTAAGCCTGAAGATTGGGATCGTTGGTGGGGTCAAGTTTCGGCGGCAGAGATAGAATCACTAATTAATGGGATAAAAAAGAAACCTCTGGCTGAAGCTCAAGCCTACGCACGTAAGGAAGCGAAACGCTTACGGGCTAAGGAAGGCATTATTGATATTAACCCTAAAGTGAACAAAGATCAGCGTCGCATCCAGTGCTCAATTCCCTTCGAACTCTTTTATAGCGAGATCATCAAAGAAAAGCAGCTTGCGCAAAAAAATATCGAGCTTGATGGCAAGTCTTTTCCGAAAACCCTCAAGTTAGGTGTTCGATCTAGGATGGAGTAGCTTTACCATTTCTCACACTAAGAGTTGCTGCGGGAGTATTTTTGAAAAACGCTTGGAAAAGAGTTGTTACCTAGAGTATTTGAGCATACTTGAGGTGTTATATTGTAAAAAAAGTTTGGTTGAGAAGAATTTTTTCGTTTATGATTTAATAATTGTTATGACTTCTTATTTTGTTAGAGCTTTTTTTACTGCACCCTTTGTAAGTTTACTTCTAGTGACTAAAGTGTTTGCGGCGGACGCAACACCTAATCTCACTGTAGCAGGGGCTGTTGAAGAAATCTCATCTGTGAGAGGACGAATTAATTTAAATGGGTTATGGAAATTTCAGCCCGCTCAAGGGTCTACACTTGATAAGCCATTGGAGAGCGATTGGGGCACCATGTGGGTTCCTGGAACTTGGGCCAGAGGTGCTGGGCGACTTGGAAGTATACAGTCTAAAGGAAAAAGTGATGGTTGGAAAATTCCAGGAGAAGCATTAATAGCTGGATGGTATGAGCGCACCATTCCTGTTCCGATGTCATGGAGTGGGCGGGAGATTTTTCTAGATTTACGCCGCGTCAGCACGGATGCCCAGATTTGGGTCAACGGGCAAGATTGTGGAAAAATCCAATGGCCCCATGGTCAAGTTATTATCACGAATGCAGTTAAGCCAGGACAGGATGCAAAGCTGCGTGTGATGGTGATTGCTACTCCTGATGAAGGTGAAAAAGTGGACTTCATGGGATACGCTCAGGAAAGCAAATCCAAGGCACAGCTATCCAGTGCAGGAATTATCGGAGAAGTTTTTTTAGAGAGTCGTCCACGTGGTGCTTTCGTGAGCGATCTTTTTGTAAAAACTTCGACTCGTAAGGGCGAGATCAGCCTTGAAGCGGAATTGAGTGGACTGGTTCAAGCTGGCGACATTTCTTTCACTGCTATTATCCGTGACAGTAAAGGCGGTGAAGTGAAGAAATTTACACAATCCTTGCCGGCTAAAGCTGAGAAGACCCAGGTGCTTACAATGACTTGGTCTTGGACGGACGCTAAGCTGTGGGATCTAGATCAACCTAATCTCTACACACTTTATTTGTCTGCGAAGGGCGCTGGACTGCAAGACGAAGCGGTCTTACGTTTTGGCTTCCGGGAGTTTTGGATTGAAGGTCGCAACTTTATTCTCAACGGCATACCTCTGCGCTTGCGTCCAGCTCTACTAGGCAGTGACCGTACTCAAATTTCTACCATGGATTCCATGCTCACAGGGATGCGCGCACAAGGCTTTAATATTTGCCAAATTTGGCCTGACAGTACTTATGAACGAGGTAAATGGAATTTTCATGAATTATGGGCGGAGCGGGCAGATGAAAAAGGAATGCCCATAATTCACGTTGCGGAACCAGCCAACCGCTTTCTTTTTGACAGTAACTTTAAGCCTATTTGGTCCCAAAACCGTGAAAAATATCAGAAAGTCATGGAAGCTGAATTGCGGCGCATCCGCAACCATCCCTCCATTTTAATCTGGGGAACCATGGGCAATCTTGCGAATCACCAGAGCGATCAGAATCCACGCTATATTGGCTGTCTCTTATACACATCTGACGCTGCCGACGAATAGAGAGGTGTAGATCTCGGTGGTCGCCGTATCAT
>ENA-ORBV01002514-ORBV01002514.1-microbial-mat-metagenome-genome-assembly--contig:-NODE-2514-length-38523-cov-13.913203_pt1 | contig 38523 bp, 27 predicted proteins | sample MGYA00237777_ERZ505514 | MGnify/ENA primary metagenome ERZ505514 (study PRJEB26160, sample SAMN06269048) | microbial mat metagenome | isolation source: Oligotrophic lake microbial mat | place... | reverse complement strand
CACCCGACACCCCATACCCCACACCCCACACCCCGCGCTCCTCTCTTTGACTACAACTCGATTCTCGCTTTCTCTGCGGGCAATCCTTCCGAAGCGTTTGGCGACAGGTACAAGGTGTTCGACAAAGAGCGCAAGATTGCCCGTCTGCCGCGGCCGCCGTTTCAGTTTTTGGATCGCATTGTTTCGATTGAAAATTGTGAGCAGTGGAAGCTTGCAGCCGGTGGCGTGATTGAAGCGGAATATGATGTGCCTCCCTTGGGCGGTGAAGGTGCGTGGTACTTCGCCAGCAATCGGCAAAACGAAATGCCGTTCGCGGTGCTGCTTGAAACCGCGCTTCAGCCTTGCGGTTGGCTTGCGGCTTACCTCGGCTCCGCACTCACCAGCGACACCGACCTTCGCTTCCGCAACCTCGGCGGCAGCGCCACGCAATTCCTGCCGGTCACTCCCGACATCGGCACGCTGACGACGACCATCAAAATCACCCGCGTCTCTCAGTCCGGCGGCATGATCATCCAGAACTACGACATGACCATGCGCTCCGCCCAAGGCATCGTCTATCGCGGCGATACCTACTTCGGTTTCTTCTCCGCTGATGCTCTGCGCGATCAAGTGGGCATTCGCGATGCGAAGCTTTTTGTGCCTGATGAAGCGGAACTCACAGCACGCGCAGCGAGGACGCTGCGGCTGGAATATCCAACTGCTGCACCGTTCTCCGATGCGAAGTTTCGCATGATCGATCACATCGAACACTTCGATCCGCAAGGCGGCCCGCACAAGCTCGGCTTCATCCAAGGCACCATGAACGTCAACCCTGCCGCTTGGTTCTTCGAAGCTCACTTCTACGAGGACCCCGTGGTGCCCGGCTCGCTGGGCCTCGAATCATTTATTCAACTCCTCAAGTTTGTTGCGGCTGAGAAGGCGGGCGTCGGGTGTCGGGTGTCGGGTGTCGGCAAGACATCGGATATCACGAGCGGCTCCGCGCTCTCTGCTTCTTCCGATACCCGAAACCCTACACCCGAAACCCTTGCCTTCTCCTCCCCCGCGCTGGGCAAGAAACACACGTGGATTTATCGCGGCCAGGTCGTACCCAAGGATTCGCTGGTGACGGTGCAGGCCGTTGTCACGGAATTCGATGAAGTAAGCCGATGCATCAAGGCGGATGGGTTTTTGTCGGTTGATGGGCGTACGATTTATCAGATGAAAGATTTCACGCTCGCCTGGCACCAAGCTCTGTCTGAAACGTGATGTCTTGTCCGAGCCGCAACGCGTAAGCGTGCGGATTCTGCGGGAGCGAAAGCGTTCCGCGACAACCGCTCGCTTACGCTTCACGGCTCGGATGGAATTTTCAGACAACGCCTAACCCCGCGAGCACGGGAATCAGCGATTGACCAATCAATCACACAAAAGCCCGTCATCGGAAATGCCCAGTCGCCTGTGCCTTGGCTGCGGCTACACGCTAGCGCCAAGTTTTAGAAATCAGTGCCCCGAGTGTGGTAGAGAATTCAACCCGCGCGACCCCGACACTTACCGATCAAAGTTCGGTCAATATCGCAGCTATAAAGTCGGCGGCTTCACTGGAACCCTGTGCGTGCCTTTCGTATTCTTGTTTCTCTACTCGGTGCAGGATGTCGCGATCAGTTGGTGGCATGACACGACTATTTTGTGGTGGTGGAAGGCTCACAGTCGCCCCAATTCCTGGTGGGAATTAAATGACCTCGGCGCCTGGCTCTGGCCCACGCAGATGTTCGTATTCCTGATTCACTCCATCGTGTCTGGCATGGTCATCAGCCAAATCACGCTGGATCAGCACGCCCCGAAAAGGATTCCGTGAAAATATCGGCTATGATGTCCCTTTGGGGAAACCCTGTGTCTGGCGACTTTGGCCAGCACCCTTAGAATTGCTGCCGCATGAACTACACCCGCGTCCATCTCGATACGCTCGGCTACGAGCTGCCGCCTGTCGTCGTCACCAGCGATGAACTGGAAGAGCGTCTCGCGCCGATGTACGAAAAGCTGCATGTCCAGCCGGGCCAACTCGAAGCACTCACCGGCATCACCGAGCGTCGCTGGTGGGAGCGAGGCTACGCTGTCAGCGAAGGCGCCGCCGCCGCCGCCCGCAAGGCACTTGAGCAATCCAATGTCGAGGCCAAGGATTTGGAAGTTGTGATTTACGCCGGCGTCTGCCGGGAGAATTTTGAACCTGCGACAGCCTGTGCCGTGGCTGATCTCATCGGTGCCAATCCCGATGCTTATATTTACGACATCAGCAACGCCTGCCTCGGCGTCATGAACGGCATCATCGATATCGCCAACCGCATCGAACTCAAGCAGATCAAAGCCGGCATGGTCGTCTCCTGCGAGTCGGCCCGCGAGATCAACGAAGTGATGATCCAGCGGATGCTCGCTGAAAACTCGATGGAATGCTTCACGCGCTCGCTGGCCACCCTCACCGGTGGCAGTGGCGCAGCAGCGGTCATTCTCACCGATGGTTCATTCTCCAATCGCGACAATCGTCGGCTCCTTGGCGCGGTCACCAAAGCTGCGCCGCAGCATCATCGACTCTGCCGCTGGGGTGTGAACTTTTCGCCTTCGGGTCTGACCAAGCTGATGTTCTCGCCTGACAAACTCAGGCTCGCTGTTGAAGATATTTTTAAGCCGGAGACGATTCCAAGTGCGCTCAAGGACATCATGACCAGCGAGCGCTTGCCCGGCGCGATTCAAAAGATTCTGCCTTCGGATCGACTGCCCGCGATGCTCACGCAGTTCATGACGACCGATTCGGTCGCAGTGCTCAAGCATGGCGTCGAGCTGGGGCTTCGCACGTGGGGCGCGTTCCTGAGTAAGCTCGGCTGGGGCCGAGAGATGGTGGACAAAATCATCTGCCATCAGGTCGGCTCAGGTCACCGCGCCACTGTCCTGCGCGAGCTGGGCATCGCACCGGAAAAGGAATATCCGACGTTCCCCTACCTCGGCAACATGGGCACGGTTTCGCTACCGATGACCGCCGCCCTCGCCGAGCAGCGCGGCTTCCTCAAACCCGGCGACCGCGTCGGTTTCCTGGGCATTGGCAGCGGCCTCAACTGCCTCATGCTGGGATGGGAGTGGTAGAAAAAAGCCGCTCGCGGCTTCGCTCCGACTCCCACGCAATTGCAAATGTTCAATGCAAAATGCAAAATGTAATCAAGTGCCGGTCACCTTCCCCCATTTGCATTTTTCATTTTTCAATGGCTCTATTGCAATCTCCCAACTCCTACCCGGACTACCCGTTCCCTTCGCACTACCTCGATCGCAGCGGGAACAAACTCCACTACATCGATGAAGGCCCACGCGAAGCCCCGCCCGTCGTCATGCTGCATGGCAACCCGACGTGGTCGTTCTATTACCGCCGCGTCATCACTGCCTTGAGTCCGCGCTTTCGCTGCATCGTGCCCGACCACATCGGCATGGGCCTGTCCGACAAGCCCGGCGATGATCGATATGAATACACACTCGATCGCCGGGCTGATGATGTTCAGGCTCTGCTCGAACATCTGAATCTCAAAGAGAACATCACCCTCATCCTCCACGACTGGGGCGGGATGATCGGCACGACATTCGCCACGCGCTTTCCCGATCGCATCAAACAATTCGTCATCCTCAACACCGGCGCGTTTCACTTGCCTGCAAGTAAGCCGCTGCCCTGGCAACTCAAGCTTTGCCGAAGTTTCCTCGGGGCGATTTTCGTGCGTGGCTTCAATGGTTTCAGTGGTGATGCGGTCAAGTCATGCGTTGCGCGCAGGCCGCTGCCTGACGATGTGAAGGCTTCGCTACTCGCGCCTTATGACTCATGGAAGAATCGCATCGCGGTGCATCGCTTCGTGCAGGACATTCCGCTTGCACCTGGCGATCGCGCTTACGACACGGTGACGAACGTGCAGGACAATCTGCTTCAATTTGCTGACCTCCCCATGCTCATCTGCTGGGGCATGAAGGATTTTGTTTTCGATCATCACTTTCTCGCCGAGTGGGAAAAGCGATTTCCAAAAGCGACCGTGCATCGCTTTGAAGATGTAGGCCACTACATTCTCGAAGACGCCCACGAAGATGTGATCCCGCTGATCGAGCGATTTCTGGATTCAAACGCAGCGCTTCGGAACGAGCCACGACCGTAAGGGAGTGGAGGCCTTTCCACCGTTGCCAAAAGATGTCCGCTTCCTGACGGGCGCGGCTCGTAATAGATACACAACGATCACTCCTTCGCCGCCGTCACCAGTCCATCCTTCTCCACACATTTGCCACTACTCAATAGCAGCGCGATTCCCGCATCCACGCCTGCCTGCACCTTCGTCGTCACACGCGAGAAACCAAACAGCTTCGCCGTCTCGCGCACCAGTGCCTCCATCGGCAGGCCGATCTGCTGAATCACCACCATCTGCGCTGCGTTGGCATACTCGATGGCGGGAATCTCCTCCGCTTTGCGTGGCTGCTCATCCTCTTCGCCAGGCACGCGAAAGCTCGCATATTCCGCGGGCTTCTGCTCGCTTTTCCACATCACGCCTTCCACCACGCTGGGCCGTTCACCTTCGGGCAGCACCGCGAGAATCTCTTCAATATGCGACTGAGCCCGTGAAGTCACCCGCGCAAAACCCCAGCAACCGACGATCCGCTTGAGCATCACATCCACCAAGATCGGTGCTTCGCGCTTGACGATGCGCAGAAGCACATCGCGAATCTGCCTTCGCGATTTCGATTCATAAAACGACTCCGCATCGCCATACAGCTTCACCGGCGTCAGCTTGTAGGTCTGCATACCCGGCGGTGCATCTTCTTCATCCTCGATGTCCTGCGCTTCTTCAAACTCAACGATCGCTTCTTGCCCCGCCGCCACCTTCACCTCTTGCGCCGCTTGCGGCGTAGCGTCGTCAGCGCAAACAACATTCCGCGCCTCATGCGCCGCACGTATCGCCTTCTCCAATCGACCTAACTCGCGCTCCGGATCCATCCACCAATCGCTGGACCACAACCGCACGAGAGTCCAGCCCAGTTGCTCAAGCACTGTCTGTCGATTGCGATCGCGATCGCGGGCTGTCTCCGCCTTCGCATAAAATGGCCCATCACACAGAATGCCAAGCACGAAGGTTTCCGCATCATCCAGATGTCGCACCGCCATGTCGATGCGAAAGCCTGAGCATCCCACATGCATCTCGACTTGCCAGCCGCGCTGGCGAAGCTGCTCGCAGACATCGCGCTCGAATGAATCATCGCCGCCGCGCACGTCGCTTAATGTCACCGCCTCGGCAATCGCATCAGGCCCGCGCTGAGCGTACTCGAGGAACGACTTGAGATGTTTCACGGCGATGGAAGACGTGCGCGACAGATCGATCTGATCACCGCGCAGCGTGCTGAAGACGATCACCTGTTCGCGCGCTCTGGTGATGGCGACATTGAGCCGTCGTTCGCCGCCCTGCCGATTGAGCGGGCCAAACGCCATCGCGACTTTGCCATCCTTGTCAGGCCCGTAACAGATGGAAAACAGAATCACATCGCGCTCATCGCCCTGCACGTTTTCCAGATTCTTAACGAAGACCGATTCACCCTGTGCATCGTTGAAATAAGGCTCGATTTCTGGGTGTTTTCGCTTGGCTTCGTCGAGCAGATCTTCAATGAGCACCTGCTGCGGAATGCTGAACGTGACCACGCCGATGGTGCTCGTGGCCTCCGCTGTCTTACTCATAAGCCTGCGCACAATCTCCGCCACAATCGCTTGCGCCTCCGCAGGATTGGTCCGAGTATCACCACGGTCATAGACGCCTTCAGGCAGATAGCGCATCGACACGCCGCGGTTGTCACTGCGCTCTGCGGGTGAAGGAAAAGTCTGGAGCCGATTGTCGTAGTAGTGATAGTTGCTAAAGGTGATCAGGCTCTCGTGCCGACTGCGATAATGCCAGAGCAGCCGCAGCGAGCGAAGGCCCGAAGCGCTGCACTCATCGAGTATCGATTCCATCTCTTCAAAATCATCTTCGTCCGGCAGCACTTGCTCATCATCCGCCTTCATGAAAAAGTTCGTGGGCGGTAGCTGCTTCGAATCGCCCACCACGATCACCTGCGTGCCCCGCGCAATCGCACCCACCGCATCCCACACCGGAATCTGCGACGCCTCATCAAACACCACCACATCAAACGGCGGATAGCTCGCATCCAAATACTGCGCCACCGATAGCGGACTCATCAAAAGACAAGGTTTTAATCGCGGCAAAAGATTCGGCAACTTCTGAATGAGCTTGCGCACCGGCATGTGCCTGCGCTGAAGTTTGAGCTGTCGTTGTAGGATGCCCATCTCCGATGCGCCCGAGGCTTCACCGTGCACCTTGGGAACATTCGCGCTGAACTTGGCGCGAAGATATTGACTGGTGAGATCGAGCTGATCGCGATCTAGCCTGGCAAATCGCGCGATTTTTCGCTCCTGTTCCTTGCTATTGAAACAGCGCAGTGAATCTGATGAATCGATTACACCACCCAGCCACTGTTGCCCGATCGAGCGATCGAAGACTTGCGCGAGCGAGTCGCCGGGCCACTTGCCTGCTTCATAGCCTTCCACGAGTGGCGCGAGCTGCGCATCAATGGCTGCGTGACGAGACCTGCGCCAGTGACACCAATCCGGGAGTAGCCGCGTGCTGATCTTCCAATTCTCGGCGGTGTCGCGCATCAGTTTCAAGTGGCCCGGCGCAGCATCATCACCCCAGGCGAGCGGTTCATTGACGACCAGCAGCGCGACCATCGCTTTGCGCGATTCCTTGAAGGCGCGATCAACTGCGATCATGGAGCGAAGCTTGTCGCCGATGGCTGCGCCTTCCGCGCAGCCATCACGTTCTGTTGTCGCCAGCGCAGCACATCTGCCCCGCAGCTTACCCTCACTTTCAAAATCCTTTGCCCCGGGTTTGAGCAGCATCGCGCGGAAGCGATCGCACCACGCTACCGCCGCTTCGATCCTGGCCCAGTCTGCTTCGCCATCGTTCCACAGAGCGCCCAGCGCGCGGGCCGCGGCGCTATTGGTGTCACCAAGCGCGCGATTCTCATCGCGCAGTTTGATCGCCTGTTCAAGCTCGGCAATCAACACACCATCATCCACGGGCAGTGTGCTGACTGCATGAGGCGCGATGAGCTTGCGAATTCCACGCCTCTTGAACCAGCGCACCAACACAAAGCTTTCCCTCGCACTGCGCACGCGCACAATGAGATCTTCAAGATTCTGTGCGAGTATTGATTCACGGTATCTCGCATGCATCTGCTTGCGCAGTTCATCGCGCAGTTGGCCTCGCTTGATCGCGGCGAATAGCGCAGCTTTCAAATCAGGCCAAGATGGCTCTGTGAGCATCGCTTCCGTAGGGCGCGCCGACTCAATGAGCATCTGCGCCAGTTCATCAAGCCAGCGCAAGCCCACATTGGTCAGTTCGCTCGCCACGCTGCCGCCGGGCAGTTGCAGCGCCTGCTGCGCTTCTCCTACAGCGTTCTCATAGGCATCCATCTGGCGATGCAATTCACTTGCGCAACTAACGACCTGCTCGGGCAGCGTCATCTGCCACTGCTCGCGCTCAGCAGCGCGATAAGGATGCGCCGCGATGTCGCCGATGGTCGCGCCAGCGGTGGCCAGTTGCTCAATCGTCTCGTGTATCGAATCGATCTTGTCGCCGTCAAGCGTCTTGATCCACCCATCATCAAACCTGATCCGATCGACCGCGCGCAGACCGATGAGCTGCGAAGTCATCTGATACACACTGCGTCCAATGGGGCGCGGTTCGTGCAGTGTTCGCACCAGCGCATTGAGCTCGCTGCGCGATCCGGCTAGTTCGTTCGAATGCGATTCCCAGTTCTGTGGCAGCGCCGCCTTCTCCACATCCATCGAGGCGCTGAGTTGATCGAGCACTTCGCGCTTGCTCGACTTATTCGAGTGCAGTTCAAGACAGAAAGGCCCAAGCCCGATCTTCGTCAGCCTACGCTGAACGACGCTCAAAGCCGCCATTTTTTCCGCCACAAAGAGCACCCGCTTGCCGTGTGTCAGACACTGCGCGATGAGATTCGTAATCGTCTGCGACTTACCCGTGCCCGGCGGCCCCTCCAGCACAAAGCTGCGACCATCCTGCGCCGCGAAGACCGCTGCAAGCTGCGATGAATCCGCATCGAGCGGACAGAATGTGTCCTTGGGATGCCGGGTGTCGTCGAGCGCAGCCGCAGCAGGCATCGGCTCATCGCCATCGAAGGACGCAGTGGGCCGCTCGACGAGATACTTGACCACCGGGTTTCGCATGAGCGTCTTGGACCGTTCCTGAAGATCGAGCCACATGAGAAACTTGGTGAAGCTGAACAGGCCGATGTGCGATTCCTCGACGATATCCCAGCGGGGAATATCGCGAATGGCTTTGCGAAAACGCTGGAAAATCTGCGGGATATCGAGGCCTGATTCATCTTCGATCGCCTCATCGAGACCGGTAATATCCACGCCGAATTCCGTGCGCAGTTTTTCCAGCAGCGTGACATTGATGCGAGGCTCATCATCCCCCAGTGAAATGCGAAACGGCTCGCGCACCGATTCACGATCGAGCGATAGCGGCAGCAGCAGAATCGGCGCAAGCCTGCGCGGCGCACTGGCTGCGTTGGATTCGTACCAAGCAAGAAAACCTACCGCCAGATAGAGCGTATTGGCACCGGACTCTTCAACCGATGATCGCGCTGCGCGGTAAATTTCCAAGAGCCTTCGATCAAGCAGTTCTTCACCCAGCGATGAATACAACCGCCGTGATCCAAGCTCATCGCGCAGAAACTGTTCGAGCACATTCTGCCCCGTGCGCTGCTCGGCCGCCTCGGCACTGCGCGGGCTCGCTTCATCCATGAGCTTGGGACGAGAATGAATATTGAACTGCATCCCGCCTGAAAGAACATCTTCAAGCACCGCCAGATCAGGGCAGACCAGCGGAATCGATTTGTTGGACTCGCGAAAATTGATGAGCCGATTGCGCCCGGAAAGATCGAGTAATTTTCGCTTCCACCGGTCGAGCCTGGCGTTGGGTTCTTCAATTTCTTCGGGCTCAGCTGCTGGTGCCTCCAGCAATCCCGCAGCATCAACCGCGCTGATCGCCGCCGCATCGTTGCTCGCCCAAGGCGTCGCATCGCTGCCCGATTGTGTGCCATCAGCTACCGCGCCTTCGCTGACGGTAAACGTCCCTGCTGCCACGCGCAGTGGCAGCGGACGGATGCGCAGCTTTCTCGCGCAGCGCACATCGATGGCGCAGTGAAATGTCTTTTCTTCCAGCAGATGCCGCAGCGCCGCCTTCTCCGCATCGCGCATCGTCATCGCTGGCCGGGTCGTGATGGCTGTCGCTTCGATGGCGATGATCTCGCCCAGTTGCACGCGCTTTCGTATGCGACTGGCATCATCGGTGGCAGGTTCAGCAAACGATTCATCACTCGTCCAGACGCCCATGAACGCGTGGCCTTGAATCATGATCACCAGCGCGTGCAGTCCTGCCGCCTCCACACATGCTGCCAGCAGCAGCGCCAGATCGAGACAGGTGCCCAGTCGATGTTCGAGCAGTTGCTCGGGCGAGCGCACCTTCTGGCCTTGCGTTTCGTAACTGGCTGGCGGAGCGATGTAGCCGATATCCGCCTCGATCAGGGCATCGTAAATCGCTTCGACCATCGCTCTCACATGATCGGGGTTGTGCGACTGGTACCCACTGAACGATGGCGGATGCCCCTTGTTTTCCAGATGTTTTCGTGCACTACTGAGCAGCGAATCGATGGCGGGATGATTGGGCATCACAAACGCCGCCATGATCTCAGGCAGCGACCCCACGCCGCCCCACTCGTTATACGCAAGCACTTCAATAGGCAGCTTCACCTGCGCGATGATGCGCTCGCCTTGCGTCAGTTCACCGGTCAGATGCGCCACCTCGCGCTCGACTTGATGCACCAGCACACTGGCATCAAGCGCGAGATCGACATGATCCAGGTTGTAGGTGGCGCGTGGCCCGATGCGAGAAATTTCGCGCTGCCAGACTGGGGCTAGATTGCAATCGATCCAGACGCCGACGATGACATCGGTGAGATCTTCATCGGTGAGGTTTTCGATGCTCAGGCGTTTGACGATGGGCACATCATTTTGCTGCATCGCAAAGTTGACGCGCTGGTCATATTCAAAGTGGATCGCCGCTTTCGCTGGCAATGAAGGATCGAACGTGGGAAGCGATGGCTCAGGCGATTCGGGCTGCTCTGCCTGTGATGTCGGCTCCTGCGACGCGGCCGCTTCCACCGGCAGCTTCGTCGCATCAGGCTCTTCTTGTGGCGTGATCTCTTCCATCACAGCAATGTATCACGGGACACAAAAAGACGATGCCCTGGGCGGGCGGCGCACGCGAGGAGAGCGCTCGATCCGAGCCGCTAGGCGTAAGTCTGCGGAGCTACGTGAAACAGTCAACTCTGTTTTCGTAAATGCATCGAGCTATCGATGCTCCTTCAGTCCCTAGGCGTCCGCGACTCGTTGAGTCGCGGCTCATAAGCATCCATCACCGCCACTCGTGTCTGGGATATTTGCGCGACAGTTCCTTGCGCAGCGTCGGATACTGATTCGCCCAGAAGCTCGCCAGATCATCGGTGATTTGCACAGGTCGATAGTTGGGGCCAAGGATTTCCATCGTGATGACGACGCGGCCACCGGCGATGCGCGGGGTTTGTTCAATATCGTAAAGCTCCTGAATTTTTGCCCTTCCGCGCGGCGGGCCTTCGGTGAAGTATTCCACTTTCATCGAGCCGCCCTTGCCTCGGGGCAGTTTGATTTTCTGTGGTGCCATCTGTTCCACGAACTGCTGATCTTCCCACGAGAGCGCGTTCATCACGGCGGGCAGACACGGCCGATCTTTGATCTGACTGAAGCGCACAGCGCCACTGACCACTTCGTGCAACACGAGCTGAATTTCATCCTCTTCATAGCGGATCAAGCCGCGCTGCGGGAACCAGCCTGCGACAAGACGCGTGCGCAGAATCCACTGATCCACGGCTTCGTCCCACTGTTCGAGGCGCAGATTCTTGCGCATGATTTCTTCAACCAGAATCTCCTCAGCACGGCTGACATCGACCTGCTGCCTCGCCTTGCGGTAGTAAGCCTGGCCATCGAAAAGATGTTCCTCGACTTGCTCGACGGCCTGGGCCTGCGCATTCCACTGCGGCTGATCGCGGACTTCAATGCGATCCGGATGAATCTCTTCCAGCCAGGCTGGTTCCAACTGCGTCACGATGGAAATCGATGTTTTTACGCCATCGCCCGCTCCTGTTTCGCGCACCTCTAGTGCCAGAAGCAAGCCCGGCCTTCGCGCCACGCTGCTGCGATCGAGGACGACACGCTTGCGGCCGATCATGCGGCAATCCAGGCGATGTTCATCGGGACGAAACGCAATGTGATCGGGAAACGCGGTGAGCAAGCAGCGGATGAGATCGATGGTCTCTTCCCCTTGACTGTGGCGCGATGTTTTCTCTTCCATGCTTCGACTGATGCGCAGCAGCTGCGAGCGCGTGCGTTCCACTTCGCGGCAGGCCTGTCCATGCACGCGCAGAGTGTCGCAGACACGCGGCTGAAAATCGGCCTTGGCTGCAAGATGAAACAGCCGTTCCATCACCAGTAGATCAGACACGGGTTCATCATCAGCAGACACGCGGTGATCAGCGGCGACTTCGCCGGTGATGATGGAGCGCTCGCTGATGAGCGCCGCCCAGAGCGCTGCCCGCTCCATGCAGCCGCGTCTGCCTGCTTCGATGAGCATGCGCGACAGACGCGGATGCACGGGAAAACAGGCCATTTTTTCGCCGACAACTGTGAGATGATTTTGCTCCACCGCGTGCAGATCGCCAAGCAGTTGCTGGGCCCTAGCCAGCGCAGGTTCCTGCGGCTGATCCAGCCAGGCGAAAGATCGCACCTGTGACACACCCATCGCCTGAAGCTGAAGCACGCACTCAGCCAGGTCAACGCGGTGAATCTCCGCATCATCGTGAGCTGGCCGTGTGGCATGTTCGCTTTGTGGCCAGAGACGCGTGCAGGTGCCGGGCGCTGTGCGACCAGCGCGGCCAGCGCGCTGCTGCGCGGAAGCTTGACTGATCGGCTCAGGCAGAAGCACGTTTAGTCCACGGCGAGGATCAAAGCGATGCACCTTGGCGATGCCGCTGTCGATGACATGTTCGACGCCATCAATCGTGATCGAGGTCTCGGCGATGTTGGTCGAAACAATCACCTTGCGGCTGCGCTGATCAGGCGCAACCGCAGCATCTTGAGCGGCAGGAGAGAGCGACCCATGCAAGGCATGAAATGTGATTTCGCTGCTACTGCGCACCGCGCTTTTACACGCCTCGATGGTGCGATTGATTTCGTAAGCGCCGGGCATAAAGACCAGCACGTGACCCGACTCGCTGGATTCGAAGGTGTTTCGCACCGACTCGGCAGCGGTTTCCCAGATCGGCTTTTGGCTGCGCGAAGGCAGGTATTTCATCTGCACTGGAAACATGCGGCCGCCTGCTTCAACGATCGGGCAATCCAGGAACGCAGAAAGTGATTGAGCGTTGAGCGTGGCGGACATGACCAGCAAGCGCAGATCGCTTCGCTTTTTCTGGAGCAAGGTGATCAGACCCAGCGACATGTCGGCCGCGAGGCTGCGCTCGTGAAACTCATCGAGGATGACGGCGCCGATACCGGGCAGCGAAGGATTGGATTGCATCCAGCGGAGGAAGAGGCCTTCGGTGAGGAAGAGGATTTGTGTGCGCGGCGAGAGCTTGCTTTCATGCCGCGTCTGGTAGCCGACTGTTTCACCCAGCGCCGTGTTCATCTCGCTGGCAACGCGCGCTGCCACCATGCGCGTGGCCAGGCGGCGCGGTTGAAGTATGAGAATGCGGCCAGCGAGGTTGCCCGCTTCATGCAGAAAGCGCGGCACCTGCGTCGTCTTGCCCGAGCCAGGCGGCGCGGTGAGCACCAGGCGATTGCCAGCGCGCAAGGCGGCCAGTATCTGCGGCTGAACTTCGTGGATGGGGAGCTTCAAGCGGGTCACGCATACGATCCAAACTTCGTTCGCCAAGGCGAACGGCTAAATAGGCGAGGCGGTTCTACGAAACCTTGCAGTCGTGCGCTGCAATTGTGTGGGGCATCGTATCGTTACAATAAAACTCCACTTACTTCCCTCCAAGGAATCTCGCCATGACCCGCATGACCCGCATGACTCGCCTGTTTTTCTCCGCTGTGCTTCTGGCTGTTTCACTGACCCTGCTGACAAACTCGGCGATCTCTGCTGAGGAAAGCAAGGCCGTTTCACTGTTCGATGGCAAGACGCTCGATGGTTGGGTGACGGGCGCGGGCGCTCCAGTCAAGGCCGGCTGGGTCGTGGAAGATGGCACCCTTCACCGCGCTGACAAAGGCGGCGACATTTATGCCACGAAAGAGTATGGCGACTTCATTCTCACCTTTGATTTCAAAATTTCCGAAGCAGGCAACAGCGGCCTCAAATACCGCTTTGGTAAATACGCCAGCGGCAACGTCGGCTGCGAGTACCAGGTGCTCGACGATGACAAGCACCCCGATGCCAAGGTCGGCAAGAAACGCCAGACCGCATCGCTCTATGACATCCTCGAACCCAACGATCAGAAAGAACTCAAGGCTGTGGGCGAATGGAACAGTGCCAAGATCGTCGCTAAAGGCGCGAAGATTGAACACTGGCTCAACGGCAAGAAGGTGCTCGACATCGACCTGAACAGCGCCGAGTTCAAAGAAGCACTGGCCAAGAGCAAATTCAAAAAGTCCGAAGACTTCGGCACCAAGCCCGGCAAGATCATGCTTCAGGATCACGGCGACAAAGTGTGGTTCCGCAAGATCATGATTGAAGAGATCAAGTGAAGGGCCGGGGTCAGAGGTCAGAGGTCAGAGGTCAGTATTTAATCCTAACGCCCATGGACTCCTATCCATGGGTTTTCTTTTTTTACTTTTTCACTTGGCTCAGACGTTGAATTTCATCTTCGCCCAGTGGGGCCTTTCGCTTGACTCTCAGGCTTTGCGCGAAATCCTTTGCAAAGTCACGGCGTAAGCGCCAGTTGATCGCGGCGGTGATCGACATGGCAATGATCGCGCCCAGTGTGGCCAGGGCCATGTCTTTGTGGGCGTCCCATTCATCGCCTTGTGCGCCGACATATCCCGAGGAGCCTTCGCCGAGCATCACCGCGACGATCCATTCGAGCAGCTCATAGAGCATGGAGGTGGACATCGTCACATCGAGCGGCAGGAAGTAGCCCCAGAATCCTTTCGCATCGGCGACGCGCACGAAGAGTTCGCGAATGGGATAGGCCAGGAGTAGGCCGTAGAGAAAGTGAACGAGGCGATCGTAATGATTGCGGTCCCAGCCGAACCAGTCGTTGATGGAAGAACCAAAGATGGCGCGCGACCATTGGTTGTAAGGCACCTCCTGGTAGGTGTAGTAAGCGCCGATGGTGTGCAAAACAGTGAAGATGAAAATGCAGGCGTAAGAGATGCGCGAGAGCGGCAGGCGATTGCGCGAGAAAAACAGAATCGCCACTCCAGCCAGTGCGAGACCATTTTCCATAAGCCAGGTCGGGCGATCGTGCGGATTAAAAGCGAGCGCGACAAAGAGCAGGCCATAGAGCGCGAGCAGGATCAGAGCAAAGCGATGGTGAGGCCAGTGCATGAATGGATTGTACCTTTCGTTGGAGGAGATTTATCGGCGCGGATAGACTGAAAGGGTACGGCAGGGTTATTTAGCCGTTCGCCTTGGCGAACGGGGATCGGTGTGGCCAAGAATAACAACCCTTCAAGAAGTCAGGACGTGTCCCATGATGCAACGCATCGCGCTGACGGGCTTGTTTCTCCTGCTGAATTTCACAATCCACTCAACAGGCCACGCACAGGACGCAGCACAAAAACCCGAAGGGGCGATCGTTCGTTTTGGTACACCTGCGAAGAATGACAAAGGCGAATTAACCATCGACCGCGGCATTGAATCCGTCATCTTCACGGCTGATGGGACAAAGGTCGCCGCTGGCACACGCGATGGTCTTCTGCACATTTACGACATCAAAGGTGAAAAGGAAATCGCTTCGATCAAGGCACACGATGGAGAGATCCGCGCCATCGTGCGCAAGGGTGCCAAGTCATGGCTCACCGCTTCGTACGATGGGTTGATCAAAGAATGGTCGCTTGAAGGCACAGCGGTGAAAACTTATCCGAAGCTGCCCGGTGGCGCGTGGACGATGGCGATTTCCAATAGCGGCAAAAAGCTGGCGGTGGGCATCAACACCGCCGAGATCGTCGATCGGCTGATCCTGCTCGATGCCGCCACCGGTCGCATCACGCAGAAGCTCAAAGGCCCCGGTGGAATCAACGGCCTGGCCTTTGCGCCCGATGACCTCACGCTGCTCGTCACCGATCACAACGTGATGCAGATGTGGAATCTGCAAAACGGCGGCAAGCTCTGGCAACGCGGACAGGAACCAAAAGAGGAGAAAGGCGTCGTCGAGTTCTCCATCGATTCACCCTTGCACAGCGGCTGTGCGTTCTCGCCGGACAAGAAATATGCCGCCGCGACAGTCGATTCGCAGATGGGCGCTTACGTGCTCATCTGGGATGCGAAAACGGGCAAGGGGCACAAGCGATTTCCCACGCGCTCGGGTCATGTACACTTTGCGTTTTCACCGGACAGCAAGTGGATCGCCTTGGGCGGCGACGAGCCGGAAGTGGTGATTTACAGCGTGGAAAAAGGCGAAATCGCACACGACTTCACCAAGCCCGGCCAGCGCGTCACCGCCATCGCCTTCTCGCCTGATGGCACCAAGCTCGTCACCGGCTCATGGGACAGTTTGGTGACAGTTTGGGATTTGTCGGTGCTCAAAGGCAAGTGATGCATCACAACACGCATCAGCGCGCAGCGCGCATCTGAAGCGTGCGGATCATCCGCATCACCATCCAAGTGACGTAATCATTCGCAGGCTCGGCGGGCGGACGGGACATCGCGCTCAGTCTGTCGCGTGATTCCACCGGAGCATTTTCATCGAGCCAGATTTGGAGGACGCTGATGAGATCGCGCTCCTGGTCGCCGCCGGGCACGAGCTTCCACGCCTTGTTCGTTCCGCGTGGCACCCAGAGCACTTCGCCTTCGCGCATGCCGCCCCAGCGAAAATCCATGTGCACCAGGATCGGCCGTTTGTTCTGATCGATGAACTGCAACCGCAGACTGCCACCATCGCGAAATCGCTCGGCCTCAGTGATCTGAATCGGCGGCACAATATCGAGCTGCTTGCCCGCCGGCGATGTCGTACAGCCAGCCAGCAGCGAAGCGAGCACGAGTGTCATGAGCATGATCTTGGGCATGATGCGATCTCCCAGTCGGTTGTTAATGAAGCGAGCCTGCGTGTGATTATCGTAGAAGAGGATGGCCGCGAAAAGCAAAATATATAGCCCCGGCTTTAGCCGGGGTGATTCACCGGCCTCGTGGCGTTTTCCAAATCAATGTTTCCCTAATCAACACCGTTACATTCCGTGAATTCAATCGGTGATTTTACGTCTCACCGATCTCGTGGCGTTTCCCCGGCCAAGGCCGGGGCTATATGGATCGCAGCGCCTTCGCCGCCGCCGCCACATTCGCATGATGTTCGCCATCGAGATTCGAAAGCAGCGGCAGGATCGGCCCGGTGTCACAAATACCCGCCAGTCGTACCGCTTCATGCAGCACGCGGATCGGACTGTGCAGATTCCGCAGGTCTTCCAGCGGCTTAAACAGTTCACGCACGCGCTCTGCCTCCGCGTAATCCTTCGCTTGAATCGCACGCATGCAATCCATCGAAAGCTTGGGGGCCACGCAAACACAGCCGCTGGTGAAGCCGCCGAGTTTGAAACTTCCGGGGTCGCGCAGATGAATGATCGCGGGCTGTTCGCCGATGCCGCTCATGATGAGCTTGGGATCGACGAGGGTGAGCAGCTTGGTGAGGTAAGGATCAACGCTCGTGTCTGTTCGCACGATGGCGTATTTGATGACGCTGATCAGGCCATCATTGACGAGGCGGGCGGCGCCTTCGGGGGTGATGTAATTCAGGTCTTTGATGTAGAGCACCGCAGGCTTGCCGCTGGCTTCGACGAACTTTCGCACGCCGGTTTCGACGCCTGCGCTGGTCGCGCCGAAGATCGCGGGCAGCACCATGGCTGTGGGATATTTCGTCTTGGCGAGGATGCGGGCTTGATCCATCATGGTGCCGTACATCGGGCCGACGGAGGGGATGACGATGCTCGACGGCGCGACTGATTCTTCGAGGAAGGCGAGCAGCTCTTGAAACTCGCTGACGGCGATGTTGTAGAAGTTGGCGTTGCCGCCGTAGAGGAAGGTGGAGACGCCTCCCGCTTCGATGTGGCGGATGAGTTTGACGTTTTCAGCGCGATTTAGCGTGAGGTCGGCATTGCGCGCCAGTGGCGGCACGGAGACAACGGAAGCGGCGAGAGTGGCAGCGGTGATGGGGGCGGTATTCATGCAGTGCGATTCATTCAGGTTTTGGGTGTGATGGAGTAATGATGCCGGTCACGCAGGAGGAATACGCTGCGTGCGGGGTGATCAACGACAACAGCGAAGTGATTGAGAATGTCGCGTCCCAAAACGGAAACGTCAAGGACCTCAGGCTGAGTGCAACATGCAAATAAACCAGAGAACCTCACATCAATGCCATCCTCGCGCCGCAAGGTGATCGATGTTGAGACCACCACAGAATCGATGACAGAACCGACACCATGAAGCGCGCCGCCCAATCGAGCGGATGGCAGATCCAACAGTGCCGCGACCTCTGCACTGAGCAGCGTCTGATCCGCACCAGTGTCGATCAGGAATGGAAGTTCGGACACGATCCGGCGTCCACCCGCAATGGTTGCGAGCACGATCGGCCAATCGATACCGCCGTTGGACTTAATCCATTGCCCCGAAATCCGCATGGACATTCCTTGAAGTGGGCCGCCCGTGATCGGGCCGAATGTAATAGAAGTAGTACCCGCCATCCTCCTCGGGATGAGCCTGCCTCGCCATTTCGAGAACCTCACGTGCCGAGGGCGCAACAAACAATCGTTGCCCTGCGATGCACACGCATTGCCCCACACCAACACGGGCGATGGCATCCCGGTGGTGCTCGTGCCACTCATAGTTACGATCAAAAATCTCGCGAATGCGCGTGTGATCTGCGCATTCGATCGGATCATCCACGATGCTCATCTCGAGCGGTGGACGGGCTGATGTGTTGCCTGCAATACGGATCATGGTTCACCTCGCCGGGTCTGACATTCCATTATATCACGAGGCCTTGGCCGTTTGCGATTTGATCGGCCTTAAGAATAAGCACACAACCGACACGCCATGTCGCAATATCTTTCGCATCTGATCACTCAGTGTATCTCCGGCTCCGCGACTTCCCCCGCTTTTTCCAGAAAATCAAAATCGCATCCCAGGTGCGCCTGCGTTACGTGCTTGGAGTAAAGCTCGCCGTAGCCGCGTTCGTACTTTGCGGGCGGCGCGGACCAGGCGGCTTGCCGCTTCGCTCTTTCTTCTTCACTGATGTGCAACATCAGCTTACGCCCCGGTGCATCGAGTTCAATCACATCTCCATCCATCACCAGCGCGAGCGGCCCGCCTACGAAAGACTCGGGCGACACATGCAGCACGCACGCGCCGTAGCTGGTGCCACTCATGCGGGCATCGCTGATGCGCACCATGTCGCGCACGCCTTCTTTGAGTAGCTTTTTCGGAATCGGAAGCTGGCCCCACTCGGGCATACCCGGTGCGCCCAGTGGCCCGGCTGATTGCAGGACGAGCACGCTATCAGCCGTGACAGGCAGCGCTTCATCATCGATGCGGGCAGCCATGTCGTTGTAATCTTTGAAGACGATCGCCGGGCCTTTGTGCGAGAGCAATCGCTCCTCGGCAGCAGTGACTTTGATCACCGCGCCATCGGGGGCGAGGTTGCCGCGCAGGACGAAGGTGCCGCCTTCATTTCGCAGCGGCTTGTCCAACGTGTGAATCACTTCATCATTAAAAACTTCCGCGCCGCTTGCGGCTTCGCTCAGTGTTTGCCCACTCACCGTCAGACAGTCACCCTTGAGCAGTGGCAGCAAACGATTGAGCAATCCGCGCAGTCCCCCCGCATAATAAAAGTCTTCCATCAGAAACTTGCCGCTTGGCCGAATGTTCGCAAGCCACGGCGTTGAACGTGAAAGCTCATCAAAACGGGACAGGTCCAATTTCACCCCAGCCCGGCCGGCCATTGCAAGGATGTGAACAATCGCATTGGTCGAGCCGCCGATGGCCATGTCGCACTTGATGCCGTTGTCGATGGCGTCGCTCGTGAGAATATCCCTGATTTTCAGGTCATTCCACACCATTTCGACGATGCGGCGACCACACTGCGTCGCCATGCGCGAGTGATTTGAATCGACTGCGGGAATACTCGAAGCGCCCGGCAGCGTCAGGCCCATCGCTTCGACGATCAGTGCCATGGTGCAGGCGGTGCCCATGGTCATGCAGACGCCTGCCGATCGGGCGATGCCATCTTCGATTTCGAGCCATTTTTCTTCGCTGAGATTTCCCGCGCGGCGCTCAGCCCAGTATTTCCAGACATCGCTTCCGGAGCCGAGCGTTTGCCCGCGCCAGTTGCCGCGCAGCATCGGGCCGGCGGGCATAAAGATCGTCGGAAGGTTCATGGTCGTCGCGCCCATGATCAGGCCGGGCACGGTCTTGTCGCAGCCGCCCATGAGCACCGCGCCATCAACCGGATGACAGCGCAGCACCTCCTCGACTTCCATCGCCAGCAGATTGCGATAGAGCATCGAGGTGGGCTTCATGAACATTTCAGAAAGCGAAATGACGGGAATTTCCACGGGGAAACCACCCGCCTGCCAGACGCCGCGCTTGATCTCTTCGACGCGCTGCTTGAAGTGCGAGTGACAAGTATTCAGATCGCTCCACGTGTTGAGAATCGCAATGACCGGCTTGCCCATGAAGTCGTCACGGCTGTACCCCATCTGCTTGGTGCGCGAACGATGGCCAAAGCCACGCAGCGAATCCGGCGCGAACCAGCGTGCTGAGCGAAGTGAGTCCGGTGATTTTTTTTCTTGTGTCATGTTGAGCAGCCGATCGCGTTGTTCATGGCGATGGTATGAGCGGCGACGGGTGGGTGCAATGGAAATGGAATCAACAGGGCGCTGATGTCGCTACGCCGCAAGCGGCGGAAGGGGTGGCGCAAACGGGGTTCTACTGTTTAAGCCGTAGTATTTTTGTCAAGGTTGCAAAATGGATGCAATAGGCCGTTGTCATGCTCGTTGACCTGTTGTGACACGCAACAGGCCTGAGCGCATCACACAATGAAAAACACCTGGACAATGTTTGTCCGGGAAGAGATGGCAACTTCGGTTTGCTTTTGAAAGGTGGAAACATGACACGTCGAATCGTATTGGGATTGATGCTGGTGGTGGCTATGGGAATGACCTCCGTGGCTCATGCGGAAGAAAAGGGCGAGAAGCCTGAAGGCAAGCGTCCTGCTGCTAGTGCTCTTCCTCCGGGTTTTGAGCGTCTGGACCTGACCAAGGACCAGAAGGACCAGATCAAGGTGATCCTTGATGAAGCTCGCGAAAAGGTCAAAGCGGCCCGCGAGAACAAGGACAAGGAAGCTGGCATGAAGCTCCGTGAAGAAATCCACGGCAAGCTCGTGGCTGTGCTCACCGATGAACAGAAAGCCAAGCTGGAAAAGATGCGCGCCGAGCGCGGTGAAAAAGGTGGCGAAAAGGGTGGCGAAAAGGGCGGCGAAAAAGGCCCGCCACGCAAAGGTCCTCCCGGCAAGGGCGGTCCCGATAAAGGCGCTCCCAAGTAAGCGAGTGCTTCATTAAATCGCTTTACGCTCAAGAGGCGCAAGTAGATCAAGTCATAGAGAAAACGCCCCGCGCTACTGCGCGGGGCGTTTTCATTGATGGTTGTCATTGAAAAAGGTCGCGCCTTACCGCGTGTGCCGCAGCAGCTCCACCGTCGGCAGCGGGCCTACCAGCGGGGCCAGATACTTGCGGAAGCTGTCGTCGATGTTGTTGTCGCCGACGAAATAGCGAGGCTCGAGCAAGCGCGTCTTGCCTGCGACGTCAGCAAGCTCGATCCGCTTGTACTGCACCTTGTACGGATCATCGCTGATGCGCTGGATCGCCACCGAGCCATCGGTTTCGCCCGCCAGCGCCAGCTCTGCCGCCTTGCGACCGACCATGCGTGCCTCTTCCGAATCGGAAGGCGAGACGCAGCCGGCGAAGCAGCGCTGGGCGTAGCCGAAGGTATCCGCGCGAACGCGCAGCTTCTTGCCCAGATTGTTTTTGATGTGCACGCTCAGGAAGTCCCCCAGCGCACCAGAGCCCGAGAGCGAGACGTTGCCATGCATGTCCTTCTCCACCGGATGGCCCTGTGCCTCGGCGAGTTTCGCAGTGATGGGCGTGTGATTCTTATCCGCGATGCCTTCGCTCACGGCGATCAAGCACCGGCCATGCTTCTTATAAACACGATCGACATCAGCGAGAAACTTCGTTTCATCGAAGGCCACTTCGGGCACGTAAATCAGGTGCGGGCCATCTTCAGGATTCTGCCGGGCCATCACGCTGGCGGCGGTGAGGAAGCCGGCGTGGCGACCCATGATGACATTGAGCTTGATGCCAGGCAGCGAGCGATTGTCGAGGTTGTCGCCGATGAAAGCGCAGGCCACATAACGAGCCGCGCTGCCGAAGCCCGGCGTGTGGTCGTTGTGCTGAAGATCATTGTCGATCGTCTTGGGCACGTGGAAGCAGCGCAGCTCGTAGCCGCTGCTCTTGCCAAGATCATTGACGATGCGGCAGGTATCGCTCGAATCGTTGCCGCCGATGTAGAAGAAGTAGCGCACGTTCTGCTTCTCGAACGATGCGAAAATCTTCTTGCAGTATTCCGCATCAGGCTTGTCACGGCTGGACCCCAGCGCTGCCGATGGCGTGGCGGCGACGCGATCCAGACGATCCTGCGGTACATCCTGAAGCTCGATGTACTGTTCGTTGATGATGCCGCGCACCGCATGCACCGCGCCCAGAATTTTGCCAATGCCAGGCTGGCCCCGCAGCGTCTCGACAACACCGACGAGCGACTGATTGATCACGGCGGTAGGCCCGCCTGATTGACCGATGACGACGTTGCCCGAGATCGTATTGACGGCAGGGACACTCATGGGGTGACCTCAAAAAAAAGTGTGTTTCACAGGAGAAAACACCGCCAAACGATGGCGGGCGAGGCATTGTAAGGCATAGCTAGCGGTGTGCAAAGAAAGCGACGACACGCCATCAGGCGCTACCACGTGTCGCCATCAAAGAAGAATTCCTCGCGCGTGATCAGGTCGTTCTTGATGGTGTAGATCGTGATCTCGTTGAGGGAGATGCGCTTGCCGGTGGCGTTGCGTGTGATTTCGAACGTGGTCTTGGTGGCGAAGCGATCCGCACCATGAAAGAACGGCCCGGCCACGGTCTCGCCATGGATGGTGACACCCGCCGCCCAGCGCTTAGATTTTTCGATGACCTCTTTCTTACCGACGGTCGCCTGTCCACCGGGTTCGACCGAGGCGATGTCTTCCGCGTACATCGTATTCATCACATCAAAATTCTTGCCCTGATTGCAAAGCTCAACCACACGTTTAGCAACCGTTTGAATGCTCATCGAAAAACTCCTGGGGTAGCGGGTATTTGTAAGACGCACGAGCCGCGACTCAACGAGTCGCGGACGTCTAGGGCCTGAAGGGGCGATCTTCGCGCCTTGTCTCCTAGGCCTCATCGTTTTCTGATGACGCTGATACACATCAATCACTCAACAATTCACACGCCAACAGGCGATGGCGTCCGCGACTCGTTGAGTCGCGGCTCCACATCACCCGCCCATCTGACTCATCGCACGGTTGCCGCGCTGGGAGTGAACCTCCGGTTTCATCGCCACGCATTGCCGCATCATGTCGATGATCCGCTGCGCATCAGGCGCGGGCCTCAGCGCGGGCAGCACGCTCACTTCGCCGCCATCAAAGAGACAACTACGCAGCTCACCCGTGGCCGTGAGCCGCAGACGATTGCACGTTTCACAGAACGGCTTGCTCATCGCACTGATAAATCCAATGCGTCCCTTCGCGCCGCTCAATGCAAAAACATTAGCCGGCCCCACACCCGCTTCGCTCTCTCGATTCACCGACACCATCGGCCCAAGCTCCGCTTCAATGCGCTGCTTCACGATCGCATTGTCCACGAGATAACCCGGCGCATCCTCCATCAGCACGCTGTCACCCAGCGGCATGTATTCGATGAAGCGAATGGTCCAGGGATGATCGATCGTGAGCTTCGCAAAGTCCGCGACTTCATCATCGTTGATGCCGCCGATGACGACGACATTAATTTTCAGTCGCTCGAAGCCTGCGCGCTGCGCCGCTTCCAAGCCGCGCTGAAATTTCGCATATGAGCCGCTCGCGGCCTCGCTCCTTTTCCCCAATGTTTCATCCCTCGTCCAGTCCCGATCGCCGCGCGTAATCCGTTCAAACTTCTCCGCTTTCATCGAATCCCAACTGAGTGTGATCCGATCAAGCCCCGCCTCACGCAGCGGCTGCGCCAGTCTTTCAAGCAGCAGACCATTGGTGGTCAGCGAAAGATCGCGTGGCTCGAGTGCTGCAAGTCCCGCGACAATATCAACGACATCGCCGCGCACCGTTGGCTCGCCGCCGGTCACTTTGAAATGATCCACGCCGATCGAACGCGCCGCCTTCGCCACGGCAATGAAATCCTTCGCGCTGAGCAGATCGCTCTGATTTTCAAACGTCACGCCCTGCGCAGGCATGCAGTAAACACAGCGCAGATTGCAGCGATCCGTCACGCTGATGCGCAGTAGCTTCACCGCTGAAAGATCGCGCGGGCCAGTCGCATAGACCGGCCGCTGCGGCTTGTCATCCAAAATGGGTAGCGCCACCATCATCGCCATCATTATAGGTCAGGCTCGCCGCTTGCAGCGTAGCGACGGCAGTGGAAGAAATGTCAACCTCTCACACCAGCCGAATCCACTTGCGACCCACCCACTCAATCGTGATCAGCAGCACCACCAGAATCATCGCCAGCGGTGAGTCCCACAGCGCTTCGCGATCATCATTAGGCGTGCGCTGAGCGCGCTTGGGCACGAGCGTAATCAGTTCATCGAGATTGGAAGCAGCAATCACTTTCCCGCCGGTGTCGGTGGCCAGTGTTTCCAGTCGCGGGTGATCGGTCGCCGGCTGCCTGCGCTCATCATCAGGATGCAGCACCGTGATCGGCTCAGCGATATTCAAATCATCCAAGCCCGGCTGAATCACGCGCAGCATCAAATCGCCATCAACATTCGCACGCCACTGCGCGGTGTACTCGCGCGTCAGCTCTTCGCTGGTGCCAGGCTTATCGCCGGTGACAGCAGTGAGCTCGATGCGTTCGATGATGCGTCCCGTTGGGTCATCTCTTCGCGCCACGCCCACCGAGATGCGAGGCAGGTTTCGCTGAAGCAGAAGCACATCACGCACATGGAGCGTCAGTTGCACGGTCTGCTCGAGTTGCACGGTGCGATGAGAGACTTCGAGATAAACCCGTTCATCGCGACGTTGCAATCGTTCGCGGGCAATCATGCGGATGAGCTGAATCCAATACTGCTGAAAGTAATGCTCGCCGCGCCCGAAGCGCCAGCGCCAGGTTTCATCGGTGGCGAGATAAATCGATTGCCCGCCGCCGTAGCGAAGGCGGCTGATCAGCGGCACCGCCGCACCTTCGAGATCGTTCGAGAGCGCGAGTATTTCCGCTGTGGGTTTGAGCGCGCCAATATCTTGTGCCCATAAATAACCGGGCAGATCTTTGGGCCAGGAGATCAGCTCGCGCGTGCGCCCTTCCACTCGCAGATCTTCGCGCAGCCGCAGCACACTGAGCTGCGCCGCCATCGGCTGAGGCACCACAGAAATCGCACCTAGCGAAGGATCAATCCGCACCACGCTGCCGGGGTCGCGCATCGGCAGCAGATTCTCCAGCACTGTGTTGTCATAGCTGCGCGGCATCGCTTGTTCGCCACCAATCCAAATGATGCCGGCCTTGGTTTTATCCACGTGATCACGCATCGCTTCAAGCTGTTCACTGCTGAAATAACTGGCGGGCACATCGCCGATGATGATCACATCGTAAGGCTCCATCTCCTTCATCGACATCGGCAGCCGCGTGATCGGCGACGTGCCTTCCTGTGCAAAGGCGCGGTCAGCACTGAGCAGCATCAGACTCGAATCGATGGACTTTTCACGCGTGAGCAGCGTCTTGAGATAGCGATATTCCCAGCGCGGATAACCTTCCACATAGAGCACGCGGATGGGGCGATCGATCAGTTCAATCTCGATCGACTGCGGATTGTCATCGGTGAGCAGTTCGCGCTGCGTGATGGGCATGTCGGCCGTGGTTTCGTATTCAACAATCGCAGTCCACGTCTGCTTACCAGTGACGGCGGACTCAGTAGTCAGTCGCATCGGATTATCGAAAGTGATATCGCTGCCACGCCGTTCATCAAGCACACGCTTAGTCACCGGATCAATGAGGCGAAGCGAAAGGCGAGCGGGATCGAAGGGGGCATTGGCGGGTGTGCGCTCCAGTTGCAGCGTGACAGGAATGGTGTCGTTCACGTAAGCGCGATCAGGTGCATCGACGCGCGTGATGGCGAAGTTGAGAGGCGTTTCGCGCGAGCCAAGGGGCACGGGAAAGACGCCGATGCGTTGCTGTTTGAGGCGCGTGACAAGATCGCTGCCGGTGGCCTGGGGGCTGCGGCCGTCGGTGAAGAGCACGATGCCGGAGATGGGGCGACCGACGGCGCGCTGGAGCGATTGTTCGATGGCGGTGCGGAGGTTGGTGGCTTGGCCTTGCGGGGGCGCAAGCGTGAGGACGGGAGGGGAAGAAGGGTCGGAGGAAGCGTCGGTGACAGGCGCATCGATTTCGCGGGTGTTGCCGTCGAAGCCGAGCCAGATGATGCGGCGGTCCTTGCCGAGTTTGTCTTCGCCAAAGAGCGTGGGATTTTTCGCCAGTGCATCGCGCAGCATCTGATCGCGCGACATGGGCTTGCTCTCGCCCTTGGTCAGCACATCTGCAATTTCCATCGACTTGCTGCGATCGACGAGGACGAGCAAAACATCGGGTTCAAGCCGATAGTCTTCGACCACAAGCATCGGACCGGCCAGCAGCGCGATGATGAAAAGAATGATCAGTGCGCGAAGCGAGGCCAATGTGAGGCGAGCGGTGCGCGAGCCTTGCAATTTGCTGTAGCTCCAACCCGAGAGCAGCACGACGGCGAGAATGATGATGATCCACACCCACGCATCCATGCCAAAGCGCCAGCCCAGTTCAGCGCGGCTGTCGCCCGAGCTTAAGCGCGTCAGCCCGAGCAGCCAATCGAAGAACGAGGCGGCGAGGGAAGGCGAGATGGACGAAGGCGAAATCAAAGTGCGGGATCCAAGGGAGTTCAAGGTTCAAGGTTCAAGGTTCAAAGTTCAAGGTTGGAAGGCATTCGATCTCTGACCGCAAACCTTGAACTCTGAACCTTGAACTTTGAACTCTTCACGGTTTCTGTTTTCCGACGAAGCGATTGTAGAGCGCGGCACCGACGCCTACGACGGTGTGCGGCTGACCGGTGTGGGCGTGACTGAACTGACGAGCGAGAAACAGTTCCGCCACCAGTAGCAGCAGCACGCCCCAGAGAAAAAGTTGACCGAGGTTGGCGCGGGATTCGAAGGAGGAAAGTGCGGCGGCGGGATTCGTTTCATCGAGCACCACGGTCGTGCCCAGACTGCTAAGCCAGGCGTCGAGCGCTGCGGCATCATTCGCCGTCGTGTTGCCCGCACGGCCATCCACATTCACCACAAACATGCGACCCTGTGCCTGCGGAGCAGCGCGATAAATGCCCGGCTGATCGAGCGGCTCCACCGGCGTAAAACCTTCTTCAGTGCGGCGAAGGAGCATCATCTTGCTGCGCGGCTCTCCATCATTTTCGCTGGCGAGCCTGTTCAGTTGTGTGACATCTTCCCACGAACGCATCATCGCTGGCTGATCGCCGCTGATGATGTTCGCGAGCCTTGCAGTCTCCGCTGAACGAGCCTGCACGGTCTCCAAAGTTTCATGAAGCAGCGCAGGAAAGAGCGGCCGGGCGGGGAGATTGGTCCAGTTCAAATCGATCGCGGTGGTGAGAAGAAACAGCGCGCCATTGCCGACGGTTGCTGACACAAGCAGCGGCTGACCATCTTCCGTCGTCAGCCAGACCGCATCATTACCCGCGCTGGCGGTGACGCTCACGGGTAAACGCTTTCGCACACGCACCAGGCGCAACAACTCTTTCCAATCAGCGGCCAGTCGCTGCATGAGCTGCGGCATCGGATGATCGAGCGAGAGCGGCATGCCTTCGCTGCCTGCTGCTGGGGTGGTTCCAGTTGGATCGGGTTTGAGCGTGGACTGCGGATCGATGGCGAGTGTCCAGTTCACACCCATGCGCGTGCGCAGTGCATCACCCCAGGTGGCGGGCGCATCGGTGGGCGGGGTGAAGACCCAGACCATTCCGCCGCGCTGGGCGAGATCGTGCAGCGATTTCCAACCTGCATCCGAAAGCTGATCGGGGCGAAGCACAATCACCGCGTCGGCGGTGGTGAGCTTGCGCTCATCGAGATCGATGGCGGGCTGCTCGGTGACTTCCAGTGCGCCCACATCCAGCGCTGGCGCGAGGGCGATCGTCATCCACTTGGCGGGCGTGATCTGCTTTTCGCTGGTACTGCTGGCCAGGCCTGCATCGCCCGCCACGACGACGCGCAGCTTTTGTCGCAGTTCCACTGCCGCGAAGCGCTCATTGTCTTCGAGCAGCGCATCAGGTTCGATGGTGGCGCGAATGACGACCGTCGCTGCGGAAGAGCGGCCCGCCAGTGATGCGCTGGCGCCCAGATTCAGCGCTTCGAGTGTTTCCGGCGCGATGATCAGATCGCGCTGAATGGTGATCTTGTTCGCATCTCCATTCGCACCGGCTGCGCCATCCGTAGGCCAGCGCACTTCTTCTTTGGAAAAGATGGCCAGCGGTTTGCTGGCGTCATCGGTGATGAGTGCGAGTTGAATGTTGGTGATGCGCGAAGGTGCATCATCAGCAAAGCGCTGAAGCTCGATTTCAACGGGGATTCTGGCGGGGCCTTCGCTGGCGTAGCCGCCGGTGAGGATGAGGTGGCGACGCGGGGTGAGGCGGGTGATCTGCACGTTGGCGGTGCTGGCCGTTTGAGGCGCGACGAGAATCCGTGCGAGTTCATCGAGCTTGCCGCCTTCCAGTGGCAGCGGCTGATCGGCCTGCAGCGAGCCTTGCGAAAAGTCGCTGAGCACCACGATAAAGGCGCGGTCGGCTGGCACCGATTTTTCCGTAAGCGAGGCGCGGGCTTCCTTGAGCGCGCTGATCATGTCGCTGCGTGCAGCGCGCGGCTTGAGCGTTTCAATGATTCGCCGCACGGATTGACGATCGATCGTGGCGGGCGTGACCAGCGCGCTGGCGGGCCGAGCGGTGCGGAAGAGCGCGACCTGGTCAGCGGAGCCTAGGCCATCGATGAGGCGCAGCGCCATTTGTTTTTGTCGATCAAAGCGCTGCCGCTGTGTGCTCGCATCGGCGAACGTCTGCTGCGTCAGGCCGTCGTCGATGATCAGGCAGACCACGCGGCCGGTGGTATCAACGCCCAGCTTCTGCGCGCAGCCGCCCAAGAGCGGACCAGCGAGTGCAAAGCCGAGGATGAAAAGCACGAGGCATCGCACCAGCAGCAGCAGCCACTGTTCAACTTGCAATCGTTTGCGATGCTTGCGGTAGGCTTCGAGCAGAAATTTCATCGCGCCCCATTGCACCGGCTTTCGCTTGATGCGTGTGAGCAGGTGAATGATGATCGGAATGGAAATCGCAGCAGCCCCGGCAGCGGCGAAGCCGACGTGGGTGAAGAAGGCGAGATTGAGAGCGAGCGGAAAATGCATGAATCGTTAGGGTTATTTGAAAGACTAAGAGCGAAGCCGCGAGCGGCTACTTTCGTTTCTCAACGAGGGCGGCGCGCCTAGCCAGGAAATGGCTCAGGGTTGCGCCCAGGTTTTGCGAGGTATCGACGAGTTGATAATCGAAGCCGAAGCGGCGGGTGATTTCTTTCACTTGCTCGAGGTGAGCATTGATGGATTCGAGATACGCTTCCTTGAGTGCCTGCGGGTCCAGTTGCAGTCGGCCTTCGCCTTCGAGGCCCATGAACTCGCTGGGTGAGCGGAAGGGAAAGGTCAGCTCGGCGTGATCGAGCGTCTGCATGACGAAGAGGTCGTGCCGGCGAAAGTGTGCGCGGGCCAGGCCATGCTCAAGGGCTGCGGCATCATCGAAGAGATCGCTGATGAGCACGACCAGTGCCCGCTGATGGACACGCGCTGAAATCTGATCGAAGAGATGCGCCAGGCTGGTGGCGCGAGATTGAATTTCCTCAGCCGATGCGCCAGCGAGTGAGAGATCGCTTTCGATCGGATCGACCTGCGCACCCGAGAGCGCTTCGGTGATCAGTCGCCAGTGGTTGCGACTCGAACCTGAGCGCGTGGCGGTGCGGATGGTGTCGGCGAAGAGGAATAGGCCGACGGAATCCTGTTGTTTGAGGGCGAGGTAAGTGAGCGTGGCGGCGAGCGTGGCGGCGGCGTCGAATTTGCGCCAGGTGTTTGATGTGCTTGCCGCCTTGCCCACAGGCGCGGGAGCATTTTGCGGTAACGTTTTCAGATCGCTGCCGAAGGCCATGGAGCCGGAGACATCGACGAGGAGGATGAGGTCGAGGTTGGTTTCTTTTTGATATTGCTTGAGGTAGAGCTTGTCGGTGCGGCCGAACACTTTCCAATCGAGATGGCGAATGTCATCGCCCGGCGAGTACTGGCGATGCTGGGCAAACTCGACGCTGTACCCAAAGTGCGGCGAGCGGTGCATGCCGGTCATCATGCCCTCGACTGCCATGCGGGCGCGCAGCTCCAGCGACGCGATGGAAGCGAGCGTGCGCGGGTCGAGGTAGTTGGCGTTTGTGGCGGTGGGCATGGAATAGGTGGCGACTATTTTGAATGATCGCTTTCAATGAGAATCATCAATGACGGCTAACAGGCGATCGGCGCGCCGTGGCGTCAGGCGGACAGGCAGAAAACCTGAGGCAGGAAATAAATAATCTTCGCCTGATTCATCAATGACGCGCAGATAGCCCGCTGGATCGTTCTTGAGTGGTTTGATCACGCGATAAACTTTTTGAAGTTGCAGCGAAGCCTCCACGCCTTCGTTTTGAACGCAAATAGCGAACTGCGGTGGTTTGGTTGTCTTGATGGTCTTCATGATCATGCTCGTAAAACGCGTTTGACTTTCATGTCGGTCTTACCGATGCCGTGTGCTTCATACCAATGCACCTCGGCCCAGCAAATCTCTCCGCCTTCCAATTCAACTCGGGCTTGTCCTTTTAGCTTACGCCAGCGGCCAGGGCCATGACGTTTCACGAGCCACTTGAGAATGTCAACCCCTTGACCACTTGCAATGGTCTCGACTCGGACCGGCTTGGATAGCACCTTCGCGATCCTCACCGCACCACCGCCTCCATCTCTCTGCTGATGCCTGTGCCCTCCGCCGGAATCACATTGAGCAACTTGTCGATCAGATCATCACTGCGGATGCCATCTGCTTCGGCGTTGAAGTTGGGGATGAGGCGGTGACGCAGCACCGGAAAAATTACCGAGCGCACATCTTCCGCCGTCACATGCGTGCGGCCATGCAGCACTGCTCGCGCCTTGCCTGCGAGAATCAGCGCTTGACTGGCGCGTGGGCCTGCGCCCCAGGCGAGATATTTTTTCATGAAGTCGGGGCGACCATCGGTTTGGCCGCGCTCGGGGAAGCGCGTAGCGCGCACCAGGCGCAAGGCATATTTGATCACGTGATCAGCCACGGGAATATCGCGCACCAGGTCTTGAATCTCGGCCACGCGATGAGCATCGAGCACGTGCTTGAGATCCACGTGCTGCCTCGTCGTCGTGCGCTTGACGATATCGAGCTCTTCCGATTCGCTGGGGTAGCCCACGTGCACCATGAACAGAAAGCGATCGAGCTGCGCTTCAGGCAGCGGATACGTGCCTTCCTGTTCGATAGGATTTTGCGTGGCGAGCACAAAGAACGGCTGAGGCAGCGCGTGGCGCACACCCGAGATTGTCACGTGATGTTCCTGCATCGCTTCGAGCAGCGCGGCCTGCGTCTTGGGCGGCGTGCGATTGATTTCATCAGCGAGAATCACATTGGAAAACACCGGGCCTTTGACGAAACGCAGATCGCGCTTGCCGGTGTTGCGATCCTCTTCGATGACCTCGGTGCCGGTGATGTCCGAAGGCATCAGGTCAGGCGTGAACTGAATGCGATTGAAAGAAAGAGAAACGGTGCGGGCGAGTGTGGAAATGAGCAGCGTCTTGGCTAGGCCGGGCACACCGACGAGGACCGCGTGGCCTTTGCAGAGCAGGCACATGAGCAGTTGCTCGACGACCTGCGATTGCCCGACGATCACCTTGGCCACCTCGGTTTGCAACAGCTGCGCCGATTGACGGGCAGCAGCGACGAGTTCCGAGCCGGGTGCGTCTGAACCGGGTGCGGAAGAGTGCGGCGAAGCGGGAGTGTCGGACATGAGATCTCCTGATGAAAAATCGAACGGAACAAGTATAGCGGAGGCGGTGGCGCAAGCGTTTGCGGGGAGCTTTACAATTGTCTCATGCCTGAACTGCCCGAGGTCGAACGCGTGCGCTTGTCGCTGGCCACTCATGTCATTGGCCGGCGGATCGTGAACGTGACAGTGCGAAGACCTGAGGTTGTCGATTTCGGCACTCTCGCCGCCAAAACGCACGCCGCATCGCAGTGCGCCTTGCTCGCTGGCCAAACCATCACCGCGCTGCACCGAAGAGGCAAACAAATCGCAATCGTCACTGGCGGCGACAGCGCACCCGCCTTGTGCATCCATCTGGGCATGACCGGCTCCGTGATTCATCAATCGCTGCCCCTGGCCACTGCTGATGAAAAACACGCCCACCTGATTTGGCATCTCGATAACGACCGCATCGTTTTCTTCCACGACCCGCGCCGCTTTGGCGGCATCTGGTGCTATCCCACATTCAGCGATCTCGCCAAACAGCGCTGGCAACATCTGGGCGACGACGCACTGACGATTTCCGCAGACACGCTGCACGCCAAACTGCGTCAGACCGATCGGCATCTCAAAGCAGCGCTGCTCGATCAATCCGTGATCGCCGGCCTGGGCAACATCTACGTCGATGAGTTGCTCTTCGAGCGTGGCCTGCATCCGATGAAACGCGCCAGCCGTGTGAAGCTCGATGCGGCGATAGCGATGACCGATGCGATGCACGCCCTGTTACGCCGTGCCATTAACTCCGGCGGTAGCAGCCTGCGTAACTACGTCGATGCCAATGGCCAGTCCGGTGGCTTCCAGTTCGAGCATCGCGTCTATGGCCGCGGCGGCAAGCCTTGCGTGCGATGTGGGAGGGCGCTTAGGAGCAAAGTCGTCGCGGGTCGCACCACGGTCTTTTGCTCCGCCTGTCAGAAGCGATGATCGCCGCGCAAGCGGCCTTGCCTCTTCTATATGATGATAAGAGTATATATATCATCTTCTTAGTAGCGTCTTTGGCGCTTTGTGGATAAGCGGGAACAACCCGCCACAACACGCGAGAAAACAAAGGCTTACAGCAACAACACTCCATCTAGGAACCTGTCGATAAGTCTGTCGGCCCAGCGTTGCCTGTCGATATCAGTGTCGGTAGTTCCGTTTTTATCAGGCCTTGTCTGAGGCAGCCTGTTGAGAACTCGAAAGTACCCGACAATCACCGACGGCTTTCCCACACAGGTCACACACGGTTGTTGACAGCCCAAAACTCTGTCCGCCGCTCGCGGGGTGGCGCCATCAGCGCAGTTCATTCACGAAAACAAAAGCGCACCGATCGCGCAAACAACCCCCACCCCATCGTTGATCAAAAAGTAATCGTGCAGCCACTCACCCGCTCGACGACATGCGCCGAGTGATGTCATTATCGAGATGCACCATCGCGTGACCGAAATCGCTGTCCGTCGAGATGCGATCATCCACGGTGCGGATCGAGTGCATCACGGTCGTGTGATCGCGGCCGCCGAAGTAGCCGCCGATTTCCTGAAGGCTAAAGCGCGTGCGCTTGCGCGCCAGCCACATGCAGACCTGCCTGGGCTCGGCAATCGATTTCTGCCGACTCTTGCTTTGCAGATCGCTAAGCTTCACGTTGTAGTGCAGCGTGACGGCATCGATGATCGTCTGGAGCTTCACCTGACTGGTGCGAGGATCGACGACGGTGCCGCCGAGCACTTCGTATGCCAGCGCCGCAGTGATGGCTTGATGCCGCGCCGCTGCGTTGGCTTGCAGCGAAGTGATGGCCCCTTCGAGTTCGCGGGCATTGGTCTCGATGCGCTCAGCGATGAAGTTGATCGCATCATCGGGCATCTCCAAGCCGCGCAGCTTCGCCTTGGCGCGCACGATGGCGACGCGCGTTTCATACGTCGGCCTCGAAACATCAGCGACCAGGCCCCACTGAAATCGGCTGACCAGGCGCTCTTCAAGCTCCTGAATCTCCGAAGGCGGACGATCGCTCGACAGCACGATCTGTTTCTTCACCTGGTAAAGCTCGTTGAACGTATGGAAAAATTCTTCCTGCGTGCGCTCAAGCTTGGAGAGAAACTGAATGTCATCAATCACCAGCAGATCGACATTGCGATAGCGAGCGCGGAAGTCCTGCATCAGGCCGTTCTGCACGCAGTCGAGAAAATCATTGACGAACCTCTCGCACGACAGATAGCAGATGCGCATATTCGGATCGCGCTGTACCACCGCCTGACAGATTGCTTGCAAGAGATGCGTTTTGCCCAGGCCCACGCCGCCGTGGATGAAGAGCGGGTTGTACGCGTTGCCCGGCTGATTGGCGACGGCGACGCTGGCCGCATGAGCCAGACTGTTTTCCGGGCCGGTCACAAACGTGGCGAAAGAATAATCGGGGCTCAGAATAATCTGATTGTGGCGATGCTCCGCTTCAAAGCGTGCGGCGTTGCTGCCGGCCTGGGTGTTGTTGCTGCCGCGTGATATGGCAAGCGCTTCGGGATCGGGCTCGACCAGTTTCTCTTCGATGTTCGGTTTGCCGGCAGGCGCAGAATTGCCGTGGCTGTGTGTGCCGTTGCTCTTGTGCTTGGGCTCGATCTGCGGCATCGGCCCGGTGCCGTTGACGAATTGCACGCCGATGAGCTTGCCAGTGACCGACTGCGCCGCTTCGATGAACTGCGGCAGACAACGGCTTTGCAGATAGTTCTGCTGCACACTGTTGCTGGTGCGCACCACAAGCGTGCCCGATTCAAGGGCAACCGCTTCGAGTTCTTCGAACCACTGCCGACAAATCGCGGCGTGTTTGGTGCGAAGATTACCCATCAGTTCATGCCACAGCATGGAATCCATCTTTGCCATGGTTCGTCCGCACATTCAGTCGTGAAAATTGAATAACCCACCTGGATCGATCTCCACCAATCGATCACTCAGCGATAAGTCACAAAGCTAAACTGTCTCGCACATCGTGTCAATCAGGTGAATCACTCACACGATGACACCATGACACGAATGAACAAAATGAAATTGACCTTGTCAAGTTGCGCTTGGTCATTGCGCCGCTCGCGGCTTCGCTCCTTTCCGCCGCTTGCGGCGTAGCGACATCAGCGCAGTGATCAACAACAACAACCCCCCTTTCGTTTATCTTCATCAACGCTCCGCCCCCTCGCTTTCCTCCCACCAAAGAATTGCCGATAACACCTTCATGTCCGCGCAGCTTCTAATCTTCGACGATGGCCAGGGCCAGTTCGGCCCGCTGATGGATCTGCGCGCCGTGTTCGAGTTTCGCAGCGGCGCCGTCACCGCCCTGTCGCGCATCGAGCGATCACTCGGCCAACCCGTAGTAGCGCTCCATGTGAAAAAGGCTCAGATTCCAGCGATTTCGCATCGCCGCGCTTTGCAGATCAATCAGCCGCTGGGCGATGGCGACTGGCTGCTCGTCAACGGCCGCTGGCTGGGCTTACTGGGCGCGGATCATGTGCGTGCGCTTGCGCCAGGCAGCGCGCTGCTCCAGCACGATGGCCAACTTATTGCCGCGCATCTTCCAGCCGACCTCGCTCAGCAAGTGATCGACGCCGCCTTCAACGTCCCTTCCTCCATCGCCACCACCACGCTTCCCGCACCTTCACTCATTCGCGATGCCTCGCAAGGCGAAGGCACAGGCGGCGACCTCATGCTCATCGAGCGCCCCTGGCATCTGCTCGATCAACTCGAAGCCAATCTGCGCGATGACCTTGACGCATTCAATCATCCGATCTTCGCGCCGCCTTCGCTCGCGCAAATCGCCATCACCGGCTCGCATCCCTGCAAGGTCGCTGTCGATGCGAAGGTCTCGCCGATGGTCGTGCTCAATGCCGACAAAGGCCCGATCGTCATCGACAGCGGCGCACAAATTAATTCCTTTGCCGTCATCAACGGCCCCTGCTACATCGGCCAGCGCTCCACCGTCAATGCCCACAGCGACATCCGCGCCAACACCGTCATCGGCCCAGCCTGCAAAGTCGGCGGCGAGATCAGCTTCTCCATCATCCACGGCTACACCAACAAATCACACCTGGGCTACCTGGGCCACAGCCTCGTCGGCGCATGGGTCAACTTCGGCGCAGGCTCCACCGTGAGCAATCTCAAAAACACCTACGGCTCCATCCGCGTGCAGCTCGAACACAACGCACCCGCACAGGACACCGACCGCATCTTCATGGGCCCGATCATCGGCGACTACACCCTCACCGCCATCGGCTCACGCATCATGACCGGCTCGTGCATCGGCACCGGCACCATGCTCGCCACCTCTGCGTTCTCCCCGAAAATCGCCGAGCGATTCAGCTTCATCACCGATGAAACCACGCAGCGATACGACATCGACAAATTCATCAGCATGGCAAGGCGAATGACCTCGCGCAGAGGCCGTGCAATCAAGCAGGCGGAAGAACAACTGCTGCGCCACATCTACGCCGATGCGACAGCGATGGGCGCATAGATTTCCGCTGCTTGCGGCCTAGCGACATCAGCGCCTTGGCATACATGTTCAGTGTTGGGCCCGGCCACATGACCGCTGTGTGAAATGACGGGTACGCCCCATCATCTCCCTAAAAAAACAGCACCATTCATTCGATCAGCCATGCAGCGCCGCGCTTTGTGACGCTCATTCAGGGCCTGGTTTCCATTGGAAATATATGGACTTTTAGCCGAATTATGCGACCGGAGGCATTGACCAGTCTGAGGGCCCGGCTAAAATGTAAAAGCTAAGTGCTACGTTGGCCCCCCCGCCCGCCTGTAAACCCACAACAAAACAAGTGAAATATGAGCTTCTCCACCAACCTTCAAGCAAGGCATAATGTTCCGGCTGTTAGACGCTGTGCGCGTTTCTCGCAGCGTGCAGGCAACTGGCCCAACGGCTTTACGCTGCCGGAACTGCTTGCCGTGGTCGCGATCATTGCGATCTTGATTTCGCTGCTGCTGCCGTCAATGCAGCAAGCCAAGGAAAATGCCCGGCGGACAGCTTGCAAGGCTAACTTGCACCAGATTCACGTCGCGAATATGACCTATGCGGCGGAACATAAGGGCTATATCGCGCAGCAAGGACCGTGGGATGTGTGGTCTATCTGGAATAAGAATTTTAAACCCGTTTGGGCTGGTAAGTCTTATCAGGTAGACGGTTGGACTGGGATGGGAATACTCTACTATCACAAATATCTTTCTGACGGCAAGGCTATCTGGTGTCCGTCCCAAACCAGTCCCATCCTCGCGTACAAGGGTGTCAATGGTTTTCGCGCGAACCCTTGGCCCGCGGGTGCGGGGGGCTTCAACACATGGATGTCTCAGCCCATGATTCAGCGGTTCCAGATCGAAAAACGCAACTCCAATCTATACCCGTCCAATAGTACGTTTATCAGCGATGGCTTTGCCTATTCAACGTATTTTAACCCCACGCTGGGTGATTCGGTGCTATACCATCACAAGACTGGCTACAACTACATTCGCTTGGACGGATCGACCTCTTGGTACGAGGATTCCAAAGGTGTGATCGCCTCGGATCCACTTGCAATAACCGCCGGGGGAAAAAATAACGCTTCTGTTTATGCTGCCGTGGACACGATCTTCAATAAGTACTTCGACAACTGATCGAGCAGCCGGATAAGCAGCCGCTGCTCACGCAACTCCCTCTTGGCCCCCTCTTGGCCCCCCTTGGCCCAAAGAGCTTAAATAACCCAGCCGTGGGCAACGCCCAGTATCGAAGCGAAAACGAACAAAGCTCTGAAGGGGCGGCACGAGGCGACCAGCCTTGCGCTTCCGGGCTTTGTGTCGCTCTTGCAGAGTTTGATTGTCATCGGCGGGTGTGTATGGACCCTGTCGCCTTTTGCTAACTCACCCGTAGCGACTCACTCACTCGCTTAATAATCTCATTCGCGCTCGCTAAATCAACGGGTTCGTCACCCTTGCGGGCGAACACTTCCGCCGCGATAGCGTTCGCCCGGCATAGCGCATAAACTACGAACTCAACCGACCCGCCCGAATCCACCACCTCACGCGGGACCGGCACCTCGACCAGCAGCAATTTCCGCTTCCGTGAGAAGCGTCCCGCCGCGATCTACGTCACATTTGGGAAATCTTCCAGCGAGCCGGAAACATTTTGCCCAGGTATCTAGAAAGTCATGAGTAAACATATCGTCATTCATATTCTGGCCTTGTAAGAAGCAGTTAATACGGCCAATCGCCTCTTCTTTAGAAATGTCATACATATCAACCATCGCTTGCAACACGGCAATACAATGTTCGTGGTACTCACCTTCAACAGTAAAACTGAATTTATTATTGCTGTTCGTCATGATCGAAGACTTAAAAAGAAGAAGAAAGCGGCACGCGTCGAACACGATCTGCGTTTACGCCCCTCTACATGCTGCGGTTGCGGCGAAGGTTATTAGGCGAAATCACGGCTGGGCTATGGTATAATGTGTCCTCAGTTTGACCGCATCTCTCTTTTCCCGGGGCTACAACTTGCAACGTTTTTCTTCCATTCATCTGGCCATATTTGTTTGCGCTGCCGCGCCGCTATCGCATACGTTTGGGCACGGTGATTCTCGGGCATTATCGTGGCCCAGGGACACCAGCGGACACATTTGTGACGTCCGGTCGGACATGCAAAACCTTGTTTTCAGTGTAGCGGCGCGATCAAAATGGCAAACCGGGCCGACCAATATGGCAAAGTCGATCTGCGCAGCAGATGACGCTCGATGATATTCGAGCGTCTGACACAACCGATGAAGG
>ENA-ORBV01002513-ORBV01002513.1-microbial-mat-metagenome-genome-assembly--contig:-NODE-2513-length-38537-cov-6.365003_pt1 | contig 38537 bp, 27 predicted proteins | sample MGYA00237777_ERZ505514 | MGnify/ENA primary metagenome ERZ505514 (study PRJEB26160, sample SAMN06269048) | microbial mat metagenome | isolation source: Oligotrophic lake microbial mat | place... | reverse complement strand
CTCAGCTTCATGCCCTTCTTCGCCAAGGCCACCTGCATGGCCCTCAAGGCTTTCCCGACCGTCAACGCGCAGCTCGACGGCGACTCGATCATCTACAAGCACTACGTCAACCTCGGCATCGCCGTCGCGAGCGAGGCGGGCCTCGTCGTCCCGAACGTCAAGGACGCCGACAAGATGGGCATGGTCGGCTTCTCGCGCGCGATGAACGTCGTCGCCAAGCGCGCCCGCGACGGCAAGCTCGCGATGGACGACCTCATGGGCGGCACGTTCACGATCACCAACGGCGGCGTCTTCGGTTCGCTCATCTCCACGCCGATCATCAACTACCCGCAGGTCGCGATCCTCGGCCTGCACAAGACCCAGGACCGCCCGGTCGCCGTCAACGGACAGGTCGTGATCCGGCCGATGATGTACGTCGCCCTCAGCTACGACCACCGCCTGGTCGACGGCCGCGAGGCGGTGCAGTTCCTGGTCAAGATCAAGGAATACATCGAAGACCCGGCGTGGATGCTGCTCGACGCGTAACCTCACAGCCGGATGGCCCGAACCGCCCGCGGCGTCACGACGCGAACGCTCACCCGACAGATCGCCCAGCGCGACCGCAGGCGCGGGCTGCTGATCGCGTTTGAAGGTCCCGAGGGCTCGGGCAAGACCACCCAACGCAAGCTCCTCAGGACGTGGCTCGAAAGCCGTGGCGAAGAGGTGGTTTCCAGCCGCTGGGCCTCGTCGCCCCTCGTCCGGCCGCTGCTCAAGGTCCGCAAGAAGATCCACACGCTGTCCACCGAGGAGTACTCGCTGCTCCACGCGGTCGATTTCCGGCATCGCCTCGAGACCGCGATCCTGCCAGCGCTGTGGGCTGGCAAGACCGTGCTCGCCGATCGCTATCTGTTCACCGCCCTCGCCCGCGACGCCGCGCGCGGCCTCGATCTCGACTGGCTGCTGCACGCCTACTCACCGTTGCTGTGGCCCGATCTGGTGCTCTACTTCTCGATGACGCCCGAAGACTCGCAGCGGCGCATCGCGTCGACGCGCTCGCCGCGTTACTACGAAGCCGGCCAGGATGTCACCGGCATCGACGATCCCGTGGCCAGCTACGGCCGCTTCATCGATCGCGTCGTCACCGAGTACGAAAACCTCGCGGTGATCTTCAAGTTCGTCACCGTCGACGCCGGCGAGGCGGTGTATCGCCAGCACACGCAGGTGCGCGCGCTGATCGAAGCGGCAGAAAAACGTCCGTGGCCGGTGTTCAGCAAAGACGCAGTGGAAGAATGGCTCCGAAGACCTCAAGCCCCGCCCGCCTGATCGCAATCGACGGCTCACGCGGCGCCGATCTCGCGAAGTCGGCGGCGCGCCTGTCGGCCGCCCTGCACGAGCGTGGAGTCACGTGCGTGATCAGCCGGTGGGACGCCTCCGGGCTGTTTGGTGAACTGGCGCAGACCAGCGAGCGCGCGGCCGCCTCGCCACGCACACTGTCGTTGGTCTACGCCGCCGACCTGGCCTTCCGCCTGCGCTGGGAGATTCGCACGGCGCTCGACGCCGGAGCCGTGGTGATCGCGGCGCCCTATGTCGAGACCGCGGTCGCCTTCGGCACCGGCTGCGGCCTGCCCGAGCAGTGGCTCCGCGAGTTGTTACGGTTTGCACCGCCGGCCGATGTGCAGGGCCTGGCCCACGAGCGCAAGCTTGAGCGGGGATGGAAACCGCGCCTCGATCGCGGCTATGCCGAGTACTGCGTAGCGCTGTTCGAGCCCTCGGCGCCACGACGACGGTCGCAGAAATCGCGCCTGGCGATGATTGCGGCTCTCGCCGAACCGCGCGACCGACGAGTCTATGATTTGTCGGAAGGTGGCCTGAAGCAGGCGGCGGCCGCCACGACGCTCCGCCCGCGCCGCTAACGGCTGCGGCGCGACCCCGCAATCTACTGGCCTGCGGAGGCGGGGCAGCCGGCCGGCCGCGGCGTCGCCACGGTCTTCGCGACCTCGCACTGCACGAAGCTGATCCGCGCCGGCGCAAACGCCAGCATGGTGTCGCGCGCAGCGGCGTGCTCGGCGTTGCTGTAGGGCTTCAGGGTGTCTTCCTGCATGGCGGCAGCAATCATCGATAACTGCCGCTCCGTCTCCGCCTGCATCCAGTCGCTCGCCGATGATGACGCTTCGAGCAGGACGTTGAGATACTGCGAGCTGAACCCCGGCACCTGCAGCGTCTTGCGCGTCAGCACGTTGTCGTCGAGCCGCGTGGTGATTGGGTAATCGGGCGAGAGAAACGCGTTGTCTTCGTCCCAGGCGATGAAGACGTGGCGGGTGCTGTTCTCCAGTCGATAGAAATAGAAATTGTTCATGCCGTCGTAGCCGTTGAAGCCGTCGTTCTGCGCGATGAAGTTCTGCACGGCGACGTAGCGGACAAAGGCCGGCAAATCGAGCGCCGCACCAACGGTCCCCTCGAAGCTCGCCGACGCGGTGTCGTTCACCAGCCGGGTCAGTTCTTCAATCGGTCCCCAAATGGTTGCGTCGCCCTTGCGGTCGTTGGTTTTGATGTCGAACCGGAGCTTGTAGGCCGCCAGGTCGGCGCCGGAATATTCGAACCGCCACGGGCTGCCGATCACGTAGTTGTATTCGAACAAGTAGCCGTCGTTCTGCACATCCTCGCCGATGCTGCCAAACACGCGGCCCATCATGGTCTTGTCCACGGATTCGACGAGCGCGTAGAGCCCGGCGTAGGTGCCGTTGACGTAGAGGCGGGTGTGCGTTTCGCGCGGCGCCGGAATGCCCATCCGCGCGAAGAAGCGCATGGCGACGGTTTCGCGGACGCCCGAGTGATCCTGCGTGAGGTTGTCGAGCACCAACGACTTCAAGCCGAGAAAGGTCTGGCTCGTCGAGTAGCGGTCGAAGTCGACGCGCAAGCCGGGTTTGGTGCCGCTGCGCGAACCGAGGCCCCGTGAGCGGATGCCGACGTTGCGCACCGTCTGGCCGTTCCAGGTCACGTCTGCCGGGTAATAGGTGTTCTCCTGAAAGGCTGCCTTCAGCTTCGACCAGTCAGACGAGTTCATCCACAACTCGAGGCGTTGCAAGGTATCGGAATTGAAGAACTCGTCGGAACTCTGGGCCGTGACGCGACCGGCGGTAGTCGCGACGAGCGCGGCGGCGATCAGGCAGCGTCCAAGCAAGGTCATGCAGCCATCCGGTGCGGATCAAAAGACAACTTGCAACCTCAACAGGCCTGACCAATAGGACGATACGCCAGTGATCGGCGCCCGGGACAGATCCTCGAAACGCTCGTGAATGGCGTTGGTGACCACGCGCACCCACTTGCTCGGCATCCAGTTGAGGCCGAAGGTCCAGACGCGATCGCGATTGGGCACCTGGTAGTCAGCTCGAGGGTTGGTGAAGGGCGTGCCCGCTTCGCTGGCGCTGCGAAACGTGAGCTCGTCGAATCGCGCGCCAATCTCGATGGCGCCAATGCCACCGCCGAACAACGGCTGGCGCGGGTTGATGTTGTCGTCCTTGTCTTCGCCGGTGACGAACCAGGTGCCGCTGACATACCAACCGGTGGTGATGAAATCCGAGAGGTCTTCGTTGCGGTTGCTCTGACCCACACGCTGCTCGCGCGACTGCATCCACTCGGCCTTCAGGCCGGTCGGCCCAGGCGTCCAGTCGAACTGCGCGCCAATGCGCTGGCGGCGACCTTTGACATAGACGCGCTCGAAGAAGTCTGCCCCCCACACCGCCTCGCCCTTGACACTGTTCAAGCCTTCCGGAACCAACGCGTTGGTGTAGGCCAGCCCGAAGTTGGCGCCCTTGATAGCATCGGGCACCGGGACCACGCGGAGCAAGTCGCCCTGAAGGCGTACGGCGTATGACGGTCCGACATTCTCCAGGTCTTGACCCTCCTCGACGAAGCGCGGCTCTTCCAGTACCGCATTGTCACCGTCATCGTCGAAGACTCCGGCTTCGTAGATCAGGCGGCCAATCTCACCGTAGACCATCGCGCCGCGGTCGCGCCCTGGGGCGATGGTCGACGAAGCCAGGCTGCGATAGGCGAAGTCGGTTTCCGTGGGCCCGGTGTTCTGCTCAAGGCCGAACGGCATCTTGAAGCGGCCACCCTTGATGCGAAAAGCGGCGAAGGTCTTCCACGCCACGTAGACGTCTTTCCAGTCGGTGAAATTCCCGTCGCGATCGATCGCGCGCTCCACCTCGTAACTGAAGTGCCTGGTGACATCGCCTTGTACCCCGACGCGTGCCGTCCGCAGATCAAACGTATCCTCGCCAAGGTCGGGATCGAACTGCCGCCAATCGAGCTGGACCCGGCCGCGCAGGCCGATGGTGACGTCCTTGCCAAACACGATCGTTGGCCGGTCGTCCCACACGAAACCGCGCTTGACAGAAGTCTCTTCCTTGGCCGGTTCCGCGGGCTGGTCCTGGGCCGCCGCGGTGGTGGCGCTGGCGACCGCGATCAGCATGGCCAACAGGGTCTGTCTGATGCGCGTCTCCCTCGTGCGCGGCGTTCTCATGCGGTGCGATCTCCCGGTAGGTGCGTCACCGTCGAACCGGCGCGCGCGCTCAATTGTTGATAGGCCATCGTGAGTTGCTTGACCAGTGCCGGCTGCTCGATGACGACTGAGACCTCGCGGCGGAAGTCGAGGCTTAATGTCGACAGCGCCGTGCTGCCCAGAACTGCACGGTCTTCGTCGATGATCATCATCTTGCCGTGCGGCTTGAGGCTCCCCATCGTCTGGCGGCCAATCACCGACACCGCGATGCCTTCACTGCGGCGTTCGCGCAGCAATCCGACCAGGTCGGGGTCCGACAGCTTGTGATCGAGAATGCAGATGCTCTTGCGGGCGCCGGTAATCAGCGCCCGGATTTCGGCCCGCGATCGTTCGGGGCCGACAATCAAGCGGCGGCCAATCGGCCACCTCGACGGTAGCGGCACGCCGTCGGCATCCGCTCGAAACAACGTCAGCAAGCCCTTCACGATCGACGGGTCGTGGGTGATCAGGACCGCGTCCCAGGTCAGCGAAAAGCACTTCTTCGTCGGGTTGAGCGTGGTGACGATGGCGGTTGTCTCGTCGGCCACGAGGTACTTGGCGTGGTACTTCACCACGGGGTCGCCGTAGCGCGTCACCACCGCGCCCATCTCTTCGAGGGCGGACCACAATTGCTTGAGTCGCTTCTTCCCACCCTTGGCGCGCTTGGTCAGGATGGCCTCGACCTCGCAGCCACGTTCGAGCGCGGCAGCCAGCGCGTCGAGCACCGAGAAATCGTCGCACCGGAACAGCGACAGAATGAGGCGGCGCTTGGCGCTGGCAATCACGCCCAGCAGTGCGGCTTTGCGCTTGGCCGCGTCGAGAATCAGCGTTTCCTCGTCCGGCGACGCCATCCGGCGGACCGGCGTTCGGGCGCCCGCCTTACGCGCGCTTGGGAGGCGACCAGGAGACATTCTTGATGCCCTTCTTGCCGTCGCCCATCAGCTGACCGCTGAGGTCTTCAAGCGAATCGGTAGCCTTGAGCGTGGTGAGGTACTTGGCAGTAGCCTCGTCACCCTGCGACACTTCTCGGGGCTCGAAGAGAATGCCGTTGACCGCGAACACGTGGTTCACATGCGCGTTCGGGAAATCGCGATCCAGCGCGATGATCTCAACCATCATGGTGCGCTTGCGCTCAGAGCTGAAGATGTTGAGGATGGGAATCATCGCGCACAGGAACAACGTGCCCATCCCGGCCACCGCGAGCGCGCCCAGGCCGGCCGCCATGCCCAACCCCATCAGAATGAACAGGATGGTGATGTCGCGCGCGTCCTCAACCGGCGTGCGGAAGCGGATCACGCTGGCGGCGCCGGCAATGCCAAACGCCCGCGCCACCGAGTTGCCGATGATGATCATCATCAACGCGCCAGAGATGCACAGCAGCACCTGCGCTTGATCAAGCCCCGGGTTGGCGCTCTTGTCTGTTCGATACTGCCGGTGCACGACCGTCACCAGCATGCCGATCACAGCGGAGGCAATCAGCTTGCCCAGCTCGAACAACGGATTGGACATCACGTGGGTGGCCTGGTCCGGTCCAGTTATGCCAGGGAACGAACCGCCCGGAGGCACGACGCCTTCGAGACCGAGGTCTGGCCAGGTCACGCCAACTCCCACCAGCGCCAGCCCGACCACCGCCACGGCGACGCCTGACCACACGCGATCCCACGGCACGTTCTGCGTCTTGGCCTCAACCAGCGAGTCGACCACTTCGAGCACTTTGGTGAGCAACGACAGCTCGAGCAACTCGCGGACCCGCGGATTGGGCGAGACCAACGTGAAGCGGCGGTTCAGCCGTTGCGCCGACGTGTGACCGCGAACCAGTGCGCGAACGCCCGCACTGTCGGCCGTGGGCACGCCGCGCAGATCGATCACCACGTGTTCATAGCCCGACTTGAACACCTCTTGAATGCGGCGCTCCAACTCCTCGGCTGGGCCACCGGCGATCAACGGCTCTTGTGGCGACAGCAGCAGGCGATTCGATTTGGTGTTCGCTTCAGCGATTGGCATAGGCCCTGGCTCAAGGGTGGCGGAACGGTACCACGGATGCCACGATGGTGAAAGGCTGATGCTGCGGATCCCCCGCGCCCACCTTGTCAAAGTCGCCGTCTCGCCATTTGCTGTTCGCTGTTCGCTGTTCGCTATTGAATGCCTTGCGCTCCACCACCTCCGCAGGCGACGATACGGGGATGATTCGTCTGCTTTCGACCGCCGTCTTGACGCTGGCCGTGGCCGCGTCGCTGTCTGCCCTGCAACGCCCCGCGCCCACGCCGATTGCGGCGCCGGCCGATGTCGCCGCCGCACCGGCTGACGCGATCAAGACCGCCTCTGGCCTGGCGTCGAAAGTCTTGACCCCCGGCAAGGGCGCGACCAGGCCCGGCCCGGCCGATATCGTCACCGTGCACTACACCGGCTGGACCACCGACGGGAAGATGTTCGACAGCTCCACCTCGCTGCCGGCGCCCGCGACCTTCCCGCTCAATCGCCTGATCAAGGGCTGGGGTGAAGGCCTGCAGTTGATGGTGACCGGCGAGAAGCGCCGCTTCTGGATTCCACAGGCCCTCGCCTACAACGGCCAGGCCAACCGCCCGGCCGGCCTGCTGGTGTTCGACGTCGAGTTGATCGAGTTCACGCCGGCGCCGGGCACGCCGCCACCCGACGTGGCCGCGGTGCCGGCCGATGCCAGGAGAACCTCGTCTGGCCTCGCCTATCGGTCGCTGCGCCCCGGCAAGGGCGGCGCGACCCCGGTCAAGAGCAGCGACGTCACGGTGCACTACTCGGGGTGGACCACCGACGGCAAGATGTTCGACAGCTCGGTCGAGCGCGGCCAACCGGCCACGTTCGGCCTGGGCGACGTGATCGCTGGATGGACCGAAGGCGTGCAGCTGATGACCGTGGGCGAGAAGATGCGCTTCTGGATTCCCGAGCGCCTGGCCTACAAGGGCGAGCGGCCGCCGCGCGGCATGCTGGTCTTCGACGTCGAGTTGATCGCGATCAAATAGGTGCCAAAGGCATTCGCCTCGCCGAAGCTCGCGAGCCGTCCGGCGAGCGGAGGCGGGCCCCTCCCGTGGCGCCCGATCGCGATCGACCGCGGCGACCACGGTGTGCGCGTCGATCTGGTGCTGCTGCGGCACTTGCGCGACGAGCGATCGGTTTCGCGCAATCGCATCCAGAAGTGGATCGCCGGCGGCGACGTGCTGGTCAACGGCACGCCGCCGTCGCGGGCCGCGTGGCGGGTGCAGGCCGGCGACCTCGTTCAGGTGCGCCTGGATGACATCAAACCCAGGACCCGGCCCACCGCGCAGGCGATGGACCTCGACGTCATCTACGAGGACGCCGACCTGCTGGCCCTCAACAAGCCGGCCGGCTTGGTCATCCATCCTTCTTACAAGAACACCGCCGGCACGTTAATCAACGGCGTACTGGAGTTGGCAAAGACCTGGCCTGAAGGTTCGCGCCCCGGATTGCTGGGACGGCTCGACAAGAACACCTCGGGCGTCGTGGTGGTGGCCAAGCGCCCGGCCGTGCATGCCGCCCTGCAGCGCGCGATGGATGCCCGCGGCATCGACAAGGAATACGCCGCCATCGTCTGGGGGAAACCATCGCCCATGCGCGGCACCATTGACCTCGCGCTCGATCGCGACCCGTGGGATCGCCGGCGCATCACGGTGACCGATCGCGGCGGACAGCCGGCGGTAACGAAGTACGAACGGCTGGCAGTCGCGAAGGCGGACAGCTTCTCACTCGTTCGCTGCCGCCTGATCACCGGGCGCACTCACCAGATTCGTGTCCACCTGTCGGCCCGCGGCTGGCCGATCGTCGGCGATGCCGTCTACGGACGCGATCGCCGAGGCGGCGAGGCGACGCCACTCGAGATGATCGCCGACGACTTCCCGCGGCAGGCGCTGCATGCCTGGCGGTTGTCGTTTCGGCATCCGACGAGCGGCGTGCCCATGGAGATTGTGGCGCCGCTACCCAGCGACCTGCGGCAACTCGCCGCGGCCCTCTGCATTCCGACTGGCGCCCTCGCGTAGGTCCGCCTTGGCCCGCCGTAGCTTTAGCGGAGGCGGCCGTATAATCTCGCTGCCCATGACTTCGAGCGCCGTTAGCCGCGTCCGGTCGGCCCTGGCGACGCAGCCGCGCTTGTCGCTGGGGCAACTGCCAACACCGCTCCATGATGCCGTTCGCCTGCGCGAGGCGCTTGGCGGACCAGCGCGGTGTCCCCGCATCCTGATCAAACGTGATGACCTGACGGCGCTTGGCCTGGGCGGCAACAAGGCGCGCAAGCTGGAATACCTGGTAGCCGATGCGCTGGCCAGCGGCGCGACCACGCTCGTCACCACCGGCGCCGTGCAATCGAACCACGCCCGCATGACCGCGGCCGCGGCCTGCGTGGCCGGCATGCGCTGTGTGCTCGTGTTGACCGCCACCACCCGCGAGCCAGAACTCGCCGGCAACCTGCTGCTCGATCGCCTCTACGGCGCGACCGTGCGGCTGGTGCCATCAATCGATCCCATGCTCGCCGTTGGACAGGACGAAGTCCTCGTCGCCGCGGTCGTGGCCGAGGAGCTCGCCCATGGCCGGACGCCGTACGTGATTCCGGTTGGTGGCTCCAGCGGCATCGGCGTGCTCGGCTACGTCGGCGGCAGCGCTGAACTGGTCGAGCAGTTGTCGGCCATGGGTGTGTCGCCGAGCCGTCTCTACTACGCCAGCGGATCGCGCGGCACCCAGGCCGGACTGACCCTTGGCGCCATGCTGTGTCAGGCACCTTACCGCGCCTACGGCGTGGCGGTCAGCGCGGGCGAACCTGAGAAGATCGAGCGCGCCAAGCGGATTGCCAACGAAGCGGCCGCGCGGCTCAACCTGCCCGAACGCCTCGACTTGCCTGACCTGGTGACCGATCAAGGCTTCATCGGCGAGGGCTACGGCATCCCGACCGATGGCGGACTCGAGGCCATCGCGCTCGTCGCGCAGACTGAAGCCATCCTGCTGGATCCGTGTTACACGTCAAAGGGCATGGCGGCGCTGGTGCAGCACATCCGCAGCGGCGAGCTGAAGGCCGCCGACACGGTGGTGTTCCTGCACACCGGAGGCATGCCGGCGCTGTTCACCGGCGGCTTCGTCGACGCCTTCACTCGTCGTCTTGTTTGAGCGCCCTCGACGCGGCGGACGATCGTCGCACAAATCTGTAATCAGGCTGGCTCGATTCGAGACACGCCAAAGACGAACAAAAACCAAAAACGCCAGCGCCACAGGCCTTTCGCCGCCTGTGACCTCAGCGGTCCGTGGCACCCGCCTTGCGATCAGTTGGGCCAGATGTTCTCGCGATCCCACGGCACCGCAGGCTTCACTTTGACGGAACTGCTGATCGCGGTCGCCTTCTTCATGATCATCTCGGCAATGGGCTTTGCCCTCACCGGTGTCGCGGCGCCCTCCATTCGCACCGACGGACAGGTCAATCGCGTGATCGGACTCCTGCAGGTCGCGCGCGAGACCGCCATCACGCGTCAACGCGATGTCGAAGTGCGCATCGATCTCGAGGGCAACTCCCTCACCGTCCTGCGTCACGAAGATGACGACGAGGTGCCGATGAGCCTGCTGGTGCTCGAAGGCGGCGTCCAGTTGATGCAGTTCGAGAGCCTGGGCGACACGCCGCAAGCATTCGGCAATGACGACGCGGCTGATTTCGGCGGCTCGGCAACCTTGATCTTCTCGCCAGACGGCTCTTTCGTTGGCGACGATGACCTGCCGCTCGACGGGACCTTGTTCTTTGGCATGCCCGACCGCACCGAGACCGCGCGGGCTGTCACGTTGACAGGTACCACCGGGCGGCCGCGGCTCTACCGATGGCTCAGCCATGGAGACGATTCTGAATGGGTGCTGCGATGAACCCCAACCGGGGCAACGAGTCGGGCTTCTCGCTAATCGAGTCGCTGACGGCCATGGCTATTCTGTCGGTCGGCATGATGGGCGTCGCCGCGGCCTTCTTGCAGGGTCTGACGTTCGTCAAGGGATCCGCCTACGACATTCTCGCGCGCGAGAAGGCGGCCGAAGCTATTGAGAGCGTCTTCACCGCCCGCGATACCCGCACCATCACCTGGGCGCAGATTCGCAACATCGAAGGCGACAGCGGCTCCGACGGCGGCATCTTTACCGATGGCGCCTTGACTCTGACCTCGGCCGGCAGCGACGGCATGGTCAATACGGCCGACGATGGCGACGAGCCGGAATCGCTGGTGCAGCCCGGTGTCGACGGCCTGCTCGGCACCGAAGACGACGTGATTCAGCCGCTGACCAACTTCACGCGCGAAGTGGAGATCCGCGACATCGGCCTCACCTTGCGCCAGTTGCGGGTCATCATCCGCTACACCGTCGGCGGCGACGAGCGCGAGTTCGTCATCACCACCCTGATCTCGAGTTACGCATGATCACAGCACCCGCCCGTGCCTCTGCGGCCGACTGTCGCGGCTTCTCGCTCACCGAGTTGATGGTCGCGGCTGCCGTCACCATGACCGTCACCGGCCTCGCGGTCCGCGCCCTGCAGGATTCGAACCGCGCGGTCGAAGCCGCGTCGGTCCTGTCCGACGTCAACCAGACCCTGCGCATTGCCATGAACACCGTGATTCGCGACCTGAGCCAGGTGGGCGAGGGTGACTACAGCCTGCGCACCGGCGTCTCGCTCCCGAGCGGTGACACCGCCGATCCGATCGTCAGGCCGAGCCGGCCTGACGTCGAGCAAACTTTCCCGGTTCGCTACACGGTGCTGCCGGCCGTCAGTCCCGGCAACGGCGCCGGCGTCACCATCAACGGCGTCGACACCGACGTCGTGACGCTGCTGTTCGAGGATCGCAGCATTGATTTCACTGCCGTCACGCCCGCGATTGCCGACGACGGGGCCAGCATGACCTTTCCGGACGGCTTTGACATGGGCGCGGGGATCGCCGCGATCAAGCCCGGCGACCTGTTCCGGTTCGGCAGCGGCGCCATGCAGGAGGTCAGCGACGTCGACGGGCAGACCGTCCTCTTCGACGCGATCATGGCCTCGAACCTCAACCAGCGCGACGGGGTGGACGGCTCGATCATGGAGTTGCGGGGCGAGGCCGACACCTTTCCCGCCACCGCGGTCAGTCGCGTCACCATGGTCACTTACTACATTCGCGTGCCCGAGGGCGGCATGCCGCAACTGATTCGCCGCGTGAACTACGGCGCCGAGCGGGTCATCGCCATCGGTCTCGAGAACCTGCAGTTGTCGTGGGATCTGGTCAATGGCACCACCAATCCCGCCAACGTGCTCGATTTCGATGACGACGTCTCGGAAGGGCAGATTCGCAAGGCCAACCTCTACATGGCCGCGCGATCGGTCAACACCATGGCCAGCACCAACCTGCCCCTGCGCACCAGCCTGAGCACACAAGTCAGCCTGCGCAGTCTGGCGTTTGTCAGCCGGTACGACGTGCAGTAGCCAGAAGGATGTCACGATGAATCGCCCAGTCAGCTCCGAGCGCGGTATTGCGCTCATCTCCGTGATGCTGCTGTTGATGCTGACCAGCGCGGTACTCGCCGGCTTTCTGGCCACGGTCAACACCGACATGGCGCTGCGCAGCGTCGATCGCGCGCGCACCCGCGCGCTCTACGCCGCGCACGGCGGCCTCGAGAAACTGACCGCCGACCTCGGCGATCTGTTCGCCACCGACTTTGCCCCGAATCGCTCCGACCTCGCCGCCCTCGAAGCTGACCCGCCGGCGATGGAGAACATCGCCTTTGAAGCCTCCGATGACCTTGGCTACACGATCGTGCCGGTCAACGGCTACGACGGGTCCAACAATCCCGTGCCTACCTCCGGCACGGTGACCTCGGGTCCGTACGAAGGCTTCGTGGGCCTGGTGACCCCGTACTGGCTGTGGGTCACCGCGCACGGCGCCGATGGTGCGGAGGCGCGGCTGCGCCGGAAGATCCAGACCGTCAGCATCCCGGTGTTCCAGTTTGGCGTGTTCTCGGAAACCGACCTGAGCTTCTTCCCCGGCCCCGAATTCAACTTCGGCGGCCGCGTGCACACCAACGGTAATTTGTTTCTGGCCGCCGGCCCAGGCCCGCTGCTGCTGAACGACAAGGTCACGGCGTTTGGCGAGGTCGTCCGCAGCCACCTTTCAAGCGGACAGTCGATCACCGTGAATCACAACGGGCTCGTCCGCCCGATCACCGCGCCGGGGAGCTACCGCAGCCTGCTGACCACTGAAGGCAGCCTCGCGAACACCATCGGGTCGGCCGAGAACAATCCGATGTGGTACGACCGGTCGATCGGCACCTACCACGGCTACATCCGCAACGGCCGCACCGGCGCCAAGAACCTCCAGCTGCCGCTGGTCACGGTCGGCGGCACCCCGGTGAACTTGATCCAGCGACCGGTGGTCGGCGAAGACAGCCTGATCTCGGGCCAGCGGATGTTCTCGCAGGCCAACGTCCGCATCCTGTTGTCCGATACCACCGCCGCCATCACCAACCTGCCGACGGTCTCAGCCACCGCGCCGATTGGCCTCGACACCCTCGCCACCATGGCCGCCGGCAACGCCAACGGCGTCTATGCGGGAGCCATTCAACCTGCGGCCGCCACCGGAATCCGCGCCGATGGCTATCGCATGGGGGTCAACACGCCGCTGATCGACGGCTTCCTCAAGGTGGAGTACAAGAACAACGCGGGCATCTGGGTCGACATCACGGCGGAGTGGCTCAACCTGGGCTTCACGAGAAGGAACCTCGAGCCCAACGTGGCCAATCAATGTGATGCGCTTGAACCCAGCGCGAATGCCATCATCCGGTTCCAGCGGATCAAGACCGTTCCCTCTACGGGCACGGCCGGCACCGCTGAATGCGCCGGCGCGCTGGCTACCGACTATTGGCCGCTGACCTTGTACGACACCCGCGAAGGCAAGCCACGCGATGACAACGCCACCATTCTGCTGAGCGGCGTGATCCACTATCTCGAGTTCGACGTAAACAACTTCCGGCGCTGGTTGCTCGGCACCACCGGCGCCAGCGGCGTGAACGTCTCGAACGAGGAGGGCTACACCGTGTACTTCTCGGATCGCCGCACCAATCGCGATGCGGGCGGCAACGAAACCGGCGAGTTTGGCGATGAAGATCGCGTGAATCGCGCGAACGCCAACGGCGTCAACAACGGGGTCCTGGACACGGGCGAGGACTTCAACGGCGATGGCGCGCTGCAAACCTATGGGCAGACGCCAATCTTTCCAGCCGGCTACACGGTGGACTTGGCGACGCCGGCGACCCTGGCGGCGACCCGGTTCAACGCCCCGCTCGATACGGCGGCCCGGCCGTGGACTGCGGTGACCGCCGCGATCGCCAAGGCCAACCGGCCGGTCCTGTTCCGCCGCGCGCTGAAAATTGTCAACGGCGCCCAGGGCAATCTGCCGGTGGATGGCCTGAACATCACGGCAGAGAACCCGGTCTACGTGGTCGGGCCCTTCAACGCCACCAATGCCGCGTTCGCCGATCCGCATGCGGCGGCAGCGGTCATCGCCGACGCCGTCACGCTGCTGTCGCCGGGCTGGAGCGACGTGACCTCCTTTGCCCAGCCCAACAATCCTGGCGGCCGCGTCCGCACCAACACCTACTATCGATTTGCGGTCATTGCCGGCAAGGGCCTCAGCTTTCCCTTTACCGGCACGGTGTGCACCGGCGCCTGCCCTGCCGACTTCGGCACCGACGGCGGCACGCACAACTTCCTGCGCTACCTGGAAAGCGGCGGCACCATCAACTACCGGGGGTCAATCGCCAGCTTCTTCCACAGCCGGCAGGCCACCGGCGTCTACAAGTGCTGCGCTACGGTTTACGGCCCGCCAACTCGCGGCTACAACTTCGACATCGAGTTTCTCACCCCCGCCCTGCTGCCGCCCAAGACGCCGATGTTCCGCGACATCAACACCACCGGTTTCATGCAGGTGACGCGGAGACAATAAACCGGTTGGCGATCTCATCACCGAATTCACCTGAAGCTCTCTCCTATAATGATGAGTTCGCATGTGGCGCATTGTTACTCCTGTCTTTGTTTGTCTTTTCGTCGCGTTTTGTCGCAAGGCTGGCGCGATTGTTCCGGTGGTAAGGGCGCGCCGTGCTTTTGGCTGGGTGACCCTCACCGCGAGCCTGCTGTTCACCCCTGTCGCCGCCCGCGGGCAGGACGCCCCGGTGTCGCCAGAAGTCGTCACCCGCGACGCGCAGGGCCACGCCGTGCTCCGCACCTCGCGCCTCACCTCGCCCCTGACGCTCGATGGCCGGCTCGACGAACCGGTCTACCAGGCGACGAAGGGCGCGAGCGGCTTCATCCAGCAGGAGCCGGTCGAGGGCAGCCCGGCCAGCGACCAGACCGAGGTCTGGGTATTCTTCGACGACAAGAACCTCTACGTCGGCACGCGGCTGTGGGAGACCCATCCCGATCGTCGCGTCACGAGCGACATGCGGCGCGACGCGAGCAATATGTACAACAACGATCACATCGCGGTCCTGTTCGACACGTTTGATGATCGTCGCAATGGTTTCGGCTTCTCCGTCAACGCCCAGGGCGGCATCTTCGATTGGCAGGTCACGAACGAGCAGCCGAGCAACAACTGGAACGGCCTGTTCACCGTTCGGACCGCCGACTTCGACGGCGGCTGGACCGCCGAGTTCGTGATTCCGTTTCGCTCGTTGCGGTTCAAGGAAGGCGCCACGCAGTGGGGTATCAACTTCCGGCGCATGGTGCGGTGGCGCAACGAACTCACCTTCCTGTCACAGGTTCCCATCTCGTGGGGCCGCCGCGGACTGTCCAAGGTGTCGTCGGTCGGCACGCTGGTCGGCCTCGAGTCGCCGACCACCCTCAGGACCCTCGACGTCAAACCGTACGGACTCGGGTCGACCACCACGAACCATCGCGCCACGCCGCCGCTGTCCAACCACGGTGCCGGCGAGTTCGGCGTCGATGCCAAGTGGGGCATCACCCAGTCGATCGTCACCGACTTCACCTACAACACCGACTTCGCCCAGGTCGAAGATGACGAAGCGCAGGTCAACCTCACGCGCTTCAGCGTGCTGTTCCCTGAAAAGCGCGAGTTCTTTCTCGAAGGCCAGGACGTCTTCAACTTCGCCGGCGCCGGCTCCAATCAGGGCGGCGGCGGGCAGGGGCCGACGGCCATCAACATGGGCGGCGGCGGCGGCGGCAACGTCACGCCGATCGTGTTCTTCAGCCGCCGCATCGGTCTGCACAACGGCCAGGTGGTTCCCATTCTCGGCGGTGCCCGCCTGCTTGGCCGCGGTAACGGCTTTCAAGTCGGCGCCCTGCAGATGCGGACCGAAGCGGTGGACGCGGCGGGCGCCCCCGCCAGCGACTTCTCGGTACTGCGCATCAACCGCGACATCCTCAGCCGTAGCCGCATCGGCGTGATCGCGACCCGGCGCAGTCCCGGTGCCTCCGGCGGCGGCGATGGCTACTCGTACGGTGTCGACAGCACGATCAACCCGCTCGAGACGCTCGCGATCAATACCTACTGGGCAGGGACGACAGGTGCGTCGGGTGCATCAAGTGCGTCGATCAACGACCGCAGCAGCTACCGCGCCAACGTCAACTGGAATGCGGACCTCACCGGATTGCAGCTCGAGCACATGTTCCTGGGCGACGCCTTTAGTCCCGAGATTGGTTTCGTCCGCCGCGCGGCGTTTCGTCGCAGCTACGGCCAGGCGCGCTTCAGCCCACGGCCGGCGCGCTGGAAGACGGTCCGGAAGTTCTATTACGAAGGCAGCTACGATTACTTCGAGGATCGCAATGGCCGTCCGGAATCGCGCGAGGCCCAGGGCGCGTACCGGATGGAGCTGTCGAACGGCGACCAATGGGCCGTCGAGTACTCCAGGGCCGTCGAGAACCTCGAGGCGGCGTTTCAGGTCACGCCAGGCCTCGTGGTGCCGACGGGCGAGTACAGCTTCGAGCAGACCAAGCTGCTCTACACCAGCTCGCCGCAACGTCCCGTCTCGGGTACGCTGTCGCTGACCTACGGCGGCTTCTACGGCGGCTCACTGAGAGAACTCACCTGGCGCGGACGCCTCGAGTTCGGACCCCGTTTCTACGCCGAACCCACCGTGTCACTGAACACGTTTGACACGCCGTTCGGCGAGGGCGATGCCAACCTCGTCAGCTCGCGGCTGACCTACACCTTGACGCCGCGCATGTTCGCCTCGGCGCTCGTGCAGTACCAGTCCGCCAACAACGCCGTCTCCACCAACGCCCGGTTCCGCTGGGAGTATCAGCCTGGCAGTGAATTGTTTGTCGTCTACAGCGACGGCAGAAACACCACCGGCCCCGGGTTTCCTGAGTTGGACAACCGGAGCCTGGTGGTGAAGATCACGAAACTGTTTAGATTCTGAAAAGCTCCGGTCAAAGCCGGAGGCTACTCTTCGAGCATGAACGGATACTTGTAGTCCGTCGGCGGCGCGAAGGTCTCCTTGATCGTCCGCATGCTCACCCAGCGGACCAGGTTCATCTTCGATCCCGCCTTGTCGTTGGTGCCCGACGCGCGGGCGCCACCAAACGGCTGCTGGCCCACGACGGCGCCGGTCGGCTTGTCGTTGATGTAGAAGTTGCCGGCGGCATTCTTGAGCGCCGCCGACGCTTCGCGAACGGCTGCGCGGTCGCGTGAAAACACCGCACCGGTGAGGGCATACGGAGACGTGCGATCCACAATCGCCAGCGTCTCGGACCACTTCGCATCGTCATAGACATAGACCGAGAGAAATGGTCCGAAGATCTCTTCGCACATCGAGCGATACCCCGGGTCGCTGGCCTCGACGAGCGTCGGCTCGATGAAATAGCCCTCGTCGCCGTGGCAGCCGCCACCCTGGATGACCGTGGCGTTCTTCTTCGCATCCTCGATGTAGCCGCTGATCTTGGTGAAGGCTTTCTTGTCGATCACCGCGCCCATGAAGTTGCGGAAGTCGCGGACATCACCCATCTTGATGTCCTTCATCATCGCCACCATGCGGTCGCGAATGTCGTTCCAGCGCGACTTGGGGACATACATGCGGCTGGCGGCCGAGCACTTCTGGCCCTGGTACTCGAAGGCGCCACGCACGGCGGCCACCGCCACCTCCTGCGGATCGGCCGAGGCGTGCACCACGATGAAGTCTTTGCCGCCGGTTTCGCCGACAATGCGCGGATAGCCGCGGTACTTTCCCAGGTTCTGGCCGACGCGCTGCCACATGCCGTTGAACACCGCGGTGCTGCCGGTGAAGTGAATGCCGGCCAACTCCGGGTGATCGAGCAGCACGTCGGAAATCTCAACCGCGTTGCCCGGTACGAAGTTGATCACACCTGGCGGCAGGCCTGCCGCCTCAAGCAGCTTCATCACGTAGTACGAACTCAGCATCGACGTGCCGGCCGGCTTCCAGACGACGGTGTTGCCCATCAGCGCCGGCGCGCCGGCCAGGTTGCCGCCGATGGCGGTGAAGTTGAACGGCGAAATGGCGTAGACGAAGCCTTCGAGCGGCCGGTACTCCATCTGGTTCCAGATGGCGTGGGTGCTGTCGGGCTGCTCCGAGAGCAGGTCCTGCGCGAACGACACGTTGAAGCGCCAGAAGTCCACCAGCTCCGAGGCCGCGTCGATCTCGGCCTGATAGGCGGTCTTCGACTGACCCAGCATGGTCGCAGCGACGATGGTCGAGCGCCAGGTCGTGGTCAGCAATTCGGCGGCGCGCAGGAACACGGCGGCGCGATCTTCGAACGACCACGCCGACCACTCCTTGCGAGCGGATAGCGCGGCCGCCACGGCCTGGCGCACATGGCCGGCGGTCGCCTGGTGTGAGTGGCCGAGGATGTGGCCGTGCTTGTGCGGCATCACCGACGGCGCGGTGGCGCCGGTCCGAATCTCTTTGCCGCCAATGATGATCGGAATGTCGACCGTCTCGCTGGCCATCGTCACCAGTCGGGCCTTGAGTTCAGCCCGCGCCGGCGTGCCTGGGGCATAGCTCAGGTTGGGATCGTTCTCGGGACGGGGAACCCGGCGGCGGCCGGCAGTTGCATCAGACATGTTCGCGCTTCCTTTGGAATGAGGACGAATGTCTATTCTACAGTCCCGCTGACCACCGCCGCCGAGGCTTCGGTGGTCGAGAAGCCGGACTGCACGTTGGAAGCGCTACAATCGGCCGTGGCCATGCGCCCGCTCCGCATCGCGTTCGCCCTGGGCACGCTGGTGGTGCTGGCTGCGCCAGGGCACGCCCAGAGCGGCGCTCTTGAGCCCAAGGCGATTGTCTTCGGCGGCGATCGCGAATTCCCGCCCTACGAATTCATCGACGAGAACGGCCGGCCAGACGGCTTCAATATCCACTTGATGCGCGCGTTGGCGCGAGAAGCCGGGCTGGGGGTCGAGATTCGCCTGGGACCGCGCGAAGAGCGCATGGCGGAGTTCGATAACGGCAAGGTCGACGTCATGTTCCTGTCGTACTCGGAGGTTCGGGCCAGCCGGTACCAGCTGCTCGACCAGACCTGGACGCTGTCGCAGGTCGTCATGATGCGTCCGGGTCTGGCCCGCTACCCACGCGGCCTCGACGACCTGTGGGGTGTCCGCGTGGCCGTCGACGATGGCTCGATCAACCACCTGCTGTTGTCGGCCCTGCCCGAGGCACGCCGTCCTGTGCTGCAGGTGGTGCCAACCCGCAGCGACGCGATTCGGGCCTTTGAGCAGGGCCGCGTCGACGGGGTGGCCGGTAATCACCTCACCCTGCGCGTGCTGATGGGGGCGGCGATCGAGAACGCGACGGAGGTCCCGCTGCTGTCACGTCCGTACCAGCTGGCGGTGCTGCCGGGACGCGAACGGGCGGTGGCGCCGTTGCGCATGGCGCTCGATCGACTCAAGGCCAGCGGTGAGTTCGACCGCATCGTCGAACAGCACCTCAGCACGGTGGTGCGGCGGACCTGGATCGATCGCTATGCGCCCATGCTGGGCACCGGCGCCGGCGTGCTGGTCCTGCTGTTCGCCGGCGGCACGCTCTGGAACCGATCGCTGCAAAAGCAGGTGAAGGTCCGCACCCAGGCGGTCGAACGAACCGAACGCCGGTATCGCGATCTGGTCGACAACGCGAGCGACATGATCTACCGCACCGATCCGTTCGGACGGTTCACGTTCGTCAACCCGGTCGCGACCCGGATTCTCGGTTACGGGGAATCCGAACTGCTGGCGATGAAGTACGTCGAGTTGATGCGGCCTGACTGGGTGCCGCGCGCCACGGCCTTCTACGAGACGGCGGCCAAGTCGCGCGAGGCGTCGTACCTGGAGTTTCCGGTGCGGTGCAAGGACGGCACCGAGATCTGGGTCGGCCAGCAGGTGCGGATGATCATGACCGGCAGCGAGATCGAGGGCTTCCAGGGCATGGCCCGCGACATCACCGATCGGGTCGAGGCGCAGACGGCCCTGCGAACCGAGCGGGACTTCGTCTCGGCCATTCTCGACATGGCACCGCTCCTGATTACCGTCATCAACCACGATTCGCAGCTGGTCCGGTTCAATCGGGCGTGCGAGCAACTGACGGGCTTCACCGCCGGGCAAGTGGTCGGCCAGCCGTTCTGGGAACTGCCGTTCGTGCGCGATGAGGATCGCGCGGGCATGGACGATCGCATTGCCGCCTACGCCCACCTCCCCGAACAGACCCGGGTCGACCGCACCTGGATCGACCGCACTGGTGCGCCGCGGATGATCGAATGGGCGATTGCGCCGCTTCGCAAGCCCGACGGGCAGTCGGCGTACGTCATCGCCATCGGCACCGACGTCACCACCACGCGAGAGCTGGAACGGCTGAAGTCGCAGTTCATCTCGATGGTCAGTCACGAGCTGCGCACGCCGCTGACCTCGATTCGCGCCTCGATGCAACTGCTGATCGCCGAGGAGATGACCGGCAACGAAGATGCCGATCAGCTGGTCCGCGTCGCGCTCTCCAACGCCGACCGCTTGATCCGCATCGTCAACGACATTCTCGACATGTCGAAGATCGAGGCCGGCGAGATGATGGTGACGCCGAGACGCACGCCGGCGCGGCCCGTTCTCGACGACTCGGTGCGGACGGTCGACGGCTTTGCCCGCGCCGCCGGCGTGACCATCGTCACACCGTCCGGCGAGCTGGGCGACGTGCTCGCCGATCCGGACCGCAGCGTGCAGGTGCTGGTGAACCTGTTGTCGAACGCCGTCAAGCACGCGCCCGCCGGCTCACAGGTCGAGGTGACCGCCGCGCGCGAAGGCGCCATGCTGGCGATCGCCATCCGCGATCACGGTCCCGGCATTCCGGCCCACAAAGTGGACTTCATCTTCGAACCGTTCACGCAGTTGGATGGCAGCGACACCCGTCGCATTCCCGGGACCGGCCTGGGGCTGACGATTGCGCGCGCGTTGGCAGAGAAGCAGGGCGGGACGATCCGGGTGGCGTCACGAGAAGCCGAAGGCGCAACCTTTACCCTGACCATCCCGCTGGCGTGAAGAATTACAGGAGATGAGGAGATCAGGAATTGATTTTCTTGAACTCCTGATCTCTTGATCTTCTGTCAATGCGCGACGACGATGTTCCGCCACTTGCCCTGACGGAAGCGCACCACGGTCAGCACGCAACGCGTAAAGTGGCCGAGGACAATCGCGAGCCAGATATCGCTGGCGATCAGTGGTCGTGACATCTGAATGATGGTGCACATGCCGATCGGCACCGCCACTTGTGATGCCAGGGTGATGTAAAGCGGACTGCGCGTGTCGCCGGTGCCCTGCAGGCCGCCGGTGTAGGTCAGGGCGACCGTGATGAAGAAACCCGAGACCGCGAGGTAGCGCAGCAGTTGCTGGCCCAGCGTCGCCACGGCTGGCTCGGTAGCACCAAAGGCGCCCAGCAAGGTCTGGGGAATGGCCACGAACAGCAAGCCGACAATCGCCGCCACGCCCAGGCCGATACGCGAGGCAGCGTGCACACCTTGCATGGCGCGCTCGGGATGGCCGGCGCCCAGGTTCTGTCCGGCAATCGTGGCCGCCGCGCCCATCAGGCCGACCGAAGTCCACGTGATCATCGAGAACAACTCGGTGTAACCAATCGTGAAGGCCGCCTGCGCCGCCGCGCTCTGCGGCAACGAGCCAATGTAGCGCAGCATCAGGACACCGGCCACGTTCATGGCAATGCCCTGCACGCCGGTCGGCAGGCCAAAGCGGAACAGCGAGCGAATAATCGTCCAGTCTGGGCGCCAATCCATGTGGCGCGACACCTTGAACACCAGACGACCCTTGAACAGTTGGTAGAGGGCGTAGGCGCTGACCGTGCTCGAGGCGATGGCCGTCCCCAGCGCAGAGCCCGCCGTGCCGAGGGCAGGAATCGGGCCCATGCCTTGAATCAGGATCAGGTTGAGGATGACGTTGAGCACCGTCATGGTGACGCCCAGACGCAGCGGCGTCCTGGTGTCGCCCGCGGCCCGCAACGCCGACGTCAGCATGAAGAACGACAGCATGCCGATACTCAGGGCGAAGTTGATGCGCAGGAACGGCAGCGCCAGCGCCTTGACCTCGCCAGACGCGTTCACCATCTCAAGCAGGTACGGCGCCAGGAAGTACCCGACCGGGCCCATGACCGCGTACATCGCAATCGCAGTCAGCAGCGCCTGTTGAACGGTCTTGTTGACCTTGTCGACATCACCGGCGCCGACATAGCGCGCCACCAGCACCGCTTGTCCGGTGAACAACGAGGCAATAAAGACGATGACGACCAGGAAAATTTGCCAGCTGACGCCGATGGCGGCGTTACCGGTGTAGCCGATCAGGTGACCGACAAGAATGTGATCGACCACGCCCTGCAGGCCGGCAATCACGTTCTGGAGCATGGTCGGCCACGCCAGCCTCCAAACGGCGGGACCAATGGGGCCTTCGACGAGCGAGCGATCGAACGGCGACTTCCTGTTCTGCGACGGCTCAGACAAACGGATCAATTCTACTAGGTCTTAATGACTCCCAAGCCGCAGGCCGCAAGCCACAAGCCCTCTTACACATCCAGTTCAACCGCGTCTTCGGCCCGGTCCATGATGAAGCGGAAGCGCGCCGAGGCGTCCTTGCCCATCAGCTCGTTAATCACGCGATCCGTCATCAGCTGATCGGCGACTTCCACCTTCAGTAACCGCCGCGTGCGGGGGTTGAGCGTGGTCTCCCACAGCACCTTGGGCATCATCTCGCCCAGGCCCTTGAAGCGGGTGATCTCGGGGTTGGCGCGGCCGGTCCTGGTCTTGAGTATCTGTTCCTTTTGCAGCTCGTCCAGGGCCCAGAAGGTTTCCTTGCCGATGTCGATGCGATAGAGCGGCGGCTGCGCCAGGTAGACGCGCCCGGCCGCCATCAACTGCGGCAGGTGCCGGAAGATGAACGTGAGCAACAACGTCGCAATGTGATGGCCGTCGGAATCGGCGTCGGCCAGGATGATCACCTTGCCGTAACGCATGCGGGCGAGGTCGAAGTTCTTGCCGACTCCGCAGCCAAGCGCGGTCACCAGGTCCGACAGCTCCTTGTTCTCGAGCACCTTGGCCGTCGACACGCCCTCGGTGTTCAGCACCTTGCCGCGCAGCGGCAGAATGGCCTGCCGCGCCCGATCGCGGCCCTGCTTGGCCGAGCCGCCGGCGGAATCGCCTTCGACGACAAACAACTCGCTGGTGATCGATCCGGGATTGGTGCAGTCGGCCAGCTTGCCCGGCAGGTTGACGCGTCCGGCGGTGGGTCCCTTGCGGACGACCTCCGAGGCCGCTGCGCGGCTGGCCTCGCGCGCTCGCGCCGACAGGATGATACGGGCGACAATCGCTTCGGCAATCGACTGGTTGTTGTTCAACCAGTGCTCGAGACCTGGCCGCACCAGTCCGTCAACCGCCGACATCACCTCGGGGTTGTTCAGACGATCCTTGGTCTGGCCCTGGAACTGCGGCTCCGCGATGAACACCGACAGAATGCCGGTGAGCCCTTCGCGAATGTCTTCGGCGCTGAGCGTCACACCTTTCGGCGACAGGTTGTGCGTCTCGATGTAGTTGCGAACCGCCTTGCCCAACCCGGCGCGAAAGCCGCCCTCGTGCGTGCCGCCAGACGCGGTGGGAATGCCGTTGACGTAGCTGCGCAGGCTCTCGTCGGTCGACTCCGTCCACTGCAGCACGAGCTCGATCTTCGTGGCGCCGTCCTTCTCAAGCGTGAACGGCGCTTCATGCACCGGCTTCGAGTGGCGGTCGGCGACGATCTTCCTGAGGTAGTCGACCAGTCCCTCCTCGTGCTGGAACACGTCCTTCTGGCCGGTGGCCTCGTCCTCGAACGAGACCTTGACGCCACGATGCAGGTAGCTGGCGACCTCAAGCCGCTCGCGAATCAGCGCCGCTTCGAACTCGACCTTCGGGAAAATCTGCGGGTCGGGCTTGAAGAAGACGGTCGTGCCACTGCCGCGCGCCGGGCCGACCTTCTTCAGGCTGCCTTGCGGCTTACCCTGCCTGAAGGTCATCTCGTACTGATAGCCATCGCGCCTGACGGTGGCGACCAGCTCGCGCGACAGGGCATTGACGACGCTGGCGCCGACGCCGTGCAGGCCGCCGGCCGTCTTGTAGTTGCCAGCCTCGAACTTGCCGCCGGCATGCAGCACGGTGAAGATTACTTCGAGCGCGCTCTTCTTGGTGCTGGGATGCACATCCACCGGAATGCCGCGGCCGTCGTCTTCGACGGTGATCGACGAGCCATCCTTGTGCAGCGTCACGCGAATGTTCGAGGCGTGGCCGTTCATGGCCTCGTCGATCGAGTTGTCGAGCGTTTCCCACACCAGGTGATGCAGGCCGGTGCTGCCAACGCCGCCGATGTACATGCCGGGGCGCTTGCGAACCGGCTCGAGGCCTTCGAGAACGGTAATGTCTTTAGCGGTGTAAGTGGTGGCCACGCGGAATTCGATTATAGCGGTGTCGCCGACAGAGTAGCCTCCGGCTTTAGCCGGAGTAGCCTCCGGTAGTCGGAGTAGCCTCCGGTAGTCGGAGTAGCCTCCGGCTTTAGCCGGAGTAGCCTCCTTTAACCGGAGTAGCCTCCGGCTTCAGCCGGAGCTCAAAGAATTCGCCGCCTCATCCCATCGCCATGGCGATGCGGTTGTGACATGGACGCCACCGAGCCAGCGATCGATGCCGTTCAGAGCGATGTGATCGGCGCGGCCACCCAACACCATCTCGCCGTCACCCGTCAGCACCAACCGCGGCGCCGTGGCCTCGTCATGCCACCAGGCCGGATCGGGCCAGGATGGCGGCCTCAGTCCGTGCACTTCGAGCAGCGGACGCGGCGCCTCGATCAGCGGCCGCACGTGATCCCACCAAGTCGAATCGCCCATGAACACCGCCTCTTCAGCGCGATGGTTGGCGGCCACGAACAGATCGCGGACGCGGGCCGCGCCGGCCGCCGCCGCGACCAGGGTCTGCGCCTGCGAGCGCGACAGCCCACTGCCGACCCAGGGAAATTGCTGAAGATGCCGGCGAAGTGCTGGGAGCAGATGTCGAGTCAGGCCCGCGGTCGGCGCCTCGATCAGCCGGACCAGGTCCAGGGGATCGGCCGAGCGAAACGCCGCCCACGCCCGCTGCGCGGTTGCGCGATCGCCGGCGGTCACCGGCCGGCGCGCGACAAACCATTCACGGAGCGTGTGCGGCGCTTGCGCGCCCAGGTAGTCGTCGGCGAACACGCCGGTGATGTTCGGGTGATCAAGTCGATCGAGAATCTGCAGCAGATGCAGGTGATCGTACAGGTCGTGCTCGAACCAGAGCACCACCTCGTCGTCACTGCCGGCCGAGGCCAGCACCTGATCGCGAGCGGCCAGGGCCTGCTCGATGACAACCGCTTGCGCCGGGTCACCGCCGGCCAGAAAGATCGCGCGTTCACCGCGCTGTCCGGCGTCCGAAAGGCCGGCCCGCACCGGCCCCTCGTGCAGCACGTCGTCCCACGGCAGCACCCGGCCCGGCAGGCCGAGATCGTGCAACCGTGTGACGACGACCGATCCGTTGGTGACGTGCAGCATCCGCGAGCGCTATCAGCCCTTCTTCTTGCGCGGCGCAGCCTTCTTCTTTTCGGTCTTGGCCGCCTTCGCGGGCGCCGCGGTCTTCTTCTTCGCGGCCGTGGCGCGCTTGGCCTTTGGCGCCGGTGCCGCCGGCGCGTCGTCTACCTCAGGCAGGGGAACGGGCTCAGCGATGGTCGGCGGCAAGGGCTCGACGAGCGCCTCGGGTTCGAGCGCTTCGACGGGCTGCGCGTTGCCGACGACCAGCCCCCAGCCGTGGGGCACGGTCGCACGCGCGGTGGCGCCGTTGGCAAACACACGGAGGCCACCCTGGCGATCCCGTTCGAGTCGCAGGATGCCGTCTTTCTGGCACGCGCGCATGAGGTCGGCAATCGATCCGTAGCGGCGTTCGTCGAAGTCGGGCTGCGCGGCCTTCAGGAACTGCTTGAACTGCCGCGGATACATCGGCCAGCGGGGTTGCGTCGTCGCCTCGCCTAACAAGCGGCGCACCAGCGCCACACCATCGCCAAGCGATGCCGGCTCGGTCGGGGCGGGGCGGGTTTCTTCTTCAATCGGCTCGCCGGCGCCCGGACCAGAGTCGGGCTGATCGAGCAATTCACGCGCGGCGCGGCGGCCGGCCTCGCGCGAGGCGGAGATGGCGTCGCTCGACGCCTCGGCCACCAGCGTCGGGGTGGAGATCGCGATCGGTTCCGAGACGGCGGTCTCGCCATCGTTCAGCTCGACCAGCGTGCTGCGACCCTGGTGCTTCAGCGAGACAATGCCCTGCTTGGCCAGCTTGTCGGCAAAATCGCGGAAGCTGCTGACGCCGTAGTCGCGTTCCGAGAACGACGAGTCCAGCTGCAGCAGAGTGCTCTTCAGCAGCCCCAGTTGCGGCGACACTTCGCGATCGGCCAGCACCTTGAGCGCGCGCTTCACCAGCGCCACGGCCTGTTCGATCGGCTGCGTGCCACTGCTGGCGGCGCCACTGCGCGGCCGGTCGCTGCTGCCCCGCTCGGGCCGCGGCTGGCTCGGGCGGCGATCCGTCACCGGCACCACGTTCTCGTAGGCAATGAACTCGGTGCAGTTCTTCTGCATCACCTGGCTCGTGAAGGCACGGCCGCCGACCACGAACACCTTGCGGTCGTACTGCTTGAGCTTTTCAACGAGGGTGATGAAGTCGCTGTCGCCGCCGACGATCACGAAGGCGTTGATGTGTGAGTGGGTAAACGCCATTTCGAGGGCGTCGAGCGCCAGGTTGATGTCGGCGCCGTTCTTGTCGCCACCGGGCGTCGGCACGCGCTGCACCAGGCGCACGGCGTGCTGCGCCATGGCGCGACCGTAGTCGCCCGAGCGCTTCCAGTCGCCGTAGGCGACCTTGGTGATGATCTCACCGCGTTCCTTGATGGCCTCGAGCACGGCGCCGATATCGAACGGCAGGCCGAGCGTAGTCTTCACTCCGATTTCGACGTTGTCGAAGTCGATGAAAACGGCAATCTTCAGTCTTTGATCTGACATGTACTATTCGTTACTTTCGAGTTAGAGAATCCAGGGGCGGGTCGCAGTGCGATGGGGCTCGCGTCGCCTCGTGGGGCTCGGCTTCGCCGTCGTGGGACTCGGCTCCGCCTCGTGGGGAGTGCCTGAGCTCAGCTGCTCACGGGCTGAGAATCAGTATACCTTCGGCACGGTGGTTGCAGTATGGAAAGCTGGAGTATGACAATGACATCAATGTGCACACGAAACAGGTCGATTGTCGCCGTTCTCACGGCCCTGGCCGTGTGGAATTTGCCCGGCTCGTCGGTAATTGTGTCGGCCGAGCAAAAGCCGGAAGTCCAGCGCCTGTTCCAGGCAGGCGACTACGAGCAGGCGGTCGAGGCGTCTCGGGACGGCGATCCCGCGTCGAGCTACCTGGCAGCACAGGCCCTGCTCCGGATGGACCGCACGGCTGACGCCGTCGCCGAGTTCACAAGACTCCGGGCGACCGACCAGCCGGTCTGGAAGCTCGTCGCCGAGTCGGGCGAGGCCCTGGCGGCCAACGATGCCGGCCGCGCCATTGAGCTGGCCCGCAACGCCACCGAGGCGGATGGCGGCAACGCCTTCGCGTTCTACCAGCTCGGTCTCGCTGCCAGCAAGGCGGGCGACTGGGGCACCGCAACCTCCGCGCTCAACCGGTCGGTGGAACTGAAGCCCGACTTCGCCTACGCGCACTACTACGCGGCGCTCGCATCGCAGCGCCAGCGTCAGTTGCCGAAGGCGGCGCAGCACTTCGAAGCGTTTCTACGCCTCGCCCCCGACGCGCCCGAGCGTCAGGCGGTACAGGCGATTATGCGGACTCTGAAATAGGCTTGGGACTTGGCCTCAAGCCTGGTTCCGCCACCTTAGAAGATGTGCCCGATCCCGAAGTAGAAGCGGTACTTCTTCGGGGTCGCGCCTGATGCGGTGGTTACCGTCGACTGGGGAATGCCCATGTCGGCGCGGAGCAGGCCGACCGGCGTGTCGAGGCGCAGGCCGAAACCGTAGCCGACCTTGATTCCGCCAAAGCCCAGCTTCTCGCCCTTCGCCAGCACATTGCCCGCATCAACAAAGCCGACACCGTTCATCCATCGGAACAGCGGGAAGCGGATCTCCTGATTCAGGACGATCAGGCCATCACCACCGGTGGGCACGCCCTCGAAGTCAACTTCGCCGAGGCCATCCTCGCGATAGCCGCGCACGGTCGTGGCCCCGCCGGCACGGAACCGGTCCTGCGAGAACAGATCGTCGATGCCGAACTTCTTGCCCAGTTGGAGGCGCGACGCCAATACCATCTTGCCGAGCGGCACGAACAGGTATTGCTGCGCCAGTACCTTGCGGTTCCTGACGTCCGATCCCAGCCACAGCGATGACTGGTCATACGAGATCGACGAGAACGTGCCCTTGCGCGACGCCAGTGGATCGTCACGGCGATCGAACAGCACCGCGCCGGTCAGCGACGCGACGTTCGAGATGAAGTCGAGCGGGCTCGGATCGTTGCCCGGCTCCGGGTCGAAGGTACGGCCGCGCTGGAACCGATAGCCGTAAACCAGTTGGATGCCGCGCCGGCGCCAACGCTGATCGGCGCTGATGCCCTGGATGTCGGTAATCGCCAGAATCTCTTCGCCCGCGTCATCGCGAATGCGGTCGCGCGAGTAGAACCCGTACAAGTTGGTCCGTGCCCGCCAGCCGAACAGCCGCGAGGTCGACAGAAACACCGTCGCGTCGCGGCGGTCGTACTGATACATGCCGAAGGCGCCACCGGTCAGCGCCCGCCCAAACAGGTTCGGGTTCTTGATCTCGGCCACCGCGCCGGCCGCGCGCGAGCTGGCAAACTCGTCGATCGACGGATCGCGCTCCCCTTCCAGCTGCAAGCCATAGCGGAACTGCCACTCGGGGAACTCCTCGACCGTAACCTGCGCCTTGACCGGCTGCACGCCGTCGACCTCGTCGCCAACCGGCACCGGCTGAATGTCCACGAGCCGGAACACGTTGGTGTCGTAGAGGCGCTTGCGCGCCTGGGCCCAGTCATCCAGGTTCACCGGCTCGCCCAGCGTGAAGCGCAGCGCCTGAGTCACCACGCTGCCGTTGGTGATCTCGTTCCCGGCCGTGACGACTTGCTGCAGCACCTGCCGCGGCCCCTCGTCCACGGTCATTGTCAGCGTCACCGAGTTGTCGACGGCCACTGACGGCACGAGGTCGACTCCCGCGCTGTTGTAACCGCGCTTGCGGTACTCATCCTCAACGCGCATCAGCGCGGCATTGACGTCGGTGGCCACGTACGGCGTCGGCGTCACGAGGTCGGCGGCCTTCTGCATCTCCAGCAGGCGGCTCTCAGGTACGCCGGCCCACCGCAGGTCGGTGATCTGCGCCTGCGGACCTTCGGCGATCACGAACGACAGCACGCCAATCTCGCCATCCACCGTCAGCGGTTGCCCGGTGACCGTCGCCTTGAGATAGCCGGCCTCCTGATACGCCGTGACCAACGCCCGTTCGACGAGCGTGCGATCGAGCCAGGCTTCGTCCACCAGGCCCGCTGCCGTGATCTCGCCGCCCAGGGCGGCGCCGTCGAGCGCATGATTGCCGGTAAAACGAATCTCCCGGCCGGTGACCGTGAAGCCCGGCGTCACGTCAATCCGCAAGCGCTTGACGTCCGGGGACGGCCGTTCAACGGTGCCGACGACCACGCTGTTCAGTTGGTTGGTGGTCACCAGGTGGCGGCGCACCCGCTGGGTCAGGTCTTCGATCAGGAACTGGTCGAACGCGTTGTGCCCCCAGGCCTGCTGCAACTCGCGCGTCACGTCCGATGGCAGCGTCGTCCCGGTCACCACCAGCTGCGTGCGTGGTCCGCGGTCGACCCGATACTCGAGCGCGACGGTGTTGTTCGCTTCGTTGGCGACGCGACGGGTTCGCACGCGGGCTTCGAGGAATCCTTGATCGAAGAAGCGGTTGCGCAGCCGATCGGTATCGCGCTGGAGGACGAGAAAATCGAAGCGCTCACCGGGATCGAGCGAAATCTGGTTGCGGACCTCGTGCTCGATGGCGGGCTCGACGCCCGCGAAGATGATGTCAGAGACGATCGGTCGAACCCGCCGCTCGGTCGGCGGACGGCTCTCGCCCCGCCCGAACGTCAGTTGATGGCGGACGCCGACGCTCACCGACGCGTTGTCGCGCGACAGGGCCCGTATCTCAATGGTACGAGTCGGAAAATAACTGACAATCACGGTCGTCTTACCGCTCTCGCGCAAGTTCTGCGAGACGGTGAACTCGACCTGGCTGCTGATGCGCTTGGCAATGGTCAGGCGGGTCGTCAGGTCGATGTTGTTGGCGCCCAGCGCGGTCGGGTCGTCGCGGAAGTCCTGATCCTGGAACTCGCCGCGCTCAACGCGAAAGGCGTCGAGGCCAATGGCGCGCCCGGTCACACCCAGCAGGTCGGCCGACAGCAACGTCAATGCCGCCTCGCTGTTGCTGTTGCCGACCAGGTCCGATGCCAGTTCGCCTGGCGTGCGGGAGCCGTCTTGCGAGGTCAGGTCGATCGACGGCCGTTCGAGCGAGCCGGTCAACGTCATGGTCACGGTGTCGCCCGCGCTGATCGCCGCTTCGGCGACAATGTTGAACTCGGGACGAATGCGGCGCAGGTCGGTGAAGGAAATGTCGCCGCGCGTGATGCGGAACGTCCGGCCAGCCAGGAAAATCTCGCCGCCCTCGCGCAGCGTGATGCGGCCATCGACGCCCGGCGCCGCGGCGGTACCCAGCACTCTCAGGTTGGCGCTCGCCTCGAGCCGCCCATAGTTGTTGTCGACCACGATGTCGTCGGTGGTGGTGACAGAGAGGTTCAGCCGAATGCGATCGAGATACGGCTGCTGCACGGTGGGCGACACCGGCAAGGTGGCCCGGCGGGCCAGGGCGGCAATGGTGATGGTCTCGGTGTAGGAACTTTGCGCAATGCGAATGTCGCCCGCCAGTTCCGGGGCACGCGGATCGGGTCGGAAGGTCACGAGCGCATCGATCTCGCTACGCAGCCCCTCGATTAATTCGACCGCGACCCCCTGGGCCTGGATGCTGACGGAGCCGCCCGTCAGGGCGAAGCCAGCGACTTCGAGCGCGCCGTCAAACGCCACCGCGCCGCCATTGGCCAGGCCACGCACGTTTTCGAGAATCACCTGCTCGCCGTCGAGAACGATCAGGCCCGCCATCTCTGACAGCACCAGCCGCGGCTCTGACACCGCGACCTCCGCGTCGACCAGCGTCATGCGGCCATCGAGCAACGGCTTCGACACCGTGCCTTCGATCAGCGTGTTGACATCGGCGTGGCCGTCAAACGCCAGCGTGCTGACGAAGGCCGACAGCACGCGCAAGTCGATGAGGCCCTGCAGCGACAGGTTGAGCGGCGGATCCTCGGCCGCGAAGCCGACCGAGCCGCCAAAGACAATGGGGTTGTTGGCGACCGACCACGAGACATCGGCCACCGCCAGGGCGCCGCGGGCAAACTCCACGCGCGACGGCCGCTGCTGTTCGACCGGAATGCCCGAGAACGTGAAGCGGGCAGTATCGACCGTCAACTCACCGGCAATGGCGCTCAGCTCCAGCACCGGCACCTCGGCGCGCGCCGACGCTGAGAAGCTGCCAACCACGCCACCGCTGGCGACGTCGCCGCTGATCCGCGACACCGTGAGCGCCTCGCCCTGCAGCACGCCGTCGACGTTGAGGTTGGTGACCGCGTGCGGTCCGCCGCCCCAGTTGAACGTGCCGTCCTTGAGCGAGACGGTCGCCAGCGTGCCGGCGCGGCTGCCGTTCGAGCGCAGGTCTGCCGTCATGGCGCCGCTGCCGTCGAACGTGACCGGCACGCCGAACGCGCGGCCCATGCGGATGGCGTCCTGAAAGTCACCGGCGAACTGGCCCAGGAACACGCCGTCGAGTTTGGTGTTGAACTCACCCGATGCCGTGAGCCGTCCGGAACCCATCCGCAGGTCCAGGTTCTTCAGCGCTACATCATCGCCGCGCAACGACAGGCTGAGCGGCGCGTTCAATGACACGGGCACGCCGCCAATGCCGGCGTCAAGTTCGGTCAGGTTGACCAGGGCGACACGATTGAGCGCATCGGCCAGCCGGCCCGAGGCGGTCACGTTGCCGCTGGCGAAGCCAAGAATCTCGGCAGGCACGGCGTCGAGGAACGGCGACAGCCGCGCCAGCTCGAGGCGATCGAGCACGGCGGTCGCACGGTAGTCGTAGGGCGACGCGGTGGCGACGTCGGCGTTGATCAACGCGCCGATCGATGGCAGCCGCGCCACCACGCGCGCCTGGTCGCCCATCAGGTCGGCGGTCAGCTCTCCGCCGCCGATCAGGGTGCCGGCCTTGCCGCCCGACAACGCGAAGTCGACCCGCGCCTGACCTCGTGGTTGTGCCGTGGTGCCGGTGCCGTCGAACTGCAGTGAGAACAGCGCCTGCGTGTCGTTGGGCGCAAGCACCGTCCCCTGCCAGGAGAGCCGGTCGCCCTTCAGGTGGGCGGTGTAAGCGCCGGTCTCCCACGCGTATCGCACGCGGCCATCAAGGAAGCCGGCGCCTTGCCGCAACTCGAGCGCGGTGACATCGATGGCTTCGCCGGTGACGATGGCCTTGGCGGTGGCGCGATCGATCAGCTGACCGGCCCAGGCGAGCGACGAGCCGGTGATGGTGGTGTCGAGGATGTAGACGTCGAAGGTGCCGCCCAGGGTCGCGGCCACTTGCACCGGACCCGACACGCGCCATGCCTCGGGCACGTCGCTCTGCAGTTCCTCCGCGTGCGGCGCGTCGACCATGAACTGGCCGGTCCACGTGCTCGCCGTCACATTGGCCACGGCGTCACCGGTGATCGAGGCCGTGCCGCGGCGGATCTCAACCGCGCTGATGTCGGCCTGGCGGGTGTCAGCGACGACATGTGCCGACGCGCTCACGCGGCCGATCAGTGGCAGGTCGACCGCATCGCCCGCTACCTGCGTGTCGACTTCGAACAGGCGATACGATCCGCCCAGCGTCATGGGCAGATCAACCGCGCCGTGTACCTCGCTGGCAATCTCAGGAACCGGAAAGCCCAGCAGCGCCAGGCTGCCCGACGCCTCGGCCACGTCGCTGACACGCGCGATCCCCGGTCCCGTCATCGTTGACAGCAGCGCGATCTCGCGATTGATGCGGCCAGCCATGCGACCCGAAAAGGTGAAGCCGGGGAACCGATGATCGTGATCGTACTGATAGTCGTCGCCGACGATGGTCGCGTGGAGGGTGCCGGTCATGGGCACATGGCGGGTCTTGCTGCGACCGGTGGAGCGGTTGGTGATGACGAAACGGCGCGGCTCGCCGAACTCGAACTCGCCACTGCCATCGAACGCCGCACCAATCGCCTGCTGGCTGACGTTGCCCATGTCGAGGGCGGTCTGCGCGTCCAGTCCCTGCCACGACGCGTTGGCCTTGCTCACCGACGCGCTGCCCCACGGCACGTTGAAGTCGGCGCGAATCTCGCCGCCTGACTGCGGCGTGATGGCGAGCTGCGTGCCGGAGAACGACTCGAAGGTCACGAGCACAGGTCCGGCCAACGTGAGGTCGCGCTCGCGGCCCACTGCCAGCGTGTTGCTGGTCACCTGAAGCGCGGTGACCATCTCGCTGGTCGGTCCCTTGACGGTGCCGTCGACCGCGACGATGCCGGTGACCGGCACCGGCGGCGGTGGAACCCATCGGGTCGCGTTTGCCAGATCGATCGTGCCCTTCAGCGTCAGGTCCAGGCTCGGCGAATCGAGCACGCGAAGAATCAGCCCGCTCAAAAACACGTTCAGCTCGGACGACACCAGGCGCGCGTCTTTCAGCGAGACGTTGGAACCATCAAACGTCATCACCGTTTCGAACGGCGCGATGGTCAAGGTGCGCTCACGCAGGCGTACGGCCAGCGGCCCGCGCACCGCGAAGGCGCCTTCGGCACCGAGCACCGCATCGACCAGCGTCGACTCAATCTGCGGGACCGTGACGCCGAAGTTTCGGCTCACGTCGGTGTATTGCACGTCGAGCGCCCGCAGCGTCAGGCCGCGGATGTCGAGCTTTCGGGGCGTTTCCGGCGTCGGCCCTTTCGAGCCGGCCGGCAGGTTGACCACGCCGTTGGCGTCGCGGTAGATGTCGACGACGCCGTTGTCGATCTCGAGGTGATCAATCGCGAACTGTCCGCGCAGGACCACCCATGGCAGCGTGACCTGAATGCGTTTGGCGATCAGAAAGGGCCGGTCGTCGTGACCCTTGGCCGCGAGGCGGACACCGGTGAGCGTGATGCGGCGGGTGACAGCGTTGTAGCCCAGGTTGTCCGCGCGCAGTGACAGGTCGTAGCGGGTGACGAAGTCGCCGGCCCAGGCCAGCGCCCGGGCACGCGCCCACGGGGTGTGAATGGCCACCAGGATGGCCAAAGTGGCCACGGCGGCAATCGCCACCGGCCAGATCAACCCCCGTCGCATCCAAACCCTCACTATTCGATTCTAACTCTGCAAGTGAGGTACCATTCGGTCGTGGAGGATCAGCTCATGCGTATGAAGTCATGGCTCAACGTCGGCCTCAGTGCTGCCTTGAGTCTGGTGACGAGTAGCGCGATGGCCCAAACACCGGCGTTGACGGTTGGTGATATGGCCCCCGCGTTCTCAGCACCTGGATCAGATGGTAAGACCCACACGCTCGCCGAGTCGAAGGGCAAGCAAGCGGTGGTGCTCGCGTGGTTTCCCAAAGCCTTTACCGGTGGTTGAACGGCCGAATGCAAGTCGCTCCGTGAGAGCGGCGATCTCATCCGGCAGTACAACGTGGCGTACTACATGATCAGCACGGACACGTTAGAGGACAACACCAGGTTCGCCCAGATGCACGAGGCGGACTATCCCATCCTCAGCGACGTGACCAAAGAGATTGGCACCAAGTACGGCGTGCTCGGCGCCACCGGCATGGCCCGCCGCTGGACGTTCTACATCGGACCGGACGGCAAGATCCTCCACATCGATTCCGCGGTCAAGCCCGCGTCGTCGGGTCCGGACATGGTCGCCAAGCTGGGCGAGTTGAAGATCGCCAAGCGCAAGTAGAAAGCGACGACCGACCTGGCGCGCAATAGCTGCGCGCCGGGTCGGCATTCCCTGCAATCGTCGACGCGAAGCGCGGCCGACTCCGAACGACTCGACCTTCTCGATCGGTATCATGCCGTTGGATATGTTCGGAGCGCGAACCATCACGACCGACCATCGGCCGATCGCGCGGTTGCTTATCCGGTTGTGCCGGGGGAGCGACAGCGCGCCGCTCGTCGACCCAGCGCATGCGGAGGAAGTCCGGGCGGCCTGCGAGATGAGCCGACGGCAGGGCGTCGCAAGCCTCCTGTATCAACGGCTCCACCACACGCCCACCTTTGCCATGCTACCCGATGACATTCGGGTCTCGCTCTCGATGGCCGCGCGTGAGGCGGCGCTGCTCAGTCTGCGACGCCAGAGGGCAATGGCCGACATTCTCGCGGCCTTTCAGGCGCGGTCAATACCAGTGATCGTGCTGAAGGGAGCCTTCCTGGCGGCCCATGTCTACCGGAATCCATCGCAGCGGCAAATGCTGGACGTTGACCTGATGGTCCGGCGCATCACCTCGCCTCCGCCAGTGCGACCTTGCGCGCGCTGGGCTTCTCAGCCGACCGGCCGACGGCGGCTGGTGGTGACGCGGCGAAGCATCTGCGACCGCTGAAGCGCGCCGACATCGGCGCCGTCGAATTGCACTGGAACGTTACCGCCGATGGGCGGGGCATCTCAATCGATCCGGCTCCGCTCTGGGCGCGGGCCGAACCGAGGACGTTCTCGGCCGTCACGGCACTCGGTCTGGCGCCATCAGACTTGGTGCTGCATCTCGCCGCTCATGCCAGCTACGACCACCAGTTCGGCCAAGGCGTCAGGCCGATGATCGATCTCGCGGCGGTGGTCGACCGGTACCACGACCGGATCGAATGGCGGGCGGTGCTCGCCCGCGCGCGCGAGTGGGGATGGTGGCATGGGGTCGGGCTCGCGTTGTCGCTTGCCGCAGACTGGGCAGAAGCGGATATCCCGCGCGACGTCCTCGCGGAGATCGGGATACAGAAGGAAGAGCCAATCTACGGCGTCGCTGAGCAGCAGATTGCCGGTGCCGGCCACGTTCCCCTGATGCGCCACACGCTAACGGCGCTGGCGCACAAGGGGAGGCGAAGGCGCGCTCGCTACGGCCTCGCGAGGTTGTTCCCGGCGCTCACTCCGGTCGCTAACGAGTGCGGCACCAGTACGCGCTCGTTCAGATTCTGGTCGTTCTATGCACGGGATGTCGCGGCCCGAGTAGTGCGGCACGCTCCGACCCTCACCCGGTGGCAAGTCCGCGGCGACGCGAACCTCGATACATTTCGCACTCAACCAGAACCGTCTCAGCAAATGGATGAACGACTCGGATGCGAACGAAGGGGCACATGGGTAACACGCGGCCAACCGATAGACTGCGGAGGATGTCGGCGTCCGCGCATCTTAGCGTCCGTATGACCGAGGGTAAGCTCGACGCGCACGCGTGGGTCACGCACGACGGGCGTGTCCTGTCGGACAGCCATTCGGTGTCGACGGAATTTCCGGGAACGTTCGCGTCCGACGGTCACCTGACCTTCGGACGAAAGTAGCGGCTAGTTCTCGACTTCGACGATGCCTTCGTTCAGGGCATCTTCCAGGAACGCCAGCACCTCGGCTTGGCAGGTGCCCGGCTCCACTTCGTAGATCGCCTCGAGCGAGCGGCAGATCTCGGAAACCGCCACCGGACTGACGATCAGCCGCCACACTTCCGCGCCTGCCGCATCGGTATCGAAATAGGCGTTGCGTTCGGCGTGCAACAAGACGACGGCATCGCCGACTTCGGCGGAGAGTACCGCCGGATTCTGTCTGACCAGGGAGTCGAGGCCCAAGCGTGTCTCAGTCATCAGGTTGATGCTAGCGCTAGGGGGGATTGGGAAGTCCGCCAAAGGCAGAGGCCACGACAACCAACCGTGGTTGAGCGTCGTGGCCATCGTGCGCGTCGTGGTTACGAGTTGCCGGCCGGACCGGCGTCCCCGTCTTCGCTGGGAAAGTAAACCATCACTTGGTCACCTTCACGGTCACCGTTGCGGTGTCGCTGCCGCCAGCGCCGTCGCTGACGGTGTAGGTGAAGGTCGTCGTGCCCTTCCAGTTGTTCTTCGGCGTGATGGTGATGGTGCCGTTCGAGTTCTTCACCACCGTCAGGTTGCTGGTGCCGGCGGCGGCGGTGCCGACGCTCGAGACCGTCAGGGTGTCGCCATCCGGGTCGGTGTCGTTGGTGAGCACGGTGATGGTCTTGGCCGTGTTCTTCTTGGTCGAGGTCGAGTCGTTCACCGCATCGGGCGCTTGGTTGAAGTTGGTCACCGTCCACACGAACGACGCGGTGCCGGTGGCATTCGATGAATCCTTCACCGTGACCGTCACGTTGTAGGTGCCGGCACTGCTGAAGCCGAGCGTGCCGGTGACCCGGCCCGAGGTATTCATGGTCAGGTCGGTCGGCAGGCCCGTCGCGGTGTAGGTCAGCGTGCCGCCGTCGGCGTCACTGCCCGTGAACTGCGCCGACACCGTGTCGCATTCGGCATTGATGCGGTTCGCAGCGGTTATCGTCGGCGCCAGGTTCGGGCGCACCAGGGTCGTGGTCACGGTATTGCTCGACTTCGGTGTCGTCGCTTGCGTCGCCTTGATGGTGCCAGAGTTGGTGACGTTCGCGACGCAACCCGAACCACCGCCGACCGGGCATACCGTCAGGCCGGTGTTGACCGTGACGGTCATCGTGACGCTGCCGGTCGCGCCCGCTGCGACCGAGGGAATCGTCCAGGTCACGCTGCCCGACGACAGCACGCCGTTACCGGTGTTCGACTGGTAGGTGGTGTTGGCCGGCGCCGCGTCGCTGATCACCACGTTGGTGGCCGCGCCTGCACCGGTGTTGCTGTAGTTCAGCGTGTAGACGATCGTGTCGCCCATCGCGGCCAACGTCTTGCTGACCGACTTGGTGAGCGCGAGCACCGGCATCGCGGGCGGCTCGGCACCTTCGCAGGTGGTGAACTCGAGCTTGCCAATCTTGAAGGCGTCGTTCGTGCCGCTCGCCTGCGCCGCAATCACCAGCACGTTGCCAGAGACCTCGCCGCCGTTGAACGCCTGCCAATGCGCGGCGGTGGTCGACGACAGGCTGTCCTCGGGCGTGCCGAGGCTGGTCAGCATTGCGTCACTGAGCGTCAGGTGGTTGTTGTAGGGGTCGTTCTTGGTCCCGATCCACACCGTGGCATCGCCATCGGCACCGATATAGGAGAGATACGCCTTGGTCACGACCACGGGCTCCGAGAACTCGAACAGCACGTAGTTGTTGCGGTCGCCAACGTTGTCCACCTTGTGGGTGTCGCCGCTGCCGTCGCCTTCGCTGCCGTCGGTCACGCCCAGGCCGGGGCTGAACGCGCCCAGGA
>ENA-ORBV01002510-ORBV01002510.1-microbial-mat-metagenome-genome-assembly--contig:-NODE-2510-length-38555-cov-9.920526_pt1 | contig 38555 bp, 44 predicted proteins | sample MGYA00237777_ERZ505514 | MGnify/ENA primary metagenome ERZ505514 (study PRJEB26160, sample SAMN06269048) | microbial mat metagenome | isolation source: Oligotrophic lake microbial mat | place... | reverse complement strand
TTTTCAAGCAGAAGACGGCATACGAGATTCGCCTTAGTCTCGTGGGCTCGGAGATGTGTATAAGAGACAGGCACATCTCTGCCGTTGCACCGGCTACGTAAAAGTGCTCGACGCGATCGAAGCGGTCGCGAAGGGTAAGACATTCGACATGTCATTGCCCGGCGCGATCGGCACAAATGGCACGAAGTACGAAGCGGCCGAACTCGCGCTCGGTGACCGCGGCTACGTCGACGACATTCGTACGCCGGGCATGTTGCACGCAGCATTTCATCTCACCGAACACGTACGTGCCGACATTGTGCGTATCGATATATCCGCGGCGCGTTCGGCGCCCGGCGTCGAAGCGGTGTTCACAGCAGCCGACATTCCAGGCGCGCAGTACGTCGGCATCATCTACAAGGATTGGCCGATCTTCATCGGCGAGGGGCAACGCACGTCGTATGCCGGCGATGTGCTCGCGCTCGTGGTCGCCGACACCAGGCAACACGCACGCGAGGCGGCGAAGCTGGTGATCGTCGAGTACGACGTGCATCGCCCCATCACAGACCCGCTCGCGGCAATCACCGATCCAGAGATCGCGGTGTACGGCACGAACGACAATGTGCTGTCGACAAGTGCCTACCAACGCGGCGATGTTGAAGCGGCTTTGGATGGCAGCGAGCACGTGGTACACGAAGTGTTCAACACGCAACGCATCGAGCATGCTTTTCTCGAACCAGAGAGCACGCTGGCAGTACCGACCGACGATGGTCGCCTGCATGTGTATTCCGGCGGACAGGGAGTGTGGGACGACCGCGATCAGATCGCAGCGATTCTTGACGTACCGATCGATCAGGTAACGGTCGAGTTGGTCTCCAACGGTGGCGCCTTCGGTGGCAAAGAAGACATGAGCAACCAGGGCCAGACCGCGCTCGCGGCGTGGATCCTGCAGCGACCGGTCAAGTGCACGCTGTCGCGCGAGGAGAGCTTGCTGATCCACGCCAAGCGCCACCCGATCCGGTTGGAGTATTGGGCGGGCTGCGATGCGGATGGCGCGCTGACCGCGCTGAAGGTGCGTGGCGTCGGCGACTCTGGTTCGTACGCGAGCGTCGGGATGAAGGTGCTTGAGCGAGCGGCTGGCCATGCCGGTGGTCCGTATCGCGTGCCGAACATCGATGTCGAGTGCATCGCAGTGCGCACCAACAACCCAGTGTGCGGCGCGTTCCGCGGGTTCGGTGCCAACCAAGCACAGTTCGCGATGGAGGGTGTCATCGATCGACTGGCGAGCAAGGTCGGTATCAGCGGCTGGGAGATGCGCAAGCGCAATGTCATTCGCCCCGGCGATGTGTGGGGCCCAGGCCAGATCATGGACGACGGCTGCGCAGGCGCGGAGGAATGCCTCGATCGTGCCAAGCCGCACATCGACGCTGCGCTCGCGATCGGGAAGGCAGTGGGTCTTGGTCTTGGTTTGAAGAACTCGGGTCTCGGCAACGGTTTGCGCGAAGTGTGTGCCGCGGTCGTTCGCTTCCGCAGCGCCGACAACAAGGTCGAGGTTCGTCACGGCTTCACCGAGATGGGCCAGGGTGTGCACACGGTTGCCCTGCAGACTGCGGTCACCGAACTTGGCATCGACCCCGCCCGCATCGAGGTGATTGTCGACACAACTCGGCAACTGGGCTTTGGTCAGACGACGGGTAGTCGCGGCACCCTGATGGCTGCGGCGAGTGTCCAGAACGCGTGTGCCGTGGCGCTCGCCGCTGACTGCGCGCCCGACGTCGATCATTACGCGGAGCACGTCGTCGACTGGACCCAGAAGCTCGGCGATCCGAACGTGCCCAATCCAACGATTCACTCGGCGTTCGGGTACGCGACACAGGTTGTGATCGCTAACAGGGAAACGGGGGTGATCGAAAGGGTCGTGGCCATTCACGACGTGGGCAAGGCGGTCAACCCGCGGCTGTGCGAGGGCCAAATCGAGGGCTCGGTGCACATGGGGCTGGGTTACGCACTGACAGAGAACTTCCCGAGCGACGAGCGCGGGTTCCCCACGAACATGACGTTGCGCAGCCTGGGCATCTTGCGCGCCAAGGACGTGCCGCCGATCGACGTCGAATTGGTGGAAGTACCGCAGCCGAGGTCGGCCTACGGCATCAAAGGTGTCGGCGAAATTGGGCTGGTGCCGACGGCAGGGGCAGTCGCCGCGGCGCTGTTCATGGTCGACGGCAAGTGGCGCAACACGTTGCCGATGCAGCCAACAGCTGCTGACGACGACTGACTGAGTTACCGACGATGAGCGCCGTCACGCCCGGCATGGTGTGCAGTCACCATCACTTGTACTCAACGTTGGCGCGCGGGATGCCATCGCCACCTCGCCAGCCGACTGGGTTCCGCGAGATTCTCGAACAGATTTGGTGGCGGCTTGATGTGGCGCTCGACACGGAGATGATTCGCTGGTCGGCAATGCTTGGCGCTGTCGAGGCGTTGCAGTGCGGTACGACCGCGATCGTCGATCACCACGAGTCGCCGTCGGCGATTGAAGGCAGTCTGTCGATCATCGCCGACGCCTGTGCCGAGGTCGGCGTGCGCAGCAATCTCGCGTACGGAATCACCGATCGCCACGGCGCCGACGGTGCGCGACGCGGGCTAGCCGAGAACGAGCGCTTCCTCCGCAATGGCGGTCGCGGCATGGTGGGCGTGCACGCGGCGTTCACGTGCAGCGACGCGACGTTGGCCAGTGCAGCGGAGCTTGCGGCCGACGTTGGTGTGGGTGTGCACATTCACGTCGCCGAAGGTCCCGACGACGCGAAGGCAGGGGAGCGGCTGCAAGATCTTGCTCGCGACGATTGGCATCTCGTGCATTGCGTATACCTCGACCGCGAGCTGCCCGGAACGATCGCTCACAACCCGCGCAGCAACATGAACAACTCTGTCGGCTATGCGCGCCCAGCCGCACGGCGGAACCTGATCGTGCTCGGCACTGATGGCATCGGCGCCGACATGCTGGAGGAAGCCCGCCTCGCTTACATGCGCCTACGTGAAGACAATGTGCTGGCTACGCCCGACACTGTCTGGCAGTGGCTCGACAACGGGTACGCATTGTTTCCAGAAGCACGCGCCGATCGCGTCACGTGGAACTATCCGCACGCCGACAGTGCTTGGCACGTTGCCTTCACCCCCGGTGTACGTGCGCTGCAAGTGGAGAGCGACACCGGTGAGGTGTTGCTGCGCGACGGCCTTCCGACGCGCGTCGACCTTGCCGAGGTGCAGGCGAAGGCCGCCGAGCAAGCGCAACGACTGTTCGCGAGCCTCTAGCGTGGCGGACATGACGTTCAGCAATACGACAGGCACAACGACACCGATGGCTGTCTACCTGCAGGACGCGCACCCGATTCGCGAGGGGATGGCGATCGCGCAGTATGCGGAGGCAAAGGGTTTCCACGCGGTATGGCAGGCCGAGAGCCGTCTTGTACGTGAAGCAACGGTGCCGATGGCGGCGTTCGCGAGCGTCACCGACCACATCAAGGTCGGCTCCGGCGTCGTCGACTGTTGGAGCCGCAACCCAGCCCGGCTGGCCGCTACGTTCAGCACGCTCGACGACCTCGCGCCCGGCCGCGTGATCCTAGGTATCGGTGCCTGGTGGGATCCGCTGGCACAGAAGGTCGGAATCGACCGTGCACGCCCGCTGACCGTGATGCGCGAGATCGTCAACGTTGTGCGGGCACTGCTGCACAACGAGACCGTCACGTTCGACGGTCACTATGTGCACCTCGACGGCGTCGAGTTGGATTACGTGTACCAGGAGAGGCGACCGAAGGACGTGCCGATCTACATCGGCGCCACCGGCATGCAGATGATGGAACTCACCGGCGAGATCGCCGACGGCGTGGTGCTGAACTATCTAGTGTCGCCCGACTACAACGAGCGGGCGATCGCCGCGCTCGAACGTGGCGCCGCGAAAGCTGGTCGCACATTGGCCGACATCGACCGCCCGCAGCTAGTGGTATGCAGCGTTCATGAGGATCGGCAGACCGCGCTCGACATGGCGCGCATGATGGTGACGCAGTACCTCGGTCAGCAGCCGCACATCATGAAAGCATCGGGCGTTCCGCAAAGCTTGCTCGACAAGGTCGGCGAAGTGTTGACGTGGCCAGCCACGCACGAACAGGTCGCAGCTGCCAGCAAGTTGGTGCCCGACGAGATCGTCACCATGTTGACGGCAAGCGGCACTCCGGCCGAAGCGCGGGCGAAGGTACAGGAATACATCGATCACGGTTGCACCTGCCCGATCCTGTATCCGCTCGGCGACGTGCATGCGATGATCGACGCTTTCAGCGCACCAGGCTGATAGCCGTTGAGGTCATAGCCGTTGAGGTCATAGCCGTTGAGGTCATAGCCGTTGAGGTCATAGCCGTTGAGGTCATAGCCAACCGCGGCGACGGAACAGGCGGTAGAGAACCGCGCTGAGCACGGCCATCATTCCCAGCGCGAACGGGTAGCCCAAGTACCACTCGAGCTCGGGCATGTGCTGGAAGTTCATGCCGTAGATGCCAGCGATCAGTGTTGCCCCGAACACGATCGAGCCCCATGCAGTGAGTTGCTTCATCACGGCGTTCATCTGGTTGCTCACGACTGCCAAATGTGCGTCGACCGCGTTGCCCACTAACTCGCGCAGTTCGTCGACGATGTCGACGGCACGTAGCAGCTTGTCGAACGTGTCGCGGATGCCCACGAGTGCGTCGCCGTCGATCATTGAAACCTCGCGTCGCAGCAGCGCCGACAGCACTTCGCGCAGCGGCATTACAGCGCGACGAAGTTCGAGCAGCTTGCGACGTACGGCGAACAGCTCGGCCTGCACGTGCTGCTCTTCCCGCGTGGTCTCGACCGGATCGCGAAAGATGCGATCCTCGATCTCCTCCAGTTGGTCTTCCAGCACGTCGGTGCTGTCGAAGTAGCCGTCCACTAACTCCTCGAGGATCGTGGCAACTATTACGCCCGGGTTGACGGTTGTGCCGCAGCGCCGCAATCGGTCCAACGCCACCGATGGATCCCAGTCGCGGCCTTCTTCGTCGTCGCGCCGCACAGTGATGAACCAGTTGTCGCCGACGTACATGTCGATCTCGGCGAGAGAACCGCTGAAAGCGACGATGTAGGCATGGTCGGCGAAGCGTTGCATCGTTGGACGGGCTGCTCGTCGCCTGGCCTCGTCGAATGTGCGCTCGCCCAGTCCGTGCTCGTGGTCGAGGCCCGCCAGTTCCTCGTCGGTTGCATCGACCACATCGACCCACTTGGTGCTACCGAACTCATGGTGAGTGATCATCGAGTTCGATGGTAACGAGCCGCACGGGTACGCTGGCCGTATGGGTCAACAGGTCGCAGTCGTCGAACGCCCGAGCTCACACCCCGGTGTGGTTCGTTTCGAAGCCAACCGCACTCTCACGGGTATGGGTCATGAGGTGTTCCGCTCGGTCGACGATGCGATCGGCCCTCGTTCTGCTGCCGTGCTGGCTCGTAGGTTGTTGTCGTCGGGCAAGGTCACCGCTGTGCACATGTACAGCAACATGATCACCGTCGATCTCGCCAAACCCTCGGACTCGGCCGGACTCAGCGACATGGTGCGCGATCTGTACCAGTACTGGAAGCCGGGCATGGAGATGCCAGTGTTCGAAGATCCGGTCGCCGATCCCGATGCCGCGCCCGCTGCCGCAGCGCCCGCCGGCGCCACCGGCCCAGAGGCCGCGTACCTGTCCCTCGTGCCGTCGGTATTGGTCGATCGCAGCCGCGCCGCCATGGCCAAATGGAAGGCCGAGCACTAAAAGAGCGCCTTGACGGGTCGTACGTATGTTCGATTAGAGTACGCGGATGGCTGGCGTAACCAATCTTGCAGAGCTTGCCGAACGTGGGGTGTTGTCTGGGGTAGTTGCCCGCGAACGCACGTTGGCGGTGTTGCCAGCATTTGAATCGTTGCTGCCGGGGGCAGTGCTGCAACGGGGCAGCGTCGTTGCTTGCGAGGGGTCGGCAGCAGCGTCGCTTGCATTGGCGCTGGCGGCGGGGCCATCACAAGAAGGTGCGTGGGTGGCGGTCGCCGGGTTTCCCGGTGTCGGTGTCGCGGCCGCAGCCGAGTTGGGTGTGGTGCCAGCGCGGTTGGTGATGGTCGCCGAACCCATCGCCGATCCCACAACTCGATTCAACGACGCCACTTGGGCGGATCTGCTGGCCGCGATGATCGATGGCTTCGATGTCTTGTTGCTCGGACCAGGCACTGTGCGAATACGAACCGGGACAGCTCGTCGATTGGTCGCGCGCGCGCAGGCGCGAGGTGCGGTCATCATCACCGTTGGTGCCAACGCCGCCTTCGCGGGCGATCTGCGCTTCGATGTCACGCAGTCGAGTTGGCAAGGGTTGGGTGAAGGGTGTGGCGTCGCTCACGGTCGGCGCGCTCGAGTGCAGCTCACCGGTCGCCGTGTGCCGCGCCTGCGAAACGCGGAACTGTGGCTGCCGGCGGCCGATGGCCAGGTAAAAGCCATGGTTGAATCGGTGGTGGCGCTATGCCCGACCGGGTAGTCGTGCCACGGGTTGCGGTGTTGTGGTGGCCGCATTGGCCGGTGGTTGTCGCCGGCGCGGCGCCCGACGAGCCGGTGATGGTGCTGCACGCCAACCGAGTTATCGCGCATTCGGTCGCCGCCGGAGCGGATGGCGTTGCTGTTGGGCAGCGCCGTCGCGATGCGCAGTCACGTTGCCCGCTCGTGCGCATCGAGCAGCACGATCCGACGCGCGATGCCCGTGCCTTCGAGCGCGTGGTGCAGGCAGTCGCAGCAATTGTGCCGCGCATCGAGATCACCGAACCGGGCACTCTCACGTTCATGACGCGCGGCCCGTCGCGCTACTTCGGTGGTGATGCAGCGATGGCAGCGACCGTCGCGCGCGTCGCCATCGAGGCAGCCGGTCTCGCTAGCGGCGGCACGTTCGGGCTGGGTATCGCCGATGGGCGCTTCGCCGCCGGCGTTGCTGCCCGCCGTGCTGCGCGAAGCAGCGATCCGGTGGTGATCGCCGCCGGTCAACAAGCCGCGGCGGCGTTCTTGGCACCGCTACCGGTGCGGATGCTGACAGTTGTCGCTGGGGTACCAACCGAGTTCGTGCAACTACTTGGCCGGCTCGGTGTGCATCGTCTCGGCGAGCTCACCGCGCTGCCGTTGCTGGAAGTCGCGGCACGATTCGGTCCCCTTGGTGGTTTTGCCCATCGCATTGCCGGTGGTGGCGACGATCGACTCCCCGGCACGCACGATCCTCCGGTCGGCTTGGCGGTGCAACGGGTCTTCGAAGAACCAGTGCACCACTCCGATGCGCTCGTGTTCGTCGCTCGTCAGCTGGCGGAGGAACTGGTCGGTCAGTTAGGGGCCGACGGCAGGGTGTGCACGCGACTAGTCGTCATTGCCGAGACCGAACACAGTGAAACAAGTGAGCGGACGTGGTACCGCAGCAACGGTTTGAGCGCGGCTGCGGTGGTCGAACGCGTGCGCTGGCAGCTAGAGGCTTGGGCTCAGAACGAAACGCTGACCGCTGGCGTCACGCTGTTACGTCTCGACCCGGTGGAGGTGCGCAGCGACGACGGTGTGCAGTTGGGTCTGTGGGGTGGTCGAACACAAGCCGACGAATGGGCGGTGCGCGCAGTGGCGCGCATGGTCGCTGTCGCTGGCGAGCAACAGGTGTTGGTGCCAGCAGCGCAAGGTGGTCGGCACCCACACGAGGCGTTCACGTGGGTGTCAGCTGTCGCCGCGGATCTCCTGGAACCCGACGATCGACTCTCTATAAGAGATGCGCCGTGGCCAGGTCGGCTGCCGTCGCCTTCACCTGCAATCGTGCACTCGTGTCCGCAAGCGGTCACCGTCATTGATGCGGTGGGCGGCGCGGTGCGCGTCACCGGTAGGGGATTCGTGAGCGCGCCACCCGCGGCAGTCCAATCAAAAGCGATCAATGAGGTCGTACAGGCGTGGGCAGGTCCGTGGCCGGTCGAAGAACGGTGGTGGGATCTCGCCCGTTCCCGTCGTATGGCGCGCTTCCAAGTATTGACCTGTTCTGGAAGGCTGCTGTTGCTGGCGCTAGAGCGCGGCCAGTGGTGGCTCACTGCCGAGTACGCCTAAACGAGGAGAATCACATGACCGGCCCACAAGCGAAGCCCCAGCACCATCTGCGTTCGCTGGATCGATGCCGTTCGTCTATATCCACGCGGTCGGGTTCGCGGTTTGGATGCTGCTGGTCGAGAAAGATCCGTGGCCTAGCCAGGCGGCCTTCCAGGAGGACCAATACCGAACTCACGCGAGCGGTTCATACACTGGCGACCGAGATCCACGGTCAAGTAATGACCAAGTCGAAGTAGTCAAGAAGTCGAAGTAGTCAAGAAGTCGAGCTAGTGGTTTCTACGACTTACGCGGAGATCAGTTCGCGATCGGTGTCGGTGCCGTCGCCAGCGTGATCGGCGCGCCCGCTGTGACCGCCACGATCCGTGTCGACCATGCGTTCGTCGACCGCACGCAGCAGATCGTTGCTGAGACGGAACCCCACACCGCGCACGGTGTGGATGAAACGCAGCTCGGGTGCATGCTGCTGAAGTTTGCGGCGCAGGTTGCTGAGGTGAACATCAACGACGTGAGTATCGCCGACCCAGTTCGGGCCCCACACCTCTTCCAGCAATTCGGTGCGTGAGCACACTTCCGCCGGTCGGCGACACAGTTGCTCGAACAGCGCGAACTCAATGCGAGTGACGGCGACGTCGACGTCGTGGATCCGAATCTCTTTACGACCGACATCGACTGTCAGCGCGCCGAGAGTGATCAACGAGGCCTGCATCGGATCCCAGCGCGAGTGCAGTTGGCGCGGCCGGCGCAGCAATGCCTGGCAGCGGGCAGCCAACTCGTCGGGATTCAACTTCGTTGAAACCACGTCGTCGGCGCCAGCACGAAGAGCACGGATACGGGCATGGTCAGCATCAGGGGGAGCGATGCCAACGATGTACGCATCCGTGAGGGCACGCATGGTGTCGAAGAGGTTGCCCCCTTCAGGGCTGGGCAAGTCAAGATCGACCAGTACGACGTCGGGCGAGAAGGAACGTGCCAATGTCAGCGCCGCACCTTCCTCGGTGGTTGCACTCACGGAGTAGCCGCGCGATCGCAGCGCCGCCGAGGCCACCCGCCGCAAGAGCGGGTCGCCAACGGCAAGGAGCACTCGTGGTGCTAGCTGTGCGTCGGGTTCCATAGTGTGGGTTCTTCCGCGTAAGTCGTGCCCGGACAGTGACCCATCGCCACTGTCTCAAACACCGTTCTGATTGAGTATCGGCGCGCTGGCAACCTTTCTGAAGCAGGACTTTGGTGTTGTCGCGGACCCGAAAGTGGGGCCCGAACGCATACCGTGGTCGAGTGCCAAATCTCGCTGCTGCGACCCGATCTGCTGTGCTTGCGCGGCGGCCCGTCGACGCTCGCGAACGGGGGTCGATTGCGAGGTTCGTCGAGCTCTTCGACGGGCTTGCACGCCCCTTCGCCGAGCACGCCGCCAAGGTTCACGTCACCGCATCGGCGATTGTCGTCAGCGACGACCGTCGACGCGTGGTGTTGCATCGCCACAAGCGACTGCAGTTGTGGCTGCAGCCGGGTGGCCACATCGATACCGACGAATTGCCGTGGCACGGGGCTCTCCGCGAGGCAATTGAAGAGACCGGATTACCCGCGATTCTCGTCGACGCAGACCTGCCCGATGGTCCGGCGGTGCTGCACGTCGATGTCCACCCAGGGCCGAAGGGCCACACACATCTCGACCTGCGCTACCTGGTCGAATCGCCGCACGTGAAGCCAACGCCCGCGGCCGACGAGAGCCAGGACGTGCAGTGGTTTGCGTGGCATCAGGCGATCGACTTGGCCGAGGCCGGGCTGGAAGGCGTGTTGCGCGCTCTCCAGCCGGGTGATGCGAAGGTGCGCGCCGTGCGCAACACCGATGCTGGCGGCTGCGCGCATGTGTATTTGCGGGCGCGTGAGTTCGCGTTGCCGACGGTGCCCTCGGTGCACCCGCCGCGGGAAGTTCGGCGGTGGATGGCGGACGATGTTGTCGGCCGCACCGACATGTGGGTTGCCGAGGTTGATGGCACGATCGTCGGTCTGATGGTCCTCGCACCCGATGCCGCCGTGAAGGAGAGGGCCGTGAAGGAGAGGGCCGTGAAGGAGAGGGCCGTGAAGGAGAGGGCCGCGGGCTGGATCGAGCAGCTGTACCTCGATCCGTCGTGGATGGGTCGCGGTCTTGGCGACCGATTCGTGCAACTTGCCAAGGAGCGGATACCTGGTGGCCTGCAGTTGTGGACGTTCCAAGTCAACGCGCCGACTCGCCGCTTCTACGAGCGACACGGATTCGTTGCAGAGGAACTCACCGATGGCGCAGGCAACGAAGAGCATGCTCCCGACGTGCGCTATCACTGGTCGCCATGAGCGCCAGACGCCGACTCCGCCCAGCCCCTAAGTTCCGACCGCGGCGCAAGCGCTGACGGTCGCCACCAGCGACCGTCAGCGATTAGCTAGCTAGAGCACTCGACGTCGACGGGCGAGCATCGCCACGCCCACACCCATTGCGACGAGCATTGCTGCGAGCAGCAGTTGTGGTTCCGTAGCAGACCCAGTTGCCGGGATCCCAGGTTTGATGGTCGTAACGGGTGCGCCACGGACTGTCGTGACGGGTGCGCCACGGACTGTCGTGACGGGTGCGCCAGGGACTACGGGTGCGCCAGGGACTACCGGTACGCCAGGGACTACCGGTAGTCCAGCAGGGATGGTTGACGCAGTTGTCGAGACGGGCGGCTGGCAAGAAGCGGGTGTGAACACGTTGCTGTCCAGCGTCACTGCCCCAGTTCGTGCTAATGCCCGGCCGCGAACGGAGGCGCCAGTTGTCACGGTGATCGACGCCTGGGCGAGGATCGTTCCGACGAACTGTGATCCGGTGCCGAGTGTGGCGGAGCTGCCGACCACCCAGTGAACGCGGCATGCCTGCGCACCGTTGATCAGTTGCACAACGCTGCTCGACGCGGTCGTCAGAGTCGAGTCCGTCTGGAAAATGAACACGGCGTCGGTGTTGCCGCGAGCGTCGAGTACCAACGTGCCACCGAGGCTGAGAGGGCCTTTGCCGTCAGCCGCGAACACGCCGGAGCGAAGAACCTGGCCAGCGAGGTCCGCGGGCACGGTGCCCGTCAGTGCTCTGCCGGCACCGTCGTTGAATCCGCTGGTCAGGTCAGCTTGCGCTTGCTGTGCGGCGGCATTGGCGATGTCGGTGGAGCCTCCCGACCCGACGACCCCGGGGGGAAACCCGGTGACGGACGTGCCCGGATACAGGCCGAGACTGCGAGGCAACGTGGTTGCTCCTGTGTTGGTGACCGTCGAACCGGCGAGTACGGAGTAGGCGCTCGCGCTTCCGATCTTGACGCTGACGGTGATGTCGGCGGCTTCGGCCTTGGGGATGTTGCTGGTCATCATCAGGCCAGCGGGGACTGCCACGCAGGCGAGAAGCAAACCAATCCTGGAAAATCTCATGGCGTCTCTGGTTTCCGAGGACATCCCAATAGTCCTCGATTGTTTTGGTTGGGCACAACCGAATACCCAAACTCGTTTGCATCCAAACCTCAAGGGCTTCCATAAAGGTGTCAATAATCGAAACCGCTCGCCTGCTCGCCCCCACTGGCGACTTAGAGGTGGCGCGCCTTGCGCACGTTGCGAGCGATGTCGTCAAGGTGGGTGTCCCAGGTGCCGCAACAGCCACCCCAGATGTCGAGGTTCGGGTATTGAGCAGCTAGCCCGCCCATCAGTTCTCCGAGCCGCGCGGGATCACCGATTTCTAGATGGCCGAGTGTGCACAACGCGATCTTGTCCATTGATGCCGCGTTCGGTCGCAGGGAGCGCACGCGCTCGAACCACGTTCCCGGCTCGAGCGCTGGCATGAACTCGTCGGGGTGCGAGCAATTGATCCCGTAGAACGCCGGGCGGAGTTCACCCGTCTGTGCGTCGATGGTCTCGATTGCGTCCCTCAGTGTTGGGCCGGAGTGCAGCTTGCTGGTGCTGTCGAGCGTGAACGAGATTGACACGGGCAGACCGCATGCCGCCGCTGCGCGCGTTAGTCCGATGGCCTCGGGCACGCCGTTGAAGGTCATCGCCTCGACAAGGTCGACCTTGGCGGCGGCCAGCGTGGCGAGTTGCTCGCTGTGGTAGTCCTCCGCTTCCGCCATCGTGATGGTCTGGTTCACCTGGTAAGCGTCGCCACGCGGCCCGACAATGCCGACATACAGGATGGTCGGCAGTTGCCCGATGAACGGCTTCGCCACGTCGCGGAGGAAGTCGATTGCGCGTAGCTGCATCTCGGCGAGCGATTCCTTCGAGTAGCCGAGCAGACCAGCCCAATCCGGGCTGGCGCGATAGTCGAAGCCCCCCATCAATGCTCCGAAGCCGTGGCTCGCTGCGGTCTCGAGATAGCGGGTGTACATGCCACGCAGTTCGGCGACAGCTTTTGGATTGTCAAGCAAAGGGAACATGGCGAACTCGGGCAGTTCGAACCCGTACTTGTACATGATTTCGGTCTCTTGGCCGCCCTCGGTGAGGTAGTTCACTCCCGGTTGCTGCTTTGGAAACGTTCCAGACATCTGCCCTCCCGGCGTTGGTGTCGCTCACTCTTGCACGTTGGAGGTACTGAAGTCGTCGGTCGTCGAAGTTCGTTGTGAGTTGATTGCGGACGCGGTGCAAGCGCTGACGGTCGCTATTTCACCGCGACCGTCAGCGCTTCGTCAGCGACCAGCTAGAGCACTTGACGTCGACGGGCGAGCATCGCCACGCCCACACCCATTGCGACGAGCGTTGCTGCGAGCAGCAGTTGTGGTTCCGTAGCAGACCCTGTTGCCGGGATCGTGGGTTTGATGGTCGTACCAGGTGCGCCAGGGGCTGCCGTACCAGGGGTTGCCGTACCAGGGGTTGCCGGTACTGACGATCGTGGCGGCTGGCACGAGGCGGGTGTGAACGCGTTGCTGTCCAGCGTCACTGCCCCAGTTCGTGCTAATGCCCGGCCGCGAACGGAGGCGCCAGTTGTCACGGTGATCGACGCCTGGGCGAGGATCGTTCCGACGAACTGTGATCCGGTGCCGAGTGTGGCGGAGCTGCCGACCACCCAGTGAACGCGGCATGCCTGCGCACCGTTGATCAGTTGCACAACGCTGCTCGACGCGGTCGTCAGAGTCGAGTCCGTCTGGAAAATGAACACGGCGTCGGTGTTGCCGCGAGCGTCGAGTACCAACGTGCCACCGAGGCTGAGAGGGCCTTTGCCGTCAGCCGCGAACACGCCGGAGCGAAGAACCTGGCCAGCGAGGTCCGCGGGCACGGTGCCCGTCAGTGCTCTGCCGGCACCGTCGTTGAATCCGCTGGTCAGGTCAGCTTGCGCTTGCTGTGCGGCGGCATTGGCGATGTCGGTGGAGCCTCCCGACCCGACGACCCCGGGGGGAAACCCGGTGACGGACGTGCCCGGATACAGGCCGAGACTGCGAGGCAACGTGGTTGCTCCTGTGTTGGTGACCGTCGAACCGGCGAGTACGGAGTAGGCGCTCGCGCTTCCGATCTTGACGCTGACGGTGATGTCGGCGGCTTCGGCCTTGGGGATGTTGCTGGTCATCATCAGGCCAGCGGGGACTGCCACGCAGGCGAGAAGCAAACCAATCCTGGAAAATCTCATGGCGTCTCTGGTTTCCGAGGACATCCCAATAGTCCTCGATTGTTTTGGTTGGGCACAACCGAATACCCAAACTCGTTTGCATCCAAACCTTCGAACGGTCAGTCGTAGTTGTTGACCCTTCGGACAATGCCCAACTCGGACAATGCCCAACACAGGAGTGCCACGCCGCGAAGTCTGTGATGGTATCCTTGATTGGTATGGCAACTCTGACCACCATAAAGGTGTCAATCGAAACCGCTCGCCTGCTCCGGGATGTCGCCGAAGCCGAGGGCACGACTCTTGATAAGGCTCTGCGGCTGGTTCTTCGGCGCGAACGCCAGCGGCAGCTCGGCGACGCTGCGAGCCGACCGGTTTCGGACGAGGACGCGGTATGGCTTGACGGCGGACGGCGCGAAGTTGGCCGTGTCCTCGTCGACCGAAGCGCCGATTGAACATGCTGCGTGCTGGCGACATCTTGCGCGTCGATTTCGGTCTGGCTGTGGGCAGTGAGGCGGGCCTTGTCCATTACGCGGTGCTGCTGACGGCGAACGAGGTGCTCAGTCGGTCACCAAACACGATCCAGATCGTGCCGGTCACCTCGAACACGCGTCGGAGGCGTCCTGGCGACGTGTCGGTGGACATGCTGCCCGTTGAGTCTGTCGCTGAGAGCGACCTCATCACGACGGTGAGCCTTGCTGCCCGCGCCGATGCTGTGGTCCATGGAAACGTCGGCCCTGTGGTCCTCGCCCAAATTCGCTCGGTTGTCGCCGACCTGCTCGACCTCCCAAGCTGAGTCGCCTGCTGCCGCTGACTGTCAGCGGTCCGCTGACTGTGGTAGTCGCTCCATTGACGATCGAGCAAAGATGTCGCTGCTGATGGCACGCCGCCGTGGATGGACCCGGAATCAATCGGCAGCCACAACGACCTGCGCAAGGCCGTCGCGCAACTGATGATTGCCGCCAAGCAGGTGGGCAGGAGCGACAATCAAGCGAACATCGACACCACGGTGGGCATCTTGAATGACGCTCGTCGCAAGCTCTACCAACTGCTCGCCGAGGCGTAAGGGTTGTCCATCAGTTGATTTTGCGGATCCGGTGGTTGCTGGCGTCGGCGATGTAGATGTTGCCGGTGGCGTCGACGGCCACCCCGGTCGGGTTGTTGAATTGGGCGAGGGCACCTTCGGTGGGTGGAGTGGGGAGGGTGTTGGCGGTGCCGTCGCCAGCGAAGGTGGTGACGAGGTTGCGGAAGCACTTGACGGTCGCTTCACCGTCACCGTTGTAGCCGTTGATGATGGTGCCGTTGAGTCCGCCTGCGGTGCAGGCAGTGCCGTCGGCGGGTCCGGAGGCGGTGGCTTGGAAGTAGCCGACGATGTCGATCAGTACGTGGGTGGTGGGTCCGGTGGCGTTGAAGGCGTTGTAGGTGATTTCGATCTTGCCCGCGTCACCGCCGGTCGTGGGAACTTTGACGGTGACCGCGTTCGGTATTATTTGGCTGGCCGCGAAGTTGAGGTTCGAGGTCGATGGCACCCCGGCAGCATCGGCGGGACGCACCGACAAGAAGCCGTTGGCGGTGGGGCCAACGACGGTGACGTTTAATGACACGGCGGTGGCACCGGCGGGAACGACTTGTTGTACGCCGTCGGCGGTGGCGATCGAGCCTGTGACCAACAGGTCGCGTGCTGTTGGTGAGGTGAAGATGCCGGTGAGGCCGAGGTTGCTGCGCGTATCGAGCACGCGCACCGGTGTGATCGCGACGAACGACGACGATGCCGGGCCGCTAGCCGCGTTACCGATGTAGATGCCGCCGGCACCGAAACTGACCGCGACCGCAGCACCAATCGCTGCCCACCGCGAACGCCAACCCCTGCTGCGAGAATCCTCAAATTCCATGTCGGAAACCTAGACGAAAGTAGCTCCTGACCAAGCTTATATGCTACCGAACAGATGTTCGGTAGTGTCGCAGGCCTATGGGTTTCAACAATCCCGACATGCTGTGGAGCGAACTAGAACGACTGCTCTCTGGCGCGCGCAGCAAAGACGGTCGCGCACCGGGTAGTCCGTCGTGGAACGCGGGTGGCGATGGGCCGGCGTGGGGCCGTAAGCGTCAGCCCTACGAGGCGCCAGCCGTCGAATCACCAACGACCCGAGCGAGTGGCAACCGGGTTCCGTACGCGGAGCTGCATTGCCACAGCAACTTCTCATTTCTCGATGGCGCGTCGCACCCCGAGCAACTCGCGGAAGAGGCAGCCCGCCTCGGCCTCGAAGCGTTAGCGCTCACCGATCACGACGGCTTCTACGGCGTAGTGCGTTTCGCGGAAGCGGCGCGCACTGTTGGGCTACCCACCGTGTTCGGTGCCGAGATCTCGCTCACCGCTTCCGAGCGAACGGCGCGCAGCGAAACCGACACGCAGCACCAGGTCGATACGGGGCGTGTCTTCATGGGAAGAGTGATCGACAGCCACGCCCCCGACCCACATGCGCAACACCTGCTGGTGTTGGCCGACGGGCCTGCTGGCTATGCGCGACTCGCCCGCGCGCTCAGCCTTGGGCATCTCGCTGGCGAGAAAGGTGCGCCGCAGTTCGCGCTCGACGATGTTGCCGACGCGGTTGCTGGTCATGCATGGGTGCTCACCGGTTGTCGGAAAGGTGCCGTGCCCGCAGCCTTGGTCAACGAAGGACCACGCGCCGCGGTGCGCGAGTTGCAACGGCTGATCACCGCATTCGGTCGTGACCGCGTGCTGGTCGAACTGTGGGATCACGGCAACCCGCTCGATTCGGTGCGCAACGATGCGCTCGCCGAGTTGGCCGCGCGCAACGACATCGGTTGCGTCGCGACCAACAACGTGCACTACGCCACGCCCGCGCAGCGCCGGTTGGCAACTGCAGTCGCCGCCGTGCGGGCGCGCAGCAGTCTCGACAAACTCGACCCGTGGCTGCCAGCATCGGCGAGCGCGCATCTGCGCAGCGGTGCCGAACAGGCGCGTCGCTTCGCGCGCTATCCGGGCGTGGTCGATCTCGCCGCCGAGATCGGGCGGGCCGCGGCGTTCGACCTGTCACTGGTAGCGCCCAAGCTGCCGCCGTTTCCGTGCCCGCGCGATGAGAATGGCACGCAACTCACCGAGATGGCGTACTTGCGCCGCTTGGCGCACGAGGGTGGTCGTCGCCGATACGGCGAACGTCCGGCACAACACGAAGACCTTTCGTTGCGCGCGCGGGCATGGCGCACCATTGATCACGAGCTCGATGTGATCGAAGGGCTGGGCTTTGCTGGCTACTTCTTGGTCGTGTGGGATCTCGTCGAGTTCTGTAATCGCGCCGATATCTATTGCCAGGGTCGGGGGAGCGCGGCCAACAGCGCGGTCTGTTACGCGCTGGGTGTTACCAAGGCCGATGCCGTCAGCCTCGGCTTGTTGTTCGAACGCTTCCTCTCACCCGAACGCGATGGGCCGCCCGACATCGATATCGATATCGAATCCGATCGTCGCGAAGAGGTCATTCAGTACGTGTATCAGCGCTACGGCCGGCACCACACCGCGCAGGTTGCCAACGTCATCACCTACCGCGCTCGTTCGTCGGTACGCGATATGGCCAAGGCGTTGGGCTACGCGCCGGGTCAGCAAGATGCGTGGAGCAAGCAGATGGATGCGTGGGGCACAGTCAGCACCACCGCCGGTCAACGCGATCACGAAATTCCGTCGGTGGTGCTGGAACTGGCGGCCGAGATCGAAGACTCGCCGCGCCACTTAGGTATTCACTCCGGCGGCATGGTGATCTGCGATCGACCGGTGATCGAGGTGTGTCCGGTGGAATGGGGGCGCATGCAGGATCGCAGCGTGTTGCAATGGGATAAAGACGACTGTGCCGCCGCTGGGTTGGTGAAGTTCGATCTGCTCGGTCTCGGCATGCTCAGCGCGTTGCACTACGCGGTCGATCTCATTCGCGAGCACCGCGGGTACGACGTCGATCTGGCGACGATCCCCCAAGAAGACGATGTGTACGCGATGCTCTGTCGCGCCGACACGGTTGGCGTGTTCCAAATCGAGTCGCGTGCGCAGATGGCGACGCTGCCGCGGTTGAAACCGCGGCGGTTCTACGACCTGGTGGTGGAGGTGGCACTGATCCGCCCCGGCCCTATCCAAGGTGGCTCGGTACACCCTTATATACGTCGGCGCAACGGACTCGAGCCGATCACCTATCTGCACCCGCTGTTGGAGAACTCGTTGGGCAAAACGCTTGGCGTACCGCTGTTCCAAGAGCAACTGATGCAGATGGCGATCGATGTTGCTGGCTTTTCGCCCAGCGAAGCCGATCAGCTACGCCAGGCGATGGGTTCCAAGCGCAGTCGTGCGCGCATGGAAAAGTTGAAGGCCCGTCTGTTCGAAGGCATGGCCGAACGCGGTATCACCGACGAAGTGGCGGAAGAGATCTTCATGAAGATGGCCGCGTTCGCTAATTACGGGTTCCCTGAATCGCACAGCGTCAGCTTCTCGTATCTCGTCTACTCCTCGTCGTGGATCAAGTTCCACGAACCTGCCGCGTTCTGCGCCGCGTTGCTGAACGCGCAGCCGATGGGTTTCTGGAGCCCGCACTCGCTGTGCCAAGACGCGCGCCGACACGGCGTGGTCGTGCACTCACCCGACCTCAACGCGTCGAAGGCGCTGGCCACGCTCGAACCGTGCCGCGACAGCATCGGTGGCGTCGCGGTGCGGCTCGGCATCGGCTCGGTGCGCGGCCTGGGCAGTGAACTCGCTGTGCAGATCGAGAGTGGTCGGCCATATGCATCGCTGGAGGATCTTGTGCGGCGAGTACCGGAGTTGAATCTCGCGCAACTGGAAGCGATGGCGACTGCCGGGTTGTTCGAGCAGAGCCTTGGGCGCGAGCGGCGTCAGGCGCTGTGGGCCGTTGGTGCGGCGGTGCAATCGCGGCCAGGACGGCTGGAGGGGATAGTGGTCGGCGAGCGCGCCCCGAACCTTCCTGGTATGGATCCGATGGAAGTCGCGGTCGCCGACCTGTGGGCAACAGGTATTGCGCCGAATGGTCACCCGACGCAGTTCCTACGCGAAGCCCTCGCGAAACAAGGCGTGGTCACCGCTGTTGGTTTGTGGGATTGCGAGCCGCGGAGCAAGGTGCTGGTGGCTGGCATCGTCACCCATCGGCAACGGCCGATGACCGCGCAGGGCGTGACATTCATGAACCTGGAAGACGAAACCGGGCTGATCAACATCGTCGTGTCCAAAGGCTGCTGGGCTCGCCATCGCAAGGTGGCACGCGGTGCCCCGGCGCTACTGATCCGCGGCCGCTTGGAACGCAGCGAGGGAGTTATCAACATCAACGCCGAGCAACTCACTCCTCTACCTATCGCGGCTGGCCACGCCAGCCGCGACTTCCGCTGATGACTTTGCTGGGTTGTGGACGCTGTAGCAAAACGGGGTAGCAAAACGGGGTAGCAAAACGGGGTACGGCTGCTACGGCTGTCTGGGTCGAGGTAGTATGGGTGCCCATATGAAGACCACAGTCGAGATAGCCGACCCTTTGCTCGCCGAAGCCAAGGCCGAAGCGCGCCGACGTGGAACCACGGTTCGCGCTCTCATTGAGGACGGCCTTCGTCGGGTGATCGCCGACCCGCTACCAGCCAGCTATGTGCTCGCAGACTGCAGTTACGGAACAGGTGGGCCAACGAGTGCGTGGCTCGGCGCGACATGGGAAGAGAGACTCGAAGTGATTTACGAGGGCCGCACATGATCGCGGTCGACACCAACATCTTGGTGTACGCCCATCGGCGGGATTCCGTATTTCACGCCACTGCCGCCAGATTGATGCGCGGATTGGCTGAGGGAACGGCGAACTGGGCTGTCCCGTGGCCATGCGTTCACGAGTTCCTCGCAATCGTTACGCGGCGCAGTATTTGGGCTGATCCAACGCCAAGTGCACGCGCCATTGATCAGATCAGCGCGTGGCTCAGCGCGCCCACCGCACGGACGATCGCGGAGACTGACCAACACCTTGCCGTGTTAGCTGATCTGGTGTTGCTCGGGCAGATCACCGGGGCCACGGTTCACGATGCGCGGGTGGCAGCGCTGTGCGTAAGCCACGGAGTACGTGAACTGTGGACTGCTGATCGCGACTTCAGCCGGTTCCCACAAGTGCGTACTCGAAACCCGCTCATCGACGGCAGCGACTGACCACACGTCACGTAGAGTCCGCCTATGGCGGTCGTGCTACCTGTCGCAAAGCGTTGGTTCGAACGGACGCGGATCGACGATGCCATCACGCTGCTCTGGGAGCCTCACGTTATCGCGCTCATGCGTTGCAACATTTGGCATGTGCGCGGTCGCGACCGCGATCTGGTGATCGACACCGGCATGGGCGTGTCCAGCCTTGTCGAAGACTTGGGCGAGTTGCTCGACAAGCCGGTGTCGGCGGTGGCTACCCACGGCCACGACGATCACATCGGCGGCCACCACGAATTCGCCGATGTCATTGCACACCCACTGGAGGCTCCGCTGTTGCAGGCTGGCGCGTTACACACTCTCGACATCGTGGCTGGCTGGGGCGAGGAAGTTGTCGCAATGCTCACTGGCTCGGGCTATGCGATGGACGAGCCGTACTTTGTGGACGCGCTGCCCGCCGGCTATGTGTTCGAGCACTACCGGCAGCAACCGGCGCGAGTCACCCGCCTGATCGATGAAGGCGACATTGTGGACACCGGCGGCCGCGCTTTCGAGGTGTTGCACTTGCCCGGGCACTCGCCAGGGTCGATCGGCCTATGGGATGCCAACAGCGGCACGCTGTTCTCGGGCGATGCGCTCTACGACGGTCCGTTGCTCGACGAGCTAGCCGAGTCGAACATCGCCGACTACTGCGCAACGATGCGTCGATTGATGACGCTGCCGGTCAATGTCGTGCACGCCGGCCACGACCCAAGCTTCGGCCGCGAACGTCTACGCGAGTTGTGCCGTGCCTATCTTGATCGACGTAGTTAACTTGCCGCCACCACCGGCTGGCGTCGCGCACGATTGGTGAGATACGCGCCGAGGACGGCGATGCCGGCGCCAACAATCGCGAGCCCGGCCACGGACTCGTGTCGCACCAAAGCTCCGAGCAGTAATGAAATGACGGGCACCAGGTACACGCTCACCGATGCGCGGGTACTGCCCAGGCGACCGGCGTTGTTCGCCATCACCACGAAGGCGAGGGCGGTGCCGAGCACGCCGAGACCGATCATCGCGAAGAACGGGCCCCAAGCGAAATGGATGTCGTCGAGTGAGGGGATTGCGAACGGTGCGATCAGCACGAGCGCAATACCCTGCGCACGCCACAGCACAGGCAGGCTGCCGTACTTCTGCTGTAACGGCACGGCGAGGTTGAGCGAGAACCCGTAGAGCACGAGGGCGATAAAGATCAGCCCAATACCGAACCACGAATCGTTGCCCCCGCCGCCGGAGGCGAGCGCGATCAGCAGTACCCCCGCAAAGCCGACAGTGACGCCGATGATCTGTTGTTTGGGCGGCAGTCGCCGCGCAAGGAAGGCGGCCACGACGGCAATGAACAGCGGTGTCGCACCGTTCAACATGCCGGTCACCGACGATGACACGCGTTCTTCAGCGAACGGAAAGATGGAGAGCGGTATGGCCATCCAGATCACGCCCAGCAACAGGACTCGCCGCATGTCGTGGCGATCGATGCGCACGCGACGGGCCGATGGAAACAGGCTCAGCGTTGCGAAGCCGAACCCAACGCGCATAGGAGTGATGAGCGCCGCCGGAAACGACTCGAGCCCCTCCGCAATGAAATAGAACGAAGTGCCCCATACCAATCCCGGAGTAGCCAACCGGAACCAATCAAGCAACGACATGTGCCCATGCGCGGCGGTAGCAGGAACGGGGGCTGTCCTAAACACGACGCAACGCAGCGCGCAGTTTTGCGTCCGGCTCCGGACGCGCGCCAAGGTGTTCGATCACCCATGCCGAAATCGTGGTCGCGAAGCGAGCCGCGGCGACGGCATCGTGATGTTCCAAGTAGTGCGCGAGGAATCCACCAGCAAAGGAATCTCCGGCTCCGGTGGCATCGACAAGATTGTTGGTGCCGGCTGGGATGTGCGTTCCCTTACCGTTCTCCCACACAAGCGCGCCGTCAGCGTCGAGCTTCAGCATGATCAGCGCCTTGGGGAACAACTCGGCGAGGCTGGCTGCGATCTCATCAGGTTCGGTGAGGCCGCCGGTCAACATGCTGCCTTCTTCTTTGTTCGGTAGAAAGATGTCGATACCGAGGTCTTGCGTGACCTCAAGGAACTGGGCGACACCCATCTCGCCGATCATTTGGAACGAACCCGGGTCGAACGACAAAGTCGCTCCTACCGAGCGCGCGAGCAACGCGGCAGCGCGCGCGGCCGCGCGGGGCGGGTCGATGAAGAAGGACCAGGCAGTGAGGTGCAGATGCTGCGCGCGTCGGATGGCTTCGCGCGGTAACTCTTGTGGCAGCAAATAGAAGTCGGCGCCATGCCCGGAAACCATCGATCGCTCGCCGGTGTGGTCGACGAACACCGCTACCGATCCGGTGAGGTGGGCATCGGTTTCGACGAAGTGCGCCACAACGTGTTCGCGCTCTAGATCCTCTTGCGCGAGCTGCCCAAACCGATCACGCCCGATCTTGCCGATGAATTCGGTGCTCAAACCGGCGCGGCTCGCCCAGACGGCGACGTTGGCTGCACTGCCGCCGGGTGTCAGCATCACTTCGCCGAACGTGTCGCCGCCGCGCAACAGCTCACGATTGGTTCGAATGAGTACGTCCCAAGCGAAGTCGCCTATCACGCACATAGGGGCCGACACGCCGGGCACGGTAACAGCTAGCTCGCCGGGTTAACTCAGTCGCTGCGCGAGTGCGAGACCGATGCGGTCGCCGCCACCAGCCCGAGTCCGATGAATACAGTGCCCGCCACCCACCGCTGCACGAACGGCAGCGTCTTGCCGCGCAGCAGCGCCGTGCGCAGGCTGCTGGCGATGAGTGAATATGTGCCGTCGGTAACGAAGCCGATGCCGACGAAGACCAAGCCCAACACGAGTGCTTGTAACGCCGGTCGGCCGCTCTCGGGATGGATGAACTGCGGCAGAAACGACAGGAAGAACAGCGCCACCTTCGGGTTCAACACGTTGACAACGATGCCTTGCGTAAACGAGCGCTGCACGCTGATACCGGGCTGGTCGGGGTTGATCGCCGTTGGCACACGCATCAGCGTTCGGATGCCGACGTACACGAGGTAGCCGGCACCCAACCACTTCACAGTGCTGAACGCAACGGCCGATGTCGCCAGAATCGCAGACAGCCCGGCAGCGGCTGCAAGCGCGTGCGCCAGGTTGCCGAGGGTCAGCCCAAGAACAGCGGCCAGCCCGGCTTCGCGTCCATCACTCACACTGCGGTTGACGATGTAGAGCACCGCCGGGCCGGGGATCAGCAGCAGGATGATCGAAGCGCCGGCGAAGGCGGCGATGGTCGCAATCGATGGCATGTCAATCCTTCGGCTGATCGCCAAGGCCTTCGTTGAAGGCCTTGTACATTTCGTAGACCGACTTGCATTCCTCGCACAGTGGCAATTGCTTCGGATCGCGCGAAGGCACCCAGACGTGTCCGCACAAAGCTTCAATCGGCGTGCCGTAGATGCGGGCCTCGAGCACCTTGGCAGCGGCATTCTCGCCCGGGTCGGTTTTTACGATGTGCGCGTTGGCTGGCTTGCCCGTCTCGAGCACGTGCTCGGTATCGAGAAGTGTGCCGGTTGTCGTTTTGGTGACGGTGCCGATGTTGGTCACAGTGACAGGTTAGTTGTCGTCGAGTTGTAGCCCGCTAACGGTTTCCACCGCTGGCTTCGAATAACCTCTAGGTGCGCGGTTGTGCGTGAGAGCGAAGAAGATGACCGTGCAAAACCCAGCGCTGAGCGCGAGTGCGCCGAGCGATACTGGTATCACCAGCGCCCAGCCGATGAGGCGACCGATGAAACCACCGCGCGCGGGTGAGCCCGGTGAATACAGATCGAACGCCTCTGGCACCGCCGTGACGAGCGCGACGAAACCGGTGACCAGCCAAACCCCGGACCATGCAAACACGTCGGCCCCAAACGTCCCACGAAATACCTGGTACGAACGGCGAAAGGCGTGGAACATGCCCGATCGATAGACGGCCGCTGCCGGAACTGCGTACGACAGCGCGTATCCCAACGCGAACGATGCAGCGGTGCGAATCAGCGTGGCGAAGGTTGACGCGCTGGTTGCGTAGTCAAGCCAGCCGAGCACGATGGCCCAGAACAAGAACGCGGGTAAGCGACGTACGAGACGTTGCAGTAGTTGGCGACCGCGTTCATGGAGTTCTCCGGACCAACGGGAGTAGAGCCACGAAGCGACGATGTACTGCACGCAGAGCACAGCGGTGAGCCGGATAGCGATTGCGAGCGGCCGATAGCGAGCACGGTCGCCGGGCGCGGAGACCTTGCTAGCTACCTTCCACACGATCAGTCCGGTGAAGGCGGCGACCACGATGCCGCCAAGCACGCGCACCAGGAAGCGGTCGTGTCGCAGGGCGCGCCACGTTGTGCGCACTACGGAGAGGCTGTCGCGGACTACGGCACGCTTGCGGTGCAACACGCGACGGGTGCGAGTGGGTTCGTCGGTCATCGTTTCGTCACCATCGCTCACGGATGTGATCGTATGTCGCAATGGCACTGTTGATCGACGAGCCGCGCTGGTGGTTCAAGGAGCGTCTGTGGTCGCACCTCGTGAGCGATTCGTCGCTGGACGAGTTGCATGCTTTTGCCGAGCAGGCTGGGATACCTCGGCGAGGGTTTCACGGTGATCACTACGACGTGCCAGAGGAGTTCTACGACGAAGTGGTGGCGCGCGGCGCGGAGCCAACGCCGACGCGCGAGTTGTTGCGTCGGCTGCGCACAGCGGGTTTACGGCTCAGCGCCGCGCAGCGGCGAGCTTCCAGCTGAGCGATCCGCTCGTAGGTGCTTCCAGCGATCGGGCTCGCCGAGAAGATCGCGCGGACATTGCGCGCCCGCCTCGGTGATGATGAACCACTCGATCAGCGTCACGCCGTAGGTGGCCGCGAGTGTGCTGGCTTCCATCCAACGATCGAGGTCGCCGGGTAAGAGGCACCCCCCGGGCCGGATGGAGGCAACAACGAGTGCCGTGGCGCGATCGACGCGCTGGGCGGCTCGCGACATGCATTCCGTGACGGGCAGCACCGAGTCGGCGTCGACCGTGCCCGAGACAATGGTGATGACGCCACCGCGACCGTGATCGTCGAGCACAAAGGCAAGTGTCTCGGCTTGCAGCGGGTTGGTGGTTGCAAGGAACAACACACGCAGCGCGTCGGCGGCGCAGCGCACTGGTGCGGGGGTTTTGGATAGGGACATGGCGCGGCCTCCGCTGTGATGCCACACGCGCAACGACGCGAGCGACGATTGAACCGGGGGAAGCCGTTCGATCAGAACCGTACGTGGGGGGTCTGACGGGGTTCGAGGGGAGTCGCTACTCTCTCGTCATGGCCCAAGTGACGATCTACCACAACCCGCATTGAAACTCGTCAAGCAATGCCGTGCGCATTGCAGCGGAACTGGGCGTGGATGCTGAAATTGTGCTGTACATCAAGACGCCGCCCGATGAAGCGACGCTGCGCAACATCATCGCCAAGCTGGAAGACCCGTTCACCGATCTCGTTCGCCGCGACAGCATGTGGACCAAGCTGGGGCTGACTGAGAAGGACGCGAAGACCGAAGATCAGGTTGTGAAGTTGCTGTTGAAACACAAACAACTGCTACAGCGACCGGTGCTCGTGACGAAGAAGAAGGCGATCATCGGTCGCCCGAAGGATCGCGTCACCAAACTTCTCAGCTAGCGGCTTTTACGTCCGCCGATTGCCTGCAGCACCAGCAGCAACAGCACCGAACCGAGTGCGGCGACCAGGATCGAACGCAGATCGAAATCGTTGATGCCGCGCTTGCCAGCGGCGTTCATTAGCGCACCACCGATGAACGCTCCGAGGACACCGACTGCAATCGTGTAGATGCAGCCTGTCTTGTCGTCGCCGACTATCCATCGCGCCAGCAGCCCGGCTACGAGTCCAACGACAATCCATGCGATCAAGTTCATGCTGGCACGTTATGCGCGATCGAAGATCAGCACGAACTCAAGCAGCCCGTTGTCTTCGGTGCGGACACTCGCAAAGGACGGATCGGAGATGTCGTAGTCGGCGAACACGATCGGAATCTGGCCGAGCACTCCGACCCGCCCCGACTGGAATGTTGCCTCCACCAGGAAGGTCACCGACTTGGTAACGCCGTGCAACGTCAGGTCGCCGACGGCGGTGGCCGTAATCGTCGTCCCGTCGGCGGGAACCCCGTCGAAGTCGATCGGTTCGGTCAGCACGAAAGTCGCCGTTGGGAAGGTGCTGACTTCCATGATCCGGCCATCAAACGCGTTGTCGCGTCTGCCTTCATCGCTGGAGAATGTGGCCATGTCGACGCTGAAATCGCCAGTCGTGACAGCGGTGCCCGCAATCGTGAACTGGCCAGTGATCCCAGTGGTGCGGCCGTTGGCGGTGGTGTCGAATCCGTTAATGCTCTCGTCGATGCGGTAGCCGACCTCGGACCCTTCGCCGATGATCCACGCGCCGTCGACTCCATCCGCGTCGGTAGGCACTCCGTCGGAGCTCGCTGCCGTCGTGGTGGTCAGTCGGTCCTTGACGTCGCTGCTGTCGAACTCGTCGTCGGCCTTGTTGATGACTTTTGCGTAGATGAACGAGGCCGCGATCACAACGAGTGCGAGGGCCATGAGTACGACGACGATCTTCTTCAGGTGCCTGGTCATCGCAGGATGATTACACACGCAATGTTCGTCGAGGGGTCATCAAACGGCAAGACTGAGAGCCATGACCGCCACAGTTCAACTCTTACGTACCGTCCCGACCAGAGTCGACGCCATTGGCATCCCCGTTGGGACAACCGGCGTGGTTCCCCGCTCGCTCGGCCTCAGTCGCGCCGCACTCGAGAAGGCTGGCTTCGAAGGTAAGCCCGGCCAGACGCTCGTGCTTCCATCGGCGACCGGATCGACGCAGATTGCAGTCGGTATTGGTGAACTCACGTCGCTCTCGACGACGGTGCTGCGCAACGCGGCGGGGGCCGTTGTTCGCGCGGCGGGCAAACGCGCAACTGTTGCCACGACATTGGCCGATCTGGCCGGCGTAGATGCTGCAAAGGCCGCGCAGGCTGTCGTCGAAGGGGCGCTGCTCGCCGCGTATCGATATGCGGGAATCAAGAAGGATCCGAACAAGAGCTCGCTCACGGAACTGGTGCTGGTTGTCGGTGAGAAGCGCAGCAGCGGAGCGCGCACTGGCAGCGATCGCGGCCAGGCGACGGCCGCAGCGGCCTACCTCGCTCGCGATCTCGCCAACACGCCGCCCGGTTACATGGCAGCTCGCCACATGGCCGAAAGAGCGGTTGAGGTCGGGCGCACCAGTGGACTGACGGTCGAAGTTTTTAATCGCGACCAATTGGCCGAGATGGGTTGCGGCGGCATGTTGGGTGTCAACGCAGGCAGCACCGAACCGCCGCGCATGGTTCGCCTCACGTACACCCCGCGCAACCCTGTCGCTCACCTGGCTATGGTCGGCAAGGGCGTGATGTTCGATTCCGGCGGGCTCAGTCTGAAGCCGAGCGACGGCATGATCACGATGAAGATGGACATGAGCGGCGCTGCTGCAGTGCTGTCGGCGATGAGCGCGTTGAAGGCGCTGCATTGCAAGACGAAGGTGACCGGTTACCTGATGTGCACCGACAACATGACCGGTGGTGCTGCAACCAAGCTCGGCGACGTGCTGACCTTCCGCAACGGCAAGACCTCCGAAATTCACAACACAGATGCTGAGGGTCGGCTCGTACTCGCCGACGGTTTGTCGCTTGCTGTTGAGGACAAGCCCGACGCGATCGTCGACATCGCCACTCTGACCGGCGCGTGTATGGTCGCGCTCGGCACGAAACTCGCGGGCGTCATCGGCAACAACCAAGGCTTCATCGACAAGGTGCAGGCTTCCGGTGCGACAACCGACGAGCGGACGTGGCAGCTTCCATTGGAGCAGGCGTACCGCAAGTTGCTCGATAGCAATGTCGCCGACATGCGCAACATTGGTGGACCACATGGTGGCGCGATTACCGCGTCGCTGTTCCTCGCCGAATTCGTCGGCGACGTGCCGTGGGCACACATCGACATGGCAGGCCCAATGGCTGTCGACGCCGACGACGGTTGGTTGTCGAAGGGCGCCACGGGTTTCGGCACGCGCCTGCTGATCGACTTGGCGCTGTCCTTTAAGGGCTAGATCTCGACGACGTGTGCGTCGGCGTTGAGCACGGACAACAGGTGGCGAATGTCGTCGGGGTTCGAAGTCAGGACCGCGACAGTGTCGTTGCCTGCAGCGCCAGCCACAGTCAGCGCTACGGAGGCATCGATGACGTCGGCGGTCGCCGCGCGTCCGCACAGCAAGCCCGCCGCGCGAGCGAGTGATCCAGCGAGCGCAACCTCGTCGCAGTGCGACAATGCTCGTGTGAGCAGCACTTGTCGTGCTCCATCACGCCACGCTTGTGCGATCGCACCGGAGGGCACCCGGATGTTGTCGTCGGCGGTACTGGCGTCTCGTAGCGCAGTCCAGGCGACGCGATCGTTGCGGTCGAGTGCAATCAGGGCGCCAGTGTCAAGGACCAACGTGTTCATCCGTAAAGCCGCTTTCGTGCAGCTGCCATCTCCGCAATTGTGATCTCGCCATGCTCGGCTTCCCAGTCTCTGATGACTGCGAGCAGACCCTCACGCGACAGTCGTCTCCGCGACGCCTCGGCTATCCACGACGAAACGTTCTCCGCATCCGCTTCGGCTGCAATGCGAATTGCTTCTGCGAGGTTGGCTTCCAGGGAGATGGTGAGTCGTTCAACGGCCATCGCCGAATCATACTTCTTCATACTGCAAGGCGATGTCAATGGGTGCGATGTCAATGGGTGCGATGTCAATGGGTGAGGGCCAGCGCGATCGCTTCCGCTGCTGCGGCGGGGGAGACGCCAACCGCGAGTAGGTGCCGCTCCACAACCTCCGGGTCTTCGCCTGCGCTCATCATCACCTCGGCGAGCGTGCGCCCGCGCTGCAATTCGGTGAGCGTGAACTCGCGCGTTTGCCACTGTTCGTGCATCGCTTGCAGCCCGTCGGGCATGCGCGCCAAGTGGCGGCGGGCGACCGGTGGAACTTTGCGCCGCACGGCCAAACCGCCGGGCACATGCTGCGACACACCGAACAGCACACATCGTTGCAGCGCGCGAGCGAACGAGTTTGAGGTGCCGATCCCGTACGCAAGTCCGAGCATGCTCGCCGTCTCGCCGAGATCCATCTCGTAGCCGAGCGGGTAACGATCGAGCCCGGTGACCAAGCGACGCAATGCCCACGTAGCGGTCGGACCCAACACGTTCAACCAGAACAGCTCGACGTATTGACTGCGAGCCTCGAAGCCGATGGCTTCCACAATCGGGTCGTGCCAAGGCACGACCATCACAGTTGGCTCGTCGGTGCGGAAGGCGAATGGTGCGAACGGCATACCCAATACTGGGTACAGCAGGCACGACGGACAGGCAACGCGTTACTCGCACTGGCGCCCCACCTCAACCCCAAGTACGCTCGCCTCCATGCACCCTCTCCGGTGGTCCTTCGTCGTTGTCACGCTCGTTGCCGTTTCGTGTGGCTGTGCTTCGTCGAGTGACTCTTCGCCGACGGGACCGGACGGCTCCGGGGTCACCACCGGGATCGCCCGCGCGGAGAGTGGCATCGCGAACGACGGAACGGGTCTCACCAGGCTCGCTGCAGAGTTGGCCAACATCCGTGAAGCGAACGACGGCATGCTCCCGCTCGCCGACGCTCTCGATCTATTCGCTGCAGCGTTCGGTGACATCCCGGGTGGCGACTCAACCCGCTTCGAGGGGCGGCAGGGCGACGGCACGCTGGCGATCATGGCGGTGGGCGCGCATTGGGATGAGCTCACCGCTGATCAGCAAAGCTCCGTACGAGTGCATCTCGGATATTCAAATGTGCAGTCGTTCCGAGCGCCGAGTGTCGCCGCCACGGTTGACCCGATTGTCCAGTCCTACGTGGATTCCGCTCAATCCGCCATCGCGTCGTTCCTCGGCATTGATCTCTCGTTCCCGATTGTCGTCGAGTCGATCGTGGGACTGACTGAGGAAGGAGTCGCGATCAGCACCCTCGTTTGGGCGGAACGCGACGGCGACCCGGTTGGTACGGGCCGACCCGATGTGTGTCGAGTGCGCTTCGACCCTCGTTTCGCGTCGGCGACCACCGTGGCCGAGACTGTGTTCTACTGCTTTGAGTTCGAACTCACTGATGTCGGCGCCGTGTACGCCGCCCAACCCTGGATCACCGCTGGGTCCGCCCGCTGGGCAGGTGCGAAAGTCGGTGGGGTGGACGAGCAGGTTCTTGGGAGCTTCTCGGACTGGCGGGACAACGAGGGCTCAGTCTTCGGCCTCGACTACAACGCTGTCGGTTTCTATTGGGTGGTGGAGGCGATGGGCGTCGATCCCTGGTCGGTGATCGGTGCAATGCTGGTTGCGTCCGGTATCGAGGCGGTGGCGGTGACGGGTCTTGATCCTGCAGGCGTCTTGAATCGGATCTCCACTTCCATTGCACGGAGTCACATGGATCCCAGCCTTCCCGTGTCAGCGGCGTGGGACATCGGAGTAGCGGGGGTGCCGGAGATGGGTTACCGCGCGGAGGGCACAGTCACACCGACGCTCCCGATGGTTCTTGAAGGAACCCGCAGTTCCTTCGCACCCGTCATTCCGCATGTGTTCACCCTCGAGGGTGGCGATCGGGTGCAGGTGGCTGTTGAGGCTGATGTTGGAACGTTCGAGTTTTTCGGTAAGGACCCGATCGTGTGGCCAGGACAATGGCATCAGGAATTTTGTCTCGACGAAGGTGGCTGCCTGTGCGGTCTCGACGGCGCGGTCGATTCGGGATTGGACCAGGGCTCACGGAACCTCGTCGTTGGCTCCGGTGAACTCGACGCTGGTTTGATCCGCTACGACCTTCGAATTCCGGATCCTGGCACGGCGTTCACGGACGGACATTGGGAAGGCACGCTTACTTACACTGTGGTGGGCATCGACACCGGCGGAACGCTCGGCACGTTGAGTCAGTCGGTGGGCCCAATCGACCTGACCGTCGCGAACGGTGCCGTCACCGCCGGCTCGTTCGAGTTAGGAATCCCTGGGGAGTTCGACAGCGCGGGCGGTGCACGCGCTGTCGGCGTGTACGACACTGTCGCTGCGTTTGGCGGGTGCGGGTTCTCCCCACAAGTGACAACTAACAGCGTCGGCTTTGCGGGCACAATCACCACGAGCAGCGGTGTCAGTATTCCGTTCAATTTCGATTTCGGATTTGATGCTTCGGCCGGGCCGGGCACACTGTGGCGAATCGATACGGTGACGGATCCAAACCGGCGCACCGGTGAGATCGACAGCATCGCGGATCAAGTAGTTCGCGGCGCGACGGGCTGGACAGTCACGGACGTCACGTGGACATTCGACATGGGGCTCACCGTCTGAGGTGGTCGGTAACGACGGACTACGAGAAGCGTGACGGCCAGCAAGGCGTTGAACGCCGAAGCGGTCATGACAGCTAGAGCGCTACTTGCGCTGACTCTGTGACTTGAATGCAATGCTCGTCGGCCCCAAAACGTTCAACCAGAACAGCTCGACGTACTGACTGCGCGCGTCGAAGCCAACGGCCTCGACGATCGGATCGTGCCACGGCACAACCATCAGGGTCGATTCGTCGGCAGCGAAAGTAAGCGGTGCGATTGGCATGGGCTCCCCTGTCGTGATCGGACGTGGTGTCAGACCCGGCTCGGCGTGAACGAGGGGAAGCCGTTCGCAGTCACTGGGTGCACTCAGGTGGGCAGTGTGGCAACCATCGTCACTCGCACGGGCTCACACCATCGCTGGTGGCCTGCGGTGCAAGGCATGTCGGGTGAGCAACCCGCTCAGTCGGTTGGTGGTGTGGCGGGGCCGTAACCGGAAGTCAGACCGAGCGCACCTGCAACCGTGAAGCTGAGGTGCACGTGGTCATAGTGGCCAATGTCGCATTCGTCGAGTTCGGAGTACAGCGTCTTCTCGAGATCGTCGGGCTCTTCGGTAGTCCAGCAATGGTCGAAGTACAGAATCTCTTGTACTCCCAACCGGCGCGCACGAGCCTGCTTGTTGCCCGCAGCATCGGGAGCGAGCAGCCATTCGACCAACGCGGTGCCGCGCGCAATTCGTGTTCGCGCGGGCGCACCATCGCCAACCTTGAAGTCGGAGGCGCGACCTTGTGCGTGGTTGCTCCAGCAGTCGCTGTAGAAGTGAAGCGGTAGATCGGGCCCGGGTGTCGGATAGATCTGGCCATCGCAATTCCGATTGGTGGTCGAGCGCAGCAACTCGCGGCACTGGCCGAGAGTTCCTCTACCTGCCCAAGGAAATATCGTTCGCATGTACGCAGAAGCGGCTTGGGTTCCGGGAAGCAGTAGCGCCTGTTTGACGTCATCCTCAGTTCGTCCGTAAGCGAAACAGACGCCTGTAATCGTTCCTTTGTCGTCGCGTGGGTCGAAGTCGTCGTTCGACTCGATCGCGGTGCTGAAGTTGATCGGATCCTCGATGACGGAAACCGACGAGGCGGCGAAGCTTTGCGCAGTCGCACCCTGCTCGCCGTCGTGAGCGACGATCAGCGTCGACACAATGCCGAGCGAGATCAACACATTTGGCACACGCGTGAATCGTCCGATAGGCGAGAATACCGTGATGTCGACTCTTGCGCAGGCACAGGATTGGGTGCTCGCAGCACAACGGATTGTGGTGCTGACCGGTGCTGGCATCTCCACCGACTCGGGCATCCCCGACTTCCGCGGACCCAATGGCGTGTGGACGCGCAATCCTTCGGCAGAAAAGGCATCGACCCTGCAGCATTACCTCGCCGACCCAGAGGTGCGCCGGGCGGCTTGGCAGAACCGATTGCACGCGCCGGTGTTTGCGGCCCAGCCCAACGCTGGCCACGGCGCCATTTTCGAACTCGATCGGCGCGGCCAGTTGCTGGCCGTCGTGACGCAGAACATCGATGGGCTGCACCAGAAAGCCGGGCACGACCCACGCGACGTGATCGAGGTGCACGGCACAGCGCTGTGGGCGCGGTGTTGGAACTGTCGCGATCGGCGACCAATGGCCGAAATGCTGAGCCGCGTACGTCAGGGCGAGACAGATCCACCGTGTGCAGCGTGCGGTGGCATCGTGAAGAGCGACACCATCCTGTTCGGCCAGGATTTGGTTCCGGTGGTGATCGAGGCGGCGATGATGGCCGCCGAGCACAGCGATCTCGTGATCGCGGCAGGTTCGACGCTTTCCGTGTATCCAGCGGCCAACGTCGTGCCGCGAGCGAAGGCCGCCGGCGCCCGGGTCATCATCGTCAACGGCGAGCCGACCAAGATGGATCCGCTCGCCGATGCGGTGCTGCTGGGGGCGCTTTCCGAATTGTTACCCGCCCTGTGCGAATCCCGACCTAACGAGTAGGCTTTCACTATGGCGAGTTACCGAGACCTTCTTTCCGCCGCCAAGGCACAGATTTCCGAAGTCGAAACCGCTGGCGCCGCCGAGCGCATCGCCGCTGGTGCAGTCGTGCTGGATGTGCGTGAGCCCGACGAGTACGACCAGGGCGCAATACCAGGCGCAGTGCACATCGCGCGCGGCCACCTCGAATCGCAGGTCGAAAGCCGAATACTCGACAAGAGTGCAGAGGTCGTCGTCTACTGCGCGGGCGGCGCACGCAGCGCGTTCGCGGCGCGCACGCTGCACGAGTTGGGTTACACCGACGTGAAGTCGATGATCGGCGGTTATGGGAAGTGGAAAGACGAAGGCCGCGATTGGAAGCTTCCGGTCACGCTCACCGCCGAGCAGCGCAATCGCTACCAACGGCATCTGTTGCTGCCCGAGGTTGGCGTCGCTGGTCAAACAAAACTGTTGAACAGCAAAGTGCTGATGCTTGGTGCTGGTGGCCTCGGATCTCCGTCGGCGATGTATCTCGCCGCTGCCGGGGTCGGCACGATCGGCATCGTCGACATGGACGAAGTCGATGCCAGCAACTTGCAGCGTCAGATTCTGCACAACATGGATCGCATCGGAGATCGCAAGGTCGACAGCGCGAAGAAGACATTGACGCTGCTGAACCCCGACGTCAACGTCGTCACCTACGACACGCGCCTCGACGCCAGCAACATCATCGACATCATTAGTGGCTACGACGTCATCGTTGACGGCGCCGACAACTTCCCCAGTCGTTACCTACTCAACGACGCGAGCGTGAAGCTGGGTATCCCGGTCGTGCACGGCAGCATTTTCCGATTCGAGGGGATGGTCAGCGTGTTCCACCCGCTGGAAGGGCCGACGTATCGCGACATGGTTCCCCAGCCACCACCCGCCGAACTGGCACCGAGTTGCGCGGAGGCTGGCGTGTTGGGAGTTCTGCCGGGCATCGTTGGCAGCATCCAAGCTTTGGAAGTCATCAAGTTGTTGCTCGGCATCGGCGAAGGTTTGATCGGGCGGATACTGACGATCGACACCACCGACATGAGCTTCCGCACGTTCAACCTGCGCCCCGATCCGGCCAACGTCGTGACCTATGCGAACCGCGACCGCATCATCGTGCAGGAACTCGAAGGACTGTGCGCGCCGGGCCTCGCCCACTGAGCGTCGGTACTGCGGGCAGTACTACAGTTCCAGCGTGCACGCAGCTGTAGTTGCCGAGCGCCCCGCCGTCGCAAGTTCGCGATGGCTGCATGGTTCGTTGGCCGACACGCTGCTCGGCTGGTGCTTTCTGCCGGTTGCGATTGTCGTGCACCAGCTTGGTCCGAATGTGGCTGCTGTCCAGATGGTGGTCGCTGGGGTGTATCTGCTGTCGTTTGCGCATCAGCCGCTGACCCTCGGTCTCGTGTACGGCGACCCCGTGCAGCGCGCAGCGCACCGCAAGTTGTATCGCTGGGCGCCAGCAGTAGCCGCGGTTGCGATCCTCATTGGATTGTCGGTCAGCCTCACACTCGTGGCCGCGGTCGCCGTGTTGTGGAATGCCGAGCACACGCTCATGCAGCGTTATGGCCTAATGCGTATCTATGGGCGCAAGGTAGGTGATCAGAACGGACCGTTAGAGAAGCCGATGTTGATCGTGTGGTTGATCGCTGCCGTTGCGTTCATCGGTGCTTATGTCGATCTCGGGGACTTGGTGCTTCGGCTGGGTCTGGACGAGACCAACGCAAAGGGAGTCCGCTTACTCGATCCGCTGCGCATACCGGCCCAGATCCTGTTTTGGGTGTCGGCAGTCGTCGGCGTGGCATTGGCCGCGCGTTGGTGGCGTGCCGAACGTGCGCTGGGCGCGAATGCCAGTCGTGCAAAGCATGTGTACACGCTGGGCACGGCTGCATTGCTGGTAGCCGTGATGATCGATCCCATTGCCGGTGTGGCCGGGTACATCGCAGCGCATGCGATCGAGTACTACGCGGTCGTGCATCGCAGCCTGCGGACTCGTCGCGACGATGCGCCTGTTGCGCGCCTAACGCGCTCGGGTTTGCGCAGGACGGCTGTCTACGCCGGCTATTTCGGAGCGGTCGCGCTGTTTGTGTGGGCCACGGTCGGAATGCTCGACGGACGCGTGTACGCGTTCGCCATTCTCTTCTTCGGCGCCCTGCACATCCTCTACGACGGTTTCGTCTGGAAGTTGCGTCGCCCCCACGTCGCCGCCTCCCTCGGCCTCTAGCGATCTAGGCCGGCACTTCTTCGAGTGCTGGCTCGATCTCGTCGCGCTCTTGCGTCACGACTCCGGCGATGACAAGCCCAGCACCGATCAGGTCGATTGGCGTGGGCCGCTGGTCGAGGGCGATGTAACCGACGATCATCGCTGTCACCGGCAGCAGCGCCAGCAGCAGCGCGAAGCGACGAATTGGTATGCGGCGGATGACGAACTGGTCGATCGTGTAGCCGACGGCACTGGAGAGCAGGCCGACGAGAATGCATTTCGTCAACAAGCCGCTGTCACTGAAGACCTCACCGATGCCGCTGATTCCGAAGGGCAGGATCACGAGCGAGCCGATGACTAGCCCGACGGCGAGGCCGCTGAGTCCGCGGTCAAGCGCCGCAACGCGGCGGCCGAGCACGATGTAGGCCGCCCACATCGCCGAGGCACCGAGGATGAACGCGATGCCGAGCGGTTCGCCGCCGATCTCGACTCCGGAAAGGATCGCGACACCAGCCGCGGCGAGCAGCAGCGCGATCGTGTTGCGACGTGAACGCGTCAGGACAGCTGCGACGGAGATGGGGCCGATGAACTCGAGTACGACACTCTTACCCAGCGGTAGGCGATCGATGGCGAGGTAGAAGCACAGGTTCATTAGTGCGGTCGCAACACCGAAGATTGCAGCGGCGCGTAGGTCGGCGGCGGTCCAGCCACGAAGTCGGTGCGCGGAGAGCGCGAGGACGAACACTGCTCCGGCAGCGACTCGGAAGAAGGCAACCGTCGCTGGCGACACTTCCTGGAAGAGGGTGACCGCGATCGCGGCACCCGCGTATTGAGAGATACCGGAAATGGCGAACAACGCCTCGGGGGAGGCGGTTCGAGCAAACGCCGAGGGTGATCGCAAGGGCGATGGACGCGTCAATCGAAAAGTTCGGGATCAGTACGACAAATTTCCTGCCACAGCGGCTGGAAACTAAACCAGCCCGCGAGCGGGAAGCCGGTCTGCTGCTGTGTGTACTCGGCTGAGTCGTGTGGGATCAACAGGGGAGTGCCAGCCGCCATCGCGAGCAACTGTGCCTGACAACTGCGATCGAGGCTGAGAAACCAGAATGCTGCTTCATCGACGGTTTCGCCGACGGTGAACAGGCCGTGGTTCTGGTGAATCGCCGCCTTGCCCTTGGTGAAGTGATTGGCAAGTTCTTTGCCTGCGGCGACGTCGAGCACGACCTTGCCACCCTGCGCACTGATCACGGTGTGATCGCCATAGAAGATGCACGCATCCTGGGTCAGCGGATCGAGCGGAATGCCGAGCGTGCTGAATGCCTTGCCGTGGACGCTGTGGCTGTGCGCGGCTGCAATGACATCGGGCCGCGCTTCGTGGATCGCCGAGTGGATCACGAACGCCGCGCGATTGACCGGGTGTTTACCGTAAATGACGTTGCCGTCGTGGTCGACGAGGATGAGGTCGCTGACCTTGGCGTGTCGGAAGCTGATCGCGAACGGGTTGACCCAGAAGTACTCGGGGTACTCGGGGTCGCGCACTGTGATGTGGCCGGCGACGCCTTCGCCGAAACCAACGCGGCCAAAGATGCGCATTGCGCCGGCGAGCTTCTGCTTGCGGTGCAGACGCTCTTCTTCGATGGTTGCGAACGTCGGTGGACCGGCGAGAGCGACTTGCTTGGGGGTGAGCGGCACCCCGTCGATGGTGCGGACGGTTTCGATCGCGGTCATGGCGTCAGGTTAGGCAAGATTGGAGTATGAACCGCGAAATCGCTCCGAGCACCATTGCCCCAGCCGTCGCCAATTACGCGCACGCCATGATTTGCACGAGCTCGACTCGTCCGCTGTACACCAGCGGAGTCGTACCCATCCGCCCCGATGGCACGGTCCCAGCTGAAATCGATCAGCAGGCGGACGTGGTGTGGGCGAGTCTGATCGCGATCCTGACTGAGGCCAAGATGACGGTCGCCCACGTCGTCAGCGTCACCACCTACGTCGTCGTCGACTACCTCGGGGCGCTGCCGCAGGTAATGGCAGCTCGCGATCGTGCCTTGCAAGGCCACCGCGCGGCGAGCACACTGGTTACCGTTCCAGCGCTCGCACGACCCGAGTGGAAGCTGGAGATTTCGCTGATCGCTTCATGGTGAGCCCAAGAAGCAACATTGCAGTGCTGAATGACGCCAGTACATCATCGAGTTCGCTAAAGGCGACGCCGCCAACAGTCGAAATCGGCTCGCGCGTTGGCCGCAGTAGCGAGAAGCACGTCGAGGTCGATCGACCAGTAGCAGATGGTCACGCCGCAAACAGCGTCTTCGCCGACTGATCGACCTTGTCACGCAATAGCGGATGGACCGCCTTCCGAGCTACAAGTCGACGTCAGGGTCGAACAACTCGGCAAGGTCGCAGTGAGCGACTCGGCGCGGGACCCTTTCACCGATGCGGTCAACTCATCAATGGTGTAAGGCGCAGCCTGGTGCGCGGCTTAGAGTTGAACTCCGACTGAGCCGATCACGGGCGCTTTGTCGCGATGAGCGAGGAGTTACGGTGCCGAGTCTTAGGGCAAAGGTCGCGAGGTCGTTCCTACGGCGACTTCCCCGGTCACGTCCGTTCCTTTAGATTGCGCGAAATGGATAACGCAGCAGCGTGATGTCGCAGCAGGGAACCGGAGTGTCGGATGATGTGATGTCGCCCGCCAGCTTCTCCTCCTTCTATCGCGACCACCTGGCGACGGTGTACGGCTACCTTTACCGCTTGGCGGGCGGCGACCGGTCGCTCGCCGAGGATCTCACCCAGGACACGTTCGTGGCGCTCACCCGCGAGTTGCGCAAAGGCCGCCCCGAGTGCGCGGACGTGCGGTGGCTGTTGACGGTCGCGCGCAGCAGGTTCGTCGACCATGTCCGCCGCCAGACCCGATTCGACCGGAAATTGCGGCTGGTCGGTGGCGGCCTCGACGACGGTGCTGTCTCTTATACACATCTGACGCTGCCGACGAATAGAGAGGTGTAGATCTCGGTGGTCGCCGTATCAT
>ENA-ORBV01002509-ORBV01002509.1-microbial-mat-metagenome-genome-assembly--contig:-NODE-2509-length-38561-cov-10.979914_pt1 | contig 38561 bp, 29 predicted proteins | sample MGYA00237777_ERZ505514 | MGnify/ENA primary metagenome ERZ505514 (study PRJEB26160, sample SAMN06269048) | microbial mat metagenome | isolation source: Oligotrophic lake microbial mat | place... | reverse complement strand
ATGCCTTTCGTGCGGGTCGGAACTTACCCGACAAGGAATTTCGCTACCTTAGGACTGTTATAGTTACAGCCGCCGTTTACCGGGGCTTCGGTTCGGAGCGTGAACCCCTCCCCTTAACCTTCCGGCACTGGGCAGGCATCACCCCCTATACGTCGCCTTGCGGCTTAAGCAGGGAGCTGTGGTTCTGGTATCCAGTCGCCCGGGCCGCTCCACTGCGACCGCCTCGTGCTCCACCCGCAAGGGGCTTCACACTACCGCGGCACTCCTTCTTCCGAAGGTACGGAGTTAATTTGCCGAGTTCCTTAACCAGGGGTCACTCGTCCGCCTTGGTCTGCTCGACCTGCCTACCTGTGTCGGTTTGCGGTACGGGCACGTACGGTCTCCCTAGTCGGCATTTCTTGACTGCACAGGTGCCTCGCCATCGGGGTGCGGTTGCCCGCGCCCCTGCGCATCGCCTCTCGGATCAGCGACGGAGGGGATTTGCCGCCCCCGTCTCCCTACCGGCTTGCACGGCGCTCGTCTCGCCGCGGCGACTCCCCCTCAGCATCCGACATTGGTCAAACGACCGCCACGTGGTACGGGAATATGCGCCCGTTGTCCATCACCTACGCCTGGCGGCTATGGCTTAGGCCCGACTAACCCGCCGCGGATCACCCGTGCGGCGGAACCCTGAGGCGTTCGGCGGTGGGGGTTCGCACCCCACTACTCTGTTACTCATTCCGGCATTCGCACTCGCTGGCACTCCACCCAGGCTTCCGCTTGGACTTCGACACGCCAGCGACGCTCCCCTACCATCGGCCTTGCGGCCAATCCTGCGCTTCGGCGCCTGGCTTTGCCCCGTTACAGCTTCGGCGCGGCGCTACTCGACCAGTGAGCTCTTACGCACTCTTTAAAGGGTGGCTGCTTCTAAGCCAACCTCCTGGTTGTCTGCGCGGCCCTACAGCCTTTCCCACTGAGCCAGGACTTAGGGGCCTTAGCGGCAGGTCTGGGTTGTTTCCCTCTCGACAGCGGATGTTCGCACCCGTCGTCTCACTCGCGCGGCGCGCACGTCAGCATTCGGAGTTTGCCGTCGCTTGGTAAGCGGTGAAGCCCCCGCACAACAACAGTGCTCTACCTCTGACGGCGCCAAAGCGCGGCTGCACCTCAATGCATTTCGGGGAGAACGAGCTATCTCCACGTTCGATTGGCATTTCACCCCCAGCCACAGCTCATCCGAGCGGTTTGTAACCCACACCGGTGCGGCCCTCCACGTCCTGTTAGGGACGCTTCAGCCTGGCCATGGCTAGCTCACGTGGTTTCGCGTCTGCGGGGCGCGACGATGCCCTGTTCAGGCTCGCCTTCACTCCGGCTCCGGCTATCACTGCCTTAACCGCGCCACGTCCCGCAACTCGCCGGATCATACTCCAAAAGGCACGCGGTCAGGCATCCGCTTGCGCGTCTAGCCCTCCCACGGCATGGAAGCACACGATTTCAGGGTCTATTTCACTCCCCTCGCCGGGGTACTTTTCACCGTTCCCTCACGGTACTGTGCGCTATCGGTCGCTGCGTGTAGCTTGCCTTAGACTGTGGTCAGCCTTGCTTCAGACCAGGTACTTCGTGCCTGGCCCTACTCAGGAACCGCACTTCTCTCGATGACGAGCGGCTACGCGACTATCACGCGCTACGGTGCGGCTTTCCAGGCCGCTTCGCCTACTCGCGGAGGAGCGACTGAGGCCCGCCAGGGCCTCGTGCGCGGTCCTACAACCCCTGTGCGGCAAGAGCTGGCGCCTTGACACCGGACAGGTTTAGGCAGCACCCGGTTCGTTCGCCACTACTACGGGTGTCGTTCTCTCTTCCTCCGGCTACTGAGATGTTTCAGTTCGCCGGGTGCCCTCCGGGTTACCCCGGTACCCTCGTAAGGGTGAGTTGCCTCATTCGGAGACCCTGGGATCACAGCCTGCAAGCGGCTCCCCCAGGCATATCGGAGCGGTGCCCCGTCCTTCCTCGGCACGCAGCGCCAGGGCATCCATCGTGTGCTCATCGTGTCTTCGCTCCCCGGCCGCCAGCGGCGGACGCCAGGCGGGCAGGGCCAGCGCGCACGGAACCGTCAGGTCTTTGTGTTCACACGCATCAGTTGGTAAGGTACGGCGGGCGAAAAAAAGCGGTGCAGGCTGATCCCCTGCGCCGTCTCACCCCTCACGAGCGGGGAGTATAGCGCGGGCCCCGTGATCTGTCAAACGGGGTTTCGCGTAGCACACACGCCGCCCGGCTGCAAGGCAAAGTCGAGGCGCGAATTTGTACAGATCGTACAACTTAGATGCCAACAATGTTATTGAATTTGTCCAGGTGATCTGCTAGGATAAGCGAGGAAACGCCTGCAACGACGCAGTGGAGGTTTGCGATGGACCTAATAGGACAGCTGCCTGGCTTCCTGCTTGGGCTGATCGGCTGGGCCGCGACGATGCTCGTGCTCGATAGCGCTACCCGCCTTGCCGCGAACGACCGCCGCGCAATGATCGTTTGTAGCTGGATGTTCTGGATGATCCCAGGCCTCGGCACCTTCGTGCTAAACGGCCTGATGACCACCGATACGGCGGCGCTCTTCATCGCCGTCACGACCATGGCGCTCGGCATGATTATGCTGGTCGGAGCATTCGTGCGGCCCCGCACCCGTCCGTAAACGTAAAACGCAGAGCGCAAAACGTAAAACGGCTTCACTGAACTGCTAAGAGTTCAGCGAAGCCGTTTTGTTTGGTTGCTCTACGCTTTGCGCTTTGCGCTCAAACGCTTCTTTTGCAATAGCGCAGAAGTAACGCTATCACCCTGAGCGAAGCGAAGGGTCCCGACCGGGATTCTTCGCTTCGCTCAGAATGACAGGATGCCTCACAGCGTTACTTCTGCGGCAGGCATTGCCTTATAATGATCTCTACTTTGCCAAAGGGGCTAGGTGTATGATACCGGTCTCCCTCCGCGCGCGCACACTCCTGGCCGTCCTTCTGCTCCTGGCGGTGCTCGTCGGCATCCTGCTCGTGCTCGCCGAGTCGATCATTGGCAGCAGCTTCCGTGAGGCTGAGGCGCGCACGGTCACGGAGCGCGTTGAGCAAGTCTCCAACGCCCTCAACAACAGCATCGCCGACATCGAGCGGATTACCCGCGACTATGCGAACTGGGATGACTCCTACGCATTTATGTCCGCGCCGGACGATCAGTATATCGCGGACAATATGATCGACTCGACCTTCATCAACAACAGCCTCTCGTATGTGGGCTATGTGAACACAGCGGGCGAGCTGCTCTATGAGCGCGCCTTCGACCTGGCGACCGGGCAGGAGATGCCGGTGCCCCCGGAGCTGCGCCGCTTCGATGGCCCGAACGCGCGGCTGCTCCAAAGCACCGATCCGGCCGGCCATATTGAGGGGCTGATTGTGCTGGCCCAGGGCCCGATGCTGATCGCGGCGCAGGCTATTCTTACCAGCAAGGGAGAGGGGCCGCCCGCGGGGACGCTGCTGATGGGCCGTCTGCTCGACGCCCACGAGATCGCTAGACTCTCGCGGGTCACCCGCTTGCCGATCACGGTCTCGCGGATCGACGACGCCGCCCTCTCGCCGGAGCTTCGACAGGCTTTCGGTAGCATGTCCGGCGGTGTGCCAATCGCGACGGTGCCGCGCAACAACGACCAGATCATCGGCGCCACGCAGGTCGCCAGTCTACTCGGACAGCCTAGCGTGCTGCTCTCCATCGAACTGCCCCGCGATATCTACCAGCTTGGACAGCAGACGACCCGCGACTACGTGCTTGTCCTGATCGGGGCCGGGGTCGCTTTCGGGGCAACGGTGCTGATCATACTAGACCGCTCTGTGCTAGCCCGCACTACCGCTCTGAGCGAGCAGATCTCCATGATCGAGATCAACCAGTCTGGCGCGCAGGTTACGGTCGGGGGACGAGATGAGGTCGGCCAGTTGGGCAACGCGATCAACCATATGCTCGGCCGGCTGGAGCGCGCCCGCCAGCAGATCGCTGAAAGCGAGCAGCGCTACCGACACCTGCTCGAGCTTTCTCCCGACGCGATCATCGTCCATGATCAGCGGCACATTAGCTATATCAACGCCGCAGGCGCGCGCCTGCTGGGCAACGGCGAGCCGGCGGGGATGCTCGGCAGCCCCGTCGACGCCACGATCAGATCGATCACCCCGCGCGAAGACGGCAGCCCGGCACTCATGGATCGCCTGCTGGCCCTGCCGGATGGGACGGAGATCGAGGCGGAGCTCATCGCCCTCGCTATCCCCGACCGTGACGCGCCCGCCGTCCAGGTGATCGTACGCAACATCAGTGCGCGGAAGGAGGTCGAGAAGGCGCTGCGGGCCGCTAAGGAGGCCGCCGATGCCGCCAACTTGGCCAAAAGCCAATTTCTTGCGACCATGAGCCACGAGCTACGAACCCCGCTCACGGCGATTATCGGCTACGCCGAGTTGCTCGACTATACGCTCAGCGAAAGCGGAAACGAAGATGCGCTAGAGGACCTCAGCCGTATTCGCACTGCGGGGAAGCATCTTCTGTCGATTATCAATGACGTGCTTGACCTCTCAAAGATCGAGGCCGGGCGCATGCACGTACGTCCCTGGCCGGTGAATATTGAGTCGCTGTTTCAGGTCGTCGCCACGACCGTCCAGCCGATCGCTGCGAAGAACGGCAACCGCCTCATGCTGCACGGCGCCGAGGCGGCGCGCAGCATGCTCACCGACGAGAACCACCTGCGCCAGATTCTGATCAACCTTGTTGGCAATGCCTGCAAATTCACCCATGACGGCGATGTCACAGTGGAGGTGAGCGACCAACCCGGCGAGGATACGGTACGGGGCGAGGAGGTTATCTTTGTGGTGCGCGACACAGGCATTGGGATCGGGCCCGATCAGATTGCGCGGCTCTTTCAGGACTTTATGCAGGCCGACTCGTCGAGCACCCGCAAGTACGGGGGTACTGGGCTTGGGCTATCCCTGAGCCAGCGCCTGGCCACCCTGCTTGGAGGCCGGATCACAGTAAGCAGCGAGCTGGGCAAGGGGTCAACCTTCACACTCACCCTGCCGCGCAACCTTCATGTGGACGACGTTCTGGATGTGCTCGCCCTGGCCCAGACACCGACGCCGGCCAGGGCCAATCCTACCCCCGCACCGCTCGAGAACGACTTCGCCCCGACTCAGATCGTCCTTGTGATCGATGACGATCCCGCAGTGCGCGACCTGGTGCCGAGGCTGCTGGCAGGCCAGAGGGAGCTGCTTGTTGAGACGGCGATGAGCGGGGAGGAGGGGATCGAACTCGCTCAGGCACTACTGCCCGACCTGATCATCCTTGATGTGCTGCTGCCCAAGCTCAGTGGGTGGGCGGTGCTGAACCGGCTTAAGGAAGACCCTAGCACCCAGCATATCCCAGTGCTGATGATGACAATCGACCAGGACTCCCAGCAGGGGTTTATCCTGGGGGCTGCCGGGTATCTGCGCAAGCCGGTAGACATCCAACGTATCGTGAAGGAGATCGATGCCATCCTGACCAGGAGCGGCGGCTCCAGACATGTGCTGCTTGTCGAGGACGATGTCGATCTCCGCGGCTACCTGCGGCGCACACTCGAGGCGGATGGCTGGAGCGTCGCCGAAGCGGCGGATGCCCTGACGGCCCTTGCGCTGCTCGATCAGCAGCGTCCGGCCCTGGCTGTCGTCGACCTTATGCTTCCCGGCATCGATGGGATCGAGCTGATCGCGACGATTCGCGCCCGCCCTCTCATGCGTGACATGCCGATTCTTGTGGTGACGGCGAAAGATCTGAGCCGCCAGGAGGAGGAGCAGCTCAAACGTTCGGTTGAGCTGGTGCTACGAAAAGGGAGCTTTCATGGTGAGGATCTGCTGCGGAGCGCTTGGGCCCTCGTCGGCGCGCACGACGGGCCCCTCCCATATAGCACTGAGCAGGACAATTGAGCCACTGAGTCTGGTGGCTCGCTCCGCTCGCGGCCTTCCATTCGCAAGCTCAAGCGGTCTGCCCATGGTTATAGATGAGGTTGTATGACTCGAATACTTATTGTTGAGGATGAGCAGGTAATCCTGGATATGATTACGGCGCATCTCACCATCTTCGGGTACGATATCGTAGCGGCGACCGATGGAGTGCAGGCGCTCCTGCTGGCGAAAAGCGTGAATCCCGATGTCATCTTGATGGATATGGGGCTGCCGAAGCTGAATGGCTGGCAGACCACCCAACGCCTCCGCGCACGCGCAGATACGGCGCATATTCCGATCATCGCGCTGACGGCCTACGCCCTGGATGATGATCGGAAGCGGGCATTGGGCATCGGCTGCGATGCGTTCGAGCCGAAGCCAATCGACTTCACCAGCTTGCTTGCAACGATTGAGGTTCTTGTCGCTCGCAGCTCCACGCAGTAGGATCATTAATTGGCAATAGCGCAGAAATAACGCTGTCACCCTGAGCGAAGCGAAGGGTCCCGACCGGGATTCTTCGCTTCGCTCAGGGTGCCAGGATGCCTCACAGCGTTACTTCTGCGGTATTGCCTTCTTTTCTTACGCGTCGTAGTACATCGAGAACTCGTAGGGGTGCGGGCGCAGCGCGATGGCGACCGCCTCTTTGCGCTTTGCCTCAATGAACGAGGCGAGCAGGTCCTCGGTGAACACGCCGCCCTTCAGCAGGAAGGCGTGGTCGTCCTCGAGCGCGTCGAGCGCCTCGGTGAGCGAGCCGGGCGTGCCGCGAATATCGCCCTTCTCCTCCGGCGACAGCTCGTAGATGTCCACGTCCAGCGGCTTGGGCGGGGCGATCCGGTTCTGGATGCCGTCGAGGCCAGCCATCATCATGGCGGAGAAGGCCAGGTACGGGTTGCAGGTGGCGTCCGGGGCGCGGAACTCGATCCGGCGCGACTTGGGCGACGACGAGTAGGTGGGGATGCGAACGGCCGCCGAGCGGTTGCGCATTGAGTAGACCAGATTGATCGGCGCCTCGAAGCCGGGCACCAGGCGGCGGTAGCTGTTGGTGGTAGGCGCGCAGATGGCCAGCAGCGCAGGCGCGTGATGCAGAATCCCGCCGATGTAGTACTCGGCCATCTCGGAGAGCAGCGCGTAGCGCGCCTCGTCGAAGAAGAGCGGCTCGCCGTTCTTCCAGAGGCTCTGGTGGCAGTGCATGCCCGAGCCGTTGTCGCCAAAGAGCGGCTTCGGCATGAACGTGGCCGAGTAGCCGTGCTCGCGGGCTGTGGTGCGAACGATGTACTTGTACTTCTGGAGCTTGTCGGCCATCACCACAAGCGAGTCGAAGCGCATATCGATCTCGCACTGGCCGGCCGTGGCGACCTCGTGGTGGTGCAGCTCGATGTCGATGCCCACGTTGGCCATCTTTAGGATCATCTCGGAGCGGATGTCCTGCAGCGTGTCGGTGGGGGGCACCGGGAAGTAGCCCTCTTTGTGGCGGATGCGGTAGCCCATGTTGCCACCCGGCACCTCGGCGCCCGTGTTCCAGGCAGCCTCAGGGCTGTCCAGGTAGTAGAAGCCGCTGTTGGCGTTCTGGCCGAAGCGCACATCGCTGAACAGGAAGAACTCGGCCTCGGGGCCAAAGTAGGAGGTGTCGGCGATGCCCGTGGTCTTCAGGTAGGCCTCGGCCTTCTTGGCCACATTGCGCGGATCGCGTGAGTAAGGCTCGCGGGTGAGCGGGTCGATGATGTCGCAGATAATCGCCAGCGTCGGCACCTTGAGCGCCGGGTCGATGAAGGCCGAGCTCGGGTCGGGGATCATGAGCATATCGCTCTCGTTGATCACCTGAAAGCCCTTGATCGACGAGCCATCGAAGCCGAGGCCCTCCTCCATCATCTCCTCGGTGAGGCGCGAGGCCGGCAGCGAGTAGTGCTGCCACCCGCCGAACAGATCGGTGAAACGGGTGTCGACAATCTGAATACCATTGTCTTTGATCATGCTCAGAACGTCCTTAGCGGTCGTGGCCATCGGGTTCTCCTTTTTTCGACAGAACAAACATGGTCCTGGGGCGGTGGCGTTAAGCGCCACTATGCAGCATAGCGACGCGACGCACGAGTATGCGTGGCGGCACGAATGCACGATGTAGGTCAGCTAGCGGCAAGCGAGGACACGGGGATAGAACAAAGCGGCCCGCAGAGGATGGGGCGCTGTTGAGGCCAGGGGCGGTGGTTGAGTTAGTAGCGATCGTGTCGACTCGCTGCGCCATCGCAAGGTCGAGCACAACGTGTGCTTGGCGCGCCACGGTGCCTTGGCATCTCCTAAAGCCTGGGACAGAGGCCTGTGTGAGCGCTATTGTGCGCTAGCGGCGATCATACGGCACGCTCTCCCTTGGCGGCTACGGTGAGTATATACAACGTAAGCAGCGGCCATTTGGATGAATGATCTAAAGCGTAGGGGGCGGGTGCGCGTTTGCCGGGCCAGGAGGCGTGTGCTATAATCCGCGCCAGCAAGCCGATCTGGCAGGTGAATGTATGCCTGCCAGATTTCTATGTAGCTTGAACGCGGCTCGTCAGTCCCGATCTCGTTCGGGCGCCTGGCCTGGCCATTCTGAGAAAGGAGCGACAGCAGCATGTCGCAGCAGCAGATCCTGAGCGACCTGGCCAAGCGCCAGATGAAGCAGACGATCCCCGAGTTTCGTGTCGGCGACAGCGTGCGCGTAGGCGTGCGCGTAGTTGAGGGCGCTCGCGAGCGTGTCCAGGAGTTTGAGGGCGTAGTGATCCGCCGCCGCAGCGGCAGCATCAACGAGAACTTCACGGTGCGGCGTATCGCCTCGCACGGCATCGGCGTCGAGCGCACATTCCTGCTTCACGCCCCGCGCCTCGATAGCATCAAGGTAGTCCGCCGCGGCAAGGTGCGTCGCGCCAAGCTCTACTACCTGCGCGGGCTCTCCGGCAAGGCCGCCCGCATCAAGGAGCGCCGCGACTAACGAATGCAAAATGCAAAATGCAAAATGCAAAACCAATAGCAGCGCGCCGCTCTTTTGCATTTTGCATTTTGCATTGCGCGCCCACAGGCGCGCGGTTCGCTTCGCCTTCCATCACTTTTACCGCGAGTTTGCGTGGACGTACGATGCGGTGGCGTGGGCGGTGTCGGCCGGGCTCTGGCGCCGCTGGGCCTTGAGCGCCCTCCCCGAGCTGCGTGGGCGCGTGCTGGAGCTTGGCTTTGGCACTGGGTATGTGCAGCTGGCGCTCGCAGATCGTACCGCCGTTGGCCTCGACGCCTCGCCCCAGATGGCGGCCCGCGCCGCCGCCCGTCTGCGCCGCAACGGCCACACCCCGCGGCTTGTCAACGGCATCGCCCAGCGCATGCCCTTCCCCAGTTCTGCCTTCGACAGCGTGCTCGCCACCTTCCCCGCCGAGTATATTCTTGACCCCGCCGTACACGCTGAGATTAGGCGTGTGCTTGCCCCCGGCGGGCGCCTGGTGATTCTGCCCTTCGCCCAGCTTAACCCCGGTCGCTACACGCGCCTGATCGATCTCGCTTACCGCTTTACGCTTCAGACATCTGTGCGCCGCGAGCCGCAGGTTGAGCCACAAGCCGAGCGCAGTATCGTGATCGGCGGCATAGCGCTTGTGCAACACTGGGTGGAAGTAGGACCGAGCCGGGTGCTGCTGCTGGTAGGAACCCGCGATGCCACCGAGTCTTGAGCACGAGCTTGTGCTGCTTGCGCAGGGGCGCGCGCTGCTGGCAGGGGTAGACGAGGCGGGGCGGGGCTGCTGGGCCGGGCCGGTGGTGGCTGCAGCCGTGGTGCTGGCGCCCGCCGCGCTCGCCAACCCCGCGCTGCTGGCTGGCGTAGACGACTCCAAGCAGCTTACGCCTGCGGCGCGGGAGCTGGCCTTGGGTCGCGTGCTCGCCCACTCGGCTGGGGTGGGCGTGGGCATTGTGCCGGCCTACCTGATCGACGCCTATGGGATTGTGTCGGCCACGCGCCTGGCGATGCACGCCGCGATCTTGCAGCTGCCGTGTCGCCCAGACGCGCTGCTGATCGACGCCCTGCGCCTGCCCGAGCTCGCGCTGCATCAGGTTGTGCTCGTGCATGGCGACGCCCGCTGCCTCTCGATCGCAGCCGCCTCGGTGGTGGCCAAGGTAACGCGCGACCGCCTGATGCGCACCGCCGACCGCGCCTACCCCGACTACGGCTTCGCGGCCCACAAGGGCTACGGCACAGCGGCGCATCAGCGCGCGCTCGCCCTGCACGGCGCATGCCAGCTGCACCGGCACAGCTTTGCGCCCCTGATCGCATTGGCAGCGGGCGCCGATGGAGATAGGCTATAATGTGCGGCGCGGATGGCTCTTGCCAGGAGAAGCTTTATGCCGATTGACACGCCTGTTAGCGAGCTTGTGCGTCAGCTGAGCCGGGTTGGCCTGCGCCCGGACGAGCGGCTGGTACAGCGCATCCTTGAGCATGGCCCGGCCGCCCGCGCCGCCCTGCTGGAGCTCGCCCTCAACACCGACGCGCTCCACGCCGAGCTGCCCGCCGCGCTCGGGCCGCTCCACGCCCTGCGCCTGCTCGGCGAGCTGCCCGACGTGGCGCTGATCGTGCCGCTGCTCAGCCGTCTGCCAGTCCCTATCACCAGCGACGAGGATGTGCCGGCGCAGCTTTACGCCACCGAGATCCTCCAGATCATTGGGCGGATCGGCGCGCCTGCGGTGGAGCCGCTTTGGGCCTACGCCGATGATGAGGCCAACATCCCGAATGTGCGCAGCGCCGCCGTCGCCACGCTCGCCTTCGTGGCCGTCCGCGACCCCGAATGCCGCGACAGGATCGTTGCGGAGGGCCGCCGCAGGCTGGAGCATACGGGAGCGCTGCCTGTCACCAATGGTGTGGCCACCCTGCTCGCCGAGCTTGGCGACGCCCCGAGCTACGCGGCGGTGATGGCGGGGTTTCGCACGGGCCAGATCGAGAAGGAGCAGGTGGCGCCTGCCACACTGCGCCAGTTTATGCTTGGCGGCGGGCGGCGCGACCTAAGCTGCGTAAACCACCCGCTCTTTGAGCGCTACGACGACCACGGCCCACGAATGCGCGGCCCCAACGACCCCGCCGACGACCCGCTGGAGTAAGGAGTCGCTTGCGTTTCCGCACCCATCTTCTAACCTCGCTGGCAGCAGGCCTGGCGCTGTACCCGCGTCGCCCCGCCCATGCTGCCGCCCTGGTGCTTGCCGGCACGCTGATCGATCTCGACCATCTGCTGCTCTACGCGCTGCGCACCGGCGACTGGAGCGCGGTTGGCGCGCTGCGCTACAACCGCTACCGCCACTATTGGCGTCAGGCCGGCGACACGCGCCCGCGCTACGGCCCACTGCGCTCCTGGCTGCATGAGCCCTGGCTGGTGCTGCCGCCCCTCTGGAGCTGCGCGGCAACCTACCCGGCGCTGCGCCCTGTGGCCCTGGGCCTGAGCCTCCACATGCTGCTTGACCACTCCTACCTGCCGCGGAGACTGCTAGCACGGGCTTGGGCCGACACGACCTGCAGGTTTATGGCCGACGCGGGCAGCCCGCCCAGCGCACACGCTTCCAAGTAGAAGCTGGCGACGGCCTGTGGTACACTAAATTATGTATGCGGCTGTGGCCGCCCCCGTCTATATTTTGGAGGCCGGCGATGGACGAGGATCAGGAGCCCCTGCTGCCGCCCAACGAAGAGCCGGGCGAGGAGCTTGAGCGGCTCGCACGGGAGACGCTGGAGGCGCAGTCGGGCACAGCAGACCCTGTGGGCGCACGCCGCCGCTGCCAGCGTGTGATCGATCTCTATGCCGAGGGCAAGATCCTGGAGGCGCGCGATCAGTTCCATGCGGCCTGGGTGATGCTCTGCGGCGAGACGCAGGGGCACTTCAACCTGGCGCGCATGTTCTCACGCCGCGCCACCGAGCAGGGCGAAGAGCGCGGCTGGACGCTGCGCGCCATGGCCTGGGATCGCTGGCTGGTGGCGGGCGGCAAGCCGCAGCGCTTCGGCACGCAGATCATCAAGCAGCATGGGCACTGGTCGCTGGGGACGGTAGATACGGAGATCAGCGATCTTGAGCGGGCGCTCTTCGCCGTGCCGCCGCTCTATGTGCAGCGGCAGCGGGCCGAGCAGCTTGAGCGCCAGGAGCGCACCGAGGAGGGTGGGGAGTAGGAGCTTATATAAGGGAAGGGCGCCCAAAGGGGCGCCCAAACAATCACGAGGGGCGCCCACGAGGGGCGCCCCGAAGGGCGCCCCGACGATGTGCCTAGCTTAAGAGATTATCCTCGCCGGGGTGGCGCTGCTGGAGGCTGGCATAGAGTTGCTGGAGCAGATCGCGCAGATCGTGGACCTGGGTCTCGGAGAGGCTGCGCATGCGCCGACTTACGCGCGCGTGGTGGCGCGGCTTGATCTGGCGCAGCTTCTCGCTGCCGGTCGGGGTGAGGCAGATCAGGCTCACGCGCCGGTCCTCGGGATCAGGGCGGCGCCGCACGTAGCCCTTGACGATCAGGCGATCGACGATGCCCGTGAGGTTGCTGTTGTCGCAGAGCATGCGGGCGCTGATCTCGCTGAGCGCCACCCCGTTGGCTGTGGCATAGTTGAGGATCATGAACTGCGGGATGGTCAGATCATCGCTGCGCAGATCGTAGCGATTATGGGTGTCCATCATCGAGTTCACCTGGCGGAGCAAGGTGTACGCCTCAAGCTCCAGCGGCTCCTGATCGATGGGCGTGTCTAGCTGTACGCTCATTAAGACCTCATCCTGACCGGCACCTGCGTGCATCTATGGGATGGCAACATACTTCCTTGACACCTCAAATTATACCATGCCGGCCTTCTATGTCAATGCCATGTCAACCTTATGCACAGTTTTAGGACATAAGTGAGAGGTACTGCGGTGGTGCCATCCTCGCCCGCTCCCCGTTACGACCGCATCGTCTCGCTGGTATTTGTGATCCTGATCGGGCTGGCGGTTATCTTCCTGATCGACGGCAATCCGAACACGCTGCGGATCGTGCTGGGCGGCGACCTGCCGACAATCACGCTCTCGTGGTTCCTGATCGCCTCGCTCACGTTGATTACGAGCGCCGGGGCCGATCTGCTGGCGCGCTCGCACCCGCAGCTCCAGAACCGCGCGCTGCCAGTCATCAACTTGGGGCTCGCCCGCTTCGAGGTGGCGCCAGCCTTCTGGGTGCTGCCGTCGTTCAGCGTGATCGGCTCGTTCGCATTCTTCCGGCTGTTCAGCGGCACGCTACAAGGCGCTGCCTTTGCCCTGGCCCTGGTGGCGGCGGGCGGCTCGCTGTTGCTGGTGTTACTGGCTCAGCACTACGCCCTGGATCGCAACCCGCAGGTGAGCCAGCGCGCCCAGGTGCTGCTCCAGATGATCGGCTACCTGCTGGCCTTCGGCTGCTTCAGCGCCGTCTACTACACGCGCTATCGCACGCTCTACTCAGCAAGCATGATCGGCCTGACGGCGATGCTGCTGGCCTACGCGCTGCTCGCCTATACGGCGCGCGCTAATAACCTGATGCTGGCAGCACTGGTGGGGCTTGTGCTAGCCGAGGCAACATGGGCGATCAACTACTGGGCGACGACCTTTCTGATCGCGGGGACGCTGCTGCTAGTGCTCTTCTACAGCATGGTGAGCCTGCTGCAACACCTCGCCACCGGCGCCTTGCAGCGGCGGTTGCTCGTTGAGTACAGCCTGCTAGGCGGGGGGCTGCTGGCGGCAATTATCTACGTGACATTGCGGCTCTAGGGCAAAGCTGCGGTTGCCGCAGGCCCCCCTTTCTGCTACACTGGAGGCGTATCGAGCCCCAACACTTCGCGTCCGTTGGCGTACGGCACCCCCGCCGTGAACACGGCGTCGCCCCTGGCGAAAGGCAGCAGCGTGAAGCGATCAGCTGAACAGTGGCGCCTGCGCTTCAGCGACCATATCGCCTTTTTCAGCTACCGCTGGCTGGCGCTGTTTGTCGCCGCCCTTGCCCTGATCCTGCCTGGCCGCCCCGACGCAGCGCCCACCGGCGAGGCCGGGCTGCTGCTGCTGGCCGGGGTTTTTACGGTGATCGCTACTGCACTGGCTCAGTCCTATGTGCGTCTGCTTCGGCAGCGCCCCGCGCTGCTGGCCCTCGATCTCTGCGCCTGCGCCGCCCTGCTCTGGCTGAGTGGCAGCCAGCCGCTACCGTTGCTGCCCTACGCGCTTGGCGCGCTGCTGCTGCCCGCCCTGCTCTTCGGCTGGCGCGGCGCACTCCTTGCCGCCGCAGCTTTCGCCGCGCTTGATCTGTTTGGCCTCGCCCTGCTGAATCCCGCCGTCGGCGATGCCCTCCACGCCACGAGCCTGGCCGCCCGCGTGGCGGTGCCCTTCGCCTTTGCCGGCGCCTGGGCCATGATCGGACGGGCTGTGCAGCGCCGCAGCGGCACCCTGGCCGTGTACCAATCCAGCAACGCCGCCCCCCGCACATTGGCCACGAGCCCCGGCGAGCGGGCCTGGTATGACCAGGACGATCAGCTGGGTGGCCCGGATCAGCCACGCCCCGACCTGCCGCCCAACCTGAGCGCGCCCACTTCACTCCTGATGACCCGCACTGCCGGTGAGCCCCACGCCGCCCCCAGCCGACGCGTGCTCTACGACCTGCCCCCCTCGCCTGACCCAACGCTCGCCGCCGCGCTCGACCAGCTCGCCGCCGCCGGCCGCCAGAGCGGGCTCGATGTACGCGCAACCAGCAGCGGCGCCGCCCGCCCGCTCAACCCCGCACAGCAGACGCTGCTGCTGCGCACGGCCCAGGAGGCCCTGCACAATGTGCGGCAGCACGCCCACGCCCACAGCGCCCTGATCACGCTCAGCTTCGAGGCCCAAGCCGTGACGCTAGTGGTGCAGGACGATGGCGTCGGCCTACTCGATGGCACCTACGAGCGCCCCGGCCTCCACGCGCTGCGGGCCGTGCGCTACCGCCTCGCCGAGCTCGACGGGCAGCTCGCCGTCTTTGAGAGCGAGAGCGGCGGTGTGACGGTGCGCGCAACGCTCCCCCTGGAGTAGCTCGATCTGACGCAGCCTCTACGCGCCGGGCATATTGTCCACAGATGACACAGATATCCGGCCTACTTTTGGCCCCACCGGCGTGGGGAGTAGGGGCTTCAGCTTGCCCTAGTCCCCCTTGGAGCGTATAATCTCTGCGATGTGATCGTGGCCGCCTGGGCTCGCGCCGGGGGGCACTTTTTTTCGGGGATTGGCCGGCATGAGAACGCACGCTGCGCTGCGAACACTCTGTGTGGCTGGGGCAATCGGCCTGATCGCCTACGGCGTGTTTCAGCCTGTGGAGGCCGAAGTGCGCTGGCTGATCTGCCTGTGGGCGGCGGCCCCGCTCTTTGGGCTTGCCGCCTGGCTGAGCGCGCCCCGCGCCCCGCGCAGCCTCGCCAGCAGCGTCGCCAACCTTGGCCTCGTGGTGCTGGTGGGCTTTGGGCTGCTCAGCCTCCAGCTGCTGCGCCAGCAGGTGGTGCGCGCTGAGGAGATCTACTACCATGTGTCGGTGGGCGAGGACGGCAGCACCACCAGCAATGTGCGCCCCGTGCTGGACTCGCAGCGCGTGCTGCGTGGCAAGATCCTCGACCGCAAGGGCGTGGTGCTCGTAGACAGCCAGGAGGTAGACGGCTTTGGCCGCCGAACCTACCCGCTGGCCGAGCTGTACGACCCGCGCGCCTTCAGCAATATTGTCGGCTTCTTCAGCACGCGCTACGGCCAGAGCGGGATCGAAGCGAGCTTCGACGCCTACCTCACCGGCCAGCGCGGTAACGAGTGGCAGCGCCTGCGTGAGCGCTTTGTGGGCGGCACGCCGCGCGGCAACGACCTGACACTCACGCTCAACGCCGATCTGCAGGCCCGCGCCGCCGCCGCCCTCGGCGAGCGATCCGGCTCGGTGGTGGTGCTCGACCCGCGCAGCGGCGCCGTGCTCGCGATGGTGAGTGGCCCCGGCTTCGACCCGCGCGGCCTTAGCTTCGACCCCGGCGCCGCCGACTGGGACGCCGAGAACCAGCGCATCAGCCAGTACTGGGAGCAGATCATCTCCGACGGTGCCGGCCAGCCGCTGCTCAACCGGCCCGCCCAGGGCGTCTATCCGCCAGGCTCGATCTACAAGACAGTGACGGCCATCGGCGCGCTGGAGTTTCCCGCCGACGGCCAGCCGAACAACATCACATGCCCACAGACCTACACGCCCCAGGAGGGCGCCCCCCCGGTGGTGAACGCTGTGGACGGGCTGGCCTCGCTCACGGGCGACCCATCCAGCCTCGAGCGCGTCTTCGCCTACTCGTGCAACACCGCGTTTGCCCAGTTCGCGGTGCGCCTTGGCAGCGACAAGATGGCGGAGCTCGCCCGGCGCTTCGATATTCTGACCCCGCAGCGGGCGCCCAGGGCGTACGACGCCTTCACCGACCTGCCGACGACGCAGAGTCTGCTGTATGTAGACCCCGGCTTCCTCAACTTTCCGCGTGCGCTTGCCGACACTGGCTACGGCCAGGGCCAGATGCTGGTGACGCCGCTCCAGATGGCGATGATGGCCGCCAGCGTGGCAAACGGCGGCACGCTGATGCAGCCCTATCTGGTGCAGCAGATCACGCGGCCCGAGGGCGGCCAGATCCGCGAGTTTGGCCCGCGCCCCATCCGCCAGGTGATGGCGCGCGAGACGGCCAGCACCATGCAGGCAAACATGGGCGCCGTGGCCCAGTATGGCTTCGGCAAAAGCGTGAGCAGCTATGTGCCGGGCATCGCGGTGGGCGCCAAGTCCGGCACGGCGGAGCATGTGCCGGGGGCGCCGCCACACGCCTGGTTTATCGCCATCGCGCCCCTAGACGCGCCGCGCTTCGCTGTGGCTGTGATGGTGGAGAGCGGCGGTGAGGGCAGCAGCGTGGGCGCCGAGCTGGCGGGCCAGGTGCTGGCGGCGGCGTTTGAGACGGAGTAGCCGATAGCCCTCACCCCCCAACCCCCTCTCCCTGAACGGGAGAGGAGGCGCCGCTCCCGTCCTGATGCAGTATCTCCCCTCTCCCCTTGAGGGAGAGGGGCCGGGGGTGAGGGCCATCGGGCGACAATGAATAGATAGATGTTAGTATGAAGCGATGCATGTGAGTCTTAAAGCAGCAGGGCGATCAGTGGGGCTGGCGCTAGCCATGGCCGCGCTGGCCGCGTGTGGCGCGCGGACGGCGGCGCTCCCGCCGACAGGCACGCCAGTGGCCGTGGTCTCGGCTGCGACGCTGGTGCCGCCACCGGCCCCCACTGCTGCGCCAACCGTGGCACGAGCGCTGGTGGTGAGCCCCACGCCTGCGCCGAGGGCTACCGCGCCTGCCCTCACAACGGCTGCGCCGCCCCCGTCGCCCACGCCCCTTGGCGTGAGCATGCGCCAGCAGATTTTTAACGAGGTGTGGACGACGATCGACGAGAACTACCTCTACCCCGACTTCGGCGGGGCAGACTGGGCAGCCGTGCGCACCGAGTTTGAGCCGCGCATCGCCGCCGCCGCCAACGATGCGGCCTTCTACGAGCTGATCGGCGTGATGGTGAACCAGCTCGGCGACGACCACTCGCGCTTCCTGCCGCCCAGCGCCGCGCAGCAGCAGGATCAGCTGACGAGCGGGCGCGAGGAGCAGGTGGGCATCGGTGTGATCACCCTGCCCCTGAGCGACTCACTGCTGATCCAGCATATCTTCCCCGATAGCCCTGCCGCACGGGCGGGCCTACGCGCCCGCGACCGCATCGTCACGATTGATGGCTTCTTCTACGCCCAGCGCGACATCCAGGGCCCCGAGGGCAGCAAGGTGCGGCTCACCGTGGTGCGCCCCGGCGAGCAGAGCCGCGACATTGTGATCACGCGGCGACATATGGAAGGCCGCATCACGCCGCTGGCCCGGCGCCTGCCCGGCGATGTGGGCTACCTTAATATCACGACGCTCTGGGTAAACGATATGGACGCGCAGGTGAGCCAGGCGCTCGCTGAGATCAACACGCCGACGCCGCTGAACGGGCTGATCATCGATCTGCGCAGCAACCCCGGCGGCTGGCGCAGCGTGCTCACCGGTATTCTTGGCCACTTTGTGCGCGACAATGTGGGCAGCTTCACAAGCCGCAAGGGCGACCTGCCCCTGCTGATCGAGCCTGGCGCCAGCCCGGATCTGCGCGGCATCCCACTAGTTGTGCTGGTGGACAGCGCGACGGCCTCGTACGCCGAGCTGATCGCGGCGGTGCTCCAGCGCCGGGCCGGGGCCGTGGTGCTCGGCGCGCCCTCGGCAGGCAATACCGAGACGATCTACTCCTACGAGCTGAGCGGCGGCGCACGCCTCTGGGTGGCCCAGGAGGGCTTCCGCCTGAGCGATGGCACCAACCTGGAGGGCCTTGGCGTGCAGCCCGATATGAGCGTTCTCGACGACTGGACGCGCTACAGCGAGGCCCAAGACCCCGGCATTACCCTCGCCACCCAGCTGCTTACGCGAAGCGCGGGGGGGAAGTAGGGCGTCTGGACCACGAATGGCGCGAATGATGCCACGAACGACACGAACACGAATGGCGCGAATGTGAAGGCTCGCACAAACGACTGGGGCCTGGCGCTCACACTTGGCATTGCCTTTGGCACAGGCCTCTGGAGCCTGATGGCCGGGCGGCCCGAGCAGTGGCTGATCGTGGCGCTTCACGCCGTGAGCGGGCTCTGGCTCGGCCTGCTGCTGATCCCCAAGCTGCGGCGGGTTGCCACCCGGCTCTGGCCCCGCGAGCCGAAGGCCTGGATCGGGCTGCTCTCCACGCTGCTCGCCCTGAGCGTGCTCGCGTCTGGTGTGGCCTGGGCGGCCGGCGGCAGCTTTGTGGCGCTCGGCTACAACCTGCTCAACTGGCACATCCTGCTCGGCTTCACGCTTGTGCTGCTCGTCTCGCTGCATATGCTGGCCCGCGCCAAACCGCTGCGCCGCGCAGAGCTTGCGGGCCGTCGCCAGGCGCTCCAGGTCGCACGCGTGCTCGCCGGCGGCGCCCTGCTCTGGCCGCTCCAGGAGCTGCTCTACGACCTGCTCGGCACGGCTGGCGGTCGCCGTCGCTTCACCGGCTCACGGCGCTGGGCCGATTTCACCGGCAACGCCTTCCCTGAGGTAAGCTGGGTCGCCGACCGGCCGCGCCCGCTCGACCAGGCCAGCTGGACGCTGCGTGTGGAGGGTCTGGTCGCCCGCCCGCTTGCGCTCGGCATCGCGGAGCTGGACGGCAGCGATCAGCTCGACGCGACGCTGGACTGCACGGGCGGCTTCTACACAACTCAGCGCTGGTCTGGCCGCCGGGTGGGCGCCCTGCTCGACATGGCAGGCGTCGACCCGCGCGCCGCCTGGGTTGGCTTTGTCTCGGTGACGGGCTACCGCTGGAGTCTGCCGCTTGCCCAGGCCCGCGAGGCGCTTGTGGCAGCCCGCGTTGGCGGCGAGCAACTGGCGCACGGCCACGGCGCCCCGGCCCGCCTTGTGGCCCCCGGCGAGCGCGGGTTTGTCTGGGTGAAGTGGCTCGCCGCGATCGAGCTGCGCGCCACGCCCGACCTCGGCCAGCTCGCCGCGATCAACAGCAGCTGGTTAAGCCCTGCCGGGCGTGGGGATGGGTAACGATACGTATGGAGTTGGAACAATGAGCGAGTCGTTTAAGCGCGCGGCGGAGCTGCTGCTCGCGGCAAAGCGGGTGGCGGTGATCACGGGGGCGGGTATCAGCAGGCCCTCCGGTATCCCCGATTTCCGTAGCCCCAATGGGATCTGGGCACGCATCGACCCCAGCAAGGTGGCCTCGCTAGGCGCGTTTCGGCGCGACCCGGACGGCTTCTATGGCTGGCTCTCCGGCCTGCTCGGCCCGATGCTCGCGGCCTGCCCCAACCCCGCCCACCTCGCGCTCGCGGCCCTGGAGGCGGCAGGGCGGGTGGGTGGTGTGATCACGCAGAACATCGACGGGCTGCACCAGCAGGCCGGCTCGCGCCGGGTCTTCGAGCTGCACGGCAACCTGCGCGGGGCAACCTGCATGGAGTGCGGTCGCCAGGTGCCCGTCGAGCCGCTACTGCGCAGCGTGCGCCGTGGCCGCGCCCCGCGCTGCAGCTGCGGCGGCGCCTTCAAGCCCGATGTGGTGCTCTTCGACGAGCCGCTGCCCCAGGGGATCTTATGGCTGGCCCACAAGGCCCTGGAGGAGTGCGACCTGCTGCTCGTGGTCGGCACCTCCCTGGAGGTGGCGCCCGCCTGCGACCTGCCGCTTGTGGCTGCGAAGCACGGGGCGCGCATCGTGATCGTGAACCTGGAGCAGACCTACCTCGACGAGTACGCCGACGCGGTGCTGCACGCCGATGTGGCCACGGCTATCCCGGCCCTGGTTGCGCCGCTCCTGGCCCAAGTAGTGTAGATTGCAGCTTGCAGATTGCAGATTAGACATTATAGGAATTAAGCAATGGCGCAGGGCCATCGCATCTAAATCTGCATCACCGTGCGGAATCCGAGGGATTTTCCTACGAGGTTGAAGGCAGTTTTCCGGAGCGGGCTTCGCTTGAACAGCCTTCGGGTGCGTCGGGCGGCAAGCGTGAGCAGGCAGGCGCTCCAGTCTTACACGGTATTGAGTAGGCGGCTTCCCTCTATGCTTTTCTCCCTTCATCGGGCGCGACGCACACTGTGCGAAAACGTGATAGGAATGCGGAATTAGATGCGATGGCCCTGGGTGATGTCGAGAGTGGGTTGAACAGCCGAAATACTATCGCCCCTAACAATGGCGGGAAAAGCGAAGGTCGAACAAATTGAACAGCGATTCAAGTTGTTTGGATGACATAAACTAGAAAAATGAGCAAGGCGGTAAGACTTCAACTTGAACGAGTGCCACTTCTACATAGCTACTGTTAACCTTTCTGAAGGCACGACTCAGAATCAGCTCCAAACAGCGTGCGCATCCACTTGTTTATGGCATTCTGATACCCTCCCCAGAAAGTGCGCACTTTTTCTGGGGGTGAGCAACGATTAAAACAGTCATTTAACGTGAGTTTCCGTTTGTAGCACTAGACAACTTAAAGACGTAGGCATAGTTTATGTCATGCAAACGAACAATATGATCCGGTCTTTTTGCGTCTAACATTGCTTGAAACTCTGCTCTATCGATTCCACGCTGTAGTTGACTGACATAAAAAACGATAAAGCCTGCCTCAGGAGAATCTACTGGCAATGTATTGTCCACCCAACTGCAAATATATGGCTTGAGGAGAAAGGAAACCCAGGCAATGACTGCCTGCGAACAACTGTTGGGCTGATCAGTTATGTAATCACCAGCGAACTCAACACCTTCCCCCCATCCCACGAGGATTGCTTGTTCTGCGGTTTTTCCGCCACCAAGAAGTGGGTTGTAGTATGCAATTTGGTAGGGATGATACCACGAAAGATTAAGCAGTAATCCAATAATTAGTGGGAGCCAAATCAGAAAAGTTCCATTTCGACGAGTAAATGTAAGACCCCGACTCACTAACGTTGTAAATCTGTAGAGACCGATGCCTGCCAAAATATCTAGCGCAGGAAAAATTGGCAGGGCATAGCGGTCAAACTTTTTTGGCGCAATAGTGATTATGAATAACACGATTAAGATATACATGCTCAATCGCAAAACTACCCTTTGTTCCACTTCAGCCAGTTTCCCGCTTAGGGCGAGGATCGACACCAACATAATACCCACTAATGTCCAAGGTGTAAGTCGAAGGCTAATGGCCGTCGGATAATAAAGAGGCCCCGGGTTATCCACTACCTTTCCCAAAAAGAAGTTGCCGTTTTCATGAGGTTTGGATGCCAAATCTATTCCCTCTGAAAACCCCCTTAATGTATTAACAGGCTCAATCCACATCGCAGGATACAACGCAACAAAGACAACCAAAGCAACCCCGAAGAAGTATGTAAGTGCCACAAGCGTGTATTTTATATCTTGTCGAGCGAAAGGCCTGAGTAAAACAAGTATAAAGAAGCCAAAAAGCGCGACCGAGGGTAATTTCGTTAGAACTGCAAGTCCTGACGCTGCGCCAGCAAGAGTTAACGCCTTCCAGTTGATAACTATTGTCCCGTCCCTTACTTTATAAAAAGCCCTAGTTATGAGTAGGGCAGCGACAATCATAAAGCTAGCTAAGAGACCATCGACCCCGAGAATGCGGGAATACGCTATCAGGAATGGATCAGTTGCCCAAAGAAGTGCGCAAAGGAATGCGACCGGTGCTCCTATGAGATTGCGCAATAAGAAAAGACCAATTATAGGACAGACTGCACATACTATTGCTATAGGTAAGCGAAGAGTTTGCATTGATGCGACAAAATCTACGGGGCCAAACAAACTAACTCGCCAATCTAGTAACATCCATCCAAGGGTTCCAAGCCAATGTACAGTAACCGCTGGATATTGAGGTGACTGGCGGGTTGCAAGAAAATCTCCAGCGCGAACTGCGTTCCTGAATCCTTCAGTCCATCCCAGGAAGAAACCGTACTCGTCTGTTGTAGTAAATCGCCCGGTATCGACAACGCGGAAGACAAGCGCAATAAGAGCAATGAGTGCTATTTGCGCGACTTGCGGGCTTTTCGCCAATATCTTTGTGATTCCTGTATCTCTAGCCACAGTCATCATTCACCTCCTTCTTACAATGCTGGCGTAGGGTGACTATTCTAGCACGGATTTCGTTGGGTGCAGTCGGCTTCGGATGTCCCATTTTGTGGTAGTTTTCGGAGGGCTTGAAGGAGTATTTCGCTGATTCGGTCGCTACATGTAGCTGGTGGTATTACACAAAGGAGATGTGGCGTTAATCTTTATAGGAAGCGGACGTTGCGCGCTCCAAGATCGGTGACGACCACATTTTTATAGGTGTGCGTTTTTTTACCGCTCTAGCACTCCTGCTGGTCGGCGTCGTGGGTGGCGCGCTGCGTCGGGCGTTTGGTGCCGTCGAGGGCAAAGGTAGAACGCTCGCACGCGGTCAAAGACCGTCGCACAGTTGGCGGCATCGCGTGCGGGCAAGTGCAGAGCGGCCTGCAGCGTGGCGTGCAGGTCTACCGTCAGCCGATGTATCCCTTCATTCGCTTGTGGTGGGCGCATCCCAAAGGAGGTCTTCAAGTAGACCAGAAGAAAGAAGCGTTTGTCGATGCGGGTGCGCAATTAACCTTTATGCCCCGCTCCCAAAGCCTGTTTTCGTGCCGTGGGTGCACGATGGTGAGTCCTGCGGTGCTCCTCTCAGGCCTGCGCACAGCTTGGCAGGAGCGCCTCGATTTTGGCCCGATCCTTGCCCGTCCACGCGCGCAGTTGCGTGGGGGCATGCGCCATCTCCGCATAGCGTAGCCGCATCGGTTTCTGCCTTCCAGACGCGCTTCCACTCTCAAGCGAGGGTGTCATCAATGTCCTATAATGCCTGGTGAGTGCAGCCGGGAAGGCAGCGTTAAGGAGGCAGCAATGTGGGACACAACGACGGCGTTCGGGCAGCGGGTTGAGCGCTATCTGGCGGAGCGGCAGATCATCTGGCTGATTACCACGGGCGACGACGGGGCACCGCAGCCCAGCCCGGTCTGGTTTCTGCACGAGAGCGCCACGCTGCTGATCTACTCTAAGCACAGCGCGCCCAAGGTGCGCAACATCCAGGCGCGCCCAGTGGTGGCACTGCACTTCGACAGCGACCCTCACGGGAATGATGTGGTGATCCTGCACGGCACCGCCACGCTTGACCCAGCCGCTCCACGGGGCGACAAGCACCCGGCCTACGTAGAGAAGTATCGCGGGGGTATCGACAGCCTGGGGCAGTCGCCCGAGGCGTTCGCCGAGACCTACGCGGCGGCGCTGCGTGTGACACTCACAAAAGTGCGTGGATTTTGACGGTGGACGGTGGACGGTGGACGGTGGACGGTGGACAGTGCCGCAAGCTACCTTCTACCGTCCTCCGTAGGAATGTACTATGCGCAAGATCATCCCGGCGGTCGCCCTGATCGCCCTCTGCCTGGCGCTCACGCCAGCATACGCCCAGAGCTTCCCCGAGACCGGCTACGGCCTCGCTGGCAGATTTGCCGCGTTCTGGGGCCAGAACGGCGGGCTGCCCGTGTTCGGCTTCCCGATCTCCGACCAGGCGCCCGAGCTTGGGAGCGAGGGCGTGTTCACCACGCAGTGGCTGGAGCGGGAGCGCTTCGAGCTGCACCCCGAGTACGCCGCCCCCTACGATGTGCTGCTCGGCCGCCTGGGCGACGAGGCGCTGCGGCGCCAGGGCCGCGACTGGCGTGCCAGCGGCCCCGAGCAACCCAAGAGCGGCTGCGTCTTTTTTGCCGAGACGGGCCGCAACCTGTGCGAGCCATTCCTGAGCTACTGGCGCGCCAACGGCCTGGAGTTCGACGGGCGCGACGGCACGAGCTACGCGGAGAGCCTGGCGCTGTTTGGCCTGCCCCTCACCACACCCGCTGTGGAGACGAACAGCAGCGGCGCGAGCGTGCTCACCCAGTGGTTCGAGCGCGCCCGCTTCGAGTATCTGCCCGAGAACCCCGATCCCTACAAGGTGCTGCTTGGCCGCCTGGGCGCCGAGCTCTACGCCCCCGGCCGCGCCAACCTCGACCCCACTAGCGGCGATCTGCCGACCTTGGTTGCCGTGCAGCAGCCAGGCTGGCCGATCCCGCTGTTTGTGCCCCAGGGCTTTACGGTGGAGGAGGTGGCGAGCGGCCTGACCCGCCCGCGCTTTATGGCGCTTGACCCGGCCGACGGCAGCCTCGTGGTAGCCTCAGACGGGCGCGGCGAGGTGCTGCGGCTGCGCGACGACAACGGCGACGGGCGCTACGAGACGCGCCAGCTGGTCGCTGACGGGCTGCCCTTCGCGCATAGCGTGGCCTTCCATAACGGCGACCTCTATGCAACAGCAGAGGATCGGGTGGTGCGCCTCAGCGACTTCCGCCCCGACGGGCGCGCGGGCCGCGTGGAGACGCTGGTTGGCGGCCTGCCCACGGGCGACTTCAACAACTCGGCGGCCCACCGCACCCGCACAATCCTCTTCGGCCCCGACGGCAAGCTCTATATCAGCGTGGGATCGTCGTGCGACGTGTGCGTGGAGGGCGACCCGCAGCGGGCCACAATCCTGCGCGCCAACGCCGACGGCAGCGGCCTGGAGGTGTTCGCCACGGGCCTGCGCAACAGCGTGGGGATCGCCTTCCGCCCGCACACGAGCGAGCTGTGGGGCATGGATATGGGGCGCAACTTCCTTGGCCCCGAGCTGCCGCCCGAGGAGCTGAACCGCATCGAGCAGGGCCGCGACTACGGCTGGCCCTTCTGCTACGGCGAGCGCATCCCTAACCCGGAGTTCAACGACGCGGCGCGCTGCGCGGCTACCGAGACGCCCCGGCGCAGCTTTAGCGCCCACTCGGCACCGCTCGGCCTGCTCTTCTACGAGGGCCTGAACTTCCCGGCGGCCTACCAGGGCGATGCGCTGGTCGCCTTCCACGGCTCGGCGCGCGATCAGACAGGCGGGCAGCGCGTGGGCTACACGGTGACGCGCGTGCGCTTCCGCGACGGCGAGCCCGTTGCCCAGGAGGATCTGCTGCGGGGATTCATCGTGGGGCGCGAGGCGTGGGCGCGCCCAGCGGGCCTGCTCGTGGCACCCGATGGGAGCCTGCTGGTAAGCGACGACCTGAGCGGGCGCATTTTTCGGGTGCGCTATGTTGGATAGGGCGGGCGGCGCACCGCCCGCGATCCCCAAGCAAGGCGCGCCGCTAATGATGCACAGTTCCCGAGGCCTCAAAATACGACCAGCCATCTAACTCTGGCGGTTGAATGCCCAGCTGGGTCAGGATCGCCATGATCTGGGCGCGATGCTCGGTGGCGTGGTTGATCGCCTGGGTGAGAATGATCGTCTTTGGCACATCACGCGGCGTGCCCTCCCAGTCGACTTGGACGGTGTCGTCGGCCTGAACCTGGGGCGACCACGCAATAAAGCCAGCGCCAGTCGTACGCAGGGATTCCGCCAGCTCTGCCATGCTTAACGGCGCTGGATTATCTGGACGGCGCCGCAGGTGACCAGGTGACCAGGTGACCAGGTGACACCTAACGGTGCCGATAGGTGTCACCCGGTCAAGCGAGCAACGCGAGCACCTGTCACCGTGTCACCCGGTCAGCCCGAGCGTAGCAAGGGCTTGTCACCCCGTCACCCCGTCACCTTATGAAAACCTGCGAACTGCGACGCCAGCTCGCCGGGGATGCGCCCGAGGATGTGGGTGCCGTCGTTAGCGTACTCCTCCTGCTCCACCACGCCGCGGCGATGCCAGAGCGACACAAGATCGTTGCGCTGGTAGGGGATGAGCACGTCGAGCGGCACCATCGCCTCGGCGAGCGCCTGCTCGATACGAGCGCGCAGCGTGTCGAGGCCCCAGCCCCGCTGCGACGAGACGGCCACGAAGTCCGAGGGCATGCCCATCTCGGCCACGAGATTGCCCACGGCGTCGGGGCCCATGCCCTCCATCAGGTCTACCTTATTGAGCACAGTGATGGTCGGGCGCTTGCCGACGTGAAGCTCCTCCAGGGTTCGCTCCACCGTTTTAGCGTGCTCCTCGGCGTTGGGGTGGGTGAGGTCGACCACGTGGAGCAGCAGGTCGGCCTCGTTGATCTCCTCCAGGGTGGCGCGGAAGGACGCCACAAGCTGGGTAGGGAGCTTCTGGATGAAGCCGACGGTGTCGGTGAGCAGCAGCTCCTGGCCGCCGGGCAGCGTGATCTGGCGCGTGGTCGGGTCGAGCGTGGCGAAGAGCTGGTTGGCGGTATACACATCGGCGCCGGAGAGCGCGTTGAGCAGGGTGCTCTTGCCGGCGTTGGTGTAGCCCACCAGGGCCGCGACGGGCACACCGCTCTGGCGGCGCCGCTTGCGGTACAGCTCGCGGTGGCGATGCACATCGGCCAGCTGCGCCTTGAGTATGGCGATGCGCCGGTCGATCAGGCGCCGGTCGATCTCAAGCTGGGTCTCACCGGGGCCACGTAGGCCAACCACGCCGCCGGCCGAGGTGCCGCCGCCCGTACCCGCCTGGCGCTCAAGGTGCGTCCACTGGCGGCGCAGCCGGGGCAGCAGATAATCGTACTGCGCTAGCTCCACCTGCAGGCGACCCTCGTGGGTGCGCGCGTGCTGGGCGAAGATATCGAGGATCAGAGCGGTGCGATCCAGCACGCCCACCTGAAGCTCCTCCTCCAGGTTGCGCGTCTGGCTGGGGCTCAGCTCGTCATCGAAGATGATCAGGCCGGCGCTGTGCTGCTCGCGTAGCGCGGCGACCTCCTTGACCTTGCCGGGGCCGATAAAATGCTTGGGGAATGGCTGATCCATGCGCTGGAAGATTCTGCCAACCACCTCCAGGCCGGCGGTTTCGGCCAGAAGCGCCAGCTCGCGCAGCGAGTCCTCGGCGCTCCACGGGCTCTTAAAGCTATACACCTCGGCGCCAACAAGCAGGGCGCGGGTGCGTGGGACAGCGGTCTCGTGCAGGCGCTTGCCGTCCTGGGTGCGAAGCTCGTTAATAGTGGTCTCCTTTGACTCCGGGGTCAACCCTTTTGGGTTTCCCCTCATTATAGCGCGCTACACCCTGCGTCCACAAGCGACTTACGATGGAGGAGTTTGGACCACGAACGGCGCGAAAGGCCGCGAACCGCCGCGAAGCCGGGCGCGCCCGCTCGGGTTCGCGCCCTTCGCACGGCGTTCGCGTCCTTCGCGCTCCAGACGGCTCGGGCGGCTCGGGCGCCACTACTTCGCCAGCAGGGCCGCCAGCATGCGCTGGGTGCGCAGCGCCTCGCTAGGCGGCGGCGCCGACGCCAGGGCGTGTGGCAGAAATGTTGCGTCTGCATTTGCAAGAAGCGCTCCAAGCGATAGCCGATAGCCGTTTGGACCACGAACGGCGCGAAAGGCCGCGAACCGCCGCGAAGCCGGGCGCGCCCGCTCGGGTTCGCGTCATTCGCATGGCGTTCGCGTCATTCGCGCTCCAGACGGCTCGGGCGGCTCCAGACGGCTCCAGACGGATCGAGCCAGCCTACTTCGCCAGCAGTGCCGCCAGCAGGCGCTGGGTACGCAGCGCCTCGCCGGGCGGCGGCGCCGGCTCCAGCCAGCGCGCCAGATCACCGAGGCTCGCGGTGCGGCGGGCCTGGATCGCGCGCCGCTGGGCGAGCAGCGCCGGCAGCTCGCGCAGAGCCTCCAGCCGCCCCTGGGCGATGGCGGGCTGGCGACTGAGCAGACTGTAGCCGAGGGCCAGGGCGTCGTAGGCGAGGATGGCGGGCAGGCAGGCGCGCAGCAGTGGCCCCGGCAGGCAGCGCACGATCACGCGCAGACGGTTGCGCCCCAGCAGCCGCTGCTTGAATGGGCTGCCCTGGCCGCCCGTGGCGGAGTAGACGTGGCGCGCCCGCGCGCCCGGCGCCAGCACCGCGCCCCAGCCGCGCAGCCGCGCGCGCCATGCCAGGTCGGCGTCCTCCAGGTAGCTGAAGAAATCCGGCTCGAAGCTGCCCACGTCCTCCAGCAGCTCGCGGCGCAGCAGGGCCAGGCCACCGCTGGCACCGAAGATCTCCACGGGGCGCGCGGGCAGCGCCACCACCGCGAGGCCGAGGTGCAGGTCGGTGGCGACGCCGTTGCGCTGGAAGCGGACGCCCGCCGAGGCCACGCGCTCGGGGCGGCGGCTGAAGGTGAGCACGCCCGCCGCAGCGCCAGCCCCCGGCGCGGCGTGCAGCGCCTGCCAGAGCGCATCCACGCAGCCCGGCTCGGCCAGGGCGTCGTCGTTGATCAGCAGCAGCAGCGCGCCGCGGGCCGCCGCGATGCCCGCCGCCGTGCCGCCAGAGAAGCCCAGGTTTGTGGGCAGCTCTAGCACGCGCACGTCGGGCATGTGGCGGCGCACCCAGGCGCCGGCCTGATCGCGCGAGGCGTTGTCCACCAGCACGATCTCGTCGGCGGGGCCGAGCTGGGCGCGCAGGGCTGTGAGGCAGGCGGGGAGGTAGCGCAGGGCGTTCCAGGTGGGGATCACGGCGGAGATGGCGGGGCGCGCAAGGTCATTTTGACTTGACACGCGATCAAACCTTGCTACACTCAATCCTACAGTCGCCTGCGTACGATACCACAAGCCTTGGGGCGGCATGTTGTCCACAGATGCCACAGATTTCCGGTCTACTGCTGTCCCCAACGGCCCGCCAAGCGTGAGGAACGCCCATGGATTGCCGACCACTGCTGCGCGCCCTGGCCCGCCCGCTCAGGTTGCTCGCCGTGCTCGCCGTGCTGCTGGGCCTGCCCGCCGCACGCGCGGCGCAGCAGGGCGCGCCCGTGCCTACGCCGGCCCCCTATCTAACGTCGTTCGCAGGGCCACGCTACGGCCTGGACGGCACCGGCCCCGCCGCGAGCTTCTCCAATCCACGTGCTCTGGCCGTAAGCCGCGACGGGCGCTTCGCTCTGATCGCCGACTTTGCCAGCCATACGCTGCGGCGCCTCGACCTTACCACGAACCTCGTGACCACCCTGGCCGGAGTAGGCGGCCTGATCGGCTCGACCGACGGGATCGGCGCAGCCGCTCGCTTCAGCGAGCCCCGCGCCGTTGCGATCAGCGCCGATGACAGCTTTGCACTGGTTGGCGACGGCACAGGCGTGCGCCGGGTGGAGCTAGCAACTGCCGCTGTCAGCACGATCTTTTCAGGCGACCGTCTCTGGGATCTCGCCTTGTCGGAGGATGGTAGCTTTGCGCTCGTGATTGTAGACGGCGTCACGGGGGATTATGCGATCAAGCGCCTGGACATGGCCTCGTCCGCGATCACGCTTGTCGCAAGTTTTCCAGCTGGTACGCCCAGATCTGTAGTGATCAGCCGCGACGGTAGCTTCGCCCTGGTGGCCGATTACGTGGAGAATGTCATCTATCGCCTCGCCCTGCCGAGCGGCACGCTGACGCTACTGGCCGGCGACGCCACCGCTCCGTGCATCTCCAGTGATGGTGTAGGCGCTGCAGCCAGGCTCTGCCACGCGCTCGGCCTGAGCCTGAGCAGCGATGGCAGCTTCGCGCTCTTCACCGACAACAACGTGAATGTGCGGCGCATCAGCGTCGCCGACGGCGCCGTCACAACCATCGCTGGCGGTAGCTCCGGAAGCGACGATGGGATCGGCACGGCGGCGCGCTTCTACAACGTCCGGGGTACGGCGCTCGCCCCCGACGACAGCTTCGCCCTGATCGCCGACGGCAGCAACGCCCTGATCCGCCGCTTCCAGCTTGTGCCCGCCCCGCCGCTCGTGCCCAACCAGGTGACGACGCTTGCCGGCAATCTGCCCTTCGGCACCGCCGATGGCACCGGCACCGTCCCTCGCTTCGGTGACTACCAGGGCGGAATCGCGCTCAGCCCCGATGGGCAGTTCGCGCTGGTGGCGGATCACGGCGGTGCGATCCGTCGGCTCCAGGTCGCCGACGGCGCTGTCGCCAGCGGCACCGTGACCACCCCCTGGCGCAACGTGCCAGACCCGAACGCCATCGCCATCAGCGCCGACGGGGCGTTCGCGATCTTCACCCAGTCCACAGCCGTCAGTAGGCTCGATCTGCAAGCCAGCCCGCCGGTATCGCCCACACTTCTCGCCGGCCAACTCTTCAGTGCAGGCGCCGTGGACGCGACCGGCACCAACGCGCGCTTCAGCATCGCGTATGGCGTGGCCCTCAGCCCCGACGGCAGTTTCGCCCTGGTGGCCGACACCGACAATCACACGATCCGCAAGGTCATCGTCGCCACCGGCGCCGTGACCACCTTCGCCGGCAGCGCAGGGCAAGCGGGCAGCACGGACGCCATCAGCACAACGGCGCGCTTCAACAACCCGCATGGCATCGTGGTGAGCGCCGACGGCGCCTTTGCGCTGGTGGCCGACACCGGCAACAGCACCATCCGCAAGCTCGATCTGGCCACAGCCGAGGTGACGACCCTGGCTGGCAGCGTAGGCCAGCCAGGCGAAGACAATGGCACAGGCACGGCGGCCCGCTTCACGGCGCCAACAGGCCTGGCCCTCAGCGCCGACGGGCGCTACGCCCTGGTGCTCGACGACGAGATCTACTCCGTGTACAGCCGCGTGCGCCGCGTCGATACGCAGACCGGCGCCGTCACCACGCTGATCGGCGGAGACCCTACCCTGTCCGACGATGGGCTCCTGTTCACCATCAGCGGCGGCATCGCCCTGAGCGCCGACGGTAGCTTTGCTCTGGTAAGCGCCTATTGGGAAGACCAGGTGCGCCGGCTCGGCGCGCCCTTCAATCTCGCCGGCCGCGTCACCACGCTGGCCGGCGCCGCAGGCCAGGCCGGCTCACAGGACGGCCAGGGCCTCGCCGCCCGCTTCCGCGACCCGCGCGGCGTCGCCATGAGCGAGACCGGGATCGCGATGGTGGCCGACACCGGCAACAACACGATCCGGCGCGTCTCCATCCCCAACGGCGATGTCTTCACAATCGCCGGCACCGGGGGCGCACTCGGCGCGCCCGGCGAACCCGGCGCCGTGAACGGCCCTGGGCCCGTCGCCCGCTTCCGCGCGCCGCTCGGCGTCGCCGTCAACCAGATCGCCACCTTCGCGCTCGTGGCCGACACCGGCAACCATGCCATCAGGCGCGTGGATCTCCTGAGCGGCGAGGTGACAACCGTGGCGGGCCAGCTCGGCGTCCCCGGCCAGGCCGACGGCTCCCCCGCACAATCCGGCCTGCACTCGCCCGCCGCCGTCGCCATCGCCCCCGGCGGCGCCTTCGCCCTGGTGGCCGACACCGGCAACCACACGCTGCGCCGGCTCGATCTCGCAAGCGGCCAGCTTTCAACCATCGTCGGCGCTGCGGGCCAGGCCGGCGCCACGGATGGCACGGGCATCGAGGCCCGCCTCAACGCGCCGTTCGGCGTAAGCATCAGCTGCGACGCCAGCTTCGCCCTGGTGGCCGAGGAGGGCCGCACCGTGCGGCGCGTGCAACTCGCCACGGCCCAGGTAGATACCATCTACCGGCCCACGCTTGCAGGAGGTAGCCTCGCGCAGATCGGCTCGCGGCCCATCCGCGTCACGGTCGTGATCGGCGACGACTTTGGGCTGGCCCCGGACCCCGAGAGCGGCAGCGTCGGGAAGCTGGCGTTGGCCAATGGCGCGCTAGTGGCGGTGGCCGGCACCCCCGGCCAACCTGGCGCCGCCGACGGCTTTGGCACAGCGGCGCGCCTCAACCAGCCCTCCGACGTGGCCGCAGCCTGCACAAGCACCCGTGTCTTGATCCTCGACACCGCCAACCAGACCCTGCGGCCCTTCGATCTAGGGCTGCCGCCAACCTATCTGCCGCTGATGCGGCGGTAGAGGACGGTGGACGGTGGACGGTGGACGGTGGACGGTGGACGGTGGACGGTGGACGGTGGACGGTTTGGACCGCGAACGGCGCGTGACCGGTTTCGTGGTGGTTCGCGGCCTTTCGCGCCTTCGTGGTCCAAAGGTGCGTCGGTCGTCGGTCGTCAGTCGTCGGTCATCAAGCAGAGAGCCATGAGCGACACCGCAGAGCTAGAGCTGAGCATTCGGCGCGACGGCACACTACACCGGGTGGAGCTCAGCTTCACGGCGGCGGGCAGCAGCGCGCCCGCGCGCCTGATCCACGGCGAGCCGCCCGCCGTGCTGCTCGACGAGCCCGCCCTGGAGCTACTGCGCGCGGCCGAGCCGGACATGGCCCGCTACGGCGAAGCGCTGACGGCCCTGCTCTGCGCCGACGGGCGCGTAGCCACAGCGCTTGGCAAGGCCATCGCCGCCGCCCAGGGCGCCGCCGCGCCGCTGCGCCTGCGGCTGGAGCTTGATGAGCGCGACCCCGCGCTGCACGCGCTACGCTGGGAGGCGCTGCGCGACCCGAGCGCGCCTGGCAGGCCGCTGCTCGGCAGCGAGCGGGTGCGGCTCTCGCGCTTCCTTGGCTCCAGCGACATGGAGCCGGTGCGCCTGCGCGACCGCGCCGAGCTGCGCGCCCTGATCGTGGTGGCCAACCCGGCCGGCCTCGCCAGCTTCCAGCTCGCCCCGCTGGATGTGTACGGCGAGGTGGAGCGCGCCCAGGCCGCACTTGGCGAGCTGCCGAGCACGGTGGTCGCCCAGAGCGAGGGCCGCCCCGCCACGCTTGGAGCCATCGTCGAGGCGCTGCGCGAGGGGCCGGCCATCCTCTACCTTGTGGCCCACGGCACCCTGCTCGGCGACACGCCCTACCTCTGGCTGGAGAACGACCAGGGCAAGGTCGCCCGTGTGAGCGGCCAGACGCTGGTGGAGCAGCTTCAAGCTCTGGAGCGGCGCCCAGCCCTAGTTGTGCTCGGCTCATGCCAGAGTGGTGGCAACGGCAGCGCCGGCGGGGCGCTCGCCGCTTTGGGGCCGCGCCTCGTGGCCGCCGGCATCCCCGCCGTGCTCGCCATGCAGGGCGACGTGGCCCAGGCGTCGGTTGTGCGCTTTATGCCGGTCTTCTTCCGCGAGCTGCTGCGCGACGGGCAGGTGGACCGGGCGACCGCCGCTGGCCGGGCCGCGCTCGCTGACGGGGAAGACTGGTGGCAGCCGGTGCTCTGGGTGCGCGTGGCCGATGGTCGGCTCTGGGCCGACGCGGAGCCGCCGACCGCCCCACCAGTTCCGCCACTACAGCCGAACACGCTGCCTGTCTACCCGAGCGCCCTGGTTGGCCGCGAGGTGGAGATCGACACGATCGCGGCGCTGGTGCGGCGCGGCGACGTGCGCCTGATCACCCTGCTTGGCCCCGGCGGCTCCGGCAAAACCCGCCTCGCCGTAGAGGCGGCCTGGCGCCTGCTCGACCAGTTCCCCGATGGCCTGTTCTTTGTCGATCTGACACCGGTGCGCGACCCGTCGCTTGTGCCCTCGGTGCTCGCCCAGGCGCTCGGCGTGGCCGACGACGGCAGCCGCCCTTTGGCCGACCTGATCGCGGCGCATCTGCGGCCCCGGCGCGTCCTGATCCTGCTCGACAACTGCGAGCAGGTGGTGGCCGCCGCTCCGCTGCTTGGGCGACTCCTGGCGGCGGCGCCACAGCTGGAGGCGCTCTGCACTAGCCGCGAGCCCTTGCGCATCACTGGCGAGCACGAGCACCTGGTACACCCACTGCCCCTCCCCGACTTTGAGACACTCCCGCGCTCGCCCGCGCGTCGCTTGGCAGCCCTGGCGGCGAACCCGGCGGTGGCCCTGTTCGTGCTGCGGGCGCAGGCCGTTCGCTCCGGCTTCACGCTCGAACCCACGAGCGCCGAGAGCGTGGCCGCGATCTGCGCACGGCTCGACGGCCTGCCGCTGGCGATCGAGCTGGCCGCCGCACGGGCCAAGCACCTCGCGCCCCAGGCGATCCTAGTTCGTCTCAGCAATCGGCTTGGCCTGCTGGTTGGCGGCGCACGCGACCGGGCCGCCCACCAGCAGACCGTGCGCGACACGATCGCCTGGAGCCACGAGCTGCTGGATCTGGCCGAGCAGCGGCTCTTCGCCCGGCTGGCCGTGTTCGCGGGGGGCGCCGGGCTGGATGCGGTCGAGGCCGTCTGCAACCACGATGGCATGCTTGCGCTCGATCCGCTGGATGGCGTGGTCGAGCTGGCCGATAAAAGCCTGCTGCGTCTAAGCGACGGCGAGGCTGGCGAGCCGCGCGCCGCGATGCTGGCGACGATCCGCGAGTATGCGCTGGAGCGCCTGGCCGAGCGCGGCGAGGCCGAGCAGCTGTGGGGCGCCTTTGTTGCGCACTGGCTCGCTTTCACTGAGCAGCACAACGCGCAGACCTTTGGTGACGGCGCGGACGCCGCCTTCGTACATTTGGAGCGCGAGCACGACAATCTGCGCGCCGCGATTGAGCAGGCGGTTGCGCGCAAGCTAGATGGCGCCGCGCTGCGCTTTGGTGTCGCCCTGGGCTGGTTCTGGTACTGCCGCGGCCACCTGAGCGAGGGTCGCCGCCAGTTCGAACTGCTGCTGCCCATCGTTGAGCAGGCGGCGCCAGAGCTTCAGATCAAACTGTTGGCAGGCGCCGCCCTGCTGGCGTGGGCGCAGGGCGATTTCCCGCAGGCCGAGGCGCTGTACGGCCGCGAGCTTCAGCTCCGACGCGCGCTCAACGACCACGAGCGCTCGCTGGCGACCCTCGCCAACCTGGGCAATGTTGCCCTGGGCATGGGCGAGTACGAGCGGGCGCGAGCGTACGCGGAGGAAAGTATCGCGATCTGTCGCACGCTTGGCCGCGCTGAACTTCTGGCCGACCTGCTGATCAACCTGGCGAATGTTGCCAGCATGCAGCGCGACTACGGGCAGGCCCGCGCCTCCTACGAGGAAAGCCTCGCCCTGGCGCGGCACTCCGGCGCGCAGGGCAGCATGATGATGGCGCTCAACAATCTTGGCCTGATCGGGCTGTACCAGGGCAACGCGGCTGAGGCACGCGGACTCCTGGAGGAAAGCCTGGCTCTCGCCCGAGCCAGCGAGGATCGGCAGGCGCTAGCGCGGGCGCGCTGGGGTCTCGGCCAGGTCGCCCTGGTGGCAGGCGAGCGGAGCGTGGCAACTGAGCAGTTTGGCGAGAGCCTGCGGCTGCGGCGCGAGCTAGGCGACAGGCAGGGGCTGGCCTACTGCCTGGAGGGGCTGGCGGGCGTGGCGGCCCTTGCGGGCGAGCACGAGCGGGCCGCGCGGCTTTGGGGCGCCGCCGAGCGCCTGCGCGAGACGATCACCGCGCCGCTCTCGCCGCTGGATCGGCCCGATCTGGAGGCCCGTGTGGCAGCCGCCCGCTCAGCTCTCGGCGCTCAGGCCTTCACGGCGGCGTGGGTGGCAGGGCGCGCGCTGCACCCCGAGGCCGCCCTCGACGAGGCGCTGGGCGAGGAGGGGTGAAGCAACGTGATTGGGTTTTGCAACGCCCGATATGATTCTGGAGCTACGCAGCCTTGCCAACGACCGCATACTCGACGGCGAGCGGATTCTCGGTGCGCTTCGAAGCGTCGAGAATCTCCATACCGACGAGGTTGCCGTCCTTGTCATAGTCGAGGATCACGCCGGGCTTATCCTCGTCGCTCTCTTCCACTGGCACGCTGCTGAAGATGAGGCGCAGGATGTCGACTTCGGCATCGTAGGTCACTTTCATGATGTGGGTCTCCAGTATTTGCTAATCTTGCTGGTGCGGTACACCGTAACAACAACGGCGGGGTCAACAGTGTCAACGACGATGGCGCGCAGCAGGAAGATTGTCCCACCGCCAAAATCGACCTGAGACTGATACGCGACCCGTCCGTTCTGCTCTGGCACCACCTGTTGCGGGCTGCTGAGCACCGCGTCGACCAGTGCTTGCGGAAGGCCGCGTCGAACCATTTCCTCCTGAGCGTGGCGCGAGTAGGTGAAGTTGGGTACGCTCATAACTCCTCCTGAACGCCAGGCGTCATGCCTCTATGTTACAGCGTGGTATCCGGCGCGCCAGCAAAGAGCTCGGCAACCATGGCGCTGACGCCGGGGATGGTGGCCGCGCTCAGACGCTCACCGGAGGGGATCAGGCGCACCTGGGCGTAGTCGGCGAGGGCGGCGTCGGGCTGCCAGCAGACGAGCACGTCGCGGGTGGCGGGGCGCACGATCCAGTACTCGGGGACGCCGGCGCGGGCGTAGGCGCCGCGCTTGATCTCGGTGTCCTGCTCGGCGTTGGAGGGCGAGAGCACCTCGGCGATCAGGTCGGGCACGCCGCGAATGCGCCGGTCCGCGATGATGCCCGCATTTGCGCGCCGCACCAGCAGAAAGTCGGGCTGCACCGGGGCGCAGCCAGGCATCAGCAGGCCGACGGGGGCCGTGCCCATGTACCCAAGACCCTGATCCTCGAACGGCACACCGATCAGGCGAACCAGGCGCTGAATGATCCACTGATGGAAGTAGCTGGGCGAGGTTGTCATGTACAGCACTCCGTCGATCACCTCGTAGCGGTTGCCATCGTCGGGCAGCTGCTCCCAGCGCTCGTAGCTCCATGAGGTATCGAGCGAACGCATCGCAAGCTCAAGGGTGGAGATCGCCATAACCGCCTCGTCTCTCTGTCGCTGATCGTCGCCCTAATATTGTAGCACGGCGGATCGTCAGCCCCGCCGCCTGCGCGCCGCCGCCCGCCGCACCGCCCGCAGCCAGCGCTCCAGCACGCGGGCGGGCGCCTCCGGCGGTAGGGCTTCCAGGATAGGCGCCTGGGCGTGGCCGAGCGCAGCAAGCGCAGCGTTGGCAGCGGCGAGCCCGGTGATAGTCGCCCGCTCCAGGAAGAGCGCGGGGTGAGGATAGCGCACCCAGTCGCCGCAACAGCTGATGCCCGCCCAGGGGCTCTGCACGGCTAGATGCTGTGGGCCGACGCCCACGCCGAAGCGGGTGTGGCTGGGTGCATTGCGCTGGAAGCTCTGGTGGAGCAGCGTGCCGCGCAGCTCGGGGTAGGCGCGCTGCATGTCGCCGACAGCCCGCGCCAGCAGGGCGGCGTCCGGCAGGGCCAGCACGGCGGGCGGGCCGTAGATATGCGCCTCCACCACTGCCCCACCCGTAGCCGCGTGCCATGCCGCAGCGCCGCGCTGGAAGCGGTGCAGCCAGAAGAAGTTGTCGATCGTCAGGTCGCCACTACAGATCCCCGACTCGGCGCCGACCATGGGCGCTTTGGCGAACCAGAGCCGCACGACGCCGGTCGCCAGGCCGCGCGGAAAGCGCAGCGCGCTGGCCTCGGTGGCCGTGGCGGGGCTGCCCGTGAGCAACACCTCGGCGGCTGGCGCGTCGAGCGCGAGGATGAGCTGCGATGCCTCGGCATGCTGCTCGGCGCCGCCCTCACGCCAGCATACGCGCCAGCCCGCGCCCGCCCGTTCGATCTTCGTGACGGCGGCGCCGGTGCGCAGCGTGCCGCCTGCCGCGCTGATCGCCTGCGCCAGTGGTGCGATCAGCGCGCTGTGGGCATCGTCGGGCAGGTACGCGAAGGCCCAGGCGTCGCGGCGCAGCAGGGTGTAGAAGCGCAAAAAGGCCACGAAACCGGCGAGCGGCACCTCGTCGGGGTGGGCGGCGAGGCCGCTGCGCATCAGCGCGGCGATGAAGGCGCGCAGACGCGGGGGCCAGCGGTCGAGCAGGCCAGCCACGGTGCGCTCGCCGAGCGGCGTCTCCTCTAGCAGTGGGTCGTAGGCGAGGGCGAGGAACAGGCTACCCACCACACGCGGGAGGCCGAGCAGGTCGGCGGGGGTGAGCATGGCGAGAAAGCGCGGGCGGACGAGCAGGGCGAGGTAGTGGAAAGGGGCGGGGAAGATACCGCGCCGCACGGCGCTGCCGGCCTCGGCGCGGCGAACGCGACCAGCCTCGCCGTGCAGCCAGTCCTCGCGCACAGCTGGCACTAGGCTGTCGCGCAGGCCGAGCTGCTCCAGCAACGCCCGCAGGTTGCGGTACTGGCCCCAGACGCCATGGATGCCGTGCTCGGCGGGGAAGGCCCAGCTGCGCCCGGCGTGCTCCAGGCTCACGGTGGCGGCGCCGGCGATGCGGCCGCCGAGTTGCGGCGCTGCCTCCAGCAGCAGCGGCGCCAGCCCGCGCTCGGCAAGGCTATGGGCGGCGCTGAGGCCGGCGAGGCCGCCGCCGATGATAATGACGAGGTGACAAGGTGACAAGGTGACAGGGTGACAGGGTGACAGGGTGACAGGGTGACAGGGTGACAGGGTGACAGGGTGACAGGGTGACAGGGTG
>ENA-ORBV01002507-ORBV01002507.1-microbial-mat-metagenome-genome-assembly--contig:-NODE-2507-length-38566-cov-21.318273_pt1 | contig 38566 bp, 68 predicted proteins | sample MGYA00237777_ERZ505514 | MGnify/ENA primary metagenome ERZ505514 (study PRJEB26160, sample SAMN06269048) | microbial mat metagenome | isolation source: Oligotrophic lake microbial mat | place... | reverse complement strand
CCCGAGTTGGGATTGTTCGCCGCAGTCGCACAGACCGGCACCGGCAACCGGGTGATGACATCCAAGAGTGCTTACAGCGTCGTCTACAGATAGGAGTGACCAGAATGGATGTCAGATCAAAAGTGAGCGGCCCTGCCGTCGGTTCAAGGGTCAACCGGCGTGAAGACAAGTCCGTCACGGGATCGACGGTTCTGAGGGTAGAGGGCGAGAACGTGCTGATCGCCTATGACGAAGGCGGCGAAGGTTGGTGGCCACTATCCAGTATTGTGGTGGGCTAAGATGAGCAAAGGGGCGTCTATATTGAAACGGACTTTTTAGATGGTTACTTATGACTGTCAGAAAGCCCTGTTAAGTGGCAACGGGCTACAGGGTAGGGGTTGCTACGGCCACGGCCACAACCACGCCCTCCGAGGCGCTCCGAGGCGCTCAGAGGCAATTATGAAGGGGGGTGCTGCTTTGCAAGCGGCAGCACAGGGGGTCATGGACAAAATGAATCAATATGAAGAATTCTATATCTACATCGTGAGGGTCTTTGGGTCTTTCATGGGTGTTCTCGCATCCTTGGTGATCGTTGCTCCGACTTCAATGAAACATGCTTTCTACAGAGGACTTGTCGGAGTTTCAATGGGAACTGTGTTTGCTCCGATCATCCAAAACATGTCGATGCTCGGATGGTTTCACGGAGAAAGTCTGGAGTTCGTTATTGCGAGAGCCGCTCTTTGTGGATTCGTGGTCTACTTCATTTTAGAAATCACGGCAAGACTTTTGTCAAGCGAGAAAGTGATAACGGCTCTTGTTGATGAATTGATAAGACTGAGGAAAAAATGAACCTTGAAATAGATATCCTGTGGTTTTTCTTGCTGGCGAACTTGTTCTCAGCTTGCCATATCGCATATTTCTCGATTCGTCATGAACGAGAAATACTCGAGAGGATCTTCAACTTCATTGTTGTTATCGGTCTGCTTTACTATAGCATGACGACCATTAGTCTTTTGGAAGAATTCAAGCCGCCGCGTTCCTATTCTTGGGTTATCCCAATGGCTTGCTTTCACATAGTCAACTTTCTATATCTCAGGCTTAGGATGAGATACCTGAAGATCAATGGTAGGGGAGCACGAAAATGAGTCAAGAAGTTCCGATGACGTTCACTGAGGAATTGGTGGCGAGTCAACAAGGCCGATTGGCCGATCTCGGCTACTACTCGGGCCGGATTGATGGCAAACCTTTCGCCGCCACTCAGAACGCCATGAGCCGCTTCAAAGCCGCTAACGGACTGCGAGATCAGCCGTTTCCCGGTCCAGTGACGATGAATATGTTGTGGTCCCATAATGCGAAACCTGCGACTCCTCCACAGCCTCGGGGGCACGATCCGGCATGGCTGTCCGAGGCGCGCAATCTTCTGGGAACTCGCGAGTCGCCTGGAGAAGCGAACAATCCGATCATCATGAAATGGGCGCGCGATCTGGATCAATGGTATCCTGGTGATGATGTTCCATGGTGCGGACTGTTTGTCGCTCACTGTATGATTCGCGGTGCGCCACAAGAGCCTCAGGCTTTCAACCGGCTTGGGGCTCGCAACTGGCTAAAGTATGGTGCTCCATGCGAGGCGCTGATCGGCGCAGTCACAGTTTTCTGGCGCACTCATCCGACGAAAAGCTGGGACGGTCATGTTGCGATATTGACGGCCCAAAATGAAGACGCCGTTCGCGTCATCGGTGGCAATCAATCCAACAACGTAACTGAGACTTGGATTTCCCGTGATCGGTTGTTGGGATTCCGAGCGCCAACTGGATTCACCGGTGTCCAAGCACCAGATGCTGAGACTGGAAAACTTTCACAAACTGAAGCGTAACCAAAGGATGGAGAACTCTATGAACAACAACCTCGTCTATGTTCGACTGCTGGCCTATGTCTTGTCTACCGTCGCTGGTCTCATTCCTTCCGCTTGGGCCGGTTGGATCAGTTACAACGCAGTCACACAAATGTTGCAGATCAACATTCTCGGAGTTGGGACTGCCATTCTTGGCGGTCTCGGTCTTACTGGCGCGATCTTTGCCAAGTGGGGCGTGAAGTGACTGCCTAGGCGTCAAAGTAAAGCATGTGGAGCCAGTTTGTGTTACCATAGAAGCGGTCTAACCCATTGGCAACACTAACAAACCTGTTCACGTGCACCCCATGCTTTACTGGCACCCCATTGGCGCAAGTTACCGGGTAAACGCCCAAGGGTGGTCCAGCTGGAGGCTGTAGCTTGGTAGAAAAATAAGTAAAGTAAGTAAAGTAAGTAGTGTCACTATATTTTTTATATAATAATAACAATAACTTAACAGGTTACTAGCTGGCTCCCTCTGGCTTTACTTTGCCGGTTTTGGCTTTACTTTGAAACTCGACGCTTGTTCTTGCGCCTCCCTTGGGCTATAATGGCCTAGACCAGCCGCAGGAGTGCATCAATGTCAGAACCGTTTGAAATCAGCGAAGAAGAACGAAGGAAAATCCTAAACGAAGAGAGGAAGTTCTCGAATCACGAACCGTTTAAGATCAGCGAGGCCGAACGAAGAAGAGTCCTCGACAAAGTGTCTCCTGTCAAATCAAGAGTGCGAATCAACAATACAGGTTCCGGCCGGTGGACCGTCAAGGTTGATGGAAAGACTATCATTCTTGCAAACGACCATATAGAAGCCTCGGCTATGAAACGAGCGCTTCAATCGTATGTAGAGGTGCTTGATGCTGACTCCTGAGAATTACGAACACGTCGTTGATCCGTTTCAGCATCAGATCGATCATTTGAAAGATCACTGGCAACAGACTGCATGGGGTCTCTTATGGGAGCAAGGAACAGCCAAGACCAAGCCGATCATCGACACGGCCGCTCTTCTTTACAGCAACGACGTGATTGATGGTCTGCTCGTCGTCGCTCCTCCCGGAGTCGAGCGCAACTGGCGATCGGACGAATTACCGAAACACATGCCACCAGACATCGCTCTCGAAACTATGGTCGAGGTCTTCCTTACAAGCCGAAAGCATACCAAGCCTCATCAACAGTTGATGGATCGTCTTTGCAGACACAAAGGACTTTCAGTTCTGCTGTTCAGCTACAACGCCTTCATGACAAAAGAAGGGAAAGACCTCGCTTGGAAATTCCTTCGTCGTCGGCGCTGCATGTATGTTCTTGATGAGGCACACAACATCAAGAATCCCGGAGCAAAGAGGACCATCAGCATTATCGCTTCTGGAAAGTATGCGACTCATCGGAGAATTCTCACTGGAACTCCGATTGCAGTCGGTCCTTTCGACATGTATTCCCAGATCAGGTTTCTTGATGAAAACTTCTGGAAACGCAAGGGGATCAATGGTGCTGTAGAGTTTAGAGCCTATTTCGGTGAGTGGCTCACTCGCAACGAATGCAAGATGCAGCTTGGTTATGATCCCGGCTTTGACAAGCTGATCAGATATCGTAACCTCGACAAGCTGGAAGTCTGGATCAAGGAGATCACTGATCGGGTTCTGAAAGACGATGTTCTCGATCTCCCACCAAAACTCTATTCCAAGCGTTACTTTGAGATGACCAAAGAGCAACTCGCAATCTACGAGCGGCTGTCCGAAGAGTTTATGGTCGAGTTCGAAGACGGTGCAATCCTCGATGGTGAACTGCCCATTGTTCGCCTGCTCAGGTTCCAGCAGATTCTTTGTAACTATGTTCCGGTCATCGATCTTGCAAACCCTGACGAGGCAACCTATCGCCAGATCGGCAAAGTGAATCCTCGCCTTAACGCAATGGAAGAGATTCGCGATGAGATCTTCCAACCGACAATCGTATGGGCACGATTCACTCAAGACGTGGATCAGCTTATGGACCTCTTGGGCGATGAGGCCGTTCGCTACGATGGTCGTGTTGATGGTGATCAAGCCGAGCGGAATAAGATGGCCTTTCAAGCCGGCGATGCAAAATATTTCGTTGGAACAGCCCAAAAGGGAGGACCAGGATTGACTCTCACACAAGCGAAGAACATGATCTATTACTCGAACAGCTTCCGATTGATCGATCGGTTGCAATCAGAAGATCGTGCTCATCGTGCTGGTATGGATGAGCATCCAGTGAACTATATCGACATCTGCTGTTCCAATGGTCACATAGATTCCAACATAATCGCCAACCTTCGTGACAAGAAGAACATCAGTGCTGGACTGCTCGGAGACGAGCTGAAAGAATGGATTTAAGAAACAAATTACTTGTCATTTACCGTGCCCGAGGTTAAGTTGCTAGGGCGGGTGGTCGTTAGCCATAGGGCCACAAGCTACAGTGTTGAGGGAGTGCTGGAGCATATCCAGGGGCGGTGACTGTTTAAGAAACCCGTCAAACGATAGAGCCCACCGGAGGCCAACGAATGGAGAAAACATGACCGAAGTTCCTGATTACTCTGAGTTCAAAGACACGAACGAAGATATGCTGGGAGACAATATGATGACCTCCCTCGTCGCTTTGGCAGATATACTAGAAGCTGCCGAATCCGAGGTTGAACGTCTCAAGCTGCTGCTTGAAGAAGCAACTGCAAACGTCCGCCGCATGTCTGAAAATGAAATTCCCAAACTGCTCGACGGCCTGGAGGGCAAGATCAACCTTCCCGACGGCCGAACGATCACTGTTCAGGAGAAGATTCGGACGTCAGTGTCTGGTGATCGCAAGCCTCGTGCTATGCAATGGCTCGAGGACAACGGTCATGGTGCAATCGTCAAGCGCCGAATGACCATTGATCTCTCCAAGGATCAAGAAGAATTGGCGGAAAAGATCAGGGACGCGCTTGAAGCCCTCGACGAAGCTGTTCTCTTCAAGGAGGAAAAGAACGTCGCTTGGCAGACTCTGGACGCTTTCGTGAAGGAACAACTGACCGACGGCGTCGACATTCCGCTGGAACTGTTCGGCGTCTATCACCAGAAAATCGCCAAGATCAAGCGATAACGAATACCCGAAAGGGTTGATGCGGAGCCTCGGTATACAGAGGCATTAACAAGGAAAGGAGCCTTAGATGGCAAAAACTGATGTAGTGACGGCCGAGGCCAAGACGACAGCGGTGGGCATGGCTTACGATTACGGGAGCGATCAGGGGACTGGTTTCGAAGACACGAAATCCAGCGACCTTTCAATCCCGTTCATGAACTTGCTCCAGTCCAACTCTCCCCAGGTTGAAGAAGAACTCATTCCTGGTGCGAAAACTGGCGACATGCTCAACACCGTGACCGGCGAACTTATCAAAGGCGACATTGGCTTCGTGTTCCTGCCTGTTCACAAACAGGAAGCATGGGTCGAGTGGATTCCTCGTGTGAAAGGTGGCGGTTTCGTCACCATGCACGATCCTGCTGGCGAACTGGTTCAAGACCTGATCAAAAGCAATGGTGGCACTCGGATTCCTCCGAAGGGCAACGACGGCAAACGGATCTCGTTCAAGAACGGCCAGAACGACGTGATCGAAACCTACTATGTCTATGGTCTCATGCTGAACCAGGATGGGACCGAGGCCGAAGGTTTCTCTGTCATCTCGTTCAGTTCGACCAAGATCAAACCCTATCGCGACTGGCTGACCTCGATGTTCATCATCAAGGGCAAGCCGCCGATGTTTGCGAATCGGGCGCTGATCAAATCCGTGAAGCAGAAGAACGAGTCCGGCACCTATGCCAACTTCGCCATCGGGCCGCTTCACGAGACATGGGTGAAATCGTTGATTAACCCTACCGAGGAAATGCCGCTTCTCCAAGAAGCGCGCGAGTTCCGCGAAATGGTTCTCAACGGCGTTGCACGAGCAGACTTCTCTCAGCAACAGAACGGCGGCGAAGGTGTCGGTGCTGGTTCTGGTGATGATGGTGCTGCTCCGTTTTAAGACAGGGGACCTCCTCCCTAACCTGTCTTAGTTGGTCCCGTGCATGATATCCTTTGCACGGGACCAGTTTTAATACTTTGGAGTTTATCTCATGCTTTGGTCTCCTCAACAAGAAACAGCCTTGAGGCAAGTCAATGACTGGATGAAATCTGGTCACGAACAAGTGTTTCATATGTTTGGATATGCAGGAACTGGCAAGACCACGATGGCTCGTCATCTGGCTGAAGGAGTAGACGGAAGAGTTCTGTTTGGCGCTTTTACCGGGAAAGCCGCTTACGTCTTGAAGAGCAAAGGTTGTGAGGGTGCAACCACGATTCACTCTTTGATATATCACAGTCGCGATAAGGGCAAGAAATCTCTTGTTGAGATGGAGCAGCAACTCAACACTCTCATCAGTGAACTCGCCGAAGAAGGCTTGAGCCCTGAGAAGATTGAAATGAATCCTCGTGTCCGGGACCTCACCAAAATGGTGAAGGCTGAACGCGAAAACATGAAACAGCCGTTCTTCGTTCTCAACCAAGAGTCTGAAGTGCGAAGCGCCAAGCTGGTGATCATAGACGAGTGTTCTATGGTGGATGCCAAGATGGGTGAAGATTTGCTTTCGTTTGGGACCAAAGTCCTCGTCTTGGGCGATCCTGCTCAGCTTCCCCCTGTCGGTGGTGCTGGTTATTTCACCAAGAACATCAACCCTCAGATCATGCTGGATGAAATTCACAGACAAGCAGAAGAATCACCGATCATTCGAATGGCTACAGAAGTTCGTAACGAGCGAAGTCTTAAAGTCATGGATTACGGTGATGGTTGCGAGTTTATCGATGGAAAGGTCGATCCAGAATTAGCACTCCGATTTGATCAAATTCTTGTTGGCAAGAACGCTACTCGTTTTTCCACAAACAAACGTGTTCGCACATTGAAGGGAATCACTGACATTTATCCAGTCATTGATGATCGCCTCGTGTGCTTGAACAATAATCACGATACTGGACTTCTGAATGGCGCGATTTACAGCGTCTTGAAAGTCGGAGGGGTTATGGACTCGAAAGTGCAGCTTGACATTCTCCCAGAAGGGAAGAAGTTTGCCCAAGAAGTCATGGCTCACGAACAGTATTTCCTCGGTGAAGAACCCTCATGGTATGAAAAGCGTGAAGCTGAGTGTTTCGATTTCGGCTATGCGCTAACTGTCCACAAAGCGCAAGGCTCTCAGTGGGACAGTGTTCTTCTGTTTGACGAGTCCTTCTGTTTTCGCCAAGATCGATGGAAATGGCTTTACACCGGAATCACAAGGGCCGCAGATAAACTGACAGTAGTCAAAATGTCATGAACAAGATGATGATGAAGTTTCTCGTGGCTGTCAATGAACACCAGAAAGTCGGTGGCTATCTGAATACGCTGACTGGACTCGATCCGATGGAAACGAATATAGCCATCAGGGTTGGAGTAGAATATGGTTGGTTGACTGATGACGGCAAGTTGACCGATGCTGGTTCTCTTGTTTTGAGCGAAGTCAACAAGCATCCTCTTCTTCTATCAGAAGTCAGAACGTCCTATGTGAACCGAATATCCTTTTTCGATTTGTATGAAGATCGCAAGGGTTTTTCCAAATCGCTTTACGAACATGTCCATAGAAACATGCCATCGATTATGATGGCTGCTCTTGAGGAAGTCCATTGTAAAGGAACTGGTATTGGAGAGTTTGAAAAGAAAAAAGAGTTGCCTGCACGATCTTGTCGCACGATTATCGAGCTCGCCTTGGAAAACTACGATCTAATCATGAAGGAAGCAGGTTTCCGATAATGAACAATCCAACAGAAGAATTCACAGTTCAACTCCAGAAAGCCTACGTCAAAGCTGGAGAAGATATGGGAAAACAGATGGCTGCGTCTATCGTAGCCATTGTCACTGAGATGACTGCTGGACAAGGTCAACCGTCGTTTTTCGGTTGGTCAATCGCGGATGCTCCTCTCACTCTCTTGGGCATACTTCCAACCGACAAGACGGAGAATGCTCAATGGGTCATCCTCACAAGCGAGGCGATGGAAAAGATCCCGTTCGTCACGACACAACCTCTATGGATCGGCCACCTGACCAGCGGTCACTTAATCCTTCTCTTATAGAGGTTTCGTTGGAAAGCGGCTTCAAGCATATCTGCAAAGCTTCTTTTCTAATTGTCACAATGCTCGTGAAACGAGTGTTTTGGCGTTCATATCTGGAAGAGGCTATCTGGCATTTGACAGAAGCCCAAAAGAAACTAGGAGAGATAGATGATAGGTCCAAGCGTTCCAGCAAGTGACATGGTCCATGCCGAGAAATACCGAGGCAAGGGCGAAACATATCGTGAAGCCTGTAACCGTGAAAGTTCTGCGCTCCAAGACAATCACGATCACTATATGGCCTATCGCGATGCGAGGCTGCAAATGAGATTCCTTTCCGCTGGCCGTGTTCAGGCAGCGATGGGTTCTCTGAAGAACATCACCCCTTACAACTGTTTCGTGATGCCGACAATGCACGACAGTTTCACTGATGGCCCGACTCTCCAGGAACTTTCGGAGTTGTCGATCGGCGAGCATCCTTCGCTGTCGATCATGGACGTTGCGAAAGCTGCTGCGATCACCATGCGCCAAGGTGGCGGCGTCGGTTATGACATCAGCACTCTGCGTCCGAGGGGTGACCTGATCCGTGGGGTCCAGTCAATCACCGATGGGCCAATGGCTTTCGCTCCGATCTATGACGCTGTCTGTGGTGCTACTGCGTCCTCTGGCAACCGTCGTGGGGCGCAGATGCTGGTCATACGGGCAGACCACCCCGATGTTGAAATCTTCATTCGTGCGAAACAGGGCGTGGCTCACATTCCGTATGAGTATCGTCCACTTCGCGGTTTCAATATGTCGATCGCCGTTACCGACGAACTGATGGAGTGTGTCCAGTCCGGCAAGCCGTTCCCTCTGCGATTTGGCGGCGAAGTTTACCGCGAGGTCGATCCCCACGCTCTGTGGGAAATGATCATGCGAGGAACTTACGATTGGGCCGAGCCGGGTGTTCTGTTCATTGACACGATCAACCGGCTGAACAATCTCTATTACTGTGAGACGATCGCCGCAACGAATCCGTGTGGCGAACAGCCTCTCCCTCCCTATGGTGCCTGTCTCTTGGGCTCGTTCAACCTTGTGAAATATCTGGCTTGGAACTCGACCACCAGAGAATGGGAATTCCAGTGGTCGCTTCTCGCCGCTGACATTCCGCATGTGGTCCGAGCGATGGACAACATTGTCGATCGGGCTCGCTACCCTCTTCCTGAGCAATGGAAGGAAGCCCAAGCGAAGAGGAGAATGGGACTCGGTGTGACTGGTCTCGCCAACTGCATCGAGGCTATGGGTTTCCCCTATGGCTCTCCGGACTTCCTTCGTGTTGAAGACGACATCTTGCGCTTCATCACTCGCAACTGTTACATCGCCTCGGCGATGCTGGCGAAAGAAAAGGGCAGCTTTCCCCTTTACGATGAGAAACTATACCTGTCCGGGCAGTTCATCAAATCTCTGGACAGCGACGTTCGCGACTTGATCAGGAGATACGGCATTCGTAACTCTCACCTGACGAGCATCGCGCCGACCGGAACAATCAGCTTCACAGCTGACAATGTGTCCAGCGGTATCGAGCCTGTCTTCGGATATGAGCAGGACCGGAACGTGATCATGCCAGAAGGTAAGATCAGGGTCAAAGTTCCTGATTATGGTTTCAGCGTTCTCGGCGTCAAGGGTCGCCGGATGGCTGATGTCACTGCTGAAGAACATATCAAAGTTCTCTGCGCGTCGCAGATTCACATTGACAGTGCTGTCAGCAAGACGTGCAACGTGCCGACCGACTACCCCTACGAGAAGTTCAAGAATCTCTATATCTCTGCTTATGAAGGCGGAGCAAAGGGATGCACGACGTATCGCCCGAACGGCAACTACGAAGACGTCATCAGTTCTGCTGACGTTGCCGAAGTCAAAGATATGAAGGAAGGCGAGTCCTGCGGGTTCGATTCAACAACGGGTCAAAAAACTGGACCTTGTGCTGAATAATTCCAAGGCGCGTGAAAAATAACTGTTGCTCTGGCCTTGCTGACATGCCATAACTAAAGGGCTAAGGCAAGGCCGAGGCATTGACCAATGAAAGGAAACACAATGACCAAAATCAAGTTCAGCAGCGCAGATTATGACGAGGCCATCCTCAAAAGGATGGAAGACGTCGATCTGCTGAGTTTGCGCAATCTCGTCGCGACCAACATGGGCGTCTCCTCGATCAAATCGTTCCGCGATCATGATCAGGCCGTCGAAGCGACCTGGAAGGCGCTCAACAAGTGGAATGAGCAGGCGAGGGCAGAAGAAAATCAGGCCGCTGGCGAAGCGATCGGGACCGTGTCCGTCAAGACGCCGAAGCCTCCGAAGCCTCCAGCCGAGCCGAAAGAGCCGGTCGAGGTCAAGGCCGCTCAGCCGAAGACCGTCAAGCGTCCGACCCGGAATATGTTCCGTCGTCTGCAGAAGCTGGTCGAGAAGCCCGATCGTGGAAGCAAGCGTTGGGACAATTACAAGGATGGCATGACGATCCTGGACACGATCGAGGGCCAAGACATGACGCAAATCGACGTTTCTTTTTTCGTTCAACACGGCTATATGAAGCTGATCGAGCCGACGACCGAAGAGTTCGAGACCGGTCTGTCTGCATGGTTCGCCCGCAATGGCCAGGAAGACCCGACGGTCGAGAAGAAGCGCAAGGATGCCGAACGCGCTGCGACGAAGGTCACCAAAGACGCCGAGCGTGATGCCGCCAAGGTCAAGCGCGACGCCGAGAAGACGTCCAAGGAAGCCGAGCGTGTCGAAGCGAAAGCCAAGCGCGACTCCGAGAAAGCTGCCAAAGACGCTGCTGCTGCGAACGCGGGTGCTACCGCCACCTGGACCGCAACGTCCTGATGGACCTGCCGATCGCAACCTCCCGCTTCTTCGACTACATGAAGAAGCGGGAACTGGTCCGTCTCCGGAAGGAGACGGGCCAGTCTCGCCCTTGGACTGATGATTTCATCCTCCAAGAATACAAATTCACGAACGTTCGTAGACATCACGATTGGACATCGGATATGTTGCGCTCGACGTTCTACAGCGATCATTTCGACGATGATCCTCGTTCCATCCTGATCAACTGCGCTGTCTATCGCTACTTCGGCACATTCGAATTCGCTAAGGCTGTCGGTTGGTATGATTATGATGACTTCGATTTGTGGGAGATCGAAGACTGTGCAACAAATCGCCTCGCAAACGGTGAGCGTGTTTTCACAGGGGCTTATGTCGTTACGAATCAAGGCATGAGTGCTCCCAAGCCGCAAGTCGTTTGCCATCACTTTCTTTCCGATCTTTATGACGCTGTGCCTGCTCTTTTGGAGCAAGTTCAAAAGACAAGAAGCTGGCGAGATTTGGCTGGTGCAATGTCCACGATCAAAGGTTTCGGCGGCTCTGGTTTCATGACCAAAGAAGTTCTCCTGGACACAATGATGACAAGTTTCTGGGGTGGTGAAATCCAATATGTGGACTACCGCAGCTTCACCTATCCAGAAGACTATGACCGCTGGACTCCCGTCGGTCCAGGTGGTGTTCGTGGTGCTGCTCGCCTTCTTGGGCATGACTCCCCAACGACGGTCAACATTGGCAAGGGCAAGCCGATGGAGATCATAATGCAACTTTACGAAGCCCAAGGAGAGTTCTGGCCTAAGGAATATGGAAAGCTATTCCCGACAGACATTCAATTCCAGCTTTGTGAGTTCGACAAGTATGAGCGCACTCGTCTGGGACAAGGAAGACCAAGAAGTCGGTATAAAGGAAGATAACCAAACGCTTTCTGAAATAAAGATCAAACATGAGATAGGAGACAACTATGACTGAATCAAAAACCGCCAAAATTATAGTGAATGGCACTGTCGAAGAAAGAGAAATTGAAGTCAAATCAGTAAAAGGATTTTCAACTCCAATCTTTTGCAGAAAAGACACTTATGATCTCTATATCGCAAAAGAGATTTATCGTTCATACGGAAAATTATCTGTAAAAGATAATGTGGTTCTTGACATCGGTGGAAATATCGGTTTATTTTCAAGATGGGCTTTGGACAATAATGCGAAGAAAGTTTATGCTTTCGAGCCTGAGCCCTTCAACTGTGAAATGTTTCAATTGAATTGCCCTGAAGAAGAAATTGTTCTTTGTCAATCGGCTGTGATTAACGGTGAACAACCGTTTGTTGATTTCTATATTTCTACTTCTGGGAAAAACTCTGGGAATTATACAACCAGAAAGACAAGAGGAAGAACAATCTCAACAGTATCGGCTGTTTCTATTCAAAAGGTTTTGGAAGAAACGAATCCAGATGTAGCGAAAATTGATTGTGAGGGAGGGGAATACGAAATCTATGAAGCGATCGCTGATTTTCCGAAATTGAAAGAGGTAGTTTTTGAAATACATCTTACAGTTGGGAGACTTGAGAACGCAAGACATTTGGATGCTTATTTTCTTGACAACGGTTGGGAATCATTCATCGCCCCAACTTTAGACAACAGCGGTCTTTGGCAAACAATCGCAGGATACAGAAGGAAAGAATCATGAACTATCGCCAAGGAAATCCATACGTCATTCACATAGAATTTGCAGAGGGCTGCAATCTTCGTTGTGGATTTTGTGGTCTGAACGCTATCAGGGGAAAAGAAAATAACTATAAGCTGATGACTCGCGAAACTGCGGAATCTGTTTCAAAGCAAATGGCTTCTCTTGGTTGGAATAGTAGAGTTGAAATCGCTATGCACGGCGAGCCGACGATGAATCCTGACTTCCTGGAATTGATCGCAATCTTCCGACGGCACCTGCCGAAAGCTTACATCTTGCTCGAAAGCAATGGTGGAGGAATCATTGGCGATACTTCCACAAAGACCGTCCAAGAAATGTTCGGCGCTGGCCTTTCTACTCTGGGCTTGGACGAATACCAGACGATTAAGCTGGTGCCGAAGATCCTGGAGAAAATCAAGGAAGAGCAAGGTTGTGGTTTTCTCGAAACCGGCGACAAATTGTTTGATGGCAGCGTTACGTTTTACGATTATCCTTCTTGTGGGGGTGTCGGCAATCCTCATAAGCGCAATACGAAGAAGCGGCTTATCTGGATCAGGCCAATCGATGTCAGCACCAGTGGCACTCACAGCAAACTCAGCAATCATGCCGGATCGGGGGCTCCCAAAAACGATAAAGCTGAGGGAAGAAGGTGTGCAAAACCTTTCAGAGAATTCAATGTTCGGTGGAATGGACAAGTAGCAACCTGCTGCAATGATTGGAGAGGAGTCTTTCCTCTTGGATCTATTCATGAACAAGGTCTTGATGAAATTTGGCACTCCGAGGAAATGTATGCTCTTCGTCGAAAACTTTATCATGGACAACGTGACTTCGGTGCCTGTGATGGTTGTGACACTTTGTCAATGCGTCCAGGCATTTTGCCGGATCACCTTGGTAAAGAGGAACTCCCAGAACCGAGTGAAGCAGACTTGGTCCTGATCGCTGAAACCTTGAAGAAGGGACCGCTGACCGCGCCTGTTCTTCGCTCATGGGAAGTCAAAGCATGAAAATCGCTGTCGCCCTTTACAAGATCATGGACCTCGGTGGGATCATCAATCACACTGAGGACCTGATCTATGGCCTCAAAAGGCAAGGCAACGATGTCGATCTGCTTCAACTTGTCTACAGCGACAAAGACCAGAAAGATGGAAATCCTCGGACAGGGGACTTCTCGAGGTCTGAGTCCGGACTTCTCTATAACCAGAAAATCGGTTGGGTCTTCACCAAAGCGAAGAAGGTTCCCTATCAGGGCGGGAAGATGCTGGCCCAAGCGAAGAAGTGGCTGGAAGAATATGACATCATCCTCTGGACGATTCCGGTTCCATCGACCAATGCTGAGAACGAAGGCAACTGGGAATGGCGCGATCTTTACGATCTCAAGCACCCTGTCCAGATGGCCTTCGTTCACGACGGTGGTGCCTGCGATCGCTATCCCTATGTCTTGGAAATTCAGGACAAGCTTCATGCTGTTCTGTGTGTCCACCATTCGGCGATCGGCGGCTCCTCGTTCATCAGGACACCGAGGTTCCATGTCCTCAATCCGTTCCGCGATGTCAACCGGGAAGTCCCTTCTTGGGCTGATCGTCGCAAAGGTTTCGTCAGCCTCCAGACTTTCAAAGGTCTCAAGCACGTCGATGACCTGATCCGTGCGGTCCGTCATATGCCGCCGAAGGAAGACATGGAGTTCAGGGATATCTTCGGAAAGGGTATCGAATATCAGTATATGACTTCTGCAAACAAATGCAAAGACAAGTATTTTCATGCAGATGGCGAGCGTATCTGGGAAGCGGCCGAAGACAACGGCATGATCCATCACGATTACATCGAGCGTGATCAGGTCGACCTTCTTCTGCAAGCGGCGCGGGTTCTTGTCGATCCTTCATGGTCAACTCGTCTCGGTTCTCGCGGCGGGTTCTATGGTCGTGTCTTCGTCGAGGCAGCGATCAATGGTGCCATCCCTGTCGGTCGTCCTCTTGGCATTGGAAACTCTTTGTTCCTGCCAGATGTTCATTATGTGTCCATTCCGATGGACGCAGATGATCAGACCTATGCAGAGATGGTGCATCACGCGAGTTCTGATTCTGCAGACGTGATCAGTATGCGCCAAGAAGTCCGCGAACTCGTTCAGTGTTTCGACGCTGACGTTATCGCCAAACGAATTATCGATATCGCTACCGACGATATCGGTGAACCACCTCTGCCTTACGAAGAGGTTCCGACCCTCGAGAAAAAGTCCGAGGAAATCATGTTCAATCATTTCGGTTTGTGAGGAAATACGATGCACGTTATCGAAGCAAGAAACGTTCATGAGGCGTTGCCCAAGGGAGTTGCGATGATCCTTGAAAAAGGATTCGATCGTCAGTCCCGTGCCGGCGATGTCAAACTGATCGATGGCCCTGTGACCACGCTCTACCTGAATCCTCTCGAGCGGGTCATGTTCCACCCCGATCGCGACTGCAATCCTTTCTTCCACTTCATGGAAGGCTTGTGGATGATCGCTGGTCGCAACGACGTCGCTTGGATCAGCCAGTTTTCGTCCAACATCGGCCAGTTCAGCGATGATGGCGAAACGTTCCACGGAGCCTATGGCTATCGGTGGGTGAATCACTTCTCCAAAAAGCAGTTCACTGGCGGAGATGAAAACCCTCATGGCGAAGTCTACATCCCGTTCAATCAGCTGGAATGCGTTGCGGGAATGCTTCGGGAAAACCCTGATGAACGTCGCGCCGTTGTGAGCATGTGGTCGGCCGAAGATGACCTCGGTCGTCAGGGGAAAGACCTTCCCTGTAACACGACCATCATGTTTTCGATCAGCGTCCACGGATCATTGGACATGTCGGTCACCAACCGTTCAAACGACATGGTTTGGGGAACCTACGGCGCGAATGCTGTTCACTTCTCCATGCTCCAAGAATTCATGGCGGCATGGATCGGAGTTCCCGTCGGCCGCTACTGGCAGATTTCCAACAACTTTCATTCCTATCTGAAGACGTTGGACCCTATTCGTGAACTGGCCGGGTTTCTCGACCGCGATCCTCTTCCTTTCGACAATCCCTACGTTCAGATCAAAGGACATGATCCGGTTGTCCCTTTCCAGATGGTGAACAGCGATATCGGCGAATGGATTCGCGAACTGCAAGTGTTCATGGAATTCGGTCCTGTGACCGGCTTCAAGGACAAGTTCTTCCGCAAGGTCGTGTGTCCCATCTGGCAGGCATGGTTCGCCTGGAAGACAGACGAGGGCTCGAAACGTCAGCGGGTCGAAGAAGCGAAGAAACACCTTCGCGGCTGCGCGGCGTTGGATTGGCGGAAAGCCTGCAACGAATGGCTGGATCGTCGGGCATGAAGATTTATATCGCTGCCCGCTATAACAAGAGATATGAACTCTTGGATTTCGCCAAGAGTATCGCCGATCTCGGCCATACTCTTACTTGTGATTGGCTCTTTGAAGGGGAGGAAGGTAAGACGATAGTTGAAGCAGCGGTCATGGACACTCGGCAAGTAGAAGAGTGTGACTGCTTGATCTTCATCGGAGAAGCCCAAGGAAGTAAGAACACCGGAGGCGGTCGGTGGTTCGAGATGGGTGTCGCTTGGGCTTGTGGTCACCGCGTCATCGCTCTTCTCAGTTCGGAAATCGTGGAAGAAGGAAGGGTTCATCTTCCATCCGGACACGAGTCTGTGTTCACAGCACTTAAAGAAGTGGAAATAGCTGAATCACAGGAACATGTGTTGTGTCTCTTAGGAGAATCTTATGGAGGAGATAATCAATGACGCGTCTTCCAACCTTCGTAGCCCAAGAAGGAGGCGATCACTACCAAGCTGAATATCAGCATTGGGACTGGGTTCTTGAAGCAGAGATCGGATATCTCGCTGGCAACGCAACGAAATATATCAGCCGCTGGCGCAAGAAGAACGGCGTCCAAGACCTGCTGAAAGCGTTGACCTACATCGACAAGATGATCGCCACTCGCAGGACTTCGGAGTGGCATTATCATCCAAATCATTGGAAGATCCGTGTGCTGACCGATCGTTTCATCGCGTCTGCTGGACTGACCGAAGAAGAAGGAAATCTCATCCATCTTCTCGCAGGTCCGTGTCCTCTGGAAATGCTGGAACACGCGAGGGACTGTTTGGATAAATTGCTTAGGGACGCTCAGATGGCCGCTAGGGCGCAAGCCATGCCCCCGGCCCCTACAGCACCCGGTACCGGGCCAAGCCCCGCCCTTGCCCCGCCCTGTGGCGGCGCGGGCCATGCCATAGGGCAGGGGCAAACCGCCACCGCAACCGCAGGGTCACAAGAAAGTGGTCTCACTGGCATGGAGCACCCATTCGGGTATGAACAGGAGAGAGAAGTATGAGAGTGCTCATCGCCTGCGAATTCTCTGGAATTGTAAGAGATGCCTTTCTTTCCTCGGGTGTTGACGCCATATCGTGCGATCTCCTGCCGAGCGAGACTCCAGGCCCGCATTACCAAGGTGATGTGATGGAAATGGCGCGGGACGGTTGGGACATGCTCATAGCCTTTCCGCCTTGCACCGATCTGTGTGTCAGTGGTGCACGGTGGTTCCCGGCCAAGCGGGCCGACGGGCGGCAACAGGCCAGCATCGCCTTTTTCATGGCGCTGGCAAACGCACCCATCCCGCGCATTGCGATTGAAAACCCGATTGGCATCATGTCGAGCCATTGGCGCAAGCCTGATCAGATCATTCAGCCCCATCAGTTCGGCCACGGCGAAACCAAGGCCACATGCCTTTGGCTCAAGGGATTGCCGCTGTTGCAGCCGACCGATCATGTCGCGGGCCGCGAAGCGCGGGTTCATCGTATGCCGCCTGGGCCTGACCGCTGGAAGGAGCGTTCGCGCACATATATCGGAATTGCGAAAGCTATGGCTTCCCAATGGCTCACAGCATGACACCCATTCGGGTATGATGAAAAGGATTAGGAATGGCTCGCCAAACTAAACAGCAAGAGCTGAAAGCTAGAAATGCTGGAAAGTCGCCGTTGCAGATGGGATTCTTCACGCCCGAAAGCGACTGGCGACCCAGAGCAATCTCTGACCTTCCTTCTTCTTGGGCTGGTATCGATCGTATAGGATTTGATTGCGAAACGAAAGACGTTCATCTTCGCGAACTAGGTCCTGGCCCAAGACGAGGAGCCTTCACAACTGGATGGGGAATTGCACTCGAAAAAGACGGCAGGGTTGTTGACAGTTTCTACCTTCCGATGCGTCACGAAGGCGGCGACAACCTTCCGACCGAGGAAGTCCTTCGCTATCTAAAGGGAAACATCAAAGACTTTAAGGGGGAATATGTTGGTGCAAATCTCAGCTATGACATCGATTATGCGAATTCTGATGGCTTTGAGTTTAATCGGGAAGCCAAGTTTCGCGATGTCCAGATTGCTGACCCGCTCATCTACGAACTTCACCAAAGCTACAGCCTTGAGAATATTGGCACTCGATGGGGTGTTGAATCAAAGAACAAAGCCACTCTTGTCCAGGCCGCTCAAGCAATGGGAGTTGATCCCGGCGCAGGAATGTGGCGTCTCCCAGCGAGATACGTCGGCGACTATGCGACAAGAGACGTGGAATCGCCGCTGGAACTCTACGAGAAGATGAGGAAGAAACTAGACTCTGATGATCTTTGGCAAGTGTTTGATCTCGAGTCTAGACTTCTTCCAGTTCTCGTTCGTATGCGCCAGCGTGGAGTTCGCATTGATCAAGACAGACTCAGGATGATTGAAGATCGGGCTCTACGCGAAGAAGGAGAAGCCTTGGCTTTCATTCGGCACCAGACCGGCGTCAAGATTGACGTCGGTAACGTGTGGAAACCAGATGCTCTCGCTCCAGCACTCGAAGCAATCGGAGTCAAGCTTGGAAGAACTACAACTGGTGCTCCCCAGATCGACGCCGATTTGCTGGATGGTCTCAATCATCCTGTAGCAAAGGCGATTTCTAACGCTCGCAAGGTCAATAAGATCAGGACCACTTTCGCAGCTTCCATGTGGAAATATATGGTCAACGGAAGAATTCACTGCACCTTCAATCAGATCGCTCGTGAAGATGAAAAGGGTGAGCAAAAGGGAGTTCGTTTTGGAAGACTCTCGGCTGTAGATCCAAATCTCCAACAGCAATATTCTCCTGACCGCGTCCAGCCTCACGACCCACAACTCATCTTGGAATGGCGAAAGATATTCATTCCAGAAGAAGGCGCGATTTGGGGAGTAAACGATTATTCCCAACAAGAGCCAAGATGGACAACTCACTTCGCCGCTGTCATGGATCTTCCTAAAGCCCGTGAAGCAGCGAAGAGATATCGTGACAATCCAAAAACAGACAACCACGAAATGATGACTCGTCTCATCCACACCGATGAACTTGTTGATTTGTGGCTGAGGATGAAGAAAGATGGTGATAATTCTTACAAGGTGAACCGTGGCTACTCAAAGAATATCTTCCTCGGTTTATGTTATGGCGAGGGTGGACCGAAACTCTGCGAGGACATTGGCAAGCCTACTCGTTGGGCTCACATAACGGGATACGGAAGAACCAAAGCAATCGACTTCTTCGATAACCGTCATGACGCGTGGAAAGCCCGAGCCTCTTCTGGACTAGGATTCATCAAAGAAATGGCTGGTGAAGAAGGTCAAGCGATTATTGATAACTTCGATGCTGAGGTTCCGTATGTTCGACAGCTTGCCCAAAAAGCAAGTGACAGGGCCGGAGCAAGCGGTTTCGTGAGAACCATCATGGGTCGTCGTCTTCATTTCCCGACACGCGACGATGGCTCTTATGATTGGACACACAAAGCCTTGAACAGAGTGATTCAAGGATCGTCAGCAGATCAAGCGAAGAAAGCTGTTACCGACATCGATGCGGCTGGTCATTTCATTCAACTTCAAGTACATGACGAAACTGACGGAAGCTACGGCTCAATCGAAGAAGCCAAAGCTGTTGGAGAGATCATGAAGAATTCGATACTGGAGGTCTGTACTCCTCTGGTGCCGTTTAATGTAGATACCGAATGTGGTCCAAGTTGGGGAGAATCAATAAGTGTCTAACTTCTGGCGACATAAGAAGAGCGGTGGTCTTTATACCATCATCGGAGAAGCTATCATCGAGTCAACCATGCAGAGGGCTACGATCTATAAGAGCCTGCATGACGACAAAGTATGGATTCGTCCGAAAGACGAATTTCATGATGGCCGCTTCGAAGTCATGAACTCGATGGAGTTCCGCGGCGGCTGCGTTCAACTTTCACACTCAGGAGCCTTCTGATGTCTGATTTCTGTCAACAGTGTTCTATAGAACTTTTCAGCGAGGACTACAAGGAACTCGCTGGTCTCGGCGATGGGAGCAAACTCGAGGAAGGGAAGGGTTGGGTTTGTCTCTGTGAAGGGTGCGGTCTAACCGTCGTAGACGACAACGGGGCCTGTCTCAGCCTCCATTGCACAATGAATCATGGAGAAGAACATGGCAAAGTATGATCATGGTGGCGGCTGTCCTTGCGGATTGCAGAAAGTCTGCGACTGCGAGGCTGGAAAACCTGTTCGCTCTGTTCAAGGGCAGGTCTTTGACTGGGCGAAAGTGATGTTCGGGAATCCTTCGCCCCTTGCGCTTTCCGTTCGTGGGAACAAAGAGATGTCCGAGTTGATTTCGACTCTGATCAACAAGCCAAGTGAAACTGAAGAAATCATCGAAGAATGCGCCGATGTCGCTTTCTTCCTGCTACAAATATGTGAGATCAATGGCGGCGATCTCATGGAAGCTGTCGCCAAGAAACTAGAAGTCAACAAGAATCGCTCTTGGGAAATCGCTTCTGACGGATCGTTTCAGCATGTGGGGAAATCTAAATGATTCTCAGTTCACAAACCATTCGCCGCTACTGTGAAGAGCAGGATTTGATCTCTCCGTTTTACGAGCGGACGAGACATGAAGGGATGACGTTCGGTCTCAGTCCCGCTGGCTACGACGTTCGGGTCGAGTTTGGCCCGGAATCGCTTTACTCCTATCGCATCCTCAATCCGGGTGATTTCATTCTGGCTTCTACGGTTGAACGGTTCAAGATGCCGAACGATCTCATCGCTTCTGTTGCCGATAAATCCTCTTGGGCTCGTCGTGGATTGGCCGTGCAGAACACTATCATCGAGCCGGGATGGGAAGGCTGGTTGACTCTTGAACTGACCAACCATGGAAGGGAAACTCTGCGGATCGAAAAAGGAATGGCGATCGCTCAAATCGTTTTCCAAAGGTTGGACTTCCCGACCGATCAACCTTACGAAGGGAAATATCAAGACCAGCGACGGGGACCAGTTGGCGCAATTCGCGACATTTCTGACTTGTCAAATGCACCGGGGCAGGGTAAGGTTAGGGGTTCCTGACATGTCTGAGAATAAAACGACCAGAGCCAATCTGGTCAAAGCTTTGAAAGTCCTCGGGGCATTCCCAGTTGAGAATCGTGTCAAATCTGGGACACTTGACGTGAATTATATCGGGGGCTGGATCGAGTGCAAATATATGGGAAGATGGCCTGTTCGAGCAGACGACCAGCCAGTCAGATTCCCTCACCCTTTGCTGCAAACACAGAAGATTTTCATAGCAAAAAGAGCCGCACTCAATGGCACCGTTCTCGTTTGTGCTCAAGTCGCTCAAGAATGGTTCTTTTGGGATGGCATGTTCGCTGTGTCAAACTTCGAGAAAATGACAAGACCTGAAATGCGGGAGAATGCTCTTCTTCACATGTATGGCATGGACAAAGAAAGACTTGTAACGTGGCTAAGATCGATCTCAAAAGGCTAACGCTGGGAGAGTCTTTGCTGATCAGCCGACGCAGGTCAGGACTGTCTCAAGACGAGATGGCGAGAGCCAACGGAGTCACTCGTAACTTCTACGGCGAAGTTGAGCGTGACCAGTCAGAATATCAGGGAATGAACTTCTGTGAGGTGGAACCTCTGGAAGTCAACGAGAAGATTATGCTCTGTCGTCGTAGGTCTTCTATGACGCAGGGCGAAATTGCTGAGCAGATCGGGGTCACTCGGTATTGGCTCAATCAGATGGAAATTGGAACTGCACCAGTTTCTCCTGATCTCGTAAAGTTTTGGGAGGACAACTATGCAGGGGAATAGCGAAGCTTCAATTGACTTCTTGAAGAAGTGGAGCAAAGACTATCCTTGGATTTTAACAGCGATCCAGACTGATCGTAAGAAAATCGAAACAAGAACCTTCAAGTCCGACGAAATTGCCGAGTGTCGCAAGTGGATCGAGGCCTACAACGGACATCGCAACGTCTATTTTCATGTCAACTCGTGCATGAAAGACATGAAGTCAAAGGCTCACAAAGAAGATATCAAAGCTGCTGGTTGGCTTCACATTGATATTGACCCAGAGCCAGGAGAGACTCTCGAGGAAGGTCGGGAACGCGCTCTTGGGCTTCTCACCGACAAGATACCGAAGGGAATTCCAAAGCCAACCGTTATCATATTCTCAGGTGGTGGCTATCAAGGCTTCTGGAAACTCTCAAAAGAGATTGTCGTAGATGGCGACGTCAAGAAATGTGAAGACTTCGAACTCTATAACAAGAGGTTGGAGCAGGTTTTTGGTGGCGATCATTGCCATAACATTGATCGTATCATGCGACTCCCAGGAACGATCAACATTCCTAATGAGAAGAAGAAAAAGGCTGGCCGTTTCGAAGAGTTGGCGCTCTGCTTTGAGTTCAACAAAAACGAATACGATATATCGGAGTTCAAGAAAGCACAGGGCGTTCAGATCGATTCCCATCAAGGTGGTGAATACGGAGTGAGCGTCAGCGTTCCAGGAAACGTGGAGCGTGTTCAAGATCTCAGTGAACTGGACGAGTGGGACGTTCCAGATCGCGTCAAGGTGATCGTAGCCCAAGGGAGACACCCAGACCAACCAAAAGAAGGAGATAACTCACGGTCGGCATGGCTGTTCGATTGCATTTGTCAGCTTTTCCGCTGTGGTGTTCCGGACGAAGTCGTGTTTGCCATAATCACAGATCGTGATTGGGGTATTGCTGAGAGTGTCCTAGAGTCCAAGAATCCCGAGAAGTATGCTGTTCGGCAGATGACTCGTGCCAAAGAACACGCAGAAGATCCAAATCTGCGAATGATGAATGAGCGTCACGCAATCATCGGTAACCTTGGAGGGAAATGCCGGGTCATCGAAGAGGTTCAAGACGAAATCATGAACCGTTCTCGGTTGACCATTTCTTCGTTCGAAGACCTTCGTAATCGGTATTCGCACATCATGGTCGACGTCGGCAGTGATAAAGAGGGAAAGCCTATTCAAGTCCCTCTTGGGAAATACTGGATCAACCATCGCATGAGACGACAGTTCGATTACATGAGGTTCATGCCTCAAGGTGATCTTCCAGGTGTCTACAATCTATGGCGCGGTTTCAGCTTTGAGCCTAAACCCGGAGACTGCTCGCTGTATCTGAATCACCTCCGTGATAACGTCTGTGGTGGAGTTGAAGAATATTACGTTTATCTCATAAAATGGATGGCTCGTGCTATCCAAGTCCCAGCTTCTCCGGGAGAGGTTGCACTCGTCATGAGGGGTGGCAAAGGAACAGGTAAGTCGTTGATGGCGACTCTGTTCGGTAAACTCTTCGGAAGACACCATCTCCATGTTGCAAACCCCTCGCATCTTGTTGGTAACTTCAACGCTCATCTTCGTGACGTGATCTGCCTGTTTGCCGACGAGGCGTTCTTCGCCGGCGACAAGAAGCACGAGTCTGTTCTCAAGATGCTGGTCACCGAGGATAGCATACCGATTGAGCAGAAAGGCGTCGACGTCGAAACCTATCCCAACTATGTTCACCTGATCATGGCTGCAAACGATCCTCACGTTATCCGGGCCTCTGGTGATGAGAGGAGATATTTCGTTCTCGAGGTAGCAGACAGCGCGAAACAGAACAAACAATACTTTGGAGATATTGTCAGACAGATGGAGTCTGGCGGATTTGAGGCTCTGCTCTTCCACCTGCAAAACATCAACCTAGAAGGTTTCCAGGTTCGTGAAGTTCCACAAACTGATGCTCTCCAAGAGCAGAAGCTTCTGTCCATGTCAGTGGATGAAGAATGGTGGTTTCGTAAACTCCAGAATGGCCGCTTGGTTGACAGCGATGCTGAGTGGACCGAAGCTGTCCCTTGTGATACAATCATCAGTGACTTCACGGCTTACGCAGAAAAGTGGAAGTTCAGTAGGAGAGGCAATGAGACGGCCCTTGGGAGATTCCTCACAAGAGTTTGCTCTCACGTCGAGAGAACTCAGAAGCGTGTTGCTGTTGATGTCTATAGCGAAGATGCAAGGCGGAACGAGCGGAAGAAGAAACGTCTATATTTCTATGATTTCAAAGACCTCAAGAAATGCCGAAACTCTTGGGAAAAGATCTATGGTCGAGTAGTCTGGGAAACCGAAATTGATGGTGCAGACGAATTGATACAGGATCCATTCTGATGAACTTGGCTAAACTGCGACCCTCAGATGGCGCTGTGGCCCAAGCCCTACCCTGTCCTGCCGTGCCCTTAGCTGTAGGGCGCAAGCCTTACCCTGCCCCCCGCTCCGAGGCGCTCCGACAGCCCCTGAACCTTTGCCCTATGCCCCTGACCCCGGCCTTGCTATACTAAACAGGGCAAACAAAAGGAAGATGCGATGACCATGAAACCATGTGATTTCTGTGAGGGCTACACTCCTGATGACAGGGGAAAAGAGTTCAATTCGGCCGTTGAAAGATGGCTGGGAGAACTGGAATGAAACCGATGCTCGCAGGCAAATATGAACCAGACCGGGTTGCGAGAATGCTTCCCATGTTCGGTCAGCTGAAACTCGATGGTATTCGGGTATTCATCCGCGACGGAGTGGCCTACACTCGCAGTCTCAAGCCTGTTCGGTCTTCTCAAGTTCAGTCTTTGATCTCTTGGAACAAAGTCCTTCTTGAAGGTCTGGACGGTGAGATGATCTGTGGCGACCCGACGGCGAGACATTGCTATCATCGGACGATGTCCAGTGTTATGTCTTTTGATCAAAGCGACCCCGAACTTCATTTCTTCGTGTTCGACCGCTGGGACATGCCAACGGCTTTCTCCAATCGCTTGAGCCTCTTGCGGACAGAAGCAGAATACTGGCCTGAGAATGTCAGTCTGCTGGAAACCGTCAAGTTCTCAACGATGGAAGAACTTCAATCCTGGGAGATTCAGCAGATCACTCTTGGGCACGAGGGTATCATTCTCCGTCACCCTGACCGATTCTACAAACATGGTAGAGGGACCGCCACTCAGGGCGAGTTGATCAAGGTCAAAGATGCAAGATGGATTGACACCGAAGCGATCATCGTCGATGTGACCGAACTTCGCTCCAACCAGAATGAATCCACAACGAATGCTCTCTGCCAACAAGAGCGTTCTAGTCATCAGGAAAACATGATTCCGATGGGCGTCCTCGGCGCTGTTCAAGTTCGTGGGGTCTTTCCATCAGACGATATTGTCCCTGAACATGTCAGAGGAGTCGTTTACGAGGCAAGCATCGGATCGGGATTTGACCAAGCCCAAAGAGAGACCCTGTGGAATGAAGATCTGGTAGGTCGGATCGTGAAGTTCAAGTTCTTCACTGGTGGTGTCAAAGACAAACCTCGTTTCCCGATATTCATCGGCTTCCGTGATGAAGACGACATGGATTCTCCTCCTCCCACCCCGGCACAGATGAGCCTGTTCTAAAGTAGCTGAAACATGAAGCTTGTCATTTGCCTCGCTGAGCGTTAGGCTATTAATACGGCACAGCTATGGAGTTGAAGCTATGAAACATCTCGCGTTCGTTACCGATGGAGCGATTGACCTTCGTTCCTTTTCTACCTTTGGTTTCAATTCGAAACCGAACACCACTAGCCCGATCGGTTTCTTCGGGACCGGTTTGAAGATTTCCACCGCAGTCATTGCTCGCCTCGGCTGCAAGATGACCGTCTTGATCGACGGCGTCCAGCACGAGTTCTATACTAGCCCCACGGAGTTTCGTGGGAAGTCGTTTGACCTTGTCCGCATGAAGAAGCGCAAGGGCCTGATGTCCCGCTGGCAGTATCAGGAGATGCCCTATACCACGGAACTCGGCAAGAACTGGGAACCGTGGCAGGTCTTCCGCGAACTGGAGTCCAATACCCGCGACGAGAACGGTCAAACTTCTTTGATCGATGATGAGACTCCTGCCAGTATGTCGTTTCTAAATGACGACTGGCGCGGCAAAACCGTCATCCTCATCGATGAGCCGTCCATCGTTGCCTGCTACGAAAAGATGGACGACATCTTCCTCAACCCCGATATTGGCCTTCGCGTTTCGAACGACAAATGTCAGGTCTTCAACGTCGGCTCGAAGTATCTCTTTTACCGTGGGATGCGTGTTCTGGAACTGCCGAGGCCCTCGGCCTTCACCTACAACATTCTGTCCGAGCAGCGGCTGACGGAAGATCGCACGCTCTACTCATGGCAGGCCATGTGGGAAATTCGTGACCTGATCATGCAGAGCACCGACCATGACTTCATCGAGCAAGTCGTTCAGCTTGATGAAGAGAAGTTCTGGGAAGGCAAGATCGAGTTTGACGACGTCTATGCGCCCGCTGGAGCCACCTTCCGGGCCGTGGCCGGGGCTCGCAAAGCGAGGGGCCTGTCGCTGTTGTCTCGTGTCAGCACCTATTACGATCGTTACAACGCGCCAGCTGACACTGATCCCAACGTGACTGTCACCTATCGCCGTTCTCAGTGGAGGGCGATCGCTCAGGTCCTCGCGGAAGGCGGCGACTTCGAGGAGTTGCTTCAGCGCCTCACCTGGGATGAGCAGGACATTCGGTGGCAGACCTTCTTGGGCTTCCGTGACTCTCAGACCAAAGAGTTGGAGCAGAACAGGGTTCTTGAAGATGGCGATCCGTTCTGACTGAGTGATCCTGAGCCGACCGTGATCACCACGGTCGGCGTTTGAGAAACTTAACACTTGTCATTTGCATCCCAGGGTGCTAGGCTAGTGTTGTAATATATGGAGGAAACCATGAGAAATCCCAAGAGATATCTTTCTGCTGAGAACATGACGAACGATGATTTCGAAATTCCGTTCACCCACGGGATCGGCGAGGTTGTTTATGATGCCAAGACGATCTACGATTCTTGGGCGACGATGACTCAGAAATCGTTCGAGAGTTATGCTCACCAGTCCGTGCGCGGAAACCTTGGCACCGGTCGCGGACAGAAGTATGTCCGCAACGCAGAAGGTCACCTCGTGTTGACCGAAGGAGGATCGACATGATCACATTCGTTGGAGAGCGGGGAGTCGAAACATTTCGTGCGATCTCCCTCAAAGCTGGCCTCAGAATATTCGCCAGGACCGGTATGAAGCCGAGCCATAGTTGGACACCGACTGCCATGCTCAAAGCCGCTGGCACGATCACAGGTAAGGTCTACAAGCGTGGTCAGTATGATCTGGCCGTGGCTGATCTGGATGCCTGGATCAAATCGAATGGAACGACCGGCACATGAATCTGTTCGTCTCCAGTTTTTGCCCAAGAGAGAGTGCTCAGTTTCTCGATGACAAGCGCGTCGGGAAACTGCTCATGGAAGCAAATCAACTGCTTTCGTTGGCGATCAAGCTTCATCATGATCAGCCTTTCCCTCGTGACCATATTGGTCCAGGTCTGGTGTGCGATGGATTCGCACACCAGAATCATCCGGTCAGCATCTGGGTCCGCAAGACACGATCCAATTTTGACTGGACCTCGCAACATGCTTTCGCTTTGTCCGAGGAGTTCACTCACCGCTTCGGCAAAGAACATGCCTCTGGACACAGGACCTCGGTCATCCTTGAGTGGAGAGAAAACGTCCCAGAGGGTCCACTCACAGAGTTCCAGAATTCCGCCAAGAATGCTTCGGTCGGAGTGGACATGTCCCATCATCCTGTTCCAGAATCGTATCGTGCATATCTTGATGCTCGGTGGGAAGGAGACGCTCGCCCTCCCAAGTGGACAAACCGTGGTCAACCAGAATGGAGTCACTACTGATGAATGACAGATCACAAAACTTGATCGTTCGGTTGCGTTTCGCTGCTACGGTCGCAGTCGGTCGTGAGAGCAACCGTTCTCTCATGATCCAAACTTCTAACTGGATGGAAACTGCTATTGCACGAGAAGCGGACCTGACGGATAAGCTGGCGAAAGCCGAGGCAGCAATAAGCGGGATGGAACAGATGCTCGCCGGTCAACGAATTGAGTTGGCACAAGCCCGCGCTGACAGCCGACATGAGGGAGACTTGCTGTGATCGTTCACGTTTTCAATTATAACGAATGGCGTCGGGTTCCTGACGGGATGGGTTGTGTCGACTGGGACTGTGACTTTCATGCGTTGGTCGTCCACCCCGACGGACGTGTCGAGATGAGACCGTATAACTCGCAGTCAGAGCAAGATCGGCTGGAGGCAGAGTTCCCTTTCCGTGTCAGGCACACTTGTGATCTGTCCGACCACAACGAGACGATGGACGTGAGCCCTGACACCGAGAGGTTGAAAGAGAACTTTCCTCTCGTTTGGGCTTCTCTCAACAAATGGATGCCGTTCAAGGATCGTCGTATGAAGTTGAGGGTCCAAGATGATCATTCCTGATCCTGTCAGCATTGGCTGGCCCGCTCGTGGTGAGCCTCGCTGCGTTGGTCGCCTCGAAAACCACGATCTCGCTGGTCAGTTCATTCCTGGTCACAAGATCATATATAACACGTTCGAAGGTCCGGCAGTCTTCCGAGTAGGAGTTTCCTACACTCCTGATAGTGGTAAATATAAGACCTTGACCGTGATCTTGGTCCCTGATAAAGTCCTTCCAGAAGAAATCTGGGAGTATGATGGTTTCGTTTTGACGGCAAACTTGCCCAAGAAGAAGCCAGAAATTCAACTGAACTTTGAAACAATGACCGAATATCTGGCTCGTAAGAGGCGAGAGAAAGAAACATGACACTTGTCATTTGCATCGGCAACGGGTAAACTGGTAAGGTAAACCAAGGAGGCTACAATGACAGACGTTTCTCATCCGATCAATTCCACCGCGATCGAATCCTGTTCTTCCAATGCCGAAGAGCAGACCCTCACTGTTCGTTTCCACAACGGCAGCTCAGTGACGTATCTCGGTGTCGGTCAGGACACGGTCCAGGAACTGCTGAACGCTCCCAGCGTCGGCAGGTTCTATAACCAGAATATCCGCGGTCAGTTTCAGGAGGCATGACATGAAAGCCGATTTCTATATCAATGGCTTTGGCCGCGTCTGTGGCAGCGTTTCTTCCGGAACTCACCGGGAAGAAGACCTGATCAAAGCGTTCAGCAACGAACTGGCCAAAATCAACGTCTTGACCCCGGCGCTGGTCCATGAAGCCCGCTCATGGCTTGCTACCGCTGTAGATTGGCAGTCCACCGTATGGGATTCCCAACCAGAAATCCAGGACCTCTGCGATGACGAACTCGGCTGTTACTGGTTTGATCGCGGTTACGGGCTGATTCAAGATTTGCAGGAAAGCCTCAGCGATCTGGCCCCTGAGGGATTCTACTTCGGCTCTCACTACAGCGACGGAGCAGACTTCGGATGGTGGCGCGCCGACAGCGAGACTGACCAGATGGAAAGCCATCTTGGACAGTCGGAGGAAAAGATAGCCAAGTTCGCTTTCGCCTATGGCGATGCTGGTCCAATGCTGAAAACCGTCATCGGTAATTTCGATGAGAACGGCATGTTCATCGAATTCGATGATGGACACTTTCAGCTTTCCCTCGTTGGACTGAAAGTCTTCGGTAAGGAAGTTGTCGTCCGGCACGAGAACTGGAATGAATTCCTGGCCTTGGTCGCTGAATATGGTGATCGTCATGAAGCGTGATAAAGGCCAAACTCTTCGCTTCGTCACTCTGGAAGTGGCGGATTTCACGCGACAGCCCGACGGTTGGAAGATGAGGGCAAAGCCGGACAAGATCTGGTGGAGGCGAAAGCTGGGAGATCTGTGCTGGAAAGTGTTGATGAAACTCAACGCTTTGGATCTGTTCATGTTCCAAGAAAAGGTCTACGACTATGGCGACAAGGAAGCCGCCGCTGTTGGACGACATTTCGAGGATCAGCTTTTCCGGATATTCGATAACTTCGAGGTTCCTGACCTCAACGATTTCTGCCTCGTCTTGGGCGGTCAACAGTTCTTCGATATCACCGGATACATGGCGAAGACTCATGGACAAATGATCACCATCCCTTCGCCGGAGTTCAGGTGGTCAAGGAAGGGTGGCTACGAGGCGAGGTTCACGAACTTTCCCATCCATGTGGTTCCTTGGCTCGACGGAGCCTGCCTCATCCCGAAAGTTATCGTCGAGCGATTGCCCAAACGAGACGATGGGAATCCAATATGGTGATCAATCCGTGTTACCTCGGCGACGGAGCCTATGTCTCCAGAGGAAGCGATCATTCCTTTTGGTTCGCAGCGAATGACCACAGGAATGTCACTGTCTGCGTTCAACGCGAAGACATGATATCGCTGATGCTCTATATCATCAAAGAAGATCCAGCGCTGGCCTCGGCGATGGCGGACCAAGTAAGGACTGAGAATGGGTGACCTGATAATGATCTCGTTCGGTGTTGATCTGCCGACCAGAAATCAGAACCTGCTCCGTGCAAGAATGGAGTTCAAAGCGTGGAGCGATCGGCGTGACGACGCCATGATGAGAGATGACTACGAGACTCTGGATCGGTTGGACAGAGAATATGAAATGATAGGACTGCCATGACCAAGATCAATATAAAGTGGGAAGTCTCGCCCGCTCCAACCGGTCCCTACAGGTCTTTTCACAGACGTAGTTGGCCGTTGGGAATCGTCAATGGAAAGAACCGAGTGATCTTTCTGTGCGAAGATGACTACGTTCCAGCCAGCGTGAAGGCAGGAAATCATTCGCCGATTACTATAAAGGTGGACGTCTTCAAAGATGACGAAATGAAACTGGTCAGGATGGTTCAAACTTCTCCGACTCTGGCCGATGCCAAGGCTCGAGCGAAGAAGTTCTTCGTCACCAATCCGCATTATGTCAAACCTTAGATATTTTGTAGTTGTCATTTGCCTCCCAAGCTGTTACCCTGTAAGGGCAGCTTAGGAGTGCAAACATGAAACCAACAATCACCCTCCCCGAACTGCTCGCGGATATTGCGAGCGGAAAGTTTCGCCAGATGGTTGATCGAGATTATTATCTCTACGGAGAGGCACCGCTGGGATCGCTCATTCGGAGCGTTCAATACGATATGTTCACGGCGGACATTCTCGTGTGTCCAGACTGCAACGAATTGTTGATCGATGTCTACACATATTGTGAGACTCTCGATTGCGGAGCATGGCGCTGGACTATAGATGGCTGGAAAGAGATGCGAAACTAAGGAGACGCGACAATGAAACTGACGCAAGCCGAAATCGACTTCGACAAACTCATGAAGCCAGCACACGAGAAAGCATGTGAGGAATTGAATCGCAAGCATCCCAGTCAGCTGGATCCTGGAAACCCGAACCATCCGAATCACGACGGAATTTTCGGAGTGGCGACCGCTGATTTCCTGTCAAAACAATACAAGGAGCGCTGAATGACCTACCAAATTGATCTACAAGCCTTGGCACTCGGTGACCCTGCCCATTTGCAGCGATTCTATCTGTCTTGGGTGAATGAGTTTCTGACTCGCGAATTCATGGCAGAATATTATGGTTTGAAATTTGAATCCGTTATCGACTTTATTGAGCGAGGCCGCGTTATTCATGAACGCAGATTGACCCAGAAAGAGACGTGAAATTTAGGGGTTGTCATTTGCATCCGTAGGTGTTACCCTGTAAGGGCCTGTTATGGAGGACACCAAGATGGCATGGAAGTTCAAGACTGTGAAGTCCGCGAAGATCGGCGGATGGCGTTTCGAGTTGGTGATTGATGAGGGCGAGTATCAGATCATCGAGTATGATCTGGATGGTTATTTCGATGACTATCACGGCGGATGGGACTCTGTCCCGGTCACCGACGACAACCTCAACGACGTGCTTGAGGCGTGGGACGCGTGGATCGCGAAAGTGGCCGGGCAACTCGAGCCCGACGGTCCCCAGCCTGACTGGGAAGCCCAAGCGCGATACGACGAGCAGCACGGCACGATCAACGGCCAGCACGCTGGGATCGTTGCGTATGAGGAGGCCTTTCCCTATGGCGGTTAAGGTATGCCCTCAGCGGATAATTGCCGAGGCGATCCGTTTGCTCGATGAGTGTGGACTCGGTCCAACCTCTGATCCTGTGGAGTTTGAGGAAGCGATCTCAAATAACAGGCACGAATTGGAGTCGCTCTCACGGGCGCTCTATCGTGACGGAATCATCAACATTGTGGAGGCTCCTTCCCATGGCGGATAAGTTCAGTTTCTCCTGGGCGCTGATGGACGGCTATTCGGCCGGAGCGGTCTACTCCAATGAAGGTGGGTTTCAGGCCTCCGTGGCCGTGTGGTTCGTCACCAACTCGATCAGCCTCCTCAACGTGGATTACTGCCATATCTACGAAGAGGTCGGGGATCATTGGGGGATGGTCGGCTTCATGATCGGAAACAATCTGCCGAGGAAGATCGATAAGACCAATCGGTCCCTCGATATGCACGAGATCGCCGTTGACTTCCTCAACGAATGCGATCAGGAATGGGATGGTGACGATAGCGGAGTGACCATCTCCCAGGACGGGGCGGATAACTGGGACACCGGCGTTCCTGGTGATTTCGTTGTCGTCATCGCAGGTGTCTATTCCATTCTTCGGATTGCACCCACACTCGAGGCAATCGATCACGCTGTCGATTTCCAGCAACACAGAGTAGGATATGACTGATGATCATCGATAAATATCCCGGGATCAAACTGGTATCCCTGAACATCGCCTATGATAATGACATGATCAACAGAGGTTGTTCTGAGGAACAATGGCTGCTCTCGCTCGATCCCGTCCTTGGCGCTACAGGCATCGATACTGCCGATCTGGAGATTCTGGATCGGTGGTGCCAAACCCTCACCGAAGAACAGGCTGAGACTTTAGCTGCTGGCGAGCACACCGATATGATGAGAGTCAGATCGTTGTGCCCGAAGCCGGAACTCTGCGATCTGTTCGACGATATTTTTGGAGCATGAAATGATCATCCACGGTTTCCTTATCGACCCTTCGCTCGAGACGATTGAAGTTGTCCGCGTCGACAACGCTCTCAATCTCTATGGCTGCTTTCTGATGGGAAAGCATGTTGCTCCTATTTCCTTGATGGAGGAATCTACGGAGTCGATTCCATGGAATTCTCTCGGTGATCGGATTCACTACTGTGAGCCGAAGCCGGGAGATGTCTCCTTCCAGGTGGCAGGCGTCCTCCAGCCAATCTTTGGAAGGGGGCTGATCCTGGGACATGACAGTCAAGGCCTCGGCCTGAACTGCGGTCCCAGGGTCGCTTACATTCAGTGGCTTCACCGAGTCCAGTTCGACAACGGTTTCATGATCCCGTTTGAGAAGGTGGCATCATGAGCGCAGACCCTGATGGAGGAATCTACTGCGTCGATTCCTACATATTCGATCGTAAGCCGATCAGCCGGACGATCGTTTATGGGAGCCCCGAGTATGATGCCGAGGTGAATCGTATTCTGGAAAGGGAAGCCTATGGGATATGGAACACGGCTTCTGAATGGAACAGGTTGAATGAAGTGATGACGCATCGGAGATGCCTCATCGTATTCTACTGGCTCCTCGAGAAGGTTGGACTCGGTCTCTTTTGGGCCACAACCATCTTTCTGATCCTCTATCCCATCTGGAGCATTCTTCGGACCTTCAGATTCATACAATAAGGAATCGATCATGATCGCTGATCTCCACAAAGCCCAAAGGAAGATGCTCGACGAAACTCTGAAAGTCACGCGACTCGCAGACAAGATGACCCTCGCTCGCAGCAACTTCGCTGATGCTGCCACCGACGAAGACCCCAAGCGGATGGAGAGCCACCGGATGGAACTCCACGAGATCACTGATCAGCTGTTGGATGCGCTAGTGTTCACGGCAAAAATCAAGAAACAGATCCTCGACATCTTGTTGAAGTCTGATCCCAATGATTGGCCGAAGAAGTAGGGAAACGGAGGGCTCGACTATCGGCGTCGAGCCCTTGCCCTAAACAAACCCTTTTGCTCCATCACCTCGAAGAGCTCTTCTTCCTCAGACTCTTCCATGTCACGGAAAACTTCAAGTTCGTCCTCGATGACTTCAATCGTGACCTTCTCATCGTTCAATTTGATCCAGTCACACAGCCATGTTTGGATCATGAAACACTCCAGCCCGTAGACGATCTCAAGCGGATGAGTCCATCTCCAAAACATTCTATTTGTGAATCCATTAGTGCTCAAAGCGTTTTTCTGAAAGCTGAGCCGATACTGGACGATTGATTCAAGTATCCTGCCGACTTGAGTTTTGGAAACTGTGCGTTGATCACTGAACAACTCATTCATGAGAACGTTCTTTTCCACCATCGTGCGCAGTATCGGCATCGCACTGAAGGACTTGTAGAGTCTGATCATGATGAGTATGTTGTTCAGACCATGCGAATCAAACTTTTCCGGGTTGAATTTGGGTTTTTGGCGATGGAAAAGGCGGACATTGTCCATCGTAGCGGGTCGGATGAGCGTTGGGTGTGACATGTGTGATTCCTAAATTGACATGCCCTATCTATATACACATTTTGGAAGTCCTGCAAGTGTTTGTTTTCACTTGTCTATTTTGGTAAATGTCCGGATATGCGGGTGTCAGCATAGCCGAGGGGCTGTTTTGAGTTGCACGGTAAACGCGGCGGCAGGGTCGGGTGGTGGTTGGTGGTTTCTGTTTCTTTGGCTGGTGGTCAGCCCAAGAGAGGGCCTGGGTCAGGTGGCGCAAGCTGGGGGAATGTAGTAAAGTATTATTATAATATTATTATATTATGAAAAAAATATAGATAACCTGTTGTTTTGGCTTCAGAATCTGAGTGTTACAATACTCGGGGGATGGCTTTACTTTGATCACGGAAATCTGTGGATTGTCAGGCGGTCCTCGTTGGGCTATATTGAAACGGGTGAATCGCGATCTCGTTTACCTTGCAAACACAGGATTCTTGAAATGGCCACTGACCGAGACAACCGCTCGCCCGAGTATTATGACACTCCCGTTCCCAAGCGCTCACCCACAAGAGCCGAAGTCACAAACGGAGTCAAACAGGGCCGATTCTACGCTAAAGAGATCAAACTCCTCGATGGAACCACAGTCGTGAAGATTGTGTCATCACAAGGAACATTCACACCTGATCTCTACAACGAGTTCTTGGATGAATATGAGAAACATGGAATGATCCGGAAAGCAGCCGCTGCGATCGGCGTCAGTTCTTCGGCGATTAAAAGAGTGATCATGAAGAATACGGAATTCGCAGAAGCCTGTGTCGAGTGCGAAGAGACCTATCGTGATAGGATGGTCGAGCATATCCAGAATCTCGCGTTCAATGGCTCGATCAAGCAGACTTTTGATCGCACGGGAAAGCTGCTCACTGAAGAGATCGTCTACCCGATTCCACTCATCCAGATGGAAGCGCGTCGGGTGGAGGCAGGATACCGTGACAAGAGAGAAGTGGAGATGAAAGTTTCCGGTGGAGTTCTGATCGCTCCCGCCGAGGTAAAGTCAATCGACGATTGGGAGAAAAGATACAACGATGGCGATACGATCGAAGGCGAGGCAACCGAGATCGAGGATCACGAAGCCCAAGAAGAATGACGGTCGAAAAAGATCGTGAAAAAGCCCGCCTCCTCTCGCGAGTGGCGGGCATGATTCAGAGTCTTACTTCTTGGGCTCAGCTGTAGTAGGGTCGCTCCGCTGGAAAGCTGGGAGGTGCTGCATCCTCATGGATCATCGCTCGGTGTTCGCCACCTCCATATCCCATGGAGTAGATATCGCGCTTCCCACGCCTGAACCTTGCCAGGAGCCGGTTGGCACGGCCACACGTCACGATCGCCTCTTCCTCGGTCTTGGCAACCTTGAAGGTCCGCACAAGCTGTCCAGTGTTGAACCACCAGCCTCCCTCTTCGGGACCACCATATTCGCGGTCCATTTCGTAAAACGACACGACATAAGATCTGGTCATAGTTCTGCTCCTCAGGTTATCTTGTTTTCAGGGGATCTCAGTCCATGCCACTGAGCCTTCTCGTTCGCCTTGCCCGACCACCATGCAAGGTCGCCGCGACAAGTCAGGAGCAGGATGGACTTGTCCTTCATGGTCCAGGCTCCATATACTCCGCCGCCGATTGGCTCTCCGAGATCTGTGGTAAACCGATCAGCGGGAATGTATTTGTGAGTGCAATATCCGGTGTGATCGAACGCGTCGATCATATTGCCGTTTGCCATCGTGGAACCCATTTTATCGGGATCCTTCGTATACGTCGCACGGCACCATGCCGTGATGTATTGAGCAGCGACTTGAGCATATGGCATGAACAGTCTTCTCCTAAATAATGCCGTCACCATTGACGGCATAACAAGGGGGAAGTGGGACCGGGGCATTGCCCCGGTCCGCAGGCTTAGTGGGACTGGTCCTCCTGATAAGGACCGTTGACTTCTCCTTTCTCGCTGACCGCAAGGAAGTCCTTTCCGTTGCCATAGTAGTCCCAAGCGGGACCGCCTGTAAGCATTGGACCGGACTCGCCATTGCCAACGTCTTCCCAATCGGCGTCCATCCGGTGATGCTCGTATCCCTGAGCAAGAAGGTGTTCGTGGATTCCGGGATTGAAAGCCATATCAGCTCTCCTTTCCGTTCCGGTGGTATTCTGCCCGAACAGTCCGCACGAGGTCCTGCGTCGCCCTGGACATCTCATTTCCAGGAGCCGCGAACGGAGGACACCGCTTGACTTTCCCTCCGCTTGCCAAGAATTTGGCAATGGCGTCTTGGGACGCCGAGGTCAGTTTCTTGATAACGAAAGCCATAGATCTTCTCCTAAATAATGCCGTCACCATTGACGGCATTACAAGGGAGAGGAGGACCGGGCATTGCCCGGTCATTCTCCAGTGGCTTGGCTTCATCAGTGTGGGGAGAGCCACTCCCGCACAGACAGGCTTGCGCCTGTTTCGCCAGTTATTCGCCAAATCCCTCGGCAATGTCAGCCTCGCTGACGTTCAGTTCATCGCACATGGTTTTGGTCAGCTCGAGCAGCCGATTGGCCGATCCTGCATGGCTCCAGTTGACATGGGCTTTCTCGCCGCCAGCCATGGCTTCGAGTTTTTCGAAAGCCAATTCAAAGCGGATACGGGCTTCAGCCATTGCGGCTGAATATACGTCGTGGCTTGCAGGTTTCATGGTCATTCTCCAGTCGCTCGGGCCGCGTCGCCATTCTCACCCGGCCACAGGACCTCATGCCATGCGATGACAGGGTAGCCCTGGATGCCCGACATGGAGAGTGCCATACGGAACTCTCCAATGCTGAGAGGCAACTGGTAGCTCTGGTGGATGAGGTCCGTCAGCTTATTGTATCGGTCGTCGCCGATGTAGTCCTTGATATCCTGGATTGCCTGAGCCCGCTTCGCGTCCGGCGCAAGATTGGGATAGCTGATGTCATAATGACTCATGATCTTCTCCTGAATAATGCCGTCACCATTGACGGCATTACAAGGGGGAAGTAGGACCGGGCAATGCCCGGTCCCAGGTTTCAGGTGGAAGCCGCTTCGGCCTTCCAGGCGGCATGAGCAGCGACTTGGGAAACCCAAGCCGATTCCCACAAGGCATGAGCAGCCGCTTCGGCTTTCGAAGCCTTTTCCCAGGAGGCACGAGCAGCCGCTTCGGCTTCGCCCTCTGGGGTCGCCTCCCAGGAGGCACGAGCAGCCGCTTCGGCTTTTGAAGCCGCTTCCCAGGAGGCATGAGCAGCCGAGTCGGCTTCTGCCGCCGCTTCCCAGGCTTGCCTTGAATTGGTCATAGCACTTCTCCTAAATAATGCCGCCACCATTGGCGGCATAACAAGGGGGAAGTGAACCGGGTGGCATTGCCACCCGGTCCTTGATTTTATGCTGCGACTTCCACTTTCCCCTTGGGCTTGCCAGCTTCCCATGCCGCCACTTCGGCCTCGTACTCCTGGTCGGTGCAGTCACACATCACGATCAGCTTGTTCTTCTCCCAGAAGGTAAGGTCCAGGTAGCACAAGCCCGGTGTGGTCTTGGCCTGTTGCATGGTCATGCCGACCCGGTAGAGGTGCCACCGCTTGATCCCCAGACCCATTCCGGGGTGAACGCCCATGCTGGCGATCCGGCGCAACATTTTGCGCTGAGGCTTGGCCTTCTGGGTGAAGCCGCCACACGCCTTGATGGTCGCCGCCATGCGCTGTTGGAACAGCGCGGCTGCAACTTCGGCGGCTGTAGGGCCAGCCGCTTCGGGCGGGGCCGCTTCGGGCATGGCCGCTTCGGGCGGGGCCGTTTTGCCGTTGCGAGTGGCGAAGCGGTTCGTTGCGTTGAGTTGTGCCATAGTTTTACTTCCTACAGTTAGCAGGCTTGATTACCTGCCCTATGCACCCCGCCATGATGAGGTGCATAGGGCAAGCAACTGACCGCCACATGCGATCAGTGCTGGCCTTGGCCTTGGCCCTATGGGGCCGGGGCCATCAACTTGGCAAGGTTATCAAACGCCTCAGTCAGTGCGTCGTCAGCCAGTGCGGCTTGCACCATCGCCTTGCGCATTGCCTTGGCTTGTGCGGCTTGTGCGGCTTGTGCGGCTTGTAGCGCGTCCAACAGGTAGTTTAGCGTATTAGTGTTTACCATCGTTTTTACCCCAAAGGCCCATTGCCCTTGTACCCTTATAGCACCAGGGCAAAAGCCAAGTAAAGCCCTATTTTGACAAAAGTCCAAATAAACGTCAGTCCCACGTAGACCCATTGGAGTCAGTCCTACAGACCCGGAGTCCGTTTGGTCCCCATAGGTGCCCGCTACAGCCGCTACAGCCGCTACAGCCGCTACAGCCGCTACAGCCGCTACAGCCGCTACAGCCGCTACAGCCGCT
>ENA-ORBV01002504-ORBV01002504.1-microbial-mat-metagenome-genome-assembly--contig:-NODE-2504-length-38595-cov-4.830287_pt1 | contig 38595 bp, 30 predicted proteins | sample MGYA00237777_ERZ505514 | MGnify/ENA primary metagenome ERZ505514 (study PRJEB26160, sample SAMN06269048) | microbial mat metagenome | isolation source: Oligotrophic lake microbial mat | place... | reverse complement strand
CCGGCTGGGCTGTGGCCGAGCGAGGGCTCGGTGTCGGATGAGGCGCTGATGCTGGCTGCGCAGGCGGGCTTTAAGTGGTTTGCGACCGATAACGGAGTGTTGGCGCGGACAGTGCATCAGGCGGCGACGCCCGAGGTGACTTATCGGCCGTACTTGTGGAAGCGAGACGGGCAGCAGATGCATGGATTGTTTCGCGATCATACGCTGAGCGACCTGATTGGCTTTGTGTATTCGAGGATGGGAGCGCGTGAGGCGGCGGATCATTTTCTGAATGCGATTCGGACGAACTGCGCGCCGATTTTGCGGGCTGGGCGGGACGCGCTGGTGCCGATTATTCTCGATGGCGAGAATGCGTGGGAGTACTTTGATTTGTCGGGGCGGCCCTTCCTCAAGGAGCTCTACGCGCAGATCGAGCAGGATAAGAATATAGAGGCGTTGACGGTATCGGAGGCGATTACGAAGGTACCGGCCGAGAAGATCGACAAGATCTTTCCGGCTTCGTGGATTAGTGCGAATTTCGATATCTGGATCGGCGCTGAGGAAGACAACAAGGCCTGGGAGTATCTGTTGCGAGCTCGTGAGACCTATGACCGGGTTAAGGACCAGGTTCGCGAGGAAGACAGAGCGCTTGCATTTGAGGAGTTGCTGATTGCCGAGGGCAGCGATTGGAACTGGTGGTATGGGCCGGAGCATTCTTCGGCCAACCGGGCGGACTTTGATCGGCTCTACCGGGAGCATTTGGCGAATGTGTATCGTGCGCTGAGCTTGAATCCGCCGGAGGAGTTATCGCGGCCGATTCTCAAGATGGATGTGAAGGCGAATCACCAGACGCCACGCGGGCCGATCCAGCCGGTGATTGATGGTGAGGATTCCAGTTACTTTGAGTGGATGGGCGCGGGGTCTTATTCAATCGACCAGCGCCAGGGGGCGATGCACGGGCAGAAGTTCCTGATCCAGGAGTTGCATTATGGGTCTGATGGTGCGTGGTTGTTTGTGCGGATTGATTTCGTGAAGGGTTGTGAAGATACGTTGCGGGGAGCGGAATTGCGGTTGCAGTTTAACTCGACCGATGTGACGGTGCCGTTGAGCGCGACGTTTGAAAGCGGGCCGCACGATGGGACACAAGTGAAGGCGGCTTATCATCATCTGTTCGAGATGCGCATTGCGCAGCGTTCGATTGGGACGACGCAACCGGTGAAGTTTCAGGTGTCGGTGTGGAAGGCGGGATTGCCGCTGGACGCGCTGCCGCAGCAGGGGGCCATTGAGCTTCAGAGCCATGAGTTGAATGAGTGGCTGGGGTAAAATCCATATACATTGTGAGATAATGTATACATATGAGCACAGAGACGCTTTCCATTCGTATTGACTCTGAGACGAAGAGAAAACTTGAGCTGCTGGCTGCTCAGACTCAGCGGTCAAAATCGTTTCTGGCGGCAGAAGCACTGGCTGCATTTATTGAGTTGGAAAGTTGGCAGATTGGAGAGATTCAGGCCGGGATTTCCGAGCTGGATAAGGGCAATGGCGTGGCTGGCGATGAGGTGAGGCAGTTGGCCAAGGCATGGAGTAAGAAGGACAATCGCAAGGCCCCTCGATGAAAGAGATTTGGTCGCCCAAGGCACTATTGCAGCTTGAGGATCTTTGGGATTTCATTGCCGATGATTCGAAAGCTGCTGCCGATTCGGTTGTTGAGCGAATTTTCGCATCAGTGGATCTGTTAAAGACCCAACCGGAGATGGGGCGTTCGGGTCGGATGGCAGGAACTCGTGAACTGGTGATACCGCGCACACCGTACTTCATTGTTTATCGAGTGAAGCGGGGAGGCTTGGAACTGATCGCGTTGCTTCACGGGAGTCAGCGTTGGCCTTAGATGAATTGCCTCATGCGCATGTCAACCAGTGGAGGGCAGCAGGGAACAGCTTTCGCCACCGCGATCAAGGCTTTGTAAATTAAGCGAGCATTGCGTGATTGGGTATCGACCTAATCAAAAATGTCGATGTCGGCAAAGCAAAAGCCCCCCACTCCTTCGAGCGGGGGGCTTTCTTAAGGTCGCAGTCTAGAACTGATAGCGGAGCAGCATGACAATGCGGCGGCCACCACCGTTGGTATTCCACTGGTTGAGGAAGGCCGCTGCGTTGTAGGTGGCGTTGGGGATACCGAAGTCGCGGGAGTTCGCCAGGTTGTAGAACTCGGCGCGGAAGTTCATGACATGACCCTCGAAGGGCATGCGGATCTTCTTGTTTAGCACCATGTCGACGTTGGCGATGCCGTCGGCGCGCAGGATGTTGCGGCCGGCGTTACCGATCGGCGTTGCTGTGCTGAGAGCGCTGAAGAGCGTGCTGCGGACAGCGAAGAGGTCTTCGACCTTCCCCTTGGAGATGTCGATATTCGTTGCGACGTTGGGGCGCAGAGCGTTGCCGATCAGGGCGTCGATGCCGGAGAGGCGGAAGCCCGGGTCGTTGCCGGCCAGAGGCGAGAAGGGGGCTCCAGACTGGAAGGTGAGGAAGCCACCAAGCTGCCAGCCGCCGATGACGTTTGAGATTATCTTTTTCTGGTCACGCCCGAAAGGGATCTCCCAGATGCCATTAATCGAGAAGCGGTGAGGACGGTCATAGGTGGAGCGGCCTTTTTCGCCGCGACGGTTGAAGCTGTCCTGAGAGACGGCAACTTCGCCAGCGACGGAGGCGTTGAAGATTTCGCTCTGGTCGTCGATGAAGGCAGACCAGGTGTAATGGGCCGAGAACTGATAGCCCTTGGAGAAGCGCTTTTCAATCGAGGTCTGGAGTGAGTGATAGCTGGAAGATCCAGTGTTGGCGCGCAGACGAAGGACACCACGCGAGTTGTCTAGACGCTGGGTGCCGCCAGAGCCAGGGATGGTGGGGTTGCCGTCGACGCTCTGAAAGAGGGCCGTGCCTTTGGTGGCGATGTAGCCGATATTCATGGCGAAGCCACCGGCGAGTTCACGCTGGATGCCGAGGCTGAACTGCTCGGCGAAGGGTGAGCGGAAGCTGTCGTTGACAAGGGTGCGCGGGATGGTCATAAGGTTGGCAGGCAGAGGAGCGGCGCCTCCTTTGCGGATCCCGTCGATAGTGGTGAAGGCCTGTGTAGAACGAGCAGGGCGCTGGAGCACGTAGGTGAAGGGCCATGCGGAGTAGATATTCAAGAGGATATTGTTAAAGGCGAAGTCGTAGGTGCGGGAGTAGCCACCACGGAAAACGGTCTTGTTGTCGCCAAGCATGGAACCGAGCGGACCCTTGAACTTGCCGAGGCGATAGTTGAAGCCAAAGCGGGGAGCCCAATTGTTGACGTCACGGGCGGGGCCTTTGTCGATGGCGTAGCCGGTCTTGCCGCTGTTGGCCGAGACGATGCGGCTGTTCTCTTCAGAGAGCCAGTTGAAGGGGTTGCCGGGGGTTTCATAGCGAACGCCGTAAGTGATCGTTAGGTTGCGTTTGACGCGCCATTCGTCCTGAGCAAAGAAGAAGGCGTCGTAGTATCGGTAAAACTGCCAGTTGCGGAGGCCGGGCTGAAGCTGGTTGATTGCCTGAACCTGAGCTACGTCGTCGACGAAGTCTTGCAGGTTGTTGTACTGGAGGCGGCCGCGAAGGGTGGGGTTGAAATCCTGGAACTGTTCGACACGACGGATGTCGAAGCCAAACTTCATCGAGTGTTTGCCGCGGATGACGCCGAAGTTGTCGGCGAGCTGGTAGTTGTTGGTCACCTGAGCCTGGGGCAGGTTGACGGCGAGGCCGATGCCAGTGCGCGAGTCTGCCGCATTGAAGCCGGCGAGGCCAAGCGTGTTGATCTCGATGCTGGGGATGTTGAGGGCGTTGAGGTCAGAGGCGGTGGTGGCACTGAACTGGCGCTGGAAGTTGAAGCGTAGCTCGTTGAACATGCTTGAAGACAGCGTGCTGGTCAGTGTTGAGTTATAAGCTTGCCGACGTGCTGGCACGAGCGAGGTGAGGCCAGCGGGGACTGCCTGGCCTGAAATCGAGACACGGTCGTCATAGAGGATGCGGCCCATCAGATTGTGCTTGTCGGTGATGCGATGGTCAATGCGGCCAGACCACTGCCAGACGTCGAGTTTGTTGGGGGCAGCACCGGAGAGGGTGCCTACAGGGACGACAACTGAGCGACCGTCAGCAGTGACGGTGAAGAATTGACCGGTGGGTTGCTGGGCGGCGGGAAGAAAGTTCAACAGGGCACCAATTTGGGGACGGCCAGCGGCCAGGGACTGGAGGGCGGTACGGCCTTCGGCAGTGGGTGCGCCGGTGATGGCGGTACCTGAGGCGAAGCGACGATCTGTCCAGCGCAGGAGGCTGCCGAAGAAGAAGGTGCGGTCCTTTACGATGGGGCCACCGAAGGTGCCACCGAATTGATTTTCCACACGCCAGGGGGCCTTGGCGAAGGTGCGTTCGTCGAGGTTGGTGCGGCTGTTGAGTTTGTTGCCGTTATAGGACCAGTAGGCAGTGCCGTGATAACCGTTGGTGCCGCCCTTGGTGATGATGTTAACCACGGAGCCGGCGGCGCGACCGTATTCCGGCAGGAACTGATTGGTAATGAGGCGGAATTCGGCGACGACATCTGGGTTGTTGATTTCCTGGACGAGGCCAGAGACTGAGGAGTTGTTAGAGTCTGCGCCGTCGATCATGAAGTTGTTCGAACGGGTGCGCATGCCGTTGACGGAGAAGCTGGTGCCGCCCGAGGCAAAGCTCGAATTGCCGCTCGAGAGCTGGCTGACGCCGGGAGCCTGAAGGGCGATGTTGAGGATGTTGCGATTGGGGGAGAGCGGAAGTTCGGCGATACGTTTGGCATCAATGTTGAAGCCGACTTCGGCGTTGGTGGTGTTGATGAGGGGAGCTTCGGTGGTGACTGTGATGACTTCGGTAGCGGAAGCGACAGAGAGAGAAACGTTGAGCTCAGCCTGCTGGTTGAGGCGGAGAGTGATGGGCCTACGGATGTATTTGCCGAAGCCGGATTTTTCGGCGACGAGTTCGTATTCGCCGGGCGGAAGGAGCGGGATGCGGTACGAGCCAGCGCTGTTTGAAGTTGTGGTGTAGGTGAGGTTGGTGGCGAGGTTGCGGGCGGTGAGCTTGGTGCCTGCGATTGCGGCGGCGCTGGCGTCGGTGACGAGACCTAGCATTTCACCAGAAGTCTGCGCGGTAACGAAGGAGGCGGTGAGGAGAGTAAGCGAGAGGAGAAGCCTGTTCATTTTGTAATCTTTTTGTGATCTGACCCTAGTGTGATGGGCTTTAATACAAGATCGATAGATTGTTAATACAGGCTTAATGTATTAATTTTGAAATCTGTCGGCAGATTCTTTTCCAGATTTAATACAATCAGGAATTCCAATGCCCAGGTAGCCGTTACCTGCAAGAAACAAAAAGGGATAGGCGTTCAAGCGGTCTTGCAATTCCTGTATTATTTTTTTGTGGCCGACTTCGTATTGGGCCATGGAGCGGGGCCAGCGGGAGATCTCGATGGCGATGGGTTTGGCTTTGAGGCCCAGAAGGGAATCGATGTCATCGAGAACAGCCTGCTTGATTGCGCCTTCGTCCCAGCTCAGGATTGCTTCGTTGCCGGCACCACCCAGGAAACAGCGCAGGAGGAGGCGGTTTTCGGGCACGCGGTGGTTGAACTTTTGGTCAACGAAAGTGCAGGCGACAAGGTAGCGACGCTCGCTCTTGGGAACGAGGAAGCCGAAGGAATTGAACTTTTGGGGGACGTCCTTGCGGTCGTAGATGACGCCGACAGTGATGGAGCTGGAGTAGCCGATTTGGCTGAGGAGTTTAGAAATAGCGGGGTCGAGATTGGCCAGGAGTTTGGCTGTGGCCCAGGCGGGAGTGGCGATGATGAGGTGGCGCGTGCGGAGAGTCTGGTCTTTGAGCTGGACCAGATATTCGCTCCCTTCAATTGAGACTGAGATGGCTTCTTCCCGGAGAGTCTGGCAGTGGGGAGCGATGGATTTTTCGATTGCATCAACCAGTGAGCCAAGGCCATTTTTGAGAGTTTTAAAGAGGGTGGAGCCTTCGCGCTTGGGGGCTTTGGCGAGGCCAGCTAGGGTGCCCTTGGTGAGGCTGCCGTAGGTGGACTCCATCTCAGCGAAGCGGGGCAGGACGCTTTCGACCGAGAGCTTATAAGGGTCTCCGCCGTAGACGCCCGAGAGGAGAGGCTCGGCGAGATATTCGACTGCTTCGCGACCGTAGTGGTCTTCGACGAAAGCACCGACGGAGCGGTCTGGGGCGTTTGGTTTTGGGCTGCGAAAGAACTCAAGGCCCATCTTGATTTTGGTGGCCCAAGAAAGGAGCGGGCTCTTGACGGTGGGCCAGATTCGGGTAGGAACCATCATCATCAGGCCTTCAGGAAGAGGGATCATGCGGCCTTTTTTGAGGATCCAGGTAGCGCGCTGATGATCGTTAGACCCGATGACTTCACCGGCGAGGCCAAGTTCTGTGATGAGGGCCATTGCTTCTGGTTTGGCGGCGAGGAAGCTGTCCGGGCCTCCTTCGAGAAGGCAATCGGAAACGGTGGCAGTCTGGATGACGCCACCGAGTTTTTTGCCGTTATCGATGAGTATGGAGGGGAGGCCTCGCTTGGCGAGGTAGTAGGCGGCGGACAATCCTGAGATGCCGCCGCCAATGATGATCGATGGTTGGGTGCTAGGGTCGGAATTCACGGACAAACTGCACTACAGCCTTTACATTTTCTACCGGGGTTTCAGGCAGGATGCCGTGGCCGAGGTTAAAGATATGGCCCGGGCGGGTGCCTGTGCGCTTAAGTATTTCGTGTACCTTGGCTTTGATCTCAGGCAGAGGAGCGAATAGCGCTACAGGGTCGAGGTTGCCCTGAACGGCCGAGCGATAGGAGATGTCCATCCAGGCCTGATCGATGTTCATGCGCCAGTCGACGCCCATGACGTCGCCACCGGCGGCGTGAAGTTCACGGAAGAAGCCAGAGCAGCCAGTGCCGAAGTGGATGACGGGGACGCCTGAGGTACGGATGCGTTCGATCAGTGCGCGCGAGTAAGGTTGCACGTAGCGGACGTAATCGTCAGAGGCAAGAGCGCCAACCCAGGAATCGAAAACCTGGATGCAGCGTGCGCCGCTGGAAACCTGCATGAGAGCAAAGCTGCCGAGTACGTCGACGATCTTGCCCATCAGACGGCGCCAGAGAGTTTCATCATGGTACATGAGCTTCTTGGTCTTGAGGTAGTTCTTGGAGGGGCCGCCCTCGATCATGTAGCTGGCGAGGGTAAAGGGAGCACCAACAAAACCAATAACGGGGACCTTACCAGCGAGCGCGCGGGTGACAAGCTGGATGCTTTCGCCGACGTAGCCGAGGTCGTCGGTATTGGAGGTAGATAGGGCATCGATGTCGGTTGAGTTCTCGATCGGGTTATCGATGTGAGGACCTTCTCCCGAGCGAAATTCGAGCTTGAGGCCCATGGGTTCTACAGGCAGTAGGAGATCGGCAAAGATGATGGCTGCGTCGACGTCGAGGACTTCGATGGGCTGGAGAGTGACGGCGGCGGCGAGGTCGGGCCGCTTGCAGATCTCAAGGATGCCATGGTGTTTGCGGATGTCGCGGTACTGCTTCATATATCGACCAGCCTGGCGCATAAACCAGACAGGGCGGACATCAGTGGAGCGGCGCCGGCAGGCGTCGAGGAAACGGGAGTTCATTGGAGCCATTCGCATGTTGTTTCCCACTTTTGGCCCTTGGGGCCTTCGGGGCAGTAGAAAACACGCATTCCTTTCGGTGTGTGGCGGGCCGCCCAATCGCGGCCGAGGATATAAACGGGCTTGGCCCAGGCTTCGGTATCAATTGCCCGGGGAGCAACGAGGGAGACGGACAAGGTGCCCTGTGCTGGGATGCCGGTGCGGGGATCCATGATGTGGCTATAGATGTTGCCGCCGGCCATAAAGAATTTTTCGGCGCTGCCTGAGGTGGCCATAGATTGGTCTCGCAGGCGGAGCGTTGCCACAGTCTGGTCTTTGTGGGAAGGGTGGGCGATGGTAACGGGCCAGCCTTCTTCGTTTGGAGGAGTGCCGAGGCCGTACATGCTGGAGCCAGCGGCAGTGATGAAGGCGCTGGCGATGCCGCTTTCGCGGAGGATGGCTACCATACGATCGACTGCATAGCCCTTACCGATGCCGCCGGGATCCATCTCGGTGAGAGGATTCTGGAAGCGCACGGTTTGTGCGTTGCGATCGAGGATGATGTTCTGGTAACCCACGGCTGCCATTGCGGTTCGAATCTCAGACCGGTGTGGGAAGCGTCCGGACCCCTTGAAGAATCCCCAACGCCGCATCAACGGCCCGACAGTAATGTCGAATGTTCCTTCACTCTGGCGGCTGTACTGCAAACACGCTTCGAGCAGTTGAAATAACTCTTGTGAGACGGCCACTGGAGACTTTCCGGCCTGACGGTTTACCTGGGACCATTCGCTGTTGACCTTATAGTTAGACAACATGGCATCCAGACGTCTGGCTTCTTCAAGAGACTCAGTTACGGCTGCCTCCAATTGGGTGCGATTTTTGCCATAAGCAGTGACGGTAAAGACACCACCCATGCAGTCTGCGCTGGCCTCATACCGGAGTACATCGGGGTCTCCAGTCTGGCTCCAACCCAAAACAACTAAGACTAAAAGTAACACAGCATGTTGAGTTTGCGGGCTGTTTCGCTTTTTGTTCGCACGAAATTGCGAGAGGGCCATATTATTGGTCCTTGGGGCGGCCTCGCTTGATCCTTTTGAGGATGTTTAGTACCCGTTCGCGGGAGCCAAGATTGAGCGAAGAATTGAAGTAAATTTCGGGTGTATAGAAGAGGTCGATGCGTGCGGCGAGCTCTTTGCGGATGTAGCTTTTGGTGGATTTGAGGATCTCAATGATCTTCTCCGCCTCTTCGCCCTGGGCCGGAATATGAACGCTGACAGCTACCTTCTTCATGTCGGGAGCGACCTGAACGTCAGTGACCTCGATGCCCGCAAGGCGCGGATCTTCCAGATCGTAAGCGATCATTTCGGTGATCTCGAGGCGAATTGCCTCGGAGACGCGTTCGTAACGGCGGCCTTCCACTACTTCATTATCGTTGGTGTTGCGCTAAAAGGACACTAATTTGCTGATTTGGAGTTCAATAGGGATATCGGTGTAGTTGGGGATGTCGTTGAAAATCTCGTCGCCAACCGAGCCGAGGGCAGCCTGAAAGTTCTCCAACGTGTCGAAATACATGCGGCAAATGGTGCGGTAATTTGCCGGGGAGCCACCTGCACCGGAGAGGCCTTCGTCGACTTCTACCTTTTGCAGGCCGAAGGGGGTGAGAAGGCGGATGACGAGCGGGATGTGCTTGTCGTAGTAGTAGGTGCTGTCAAAGCGGCTTTCGCCGGCTGCTGGATAAAAAGCGTTTACACAGATCATGCTGTGTTAGCTTAATGCTGTATGGCACGCAGCGTCAATAAAGTTATTCTTGTGGGCAACCTGGGCAAAGATGCCGAGACGAAGTTTACGGCAGCGGGGACGGCGGTGAGTAAATTCTCCGTCGCAACGACTCGCCGGTTCAAAGACAATGCAACGGGTGACTGGAAGGATGAAACCGACTGGACCAACATCGTGCTTTGGAAGAACGAAGGGGTTGCCCAGTACCTGACAAAGGGCCGCCAGGTCTATGTTGAGGGGCGTCTTAGCAATCGCAGCTACGAAGACAAGGATGGGGTGAAGAAGTACATCACCGAAGTTGTGGCTGAAGAAGTGATGCTGCTCGGTGGCCGTGGTGAGGGTGGCGAAGGTGGTGGTAGCGGCGGGATGCAGAGTGCTCCCCGCAGTGCTACGCAAAAAGTTGCGCCGAGTGGAGGTGGGGCTTCAAAGCCTGCCGGGAACTTCGATGATTTTGATCCGGGCATTAGCGACGACGACGTTCCGTTTTAGCGGAGAGCCGTGCGGGAGAAGAAATAGACCCAGCCGGATTCTCCTCCTGTGATGAGGTCGAGTTGGCCGTCCTTGTCCCAGTCGATGGCCTTGATGCTGGTCTCGTGATGGCTCACGCTTAGGGGTTTGCCGTTGTAGAGAATTGGCTCTCTTTGATATCCTTTGCCGGTATTGCGATAAAGGATAAGTTCACTCCGCTCGTTTGTGAAGAGGTCGAGATCGCCGTCGTTGTCCCAGTCTGCTACTTCGAAGCCGTGTTGGTAGGGGATTGGGGTTCTCAGGTCCTGGGCCTGGGTGTCTTTTAGATGGATTGGAGCTCTTAGGCGGAACTGGCCCTTTTCGTCTTTGTACCGGAGGTAGAGGGAGATGGCGATGTCTTTGGAATCGTTGCGATCCCGGGGACCGGCGGAGCCTGCGATCAGGTCGATAAGGCCGTCTTTGTTGTAGTCAACCGGGGCAGGGCGGGAACGGAAAGAGAAGTGTTCGCCCTGGTCGTGGAGGAGTTTGACCGCTTTGGCGAATTTGGGGTTCTTGCGGCTGCCTATGTTTTCGAAATAGGCGATGCGGTTTGAGTTGTTTCCGACGAGTAGATCGAGGTCGCCGTCGTTGTCCCAATCGACGTAGGCGGGCTTTGATTGGCCGTAGGGACGTTCAGGATCTTCGTCGTCGATGAACATCCACCTGGCGGCGTAGACATTGGGGATTTGTCTGGCAGTTTTGAACTGAGTTCTGTTGGGTGTGCTGATGTTCTCGATCAGTTGGACAAAGCCAGTTTCATTGCCTCCGATGAAGTCGAGGTCGCCGTCACCTTCCCAGTCTGCCACTTCGACGCTGCTGTAGCCACCGAAGGAGCAGGGCATGCCCTCGGCCATCACAATGTGGGGTTTGCCTTTGTTCGGAATGTATCTGAGCCAGCCGCCCATGGTGGCGGCGAAGATGCCGTCTTTGCTTGCACTGGGGATGGCGAAGCCGTCAGGGCTTGTATCGGCGATGCACTTAGGTGGCTGAGCCGGGTCGGCCCATTCGACGATGCAAGTGGTGAGAGGCCCGCGGCGGGTGCGGCTGGCACCAAGCCATTTGCCATTGCGCTGCGTGGAGGGCCATTCGTCGTAGATGGTTTTGCCGTTCAGCATTACTGGCTCGGCTTTGCCGAAGCCATCGTTTGTGGCGCGGTGACGGTAGAGGGTGTGCTCGAGAACTTGGGTTGGGAAGTACTGGACGCGCATGTTGAGGGTGTAGAGGTCGCCGTTGATGAGCCTCATGCCGTAGGCGAGGTCTCCACCGTCTTTGGGCCATACGAGAGTTGGGCCGAGCTTCAGGGTGGCGTTGCCTTGATTGAGGTAAAGCTGGAGAGTGCCTTTGCGTGGGCCAGCGCCGATACCACTGAGGAGATCGGGGTGGCCGTCGTGGTTCCAGTCGAGGGTCTGGTAGCTGGCGTAGTTGTCGTCGATCGGTTGGTTGTTGAGAGTGAGACGCTTTGCAGCGGCGTAGCGGGGCTTGGCATTGGTGCCGATGTTTTTGAAGAAGAAGATGCCCCACCAAGGTTCGCCAAAGGTGGTGGAGTAGATATTGCGCTGGAGGATGTCGATGCGGCCGTCTTCGTCCCAATCGATAGCGATAGGTTGGTCGTTTTTCATGCCAACGGTGAGTGGATCGAGGCCGTTGGGGCGGTTGTAGTGGAAGGCTTGTTGGGCTTCGAGGACGATTGTGAACAAGAGTGTCACGCAGCAGTAGCGCATGTCTGTTAGTCTGAGCCATATGACTCCACAAGAAGTCCTGGAATTCGCCAAGTTGAACGAAGTCCAGCAAGTTGATGTCCGCTTTGCGGATATTCCTGGTCTTTCGCACCACATCACCTATCCGGTGAAAGAGATTACGCTCGACAGTTTTGAGTCGGGTTTTGGCATCGATGGCTCATCGATTCGCGGGTGGGCGGCGATCAATGAGAGCGATATGCTTTTGATCCCCGATGCTGCTACAGCCTTTCTCGATCCGTTCACAGAGATCAAGACGCTGGTGATGAACGGGAACGTAATCGACCCGATCACGCGACAGCACTATGAGCGCGACCCGCGCTGGATCGCAATGAAGGCCGAGAATTATCTACAGACGACGGGGCTGGCCGACACCGTTTATTTTGGGGCTGAAGCTGAGTTCTTCATCTTCGATAACGTGCGCTTCGATCAGAACATGCACGAGGGTTTTTACCATATCGATAGCGAAGAGGGCCGCTGGAATTCCGGTCGCAAAGAGAATAACCTTGGCTACCGTCCGCGTGTGAAGGAAGGCTATTTCCCGGTGCCGCCGACCGATCATTATCACGACCTGCGGGCGGAAATGGTGCAGGTGATGACCGAGTGTGGGCTTGAGATTGAGTGTCATCATCACGAGGTGGCGACGGCCGGGCAGTGTGAGATCGACCAGCGCTACAACACGATGGTGAAGAGCGCCGATAACATGATGCTCTATAAGTACATTGTTCGCAATGTGGCTTACCGGTACGGCAAGACAGTGACGTTTATGCCGAAGCCGCTGTTTGGCGATAACGGGAGCGGGATGCATTGCCACCAGAGTTTGTGGCGTGACGGGAAGCCTCTTTTTGCCGGTGAGTTGTATGCGGGTTTGAGCCAGATGGCGCTTTGGTACATCGGTGGTTTGCTTAAGCACGCGCGGGCGTTGAGTGCGATTATTGCGCCGACGACGAACAGCTATAAGCGGCTGGTGCCTGGCTATGAAGCACCTGTGAATCTGGCTTATAGCCGAAGGAATCGTAGTGCGGCAGTGCGTATCCCGATGTATTCTTCGAGCCCGAAGTCGAAGCGGATCGAGTTCCGTCCGCCAGACCCGAGTGCGAATCCTTACCTTGCGTTTTCGGCGCTATTGATGGCTGGCTTGGACGGGATTCTAAACAAGGTGGACCCTGGTGATTCCCTCGATAAGGACATCTATGATTTGTCGCCTGAAGAGTTGAAGGCGGTGCCTTCGATGCCGACGTCGCTGGATGAGGCGCTGGATTGTCTCGAGTCGGATTATGAGTTTCTGTTGAAGGGTGATGTGTTTACGGCAGAGCTGATCGATACCTATATTTCGTACAAGCGTAAGAACGAGGCGGAAGCGATCCGGCTGCGGCCTCATCCTTACGAGTTTCACCTTTACTACGACATCTAAGGACGGGATCCCAGTAAAGGCCTGACGCAGCCCATCGCGCGGGAGGATGGGCTGCGGGCGGGCACAGCTCGGGCAGACGCTTGGAAGCCCGGGCGATTTGAAGATAAGTGACAGAGCAAATCCATCTGGAGGCGTGGATCGTCTGATGAGGGTGCAAAGCTGAGGCGCAATCGCGATTGAATCACAATTGGACCGTTGTCGTATAGAGATCTTCCGTCGTTGGATCCCTGTTGAGCATCGAATGGGTATATGAGGATTCTTCTCTATTCAGGAAAAGGCGGGACCGGCAAGACGTCTCTGTCGGCAGCTACTGGGCTGCGGCTCGCCCAGAGAGGGTACAGGACGCTGGTAATGAGCGTCGATCCGGCGCATTCGCTGGGAGACTCTTTCGGCCTTCCTGGAGATCTCTTTCATGGCAGCACTTCCGAGCCTCTCACCATGCGGCCAAACCTCGATATTTTCGAGGTCAACATCCAGAAAGAAGTGAAGCGCTACTGGGGCGAGGTTGCGCAATATATCACCAGCGTGCTGCGTACTACCGGGCTTAGCGGGGTAGAGGCCGAAGAGCTGGCGATCTTCCCTGGTATGGAGGAGATCAGCGCTCTGATGTATGTCAATCTTTACCGCAAAGAGAGCAAGTATGACGTGATCATCCTTGACTGCGCGCCTACAGCCGAGAGCATCCGATTTATCTCGATGCCGAAAACGCTCGACTGGTATATGCGTCATGTTTTTCCGATGCAGCGCAACCTGTTTAAGGCCGTTAGGCCGATTGCGAACCGGATTTCGCCTGTGGAACTGCCTTCAGATTCCTATTTCGGCAACATTCTCGATCTCTTTCGGCGCTTAGAGGGGGTGGATCAAGTACTGGAGGACCCGGCGGTGACTTCTGTGCGGCTCGTGACCAACCCCGAACAGATGGTGATGCGCGAGACTCAGCGGGCTTTTGTCTATTTCTCGCTGCACGGAATGACTGTCGATGACATCATCGTGAACCGCGTGATGCCACCCGGAGTGGGGAGCGATGCTTTCTTTGCTGGCTGGCGCGAATCGCAGCAACGTGTGCTGGGTGAAATTGAAACCTACTTTCAACCACTGAAGGTGCGTCAGGTGCCTCTGTTTACCGAAGAGGTGGTTGGGATGGAGCGGCTGGACAGGCTTGCGCAGGCAGCCTATGGGGTGGACGAGGATCCTTCACTCGCCTTGCGTACCGAGCGTTCCTATACCTTTGAGAAAACTGGCGAAGCACGATATGTGGTGAAGCTTCATATGCCTTTCGCGCAGAAGGGCGAGATCGGTCTCTTCAAGAAAAATGATGAGTTAGTGGTGGAGATTGGTTCGTTGCGCCGTCATATTGGATTGCCGGCAACCATGATTGGGCTTACGCCGAGACGAGCCCGGCTGGAAGATGGCTATTTGCTGGTGGAGCTCGAAGCCTCCAACTAGACTCAAGCGATAATCAAATTTAGGAGTAATTTATGTCCGAACCTGTTGCCGACAAAAGCTGCGGCCAATGCGTGTGTGGTGGTGCGGGGCCTGAACTGTCCCGGGTGGTGAAGCAAGCTCTCGATGTTCCGGATGGTGTCTCGCAACACTTTCGCAATGCACGGGTGGAAGTGTTGAAAGGACTCCGCGAGTTGCTGGACCACCGGATTGAGAAGCTGACGCGGCCGGACGAGTCACGCGGGACGCGAGTTTCTGTAGACTAAGCGGATCTTGCCTTCTCTATGGTTCGTAAGACGCTGTTTCGAGTTCATTTGTTGTTGGGGATTTTGTTGGGGCTTTATGCGGTTGTAATTGGGGCGACCGGATCGATTCTGGTTTACCGGGATGAACTGATAGAGATGGTGCGACCGGCATTGTTCCATCCCGTGCGGGAGATTCGAGTTAAGCCGGATGAGGCGTTGTCTGTAGTTCAGAAGGCGTATCCGGGTTGGAAGGTATTGAGTGTTACGGGGCCAGATCTCGCGACTGGTGCTTGGATGGCTTATCTGCTCGGTAAGGGTGAGGCAAAGCAGGTTTATGTCGATGCCGAAACTGGAGTGCTGCGAGGTGACTACGAGCGCAAAGAGGGTTGGCTCGGGTTTATTGAACAGCTTCATTTCAACCTGATGAGCGGCCGGACCGGTCAGCTGGTGAACGGATGGTGTTCGCTGTCGCTGGTATTGCTTGCTGTGACTGGATTGTTGTTGTGGCGGCCACGCTTGTCTCGGCCGAGCTGGAATGCACGGACCCTGCATGTGAATCTGGGGATGGTTTCGCTTGTCTTCATTGTGATCATGGGCTTTACCGGTGGTTACTTTACCTGGTTCCAGACCTATGTTGACGGTGTGAGGTGGTTTCTGCCGGCGCGGATTCAGGCGAAGCTGGCGGCGGTGGAAGTGACGGGGGAGCGGAGGAGTCTGGCTGAGTTAGCGGCTGCTGCGCAGGGGGCTGTGCCGGAGGCGAAGGTGTACAGGATCGCACTTCTATCTGGACCCGAAGAAGCATTTCGAATTTCGATGCGGCATGGCACACAGGGGGAGTTTCAACTGGTGAGCCATGTAGCGTTGAACCCATACACGCTGGAGGTGATGCGCGTTGAGAAGCTCAAAGACCGGGCCAGTGGCGACTGGCTGATTGGCAACTTCAGCGCAGTTCATTTTGGTGTGTGGGGTGGGCCTGCGGCGCGTCTGCTTTGGGCTGTGCTGGGGCTGAGCTTGCCGGCTCTGTTTATTACGAGTTTTTCGTTGTGGTGGCAGCGCCTGAGGCAAAGAGGCCTAGCGGGGCTTTGGAACTGAAGCCGGGGAAGACGCGGGTGAGATCGCGATTGCCGAGGTGGCCGGTGACCACTTCGCCCAGGACTTCGCGAAAGTCTGTAGTGACGGCAAGATCGCGGCCTTCGTAGAGCTGTTCGCGTTCAAGGCCAGGCCATTTGCCGTAGATCTTGCCGCCGGCCACTGAGCCGCCCATGGTAAACATCACATTGGCATGGCCGTGGTCTGTGCCGCGATTGCCGTTCTCGCGGGCGGTGCGTCCGAATTCGCTCATGGTGGTGAGGACGATGTCGTCCATGCGGGGGCCGAGATCCTGATAGAAGGCAGCGAGGCTGTCGCCAAATTCGCGCAAGAGGTTGGCGAGTGGGCCGATGAAGGGGGTGGCACCGACTTCGTTGACGTGATGATCCCAACCACCGAGGTCGGCGAAGGCGACTTCGAGGCCGGCGTTCGACTTGATCATCTGGGCGATTTGCTTGAGGCTGGAGCCGAGGCGGCCACTTGGATAAACAGCGCCATTGGCGGGCACGTATTCGACCTTGCGAAGGGCCTCGAGGAGGCGGATGGCCTCAAAGGTGTCCTTGCCGGTGCCTTTGAGCTGCGTGTCGACCGAGGCTGCGTAGCGAGACATGTAATCTTCGCCGGCCATCCTGTCGCGGACCTGAAAGTCTTTGACACTGTTGATCGCGACGGCGGGTTGAGTGCCACGCAGAGTGCGGGCCAGAACGGGACCAAGTGAGACGGCGCGGATCGGGGACTTGGTGTTGTCGTCTGCAAGCGTGCGGTTGAGCCAGCCGTCGCGGGTTGCCTTGAGGCCAGGGGTGCCGCTTTCCATGTAGTCTTGAGCGTCGAAGTGGCTACGGGTGGGGTTGGGGCTGCCGCAGGCTTCGATGATGGCAAGCTTCTTTTCGTTGAAGATGGGCAGCAGTGATTTGAGATTGGGGTTGAGGCCGAAGAAACCGTCGAGGTCGAGAGTCGCACCTTCGCTCGATCCGGGCTTGGGGATGGCGATGCCGGGGCGGCCTGTGTAGTAAGCTTTCTCGGCGTGTGGCACGACGATGTTGAGGCCGTCGGCGGCGCCACGCTGGAGGATCGCGACTAGGATCTTCTTGTTGGTGATGGCAGCGACAGCTCGTTCGAGCCAGGCAGGGGAGGCACCGATGCCAAAAATGGCGAGCCCGGAGTTTTTCAGGAATACGCGTCTGGTTGCCATCTTATTGCTCCTAGCGGCGCTGCCATTCCGGCGCGCCCATGTCTCTGGCTATCGTCGAGAAACTGTCTTTGTCGATGCGGATGCCTTGCAGTTCGTTTTCGCTGAGTGCCAGAGAAAAATTGATGCGGGCGAGGAGACCGGCTGAGTTGAGCCATTCTTCGCCGTTGTTGGAATAGCCGGTGGGCTCTTGTTTGCGATAGAGAGGTTGGCCCATCTGTGCGATGGCCTGTGCGGCTGGCATGGCATTGGTCAGAGTTGCACCGGTGGCGCGAAGTGCACCTGCCACCATTTCAAGGGGGCTCTTCATTTTGGATTTATAGGATCCCGCACTCATGAATTCAGGGCTGGCGAGCATCGTCTTCATGACAGCCTTGAGGTCGCCGCTGGTTTTCTGGTAGGTGGTGGCCATGCGGTCGATTAGTGCTTGTGGCGGCTCGTCAGCGACAAAGCGCTGGGCGAGCTTGCGGGAGATGAATTTGGCGGTGGACGGGTGTGAGCTGAGGATCTCGATTACTTTGAGGCCGTCCTCGATGCCGCCGCCAGCAGGGATGGTGATGCCGAGAACGACCTTTTCACCCTTGTCGTGGACCCGCTCGGCGAAGCGGAATTTGCCGCCCCGGTTGGGTTCTTCGATCGTCCAGCCGGTAAAGCAGCGGGCGACTTCCTGAACGTCTTTTTGCGTGTAGCCGCCGTCGACGCCGAGGGTGTGGAGTTCCATGAGTTCGCGGGCATAGTTTTCATTGAGGCCGCGGGCGCGGGCTTTCGGTGCAACTCGACGGATCTTTTCTCCGGCTTCGGGGGCGACGCTGGTCCAGTTATCGAGGTAGAAGAGCATGGCAGGGCTTTGTGCGGTGGCCCTGACCATGTCGCTAAAGCGACCGAGGACGTGGGGGCGAATGGCGTCGCGTTCGTAGGCAGTAGTGAGCCACTTGTCGGCACCCTTATCGAGATAAATATTGAAGTGATTGAACCAAAAATCGGCGAGGACTTCGTTAAGCTGGCGTTCGCTCAAAACGGCGCGATAGATTTTGGCTTCGGTCAGTTCGCTCGCGACGGCCTGCTGGGGAGCAAGTTTTCGCAGGGCCAGGCTGCGCTCTTCGGTGGTCATAGCTCCAACGCGGCGGCGGAGCCGATCATTGATGCCCTTTTGCGCGGCTTCTTCCTCTTCTTCACCCTTGGTCTTTTTGCGCTCGATGCGGTTTTTGTAACGCTGGCTGAGGCGTTCGTAGACCTCCTTAAGCTGTGGATCTTCGGGCATCTTCATGCGGCCTGTGGCTACGGCGGTGAGGACTTGCGGTGTGGGGTAGTTAAGGACGAGTGCCTCTGTAGAAAGTGCCAGGGTGGGCATTTGGGCGAGCGTCGATTCGAGGGCCGGGTTTTCTGAAATCGACTGTGGATTGAGCTGTTGCTCGATCCATTTTTTGAGGCCGAGTTTCTGTACGGCTTCGAGATCTCCGGGGCGTGCACCGAAGCTGAGGCGGCTGAGGGCGTGTTCGAGCTGTTGTTGCTTGTTGAGTTTTTCTTTGTACTTTGAGGCGGCATCGGACGCCTTTTTTGCGGCTAGCGGAACTAAAGTGAGGACCAAAGCCGCGAGCGTAGCGTAAAAGGCCTTTGTTTTCAGTATCGTTTTTAGTGTCATCGTGCGAGCCTACTGTTATATGAAACTCAACTAATGATGAGAAGTTTCGTTGCTTGCCAACACCAGATAAACTAAAGCAGATCCCCTAGTGTGGCTGAGGGATCGGTATAAGGTTTCCAAAAGTTTCAGTCGATTGTGCTCTCGAAGCTGCCGTATCAGGTAGCAGGATTGTTTGAACCCTATCACTCCACGCAAGGTCTTGAATCCGATGATCGATGCGCGGGCTTCAAAGATCGAAGACCCGGTGGCGAAACTGCGTTTTCTCAAGAACACTGAGAAGCGGGTAGGGCAGGTGGAGACAGTGTTGGGGCGGCCGCAATATTGGTGGTTGCGGAATAAGAAGTTCTGGCTGGCCCTGGGTTGCTTGTTGATGATTCCGACGCTTTCGCTATTTCGAAGTAGTGCACCGCCGATTCCTGTTTCGGAAATGGCGATGAGCCTGTCTGCCGGCCGTGGCGTAAAGCCTTTTCGTGAAGGCCCTCTCGAGAAAGTTTGGCTGATCGATTCGAAAAATGGTGTAGAGACCTGGTCGAGCGGCTTGCATATTGAAACGCGGTTCAGCACGACGAATCGGCCACGCGAATATTATGCCTGGAACCGGAATCAGCCCACGTCGAGTCTGGTGCAGCTAGCCGACAAGCAGGCAGCGGGGATTGTCTTCCATACGACGGAGAGCACGCTAGAGGAACTGGAAGAACAAAAGATGCGCCGGCTCAAGCTGCTGGGTGAATCACTCCTTCAGTATGTTTCGAAAGAGAAGGCCTATCACTACGTGATTGATCGCTTTGGCCGGGTCTTCCGAATCGTGAAAGAAACGGATGCGGCAAATCATGCCGGCAAGTCGACCTGGGCGGACGACAAGTGGGCTTATATCGGATTGAACGATTCTTTCCTGGCCGTCTCGTTTGAGACGCAAACGCGGCCTGGGGATGAGGCACCGATCATCTCGCAGGCGCAGATCGATTCTGGTAAGACACTGACCCGCATGTTGCGCTCGAGATACAACATTCCGGCAGCTAATTGTGTGACGCATGCTCAGGTGTCAATCAATCCGAGCAACTTTCAGATCGGATATCACACCGATTGGGCTGGCAATTTTCCATTTGAGGCGATGGGGCTGCCTGATAATTATTCGCAACCCCTTGCGAGTCTCAATCTTTTTGGCTTTAATTACGACGGCACCTTTTTTGCAGCCACTGGGGCACGTATGTGGAAGGGTGTCGTCAGCAGTGAAGACCTGCTGCGCGAGCAGGCACGAGAGAGTTCTATTTCTGTTGCGCAACTACGTACCCAATTGCGCAATCATTACCGCCGCCTGAGTGCTTTGTTGCCAGAGAATAACAAGGCCGGCGGTGGCAACCCAAATTCCAATTCGAGCAAAGCTCAAGAGGTGAACCCATGAAACACAGCAACCAAACTCCTGCAATCGGGCTTGACGTCGGCACCAGCCGGATCGTAGCCGCCAGCAAGGCGAATGATGATTTCCAATATAAGAGCCAGCTCAATGCCTTTGTGGAGGTGCCCTGGTCGAAGATGACCGAGGCATCACTGAAGCGCGAAGGCGTGCCTTACGTTGTAGCGGGTGAGAACACCGGCAAGATGATCATTGTGCCGGGCAACGAGAGCTCGCGATTTGCAGACTTACTACAGACAGAATCGCGCCGCCCGATGAATCGTGGCGTTCTGAATCCGAGTGAGCCGGAGAATGCAGCGATGCTGAAGCAGCTTATCGAGAACCTGACCGAAGGCGAACGCCGCCACGGCTTGCCGATTTACTACAGCGTTCCGGCTGCATCTCTTGGTGCGGAAGAGAACCTGACCTATCACGATGCATCCATTGCACAGATCTTGCGCGAGTTGGACTGTGAGCCTACACCGATCAACGAAGGTCTTGCCGTGGTGTTTTCTGAACTGGAAGAGACCAACTATTCGGGCATTGGCATCAGCTTTGGCGGTGGCCTGGTGAACGTTTGTCTGAGCTACCTGGCAGTACCTGTGTTGAGTTTTAGTGTGCCCAAGGCCGGCGACTATATTGACAGTTCGGCTGCGACGATTACCGGTGAGTTGACTACCCGCATTCGCCTGGCCAAGGAAGAGTCTTTCCAGATCAATGGCCATTATGCAGACAAGCTACATCAGGTTTTGAACGTGTACTACGACGAAGTAATCCGGGGTACCGTAAACGGATTGAAGGAAGCCTTTTCCAACTCGCGGAACATTCCGAAGATGGGCAAGCCCATTCCGATGGTTCTCTCGGGCGGGACTGCGATGCCAAAGGGCTTCCGCGACCGCTTTGAGAAATTGCTGAAGGAATCTGAGTTCCCCCTGCCATTGAGCGAGATCCGCATGGCAGAATCGCCGCTCAACTCGACGGCCAAGGGTGCGCTTGTGGCGGCACTGGCTGAGCTCTAGAGTATCAACCGTATAAAACTCAAAAAGACAAACCCGGCAGTCATTTGCCGGGTCTTTTCTGTTGGACTTCTATCGCACCGGACCGGACTGTGCCTGGAACGCAGTCTCAATTTCTATTGAAACTGTATCGCCTGGTTTCAGGAATTCCTGACGCTCCATACCCTTGCCTGAAGGTGTTCCCTTCGAGATGACGTCGCCCGAATATAGGGTGAGGGTCGAGGTGAGGTAGTTGATGATGTATTGTTCTTTCCATAGCAGTTCGGCCGTGCTGTCCTCCCGCTTGACTACGCCATTGACCTTGGCAAGGATGCGGAGTTTGTCGAAGTTGGGCAAGAACTCTTTTAGAACGATGAGGGGCCGAAGGGTGCTCCACGATCGGTGCTCTTGCCCGCAAACCAGTTGGCACCGGGGAACATGTTCTGCTAGCGCTTGCGGAGATGGTTGCAAGTTTGATAGGTGTATCGGGGGTCTCGGCTCGGGTTGCCGCGAAGGTGCAGGACGATACCAGAATTAGCAAGCCCGAGATCAGCATATGGTGCATCAGGGGTTCCTTTGGAGTTGCTGGCAAGGGAGCCGATGGATCCGGCCATAGTATCTTAGTCAATGGCTTTGGAATTAAAACGACGACTGGGCTCTCGGCTTTGGCCCTACTACCTCAAGATTCAGCCGTTTGTTCGAGCGGTCTTGCTCAGTATTGGGGGCATCTGGCGTCGACTTTTGTTCCGGACAACATTCATTGTCATCAGCGGAAGCGTAGGCAAAACAACTGCCAAAGATGCCATTGCGGAAGTACTTGCCGCGTATTTCCCCACCTACAAGAGCCCTGGGTCCCGTAATCATTTTGTTGGGGTTTTCAAGAATCTGGTTTCGGTCATGCCATGGCACAGGTTTGCAGTGATTGAGGTTGGCTTGGATCGCCCCGGCCAAATGAAATGGTTTGCACTTGCAACCAAACCCGATATCGCCGTTTGGGTAAACGTTGCACGGGCGCACATGCAGTCTTTTAAGACTCTCGAGACTGTAGCCAAGGAAAAGTCGATGCTGGTGGAGGGCTTGCGGACAGGAGGCTTGGCTGTGTTGTACAGTGACAATCCATACATTGCGGAGTATCAGCCGCCAGTATCTGTGCGGACAGCTCGATATGGCGAAGGCGAGGGTTTAGAGTGGCGTGCTTCAGATTTAAGTGGCAGGTGGCCCGAACATTTTTCGTTTCAAGTCAAAAGCGGTAATGAGCAGGGACGAGTCGTTACCAAGTTGATAGGGACCCATTGGCTACCCAGTGTCATGCCGGCACTTGTCGTGGCGAGCGAGGCGGGGTTGACGCTGGCGCAGGCTATCGCACCGCTGGCGAATCTTGCGCCAATGCAGCAGCGCCTTTCAGAGGCCGCCACACCGCAGGGGGCAGTTTTCTTGAGGGATGAGTGGAACGGGTCGGTAGACAGCTTGAAAGTTGCGTTAGACGTAATTGAAGCCGCCGTCGCCGAACGAAAGATCCTGGTTTTTACGGATGTCTCTGATTCCAGGCAAAAAATTCGATTGCGCCAGCGGGATATGGGCATTAAAGCTTCAAAAATCGTCGATGTCGCTTACTTTATCGGGGATAGCAACGGCTATGCGGTGAAGGCTGCGATTGAAGCGGGAATGGATCCTGGCCGCGTCTTCGGGTTCTATGACATCGAGTCTGCGGGAAAGCATCTCCTTGCTGAACTTCGCCAAGGAGATCTTGTTCTGCTTCGGGGACGGCATGCCGACCACCTGTCGCGCTTGTACCTGATGACTCTGGATGAAGTGAGTTGTTGGAGAACCACTTGCGAGCGGAAGATACACTGTGATGTTTGTCCAGATCTCCGACCTGGGCCTCGGCGGAATGGGCGGCTAGTTCAGATCTCGTGATGAAAAACTACGAACAGCAATTTCGGGATTTCGTTGGAGCAAACCCATTCTTGCGTGCACTCGGACTCGTAGTGTCTGGAATTTGGCGACGGCTGATGTTTCGTACGACGTTTATCGTTATCAGTGGGAGTGTTGGAAAGACAACAGCGAAGGATGCGATCGCTCTGGTTTTGGGAGCTCATTTTCCGACCTACAAGACTACCGGCTCATTCAATCACTACATCGGAATTACCAGAAACCTGCTGGCCGTGCGGCCTTGGCATCGCTATGCGGTGATCGAAGTTGGGATTGAACGCCCTGGGCAAATGAAATGGTTCGCGCTGACGACGAAGCCTGATATCGCTGTCTGGGTCAACGTCGCTCAGTTACACATGCAGTCTTTTAAAAATCTCGAAAACATCGCCAAAGAAAAGTCACTACTGGTTGAAAGTCTGCGCCCTGGCCAAGTGGCCGTATTGAACCGTGACAATCCCTACATTGCAGCGCATCGCCCGCCCGAAGGGGTGCGTACAATTCGCTACGGCTCCGATGAGAGTTTTGATTGGTGTGCCTGCAATGTATCCAGCAAATGGCCGAAACGGTTGTCGTTTCAGGTGAGCGGCCCTTCTGAAGGGGGGATGGTGAATACCCGGCTCGTAGGGAAGCACTGGGTTTCGAGCGTTCTACCCGCGATAGCTATAGCTAGAGAAGCAGGTCTGAGTCTGGAGCAAGCAATCGCAGCATTGGCAAATCTTGAATCGATGAATCAGCGGCTTTCACCAGCAACTACGCCTCAGGGCGCTACGTTCTTGAGGGACGAATTTAACGCATCCGCAGACACTCTGAAAGTGGCTCTGGAGGTGCTGACGGAGGCTGAGGCCAAGCGCAAGATCATCGTGTTCAGCGGTATGTCAGACTCAACGCAAAATGATAGTCGGCGATTTCGTGGCGTAGGTCAATCTGCGGCAGAAATAGCCGACCTTGCTGTTTTTGTTGGAGACCGGGCTAAGTACGGAGTCAAGGGAGCCCTGCATGCCGGCATGGATCCTGATCGCGTACGAGCATTCTATGACCTTGAGTCTGCATCCGAATACCTGTGTGCCGAGTTGAGAGACGGAGATCTGGTTCTCTTGCGAGGATTACTTCACGACCACATGTCGCGAGCCTATCTGGCGATGTTGGGTGAGGTGACTTGCTGGCTGCCCACCTGCCCCAAGAAAATCGCCTGCGATGTGTGCCCGGAATTGAAGGCAAAGCCGTTGGTACAAATTAACATCCCGGTGTGATAAAGTCGAGAGCCATGCAGAAGCTGATGATGTTCTCACTCTTGGTGTCGGCTCTCTTTGCCCAGCAAGCTCTTACTCTCGAACAGAAAGAACAGTTTCTTCTGAAGGCTCCGATCACTCGCGAGCGAGCGTCAAAGAAGGGGATTACGGGAACGGTTCGAGCGACGCTTTCAGATGGGACCATCACCCACGATGCGAGTATTCAAATCATCGACGAACAGAAGGCGCGCTTTGAAGGAGTGTTGGGAACCGAGATCAACTTTCGCGACACCTATCTTTTTAATATCGCTGCCTACCGGTTGGGCAAAATGCTGGGGCTGGGAGGGATGATTCCTCCCTCTGTACCCCGTTCCCATATTGCTACGAGCGCAGCCTGGACCTGGTGGGTGGAAGACGTATTGATGGATGAAGGCGAGCGGGCGAAACAAAACACAACGGGGCCCGACAAAGACAAGTGGGGCAGGCAAACTCTGATCGTGCGGGTTTTTGACCAATTGATCGCAAACACCGACCGCAATGCTGGCAATACCCTGTATGACAAGGAATGGCGAATCTGGATGATTGACCACACGCGAGCATTTCGTTTGCACAAACAACTTCTCAATCCCAAGATGTTGGACAAGTGCGACCGGCAGTTTCTGGCAGCCATGAAGAGCCTGAAGCTGGACGCCATGAAAGCCGAATTGTCACCCTACCTAAGGCAGGAAGAAATAAAGGCTCTTTTGCAGCGACGGGATGTGATTGTCGCTTACTTTGAAAAAGCCGGCCCGGACAAGCTCTACGACTATCTCCCTCAGCGCTGACCGAGGCTCTCTACATAGTTTCTGAATTTGGTGCCGGCGGGGTCGAGTGCTGCTGCAGCTTTCAGATAGCCAAACAAAGCATCCGGGCTTGATGGAATTGCAAGCTTAGTTCCGCGGTGAAGCGCAAACGCCTTGCCGTCTTCAATGACAAGGCTGACCAATGAGCCGTTATAGACACCGGCCAGGCCGACATCGGCGAGGATCACTCGCCCGTTGAAGCGCGGCATGATGGCACCCGTGGTTGGGGTATGGCCAAGAACGATACGCTTCACGTCAAAGTTCTTGAGTACCGTCTCGACCATCGGCGTCAAGGTCTCTTCCGGGTCCGTAGCCATGCCCCGATACCAGAAGGGGCTGTCCTGATCCATCAGGAAGCCAGTAGCAATAAGTTCTTTGAGTTCCTTACGCGTATTCTGGTTGATTTCCTCAATCGACATCGCGGCAAACTTCGCGCTGATCCCCGCATGTAGAAAGAGCGTGTCGTTGATCTTGACGATGGCCTTGCGCTGTAGAAAGGTCTTGCCGTAGCGGCCATCGGGCGCAAAGGCCTGACGGTGTTCTACCCAGCCCAGCGGATGCTCCAGCTCCCATTGATTTCTGTAAGCGGCATCGGCTTTGCGTGCCTGGTCAGCCAAGGTGTCGTAGGCCTGGTTGCGCAATTCGGCGGACCCTGGCGTGGCAAAGGCAGCAAATTCCCCCGGAGCCACATAGCGCAGATCTCCCAGCATATTCATGACTTCGTGGTTGCCGAGCAGTGCGTGCACTCGGCCCTTTGCCTTTTTGGCCGGGGCTTCAAGAGAGGCTAGCAAGTCAAGCGCCTTACGGGAATCAGCCCCCCGATCGAGTACATCCCCGAGTTGGACAAGGTGCGTAGCTCCCCCAATCCACTTGTTATTTGTGTCGATCACTCCAGCCTGACGAAGGATAGTGACGAATTCGGTAAAGCCCCCGTGTATGTCACCGACGGCAACGATTCTTTGGACACCAGTGAATACATCCTGGGCGGAGAGATGAACCAGTGCGAAGAGCGCAATTAGCAAGAGACGCGACATCATAGTAAGCTTTATCATTACATCTCATGAAAGGCCAACCCATGCAATGGCTTCAAGGCTAAATGGCCTGGATCGTGCCACCGCGATTGCCATGGTGGCTTCCGGGCTGATGATTGCCCAGATGGTAGCTGCCAAGACGCTGCGGGACTCGATCTTTTTATCTTCTTTCCAGGCCTCCGCACTACCCTTGATGACATTCGTCGCGGCAGCGATTGCCATCGCTGCCAGCTTTGCCGGGTCACAACTTGCGAGCCGGGTTTCACCTGGGATTCTCGTGCCGGGTGCCTTCTTGCTGAGCGGGGTGATGCAGGTTGGCGAATACCTTCTCTATGCCGAAAACGCTCAGGCAGCGGCGGTTGTCATCTTCCTTCACGTATTTGCTCTCAACCTGCTACTTACGTCTGCTTTCTGGTCATTGATGACTGAGCACTTCGATCCGCACTCGGCGCAGAAGGCGTTTGGGCGGATAGCAGGGATGGGAACCCTCGGTGGCATTCTTGGAGGATTGCTGGCGGAGAGGACGGCGGCGCTAGGGTCTGTGCCGATGCTGATTCTCTTTGCGGCTGGCCTGCATTTTGCCTGTGCATTCGCGATGTGGATCTTCACAAGCGAATATCCGACTGCGCCCGCCAGAGGCCAAGCGCCTCAGCCGGCACTGGCTGAATCACTCAGAAGATCGCCCTACCTGGTGCAACTGGCATTGCTGGTAGTTACTGTGTCTGTTGCTGCGGGGGTGCTGGATTTTCTTCTGAAGTCACAAGCGACGCTTTCGATTGGTAAAGGCCCGGAACTGGCAAGATTCTTTGCCTGGTTCTACACATCCACTTCGGTCGTGGGAGTTGCGGTTCAAACACTGGCAACACCGGCGATCCTTTCGCGGCTGGGCCCGGCGATTCCAGTTCGGAGTCTGCCTGCGGCGATTGTACTTGGTGGCGGCGGGCTCCTGCTCTCTTTTGGCTTTGCCGGATTGACGTTGTTGCGGGGGCTGGAAGTGGTGCTGCGGGGTTCCATGTTCCGCTCTGGTTACGAGATGTTCTATACCCCTGTGGCTGCGGCGGAAAAGCGGGCCGTCAAGGGCATCATTGATGTCACAGGTGAGCGGTTGGGCGACCTGCTCGGTAGCGGGCTGATTGGGTTGTTGCTGTGGCTGAGCGCAGGACAGTCGTCTATGTTGCTTGCGGCTGTCGTATGTGCGGGCATGGCGCTGCTGCTGGCTCGACGGCTTGAAGATTCCTATCTGAAAGCGCTTGAAAAGAGCCTCGCGCGGCAATCCCGCCCCTTGAAGGCGGCCGAAGACAATCCGTTGTCAGGTATTTCCTTTGTCGCAGGTTCTGATCTATTGACTGGATTGCCAGGGCGTGAGGCAGATCAGCTCGAAGTGCTGATGCAGCCAGCACTCAGACAATTGATTGAGCTGCGATCGGGCAACGAAGGCCGAATCAAGAATGCACTTCTCAAAATGGAAAAGGTGGATCCGCTCGTCTGTGGGCAGCTCATTCAATTGCTTGCGAGTGCAAATTGTGCGTTTCTGGCAATGGAAAAACTCAAGGCCGTGTCTTCGCAGCACGCCGGGCAACTGGCCGATGCGTTGCTGGATCTTTGCGAGAAGGACATGATTCGCCGGCGTGTGCCGCTGGTGATGGCTGCCAGCAAATCCCAGTTGGCGCTGGATGCCCTCACCGCTGCACTCAAAGATCCCGGCTTCCAGATTCGCTTCCGCAGTGCCTACGCGATGCGGCAGATCAAGCGGGAATGCCCGGGTCTCGAGCTTCAAGCGGAGCGTGTCTGGAGCGTGCTCGCTTTGGAGCTGCAGGTAGACCGGGCAGAGTGGCAAGAGAGGAGAATGGGTAAAGGATCGAGCGCCAGCCAGGAGAAGCCAGGCGATGCCAGTGTCGAATATTTGTTTCTGCTGCTCAGGCTTTTGCTACCGCCAGAGCCTGTTGAAATGGCCTATCGTGCTCTCGGAACAGAAGATCGACACCTGCGCGGTACCGCACTTGAGTACTTGCAGACGGCGCTACCCTCGGCGACCTGGAAGCAGATTGAGGGTCTGATCGCAGACCACCTGGTGAAGCCAAAAGGCGCTGCACCAAAAGCCTGAAAAGGCCTAGGGCGCTATAACGTGTACGCCGATAGACGGCAGGGGTCTGCGAGTGTCGTTGCGATTGCCGTCGGGACCGATCCACAGAGTGGCGATTCCTTCAACCGTAGGGCCAGTGCCATCGCTGGCTTTGGCACGCACGCGGATTGAATAGTCGCCCGGCTGTTGATCCGCCGGAACCTTGATGATAAGTGGAACACTCGGGATGTTGATGTTATCGCCATCACCGGATGGGCCGAATTGCTGGTCGGCCCGGAATTTTGCTTTCGGTGAGTTCAGGCCCTCAACCCAAACATCGACTGCTTTGTTGAAACCAGGCTGCCGGATGAGAAGCGCCTCAAGGGTACCCTCACTGCCAGCCCGCACATTGAAGCCGGCAGGTTCGGTGAGCAGTTGGAATGAGGGAGCTTCGTTTGCCATGTGAAGCCGGTAGGCATAAGTAGGGCCGCTTCGATCCGTTCGATCCCTGACCGTGAGCCGGGCCTTTTCTGTCTTGGTGGGAGAGTAATAAAGGCTGCTGTCGGGGTTACCGATAACAGTCCCTTGGCCTGTCATAAGGTCATCGTGTTCAGCCAACAACTTGCCCTCGTCGTTCCAGAGTTCGAGGACGGTATCAATGCTGGGCAGGCCCAGTTGGGCGGCCAAGGTCCAGGCATGAAAAGGGCGTCCGGCCTCAAGCTCGACAGCATAGCTGTTTCCCTCTCCCAGAATTCCATCAATGGCCCGATCGTCGTTGTCCACTTCGATCGACATCGCTTCGGCTATGCCGTTCGGTGTATTCAGCCACAATCGCCAGAGGCCTGGGCGCGCCGTTTCTGGAATCTGAAATTCAGCATCGACCGACATATCACTCGCGCGGACCCTGGTTGCTCGCACCTGGATGAAATCCTGATCCGAACCATCAACGGGGATTGAGAAAGGGAAAGTGAGCCGGTAGTGCTCGGCTCCACGCGCTCTTTGGATGTAGGCTCCGCTAACCCCGCCTAGCGCTTCGCCTACGATTCTGACTTTATAGGGTTTACCTGGTGTGGCACCGAGAGGAAAGATCCCGCTGACAACGGGTAACTGTGAGATGTGGAGTGCATAGCCGCAATTCTCGCCGCAGGCCACTCCCTGCGGGCCGCGGTATTGATCCACCTTGAGCATGTAGTCGCCATCCTTCGGGAAGCTAAAACTGAGGCGAGGGGTCTCAAGGTATTCGTCCTGGTCTTCGTTGAAGGCCAGTTCTTTACCAGCAGAATCGAGGATCTGTATGGAGGCTTCAAGGAAGCCTCCGCGTTCGATCGACTGCACGTCGAATAGCCACCGCTCTCCCGCTTTTGCCGAAAGGCGGTAATGGTCGACATCGGCGTGGCCCTTCATGTAGCCGTACACAACTTGCGGCTTCAGTGGAATAATCTGGGCACGGCTGCGCCGGTCATTCGGCTCGACTTCGTTCAGGCCCGGAAATTCGGTCACGTTGAAAAGCCTTCCGTTGGAGAGGCCAGACCTGGAGAGGCACTGAATCCGGTGTGGGCCCAGGGCCGCCGTAGCCAAAATGCGGACCCTGCCCAGCACCCGCTCCGGCGTCCGGCTGGATGTCTCAAGCCATTCGAGTTCTTTGGTGTCGAAGCGGGCGGAAGTGAAGTCGGCCAAATCCTTGCCAACGATTTCAACGTCAACGATAGTGCCGGCTTGCCCTCCCAAAGGAGTGATGCGGTCGATGTGCGGCGAAGCGCTGAGAGTGAGAAGGAGCGCGATCCATTGCATCAGAAGAACTCGCGTATCGGTGTTCCGTCGCTGTTGATTCTGACCGGGCGTCCGGTGGTGCGATATTCCTTGTGGAAGTCGATGCCGAGCTTCTTGTAGACAGTTGCACCAAGGTCTTCAATCGAGACAGGTCGATCTTTGGGGGCACCGCCTTGTGCGTCGCTGGAACCGATGATTTGTCCGCCCGGAATTCCTGCACCTGCTGCGGCAATCGAGAAGACACCGGGCCAGTGGTCACGGCCGGCGGAGTGGTTGATGATCGGGGTGCGGCCGAATTCTCCGATTGCCAGAACCAGCGTCGTGCTGAGAAGCCCTCTGTCTTCAAGGTCTGTGATCAGGGCGGCAAATGCCTGATCGAAAACAGGGAAAATTTTGCGGCTGGCCTCGTCGTTGTTGGTGTGCGAGTCGTAGCCACTCTGGAAGACAGCAGCCATGCGAACGCCGGATTCCACAAGACGCCGGGCGAGCAGTGCGCCCTGGCCCGCGCTGTTGCGGCCGTAGGAATCCCGAAGCTTATCCGGCTCTTCACTCAGATTAAAAGCCTTGCGAGCGGCTGTGGAAGACACCAGATCGAATGCCTTCTGGTAGAAGTAATCCATCCCTTCCACGGTCTTGCTCTTCTCGGTCTGTCGAATTTCTTCGTCCATTGCGGCCAGTAGTTGACTTCGCGATACGCTCTCGTCGAGCGTCAGGTTGGAGGGTAGGCTGAGATCCTGAACTTTGAATTCCTTGCCTGCTGGATCGCCGGTGATGAATGGATCGTATGCCGGGCCAAGAAAACCGGCATCAGCAGAGATGTCCTTGCGAGGTATGCAGACGAAGGGTGGCAGTCCATTGCGTGGGCCGAGTTCTTTGGCGACGACGGAGCCAAAAACAGGGTGCTTGAATGCATTGTTGGGACGCGCACCAGAGAAGATGTATTGCTTCGCCTTTTCGTGGATCGCCTCTCTCGAATAAACCGAGCGGATCACTGAGAACCTGGAAAGGTTTTGGGCGCAACGGGGGAGAAGCTCGCTGAAGTGTACGCCGGGAACTGATGTGGGGATGGTCTTGAAGCTACCGCGGATCTCTGAGGGCTGATCCGGTTTGGGGTCAAAGGAATCGTGCTGGCAGGGGCCACCTTCGAGGAAGAAGATAATGCAGTTCTGTGCCTGGCCAGAACCAGCCGCCAGCAGGCGCGGCAGGTTGAGGCCCCCGAAGATGGAGCCGCCCATGCGCAAGATAGAACGTCGATTCGTCATTGGTTGAGCTGAAACTCCTTGGAGTTGATCAAGGCCCAGAGTACGTTTTCGAATGCCCGCCGGCGCGAACGTCCTGCTTCTTTCTCCGCAATCAGAAAGTTCTGCACGCTGCGCCATTCCTGCTCCTCAAGTCTTCTTGCGTAGGCACGAAGATACAGAGCTTCGACAATCGCCCGATCCTCGATTGTCTTTTCGAGGAGTTCTGAAAGGATGTTCCTGGGGGACTCAATCTTTTCTCGCATCGACTCAGCGTTCATCAGATGGAGGGCTTGGGCAAGTGACGGTGCCTGGCTGCGTGACTCCATGATGTCGCGACGTGGGTGTCCGAATGTAGTCAGGAAGTAAGTGGCGCCGATGTTGGCAACAAGGTCTTTTGCGGAAGTGCCCTCAGGGTAATTGTTAAAGGTTTGCGGCACACCAGTGAGTTGGCCGATGGAGTCGAGCAATACTTCGGCGCTGAGCTTTCTGGGTTCGTAACGGGCGAGGAGGATTTTCTCCAGTGGGTCGGTGCCGTTGCCGTGCTTGGGCGCACGCGCGCTGACTTGATAGGTGTGCGAGTTAAGGATCATACGATGAATGGGCTTGAAGCGATAACCACCATCAACGAAAGTCTGGGCCAGTTGATCGAGCAGGGCCGGATGCGAGGCCATATTGGTTGAGCGGAAGTCATCGGGCGGATCGACGATTCCAGCCGTGAAGTATTCAGCCCAAAGCCGGTTCACCGTGGCTCGGGCGAACTGTAGCTTCTGCTTGTCGAGGATCCACTCGGCCAGCACTTCGCGACGGTCTTGGCCCTCGGCGATCACCGGGACAATGCCATCGAGGAACTTGGGAGTGACGGGAGTTTTCGTGACAGGATGCAGCACTTCTCCGTCGCGCGAGTTGTACCAGATGCGCCGATACTGCGCATAGCCATGCTTGACTTTCATACGGCCAAGAAAGGCTGCCATGCCGTAGAAGTCATCCTGCGTCAGATTCTCGAGTGGGTGGTTGTGGCACTCGGCGCACTCAATGCGTTGACCCAGAAAGAGGCGGCTAACGGTGGGCGTTGCCTTGCTGACCTCGAAGGTTTTAAGCATGAAGTCCATGGCGGGGTGCCAGAAATTACCGGCGGGATGGACGGTGGTGTCGCCGGTAGCGGTAAGCATTTCGCGCACGGTCTGGTCATAGGGCTTATCGGCGCGGATGGCGTCGCCGAGCCAGCGTTTGAAGCTGCCGTTGGTGCGGCCCTGGGAATAATACTGCGAATTGCGGAACCAGTCTTCGAATTTGACGAGCCAGTGCGAGGTGTATTCGGGCCGTTCCAGAAGCTGGTCTATAAGCCGGGTGCGCTTGTCAGGGCTTGATTCAGCAAGGAAGGCTTCGACCTCGGCTGGCCTAGGCAGAATTCCGATTGCGTCGAGATAGACGCGGCGTAGAAACGCGCTGTCTGAAGTCTGGGGATAAGGCCGGAGCCTGACTTCCGCCAGCTTTGCATAGACCTCGCGATCGATGAAATTAGATGGCGATGGCAATGTGCGGTCACCGTCGCCAGACTTATCGAGAACAATGAACTGCGCGGTGGCGGTCTTGCCGACCCCGCGGGCCATGACCACCGTGAGTCCTCGTCCGGAAGCGGTAGTTGTGCCAGTCTGGCTGACTTTGACCACTGCTTCATCCAGGACGGAATAGCGCACTTCCTGGGTCATGTCGCGAGTAGTGCCATCGGAGAGGTGGCCGGTGACGATGAGCTGTGCGGTGGCCGCAGGTTGAGCCAGGATGGCTTCTCGGGGCGTTATCGAAATTGAGAGAATGCGCGCGCCGCCGGCATTGCGCTTTGCCCCTTGTTGCAACCACTGGAGGATCGTCTGGTATTCGTCGGATTGCGAATTCATCAGATTACCTCCGCCATGGGGAATCGCGAAGGCGGGCTTACGAAGCAGCAGTGAGTCTGCGGGGTTCTTGAGATCGACGCGGCGGCCCTTGTGCGCATTCACGATCATGTCGTGGTCGGCCGCCGGGTCTGAGCCATAGAGAGAAAGCTTGAAACCACTCTGACCTGCGGGAGAGCCATGGCAGCCCGAGCCGTTGCAGCCCTTGGTAGTGAGGATCGAGATCACGTCGCGCTCAAAGCTGATGTCGACAGGAAGAGTTGCGGCTGGCAATACGGACGCGAAAAGTAGCGCTCTAATCCACAGTGTCATGTGCGGTGCTTAGACTCTATAACAATCTTCGTTTTCAGAGAAGGGCTTGGCCTGTCTAAGGGCCGCCCCCTGATTGCTACTTCTGGGCGATGGTTGAGGTTGCTGGCGCAGGATCAACAGCCAAAGACAGCGCAATCGAGGCCCAGGCAGTTCCGGCAGCTGAGATGAATTGATCGGTGCCATAGGGAAAGCCACTCTCAAAGAAGGGCTGCAGCCAGATGGCTCTGGTCTTCACATGCCAGGTTCCGTCGCTTGCCTGTGTCCGCAACAGATAAGAGATTCCTTTGCGATAAACAGGACTGTGAATAGATACGCCGGCAGTGTTAAGTGCATATAGCGCCTCGCCGGTCGCGTAAGCATCGCTACCCATATTGGGCAACTGTGTCCAACCACCTTCAGGCCGTTGTGATTCCGATAATGCTTTTGTAGCTCGTGAGATCGAATCCGCTGAAGCATTTGCCCAAACCAAACCCATCAGGTGGAAGGCACGATCTTGTGAATTCGCCGGGGCCTGACGCTCGAGCCATGTTCTGGCTTTGCTAATCGCGAGCTCAGACTCAGCACGGCTGGCTGCAGGCGAATAGTTTTTGAGTGAGTAGACTGATAGCGCTGCTGTCTGCAAGTCGCCATTCGCCATCGGAGGACGGCGGTTCTGGCCGCTCTTCCAGTGTCCATCTTCGGTTTGCATCGCACGAATGTAATGGACAACGGCATCGGTGTAAGGAGTTTTCGGCTCTTGATTCATACCGAGGTCGAAGAGTTCCCATGCCATACCAGCGACGCCAACGACGCCCAGATCCAGAATCCGCTCGGCTGAGATACCTGTCATGACTCCAGTCAACTGTGGGATTTCTTTCGGAGCCGGGATCGAGCGCGCTCTTGCCAAGCCAGCCGCAGCGGATGCGAGGTCTTGCGCGTGACAGGAGTTACAACCACCGATGCGGATGAAATTGTAGCTTTGCTTTTCGAGAAGCGGGAGCGCTTTCTGAACTGCCTGGGACGGGCTCAAAGGCTTCGCGTCGCTCACCGGGCTAACGATAACTCCACCCTGCCGCCGTTCGTGTTCAGCCACACCAAGCATACGTGCGATTTCTGTATCGCCACGTTTGGCGGCAAGTGAGGCGGCAGTGCTTTCGTATTCTGCTGTGAGCTTCGTATCGGCGCCACTGGCCAGGAGAAGCTTTACCGTTGCGACAGGCACTGCGTCCGATGCGGCTGCATGCATGAGTGGCGAATAGCCACGTTCGTCCTGGGTATTGACCTTGGCTCCACGGGCAATCAGAAGGCGAATACTTTCCTCCACACCCTGCGTGGCGGCGGCATTAAGGGCGGTTTCTCCTCGTTTGGTTTTTGTATTCGGGTCAGCTCCCTTTTCAAGAAGAAGCTGCACAGCGGCTGGCTGGCCACTCCCGGCTGCGAAAACAAGCGCGGATGCGCCACCGGCGTTCTTCGCATCGGGCTTCGCCCCCTTGGCGATCAGCATCTGCATCGCCTCTATATTGCCGCGATTGGCTGCGGCCATTAATGGCGTAAGGCCTGTGGCTGTGCCGATGTTCGGGTTTGCGTTTTTGTCGAGCAGCAACTGCAGAACGCGGTTGCTGTTGCCGAGCATGGCCGCCTGTCGCAGTATCGGAGTGCCGTCTACCAGCCGGGCATTCACGTCTGCCCCATGAGTGAGCAGCAACTTCACGCGGGCCTCATCATAGAGGGCCCAGGCAAGAGGAGTAGACTCACGCCGGTTCTTCGCGTTCACGTCCGCCCCCTTGCCGATGAGGGTCTTTATCGTGGCAACCGTGCCGTAGGCTGCAGCGATGTGCAGCGGTGTCGAGTTTTCGAGATCGCGAGCATCGATCAACTTGGGATCTGAAGCGAGAATACGCTCGACGGCCTTGTCCTCGCGATTGCGAACTGCACTGAAGAAGGCTGTAACTGCGGGCACCAGCGCTTTCGGAGCACTCTCTTCCTTTACTTCGATTCGGTAGTCTGCACCCTGATCAATCCAGGCGCGCAGCAAACTGATCTCATCGTCCGGCAGGGCTTCAGTGGGTGGCATGCGCAAGCCCCCATCGCCATTGAATACGCGCTTGATGAGTTTGCTCTGGGCGCTATCGCCGGCAATAATCACTGGCCCGTAATCGCCGCCGCGCATGGCTTGTTGCCGACGGTCCAGGCGCAGGCCGCCCTGGGTTACTTCGCCTCCGTGGCAGGAGAAACACTTCGCTGCAAGGAGGGGTTGGATGTGCTGGTTAAAGTCGACTTTGATCGTAGCGGCCGGTGGAAGCTGGGGGCTGGAAGAAGTCTGGCAGAAGAGCTGGAGGGACATGGCCTGAGCGGCAAACAATGTCAACGATACCTTGAGGGTCTTCATACAAACGTTAGCGTGACTCTACTCCTAAGTCCGCCAAAAAACAATGGGGGTGTTTTCGAAGTTCAAATTCAAGTGTTCAAATTCAGAGGGGATCGGGTGAATTGGATCTCTCCTACAGCCCTCCTGAACTTTCACGGCGAAGTTCTCCTGTCGATCCTCGCGCAGCCTTCTACCAGGCAGCGACGCTGCCGTCGGCGTGGAAGACCCGCGCCATCGGTTTCGTTCCTTCGAACTTGTATTTGCTCACCGCTTTCTCGTCGAGGTCGAAGCCCAATCCGGGTTTTGTCGGTAGCGGGTACTTGCCATTCACCATACGCATGGCAGGGAACCCAAACCACTCCTCCCAGATCTTCTCCTTTACGCTGGGCTCTACTCCACTGCAGATTTCCTGCACCAGGAAGTTCGGTGTTGCGGCGTCCACATGCACGCTCGCCAGAGCTCCGATCGGCCCTTCGCAAGCATGCGGTGCCATCTTCACGCCCGAGGCGTCCGCCAGAGCACCGACCTTCCATAGAGCCGTAATCCCGCCTACGTGGTTGATGTCGGTTTGGATAATGTCAACAATACCTAGCTCGACCAATTCTCTACAGCTGTAGCTTGCGACCAGCCTTTCGCCCGTCGCGATCGGCACCTTCGTGCGGCGTGCGATTCTCTGCATGGCCTTCACATTCTCCGGCGGGCAAGGCTCTTCGATGAAGAGCAGATTCAAGGGCTCCATCTCCCGGCAGAGAATTGAAGCCACACTTGGCGATGTCTTCGCGTGGAAGTCGATGCCGATATCGATTTCATCGCCCAGATTGGCACGCAGATTCTCCACATGCTTCACCGCCCGCTGAATCGCTTCGTTCGTCTCAATCCATTCGTAATATCCAGGGATACCGCCTTTGATTGCGGTCACGCCCAACTCCTTTGCCTTGGCTCTCACCTCGCGCATCTCTGACGGAGTATTCGCGCGCACGTGATAGTAACCGCGTACTCCGGCCGGGTCATAGGGGCCGCCCAAAAGCTTGTACACCGGTTGGCCCATGATCTTGCCGCGAATGTCCCACAGCGCTTGATCAATGGCCGCAATCGCCGACCCGATCACCGGGCCCGCCCGATAAAAGCTATGAATGTACATCGATTGCCAGTGATGCTCAACCGGCATCGGGTCGGCTCCAATCAAGAACTCCTTGAAGTCTTCAATACAAGAGATCGTCGCCGCCGCCTTGCCTTCCAAGGTGCCTTCGCCCCAACCGTAAACGCCTTCGTTCGTTTCCAACTTGACGAAGACATAGGGCCTGTCCCTTTGGTCTTGGGCTGGCAGCGTCACACCGAAAGTCTTCACCGCCGTGATGCGCAGCTTGGAGCCAAGCGGATACAACGCCTCTGCGCCAAGCGGCCCCGTTGCCCCGCGGTTGGGGTCGTTCTGCGTGGCCTGCTCCAGCATGTCGCATGCGCAGCCCGCCATTGTTGCTGCAGAAAAAAAGTCCCGTCTTCCCATGCCTGTCTGTTTCATGCGGTCATCCTTCTTAACAACGCTTCGTCTACTTGGATTCCAAGTCCAGGCTTGGTGCTCAGACTCAGGTACCCGTCGCTCACCGTTTCCACGCTTCCTCCTACCAATGCGTCGCGCAACTGACGCTCCTCGCGCTCGAGCACTGCGGGCAACTCCTGAATAAAGAAGTTCGGCAAACTGGCCGCCAGATGCTTCGCCGCCGCCGTCGCCACCGGTCCTCCTGTATGGAATGGTGCGATCGCCACGTAATAGGTCTCCGCGAGAGCCGCCGCCCGCCGCAGCGGCGTAATGCCAAGCTTATGCAGGTCCATGCGCACCACGTCCACAATGCCATCTCGCAATAGATTCTGGATGGGCGACACATCCGTAAAGGAATGTCCTAGCCCCAGCGGCGTCGTCGATTCCGCCGAGATGCGGCTCAGAACTTCATTGTTGCTTTCTCTGGTGGGCCGGTCGAGAAAGAGCGGCCGGTAGGCTTCGAGGGCCACGGCGATATCCGCAGCTTCGGCGGAAGGCAGCAAAGATTGTCCATCGGCCGCGAAGTCCACTTTATCGCCCGCAGCCTTCCGCAAATCGGCGAATTGCTTTGCAATCAAGCTCAGCAGCGCCGGCCGGGACATGATGCCCTTCGGCAGATGAATGGGCACGGAAAATGCGCGATGCCCCAGCGCTTGCAAGGCTTCTCTCTGCTCGACAGCCAACAATGGGCACATCGCACGCACCTTGTTGCGCGTCGGGCCGCCCAAGAGTTGAAAGACAGGCACTTTCGCTTCCTGTCCCGCCAAGTCGAGCAACGCCATGTTGAGCGCTGCGCCGACTGCTTCCCCTGCGAGCTGGCGGGTCAAGTAGTCGTAGCGGAAGGGTTCTTGACCTACCGCCAGCGCCCGAGCCTTGGCGAGAGCCGCTGGCGTAATGGCGCTGCTCTCGCCCCATCCCACTAGCCCTTGATCGGTCGAAACCTTCAGCAAGACATAGCTGCGTCCGCTGCGCCCCTCTCTCACGGGGAATACATCGAGTGCTTTAACTTTCATTTACTCTCCTTTAAAAGGAATAACGGAGCACCATTTGAATCTGGCGGTTTGCTCGCTGCGTGGCGGTTATGGTCGCCGCGCCGCCAACGCCTACCGTTGAACCCGGCAGACTGAACTGCGGGTGATTCAGAGAATTGAAGAACTCGGCCCGGAACTCCAAGCGGCGTTTCTCGGAGAAGTTGAACCTCTTTGAAGCCGAAAGGTCCAGGTTCCAAATGGCCGGACCTCGCAAGGTGTTGCGGCCGAGAGTTCCCCACGTAAAGGCGGGCGGTACGGTGAATGCAGCAGGGTTGAACCAACTGGTGA